>RRZU011606408.1_pt1 | contig 11264 bp, 8 predicted proteins | sample 2165561 | NCBI WGS metagenome assembly RRZU01 (sample SAMN10456909, study PRJNA506462) | wastewater metagenome | isolation source: wastewater sludge | place: USA: Moscow, Idaho | reverse complement strand
GGTCGTCGTGCAATATCTTCTCCACCCAGGACCAGGCTGCCGCTGCCATCGCGGCGGTCGGCATTCCGGTGTTTGCCTGGAAGGGTGAAACCGAAGAAGAATTCTGGTGGTGCATTGAAGCCACCCTGCGTGGTCCGGATGGCTGGACGCCGAACATGATTCTGGATGATGGTGGCGACGTGACTGCCATCATGCACAGCAAGTATCCGGAGATGCTGGCTGAAGTGCGCGGCCTGTCGGAAGAAACCACCACTGGCGTGCATCGCCTGTACGACATGGTCAAGAAGGGCGAGCTGAAGGTCCCGGCTTTCAACGTCAATGACTCGGTGACCAAGTCCAAATTTGACAACCTGTACGGCTGCCGCGAATCGCTGGTGGACGGCATCAAGCGCGCCACCGACGTGATGATCGCTGGCAAGATCGCCGTGGTGTGTGGTTACGGTGACGTGGGCAAGGGCTCGGCCCAGTCCTTCCGTGGTCTGGGTGCCACCGTGTGGGTCACTGAAATCGACCCGATCTGCGCGCTGCAAGCTGCCATGGAAGGCTACCGCGTGGTGACCATGGACGAAGCCGCCGGACTGGGCGACATCTTTGTGACCGCCACTGGCAACGTCAATGTGATCACCCACGATCATATGCTGGCGATGAAAGACCAGGCGATTGTGTGCAATATCGGCCACTTCGACAGCGAAATCGACGTGGCTGGCCTGCGCCAGTACACCTGGGACAATATCAAGCCGCAAGTCGACCACATCATCTTCCCGGACGGCAAGCGCATCATCCTGCTGGCCGAAGGCCGCCTGGTCAACCTGGGCTGCGCCACTGGCCACCCGTCGTTCGTGATGAGCGCCTCGTTCACCAATCAGGTGATTGCCCAGATCGAACTGTGGCAGAATCCGGGCAAGTACCCGGTGGATGTGTATGTGCTGCCCAAGCATCTGGATGAAAAGGTTGCCCGTCTGCATCTGAAGAAAATCGGCGCCAATCTGACCGTGCTGAGCGACGATCAGGCCAGTTATCTGGGTCTGGACAAGGCTGGCCCGTACAAGCCGACGCACTACCGTTATTGATTTCTGTGTTGATGCACAGCAAAAAGGCCGGGCTTCCGGCCTTTTTGCTGTCAGCCTGACCCGGCTGCGCTGCAGCGGCCAGGGGGGCAAACTTGATTATCGTGCTGCCGGGCGTCTGCCGCCCTGGGCCAACAGGAACCCTGTCATGCAATCACAATCGAATCCCCGCACTTTCAGCTTTGAGTTCTTCCCGGCCAAAACCCCGGAGGGCATGGCCAAGCTGCGCACCACCCGCCAGCAACTGGCCCAGTTCAAGCCGGAATTCTTTTCCGTCACGTTTGGTGCGGGCGGCACCACCCGTGACCGCACGCTGGATACTGTGCTGGAAATTCGTGGCGAAGGCTACGCCGCTGCGCCGCATCTGTCGTGCATTGGCTCCAGCCGCGACAATATCCGCGCCATCCTCAACGAATACCGCAACCATGGCATCCGCCATATTGTTGCCCTGCGCGGCGACATTCCGTCCGGCATGCTGGAAGTGGGGGAATTTCGTTTTGCCAATGAGCTGGTCGAGTTCATCCGTGCTGAACATGGCGAGCATTTCCATATCGAAGTGGCCGCCTACCCGGAATACCACCCGCAAGCACGCACTGCCCACGAAGACCTGCGCAACTTTGCCAACAAGGTCAAGGCTGGGGCCAATTCGGCGATTACCCAGTATTTTTTCAATGCTGATGCCTATTTTGCCTTTGTCGATGAAGTGGGGGCGCTGGGGGTGGATATTCCCATCGTGCCAGGCATCATGCCAATCAATAACTTCAGTCAGCTGGCACGCTTTTCCGACGCGTGCGGTGCGGAAATTCCGCGCTGGCTGCGTCTGAAGCTGCAAAGCTACGCTGACGATGTGCCGTCGATCCGTTCACTGGGGCTGGATGTGGTGACTAATCTGTGCGACCGGCTGCTGGCCGGTGGCGCTCCTGGCCTGCATTTTTACACGCTGAATCAGGCCGGGGCGGTATCCACCATTTGCCAGCGCCTGGGTTTGTAATCGGCTCTTGTTGGCGGTGGATCTGTGCAATAACCGTATGACTGAATGAGGTTGCGATGAGTGCTGAGTTTTCCCGCTCGCCCAAGGGCCGTCTGGCCGGGGTGATTTTCTGGAGCCGCTGGCTGCAATTGCCGATTTATCTTGGCCTGATTGTGGTGCAGGGCGTGTATTCGTGGAAGTTTCTCTCCCAATTGTACGAACTGCTGGTGCATCTGGGGCAACTGACCGAAACCGAAATCATGCTGACTGTGCTTGGCCTGATTGATGTGGTGATGATTGCCAACCTGCTGCTGATGGTAACGGTGGGTGGCTACGAGACGTTTGTCTCCCGGCTGCGGGTGGATCAGCATCCAGACCAGCCGGAATGGCTGGACCATGTCAATGCGTCGGTGCTGAAGGTCAAGCTTTCGATGGCCATTATCAGCATTTCGTCAATTCACTTGCTGCAAACCTTCATCAACGCCGGGCAATTGCCAGAGCACACGATTAAGTGGCAGCTTTTCCTGCATTTGGCGTTTTTGCTGTCGGCTGCGGCAATTGCCTATACCGACCGGTTGCTGCAGCACAGCCATCAGGGCGCCACGCATTAGGGCGGCGGGGCTTGGCTGATTTTCCCTGGTTGTGGACAACCCACTCAAGGGGACGATTCGGCCAAGCTTTCCATTTCGGAAAGTGAACATGCTAAGATTAGGCTCCTGAAAGTATCTCTACCATGCCCATGCGTGCTTTTTTCCTCATTCTTGTTTCACTGCTGGTGTTGTGCGTGCCGTGTGCAGGATGGGCGGCGAGCGCGACGGCTACGCAGGACCCGCGCACCACGATTCAATCTTCTGTGGAATCCCGAAATGGACTGACGCCAACACCGGTCATTTCTTCCCCTGGCGGGGCTGCGGGCGCAGAGCAGAAAGCGTCTTCTTCCCCACTGGCCGCCCAGCCCGTGCCTGCTGTTGTTGTGACAGATAAAGCCGGCAAGAGCTCGGTTGTACTGTCCGATGCCTCCAAAGAGCCGTCTTTGGAGTTTCAGTCCTTTGTGGCGCAGACCACCCAGCAGTTCCTGCCCTTGTTTGGCCAGAATTTCTTTTCCCGGGCGCCTTCCTCATTTGCCCCGGTTGAGGATGCCCCGGTTTCTGCTGACTACGTGATTGGCCCTGGTGATGAAATCCTGATTCGTGCCTGGGGGCAGGTGGATATTGACTATCGTGCCAAAGTGGATCGCGCGGGTAATTTGAATGTGCCAAAGGTTGGTGTATTACACGTAGCCGGCACAGAATATCGGCAGCTGAATACTTATTTGCGCACGGCAATTGGCCGTGTTTTCCGGAATTTTGAACTGAATGTCTCGCTGGGTGAGTTGCGCGCCATTCAGATCTTTACTGTAGGGTATATGCGTTACCCTGGCAGTTATCTGGTCAGCTCGATGAGCACGCTGCTGAGTGCAATCTTAACAACAGGCGGGATTTCCAATAAAGGCTCCATGCGCCGCATTATTCTGCGCCGGAATAATATGGTAGTGTCCGAGTTTGATTTGTATGATTTTCTATTGCGTGCAGATAAATCGAAAGATGTAAAGCTTTTGCCGGGCGATGTGATTCAGGCGCTCCCTGTTGGCCCGCTGGCTGCAGTATTTGGCAGTGTGCATGATCAGGCGATTTTTGAACTGAAAAAAGGTGAGTCTCTTGCGCACCTTCTTGCTGCTGCAGGCGGTCTGTCGACAACAGCGGCAGGGCAAAAGATTACCCTGGAAAGAATCGTCGAGCGCAGCTTGCGGAAGGTTGAAGAGTTTAGCCTTGATACGGATGGCTTGGCCAGAATGGTGCTGAATGGCGATATCGTAAGGGTGTATGCAATTTCCCCGCAATTGGACAACGTGGTGTCTTTACGCGGTAATGTGGCAACGCCAGCCAATATTCCCTGGCGCAAAGGCATGCGCGTCAGTGATTTGATTCCTGACCGGGCCGCCTTGTTGAGCCGCGCTTACTGGATTAACCGTAATTCTGCAATCAACATGAAAGTTGAGGCGCAAAGCGACTTCAGGCCAAGAGTAGAGGGCGAGCTGAATTGGGATTATGCGGTGATTGAACGCATGCACCCGCTGACACAGGCCGTGACACTGATTCCATTTAATCTGGCCAAAGCCATCTTGAGAAAGGATCCTCAGGCCAATCTGGTGCTGGAACCTGGTGACGTGGTGACTATTTTTAGCCGTGAAGATATTCGCCAGCCCATCGGTAATCATGACCGCTTCGTTCGTCTGGAAGGTGAGGTTCGCGCCCCTGGCCTGTACCGGTTGTTGCCTAACGAAACACTTCGCCAGCTGGTGCAGCGAGTAGGGGGACTGACTCCTAATGTGTATTTGTTTGGTGCGGAGTTGACGCGTATTTCTGCCCGTAACTTTCAGCAGCAACGCATGAATGACCTGGTTGACCGGATGAGCGTCAAGATCGAGTTTGAGGATGTGGTCAATGAACGCAATAATTCTGTGCAGGATATTCAGGGTAATAACCGGAATGCCCAGAGCCGATTCCTCACCGCATTGAGTGCCTTGCGTGCTTCGGGGCGCGTCACCATGCATGTTCCGCCCTCTGCCTCCCGTGTGGATGATTTGCCGGATTTGCCTCTGGAAGATGGGGACCGCTTATATTTTCCACCGCTCAAGGCGATTGTGACCATTGTCGGGGCGGTTGAAAATGAGGGCACCATTGCATATCGTGCCAATGAAGATCTTTCTGATTATTTGAATGTGGTCGGGGGGCTGTCCAAGGAAGCGGATTCTTCTGCGCTTTATATCTTGCGTGTGGATGGCTCGGTATGGAGCCGTCGTAATGCTTCACTGTTTTCCGGGTCGGTGCGGGTGATGCCGGGAGATACGATTGTCGTGCCTTATGAGACCGATCGGACGCTGTGGCGCAAGGTGCTGCGAGAGTGGGCTCAGGTGTTTTACCAGTTTGGTATCGGGATTGCTGCTATCAATTCATTGAGCAAGTGAGCCTACACAATCATGTCTTCTTCCGGACCTGTCTCTCCCCCTGTGCCGAGCGAGGCTTTATTGGAGGAAGCGCAAGCACCTCATCAGAAATTTCACCCACTGGATATCATCTTAGCCTTGTTGAGGCATAAATGGTGGCTGGTGGTTGTTCCTGGCCTGGCTGTGGTGGCGGCGCTGATCTTTTTGCAGTTCCAGGAGCCGCGTTATAGTTCGATGGCGCGCTTGCTCCCGCCTAAAACCAAGCCAAATACGGCAACGATGCTCAGTCAGACCGGTTCGTTGGCCGGCACCGGGATGGGGGGAGTGCTGGAAACGCAGACACCGGTTGTCGATATGTATCTTGCCATTTTGCAAAGCCGTTCTGTTGCTGATTTCATTGAGAACCGATTTCAGTTGCGCAAGCGTTGGGGCGTGCATTCGGTTGAGATGGTCTATGGCCGGCTAGCGGGTATGGTGAAAATTACCTCAACGTCGAACGGTATCATCAATATTGAAGTACAAGATACCGACCCGGTCTGGGCTGCAAAAATTGCCAATGAATATGCCGAGGCGCTGCAAGCCATCACGCAGGAATTGGCTGTCAATGACGCATCCAAGCGTCGATTGTTTTATGAACAGCAAATGCATATCGCCCTGGAGAAGCTGACGGAGGCTGAGTCAGCGCTGCGCAAGATGCAGCAAGAAACCGGGGTGCTGAAACTGGATAGCCAGATCCAGATGGCGGTTCAGGAAAGTAGCCGTCTGCGCGCAGAAATTGCGGCAAAAGAAACCGAGCTGGCCGCCATGAAAGCGTTTGCAACAGAGTATAATTCTGACTATCTCCGGTTGAAGTTTGAAATTGATGCGCTCAAGAAGCAGCTGGCAAAGTGGCGAGAACCGATACAGGGCGCTCCTTCACTGTCTTTGCAGGCATCAGAAGGGCTGTTGCCCGAGATTTCTTTAGAATATGCAAAGAAAACCCGCGAAGTGAAAAATCTTGAGCTGGTGTATGAGCTCTTTCTTAAAGAACTGCAGCTGACGCGTATTGACCAGGTAAAAGATGCCACCATGATCGAATTGCTGGATCGTGCTGTGCCGTCTTCGACAACTTCCTACCCGCGCAAGAAACGGACAGTGCTGGTGGCTGCTGCAACTGGACTGTTATTTGGCGTATTCGGGATTTTGCTATACGAGCTGATTTTGTTTCAATTTCGTGACCCTGAAAGCCTGAGGCGTGCTCGCATGCTGAGTGATGCATTGGGGTGGAAGGTATTGCTGAAATACTTTAAATGGAAGAAAAAATGAATGGCGTGGTGATTGTTACCGGTGGCGCAGGGTTTATTGGCAGTAATTTTGTCCATGAGTGGTTTCGGCAGTTTCCTGACGGTCAAATCGTGGTGCTGGATGCGTTGACTTATGCGGGTCATCGTGAAAGCCTGGCTAGCCTGGAAGGGCGGCCAGGCTTTCAGTTTATCCATGGCGATATTGCTGACATGGCCTGCGTCAGCGCCATGCTGACCAAGCACCAGCCGGTGGCGGTAGTGAATTTTGCCGCAGAAAGCCATGTGGACCGCTCCATTCATGGGCCTGGTGATTTCATCCGCACCAATGTCAACGGCACCTTCACCCTGCTGGAGGCCGCGCGCAGCTACTGGCAGGGGCTGCCGGCATTGGCACAGGCGGCATTCCGCTTTTTGCATGTTTCGACCGATGAGGTGTATGGTTCACTGTCAGCAGAGGACGCGCCATTTACTGAAACCTACCCTTATCAGCCCAATAGCCCTTACTCTGCCTCCAAGGCCGCGTCGGATCACTTGGTGCGGGCATGGTTCCACACCTACGGCTTGCCGGTTCTGACCACCAATTGCTCGAATAATTACGGGCCGTTCCATTACCCGGAGAAACTGATTCCGCTGGTGATTCTCAATGCGCTGGCTGGACGACCATTGCCGATTTACGGCAATGGCAGCAATGTGCGTGACTGGCTGTTTGTCACTGACCACTGTGCGGCAATTCGCCGGGTGCTGGCGGCTGGCGTGCCGGGTGAAACGTATAATGTGGGTGGCTGGAACGAAAAAACCAATCTGGAGGTGGTGCACACCATTTGTGCCCGGCTGGATGCATTACGTCCCCGTGAGGATGGTCAATCCTACTGCGAGCAGATTCAGTTTGTGACCGACCGTCCGGGACATGACCAGCGTTACGCCATTGACGCCAGCAAGCTGGCGCGTGAGCTGGGCTGGAAACCGGAAGAAACCTTTGAAACCGGGATTGAAAAAACCGTGCACTGGTATCTGGATCATCAAGATTGGGTGCGGGCGGTAACCGGTGGGGCATTTGATGCCTGGCTAAAGAATCATTATAAATAATATTGAGTGAACGATCATGAAGCGCAAAGGCATCATTCTGGCTGGCGGCAGTGGCACCCGCCTGTATCCGGCAACTCTGGCAGTGTCCAAACAGCTCTTGCCCGTTTACGATAAACCGATGATTTACTACCCGCTCAGCACGCTGCTGCTCGCCGGGATTCAGGATATCCTGATCATTTCCACCCCGCAGGACACTCCGCGTTTTGCCCAGTTGCTCGGTGATGGCAGCCAGTGGGGTGTGTCGTTCTCCTATGCCGTGCAACCCAGCCCGGATGGCCTGGCGCAAGCTTTCCTGATTGGCGAGGATTTTCTGGCTGGCGCGCCGTCGGCGCTGGTACTGGGCGACAATATCTTTTATGGCCACGCCCTGGGCGAATTGCTCGGGCGCGCCAACGCCAAGGCTACGGGGGCTTCGGTGTTTGCCTATCAGGTAAACGATCCCGAGCGTTATGGGGTGGTTGAGTTTGATCGTGATGGCCAGGCGCTCAGCCTGGAAGAGAAGCCCAGCAAACCCAAATCCCGCTTTGCCGTGACTGGCCTGTATTTTTACGATGAGCAAGTGGTGGAGATTGCCCGCAGCATTCGTCCTTCCCCACGCGGCGAGCTGGAAATTACCGATGTCAACCGGGTTTATCTGGAACAAGGCCAGCTGGATGTCCAGCTGATGCGTCGGGGTTACGCCTGGCTGGATACTGGCACGCATGATTCGATGCTGGAAGCCGGCCAGTTCATCCAGACCCTGGAAAAACGTCAGGGCCTGAAAGTGGCCTGTCCGGAAGAAATTGCCTGGCGACAAGGCTGGATTACCGCGGCCCAGCTGGAAAATCTGGCGGCACCGCTGGCCAAAACCGGATACGGCATGTATCTGCAGCAGTTGCTGGCAGAGGAGCGGGCATGATGGCGGCCAATCCGATTGCGTTTCTTGATCTCAAGGCCAGCAACGCACAGCACCGTGAGGCGCTGCTGGAAGCGTGCGCCCGGGTGATTGATTCTGGCTGGTATATTCAGGGGCAGGAAGTCAGCGCATTCGAACAGGCGTTCGCCCAGTATTGCGGCAGTCGCCACGCCATTGGCGTCAGCAATGGGCTGGATGCCCTGCACCTGATCTTGCGCGCCATGGAAATTGGCGCTGGCGATGAGGTGATTGTCCCATCCAATACCTATATTGCCACCTGGCTGGCGGTTACCCAGGCAGGCGCGCTGCCGGTGCCGGTCGAACCAGACCCGATTACCTACAATATTGATCCCGCTCGCCTGGAGGCGGCCATTACCCCACGCACCAAGGCCATCATGGCGGTGCATCTGTATGGGCAACCGGCCAATATGGCGGCGGTGATGGCCGTTGCCAATCAGTATGGACTGAAGGTGATTGAAGACGCCGCCCAGGCACACGGCGCCCGCTATCAGGGCCGGCGTACTGGCGCTTTGGCGCATGCTGCGGGCTTCAGTTTTTACCCAGGCAAGAATCTGGGCGCGCTGGGTGATGCTGGCGCGGTGACCACCGATGATGATGCGCTGGCTGAGCGCATCCGCATGCTGGCCAATTATGGTTCCCGAATCAAATACCAGCACGCTTTGCAAGGCTATAACTGCCGGCTGGATGAATTGCAGGCTGCGTTGCTGGCGGTCAAGCTGCCGCATCTGGATGCCGATATTGCCCACCGCCGGCAGATTGCCGATTTTTACCAGCGCGAACTGGCCAACCTGCCTCTGGTATTGCCCGCCGTGCTGGCAGATGCTGAGCCGGTATGGCATCTATATGTGGTGCAAAGCCCGCGTCGCGACGCCCTGCAACAGGCATTGGCCGCTGCCGGGGTGGGCACCTTGATTCATTACCCGGTGCCGCCGCATCTGCAACCGGCTTATGCCAGCCTGGGGTTGGCGGAAGGGGCATTGCCGATTGCCGAAGCCATGCATCACCAGGTATTGAGCTTGCCCATGGGGCCGACGCTTACCCTGGAGCAGGCCCAGGTGGTGGTGGCCGCCTGCCGCGATTTTTTTGCCAAAGGGTAAGGCATGACGACTGAGCCTGCGGCAATTGCGCCTCTTTTATTTACCGTACTGACCCCGTGCTACAACTCGGCAGGATTCATTCAGCGTGTCTACGACAGCCTGTGCGCGCAGACGCTGCGCAGTTTTGAATGGGTAGTGATCGATGACGCATCTACGGATGACACCCTGGCGCGTTTGCGAGCCTATCAGGCGCAAGCAGATTTTCCCGTGCGCATCATCGAACACTCGGAAAACCGCATGGTCCTGGCCGGGTTCAATGCCGGCATTGCTGCGGCACGTGGTGAGTTCATCATCCTGGCCGGCCACGACGACGCCTTTGTGCCAGAAGCGCTGGCGCGACTGTACCAAGCCTGGCTGTCCATCCCGCCCGCCGAGCGCGCCGGGGTTTCTGGCGTATCGTGCCTGTGCTGCGATCAACATGGCAAGTTGATCGGCGACCCTTATGCGCAGTCCCCCTGGTTGACCGACATGTTCACGGTGTTCTTCCAGCATCACCACCTGGGTGAGAAATGGGGGATGGCGCGGCGTGACATTCTGCAGGATCCGCGTTTCCGCTTCCGTGACGATATCGACCGCTATGTGCCAGAGCAGCATGTCTGGCTCAGCATTGCCCTGCATTACCGGGCGCTGTTCATCAATGATGCGCTGCGGGTGTACTTCATCAATCAGACTTCGCATGAATCGCTGTCGTCGATGCACAAGATTCGCTATGTGAAGGGGCAGCGCTTTGCCGCCATGCTGTGCCTGAATGACTTTTTCTGGCGTGTCTGGCCAGACAAGCGCACCGTGCTGATCACCCTGCTGATGTATCTCCGCTTGTCCATTCATGCCCGGCTGGGCTTCTGGTCTACCGTGCGTGATGTGCGCCCGGCATTTCAGCGTGTCCTGGTGGCCTTGGCCTACCCCGTAGGGATGGCGATTGCCTGGAATGATCGACGGAAGGGGCGCATTTGAGCGTGCTCAAACGCGGTATGTGGCACACCATGAGCCGCACCGTTGGCGCCAAGCTGTACAGCCTGGCCATCAGTGTGCTGACCTTGACCCTGACCGCGCGCTGGCTGGGCCCGGATGGGCGGGGAGAATATGCTGCCGTGCTGGCCTGGGCGAGCGCTTTTGTCGGCATTGCCCATTGCAGCCTGGCTGAAGTGGCTTCCCAGCGTCTTTCCGGCCACGCGCACGAAGAACGGTTTCGCACGGTGGCCATGGCCTTGGTCTATGCGTGCCTTGCACTTTCCGGCATCGCCTGGCTGGTTGCCTTGCTATTGTGGCATCTGCGTCCAGAGATGTTTGGCCAGCTGTCGCCAGGCCTGCTGGCGCTGGCATTGGCGTATTTGCCCTGGATGGTCTGGGAGATTTACGGCACGGTGCTGTTGATCATGAGCGAACGCATTGTGCTGGCCAATATCAGTCTGGTGCTGGGGCGGACGCTTTCCATCGCGTGTGTGGTGTTGGCAGTGGCCGTCTGGGATCTGGGCGTGGTAGGCGTGCTGCTGGCTGGCCTGGCGGGTCAGATCGTGGTGTCTTCTGGCGCCATCTGGCTTGTCTGGCAGCGTTGCGCGCAAGGCTTGCCATCCTGGCCTGCCATTCGTGCAGAGTTCAAGCCCTTGCTTTCTGGCAGTGTGCGCCTGCATCTGAACGCCCTGGGGTCCATCTTGCTGAATACCACCGGCACGCTGATGATTGCCAGCACGGTGGGGATGCGTGAAGCAGGGTTTTTCCAGCTTGCCCAGCAATTGATGAATGTACTGCTGGTGGTGCCGCAATCGGCTTCGCAAGTATTGTATGGCCGGCAGGGGGAGCTGGGGCCAGACGGGGTGTGGCCATTGCAGCGCAAGATGATCTTGCTGATTGTCCTGCTG
>RRZU011059919.1_pt1 | contig 11266 bp, 9 predicted proteins | sample 2165561 | NCBI WGS metagenome assembly RRZU01 (sample SAMN10456909, study PRJNA506462) | wastewater metagenome | isolation source: wastewater sludge | place: USA: Moscow, Idaho | reverse complement strand
TCGACCAGGACGTCGACCACGACGTCGACCACCAGGCGCTACAACACCCTTCACGCACGCGCGGCATCCGTCGACCAGGACGTCGACCACGACGTCGACCACCAGGCGCTACAACACCCTTCACGCACGCGCGGCATCCGTCGACCAGGACGTCGACCACGACGTCGACCACCAGGCGCTACAACACCCGACGCGGCCCCTTGTCGTCATGACGTGCGTCCCGATCTCGGCCGAGATGCCGCGATCTCTTTGGGGCCTCGTGCTGGGCCTCACTGGGACTGCTCCGCCGCTGCGCCAAGATCCTTTCGCGGGCAAGTGCGGCACGCTCCCGTGCTTGTTTCAGGCGATCGGGCTTCGGGCCAGTTGGCGGATACAGGCGCGCGGTGGCATCAGATACCTCCGAGGCTACGAGGGTGCGTGTCCACTTGCCGTCACCCAGCGCGTCGGCAGCCTGCTCGCTGAGCATCGGCCAGTGGGCGGGGGGGGTCATGGCAATGATGCTGGCCGCGTTGCGGGCTGCGTTCACGATGATGGGCGTCTCTCCATCACCGATACGGGGATCCGACTCGATCAGCCGATCAATTAGTGCGCCTGCGAGGAGTGGCTGGACCGGCTCCAACCGTGGGTCTTCGACGTCAAGGCTATGCCGCAGAGAGGCGCCGCCGTCCCGCTGGTACAACTCGGCAGGATCCTTGACGGCGCTTGCTGGGTTCGTTGAGTCGACGAGAAGCGGGGTGTAGCTATCGGCGCCAGCGGCAGCGAGCCTCCAGAAGTCAGCCTGCGAGGCTTGAATTCCTGCGGTATCAGTGTCCGTGGTGACCCAGACCACACCGTTTGGACCGGCATCGGCAAGGAGATCGGCTTGCCGCTCGGTTAGAGCGGTTCCCAGAGGGGCCACCCCTACGACCCGGCCTTCACCGGCCAGGGTGACCGCGATCGCGTCGAAAGCACCTTCCACGCGAGTGGGGATTGCTCCCCGGGCGAACTTCTCCGAATTCTCCGCTAGGCCTAGAAGCAACTCGCCCTTCCTGAATGCCGCAGTGTCCTTAGTGTTGATGTACTTGGGGGACGCAGCGTCGCCAGGCGCGGCCCTGCCCGTGAACCCGACCAGTGCACCGTCGAGATCCCGGACGCCGACCATGACGCGATCCCGGAACACATCCACGAGTCGCTGTCCATCCCTGGTGGGTTGCGCCAACCCTGCCTCAACCAGTTCCGCATCCGTCACGTCGGTGGTTGACCTGAGGTGATCGATGAGAGACGTCCATCCTCTCGGCGCATATCCGATGGTGATCCACTCACGATCGGTCAGATCCTCACCGAAGCGCCCCATCACGTAGCGCGCGGCACCCGATTGTGGATACTGCGCCGCATAGAAGTCGGCGGCAAACTCGTTGAGTTCGACAATCCGCTCCCTGCTCGTTTGAGAATCAACACGCGCAGGCTCCGGCTCAACCCATGCCAACGAGGACTCTCTCCGAACTGCGAGGTCCACCGGGTCGGGCGGCAGATCGTCAGAATCCTCAGGAGGCTCTGCCTCGCTAGAAAGCAGACCCGGTACGACGCGGTCGATGGAGGTCCGAGCACCGTCGGTCTCGATCAGACGATCAATTGCGGCGCGCTCAAACTCACTGGCATCTGCATCCTCGAAGTCATGTTCACTGAGGACGAGATCGTCCTGTGCGTTAACGAGGCGTTCCACTCGCCACGCCAAGATGTAGGGGAGATCGCTGACTGTAACCGCAGGCTGCAAGGCTCCATCCTGAAGAACGCTCTCGCCCAGGCGGCGAGCGACGTCTTGTGGATCCTGCCGATAGTCCTTGGCTGCTCGATCGACAGCTCCGACGAGAGTGGGCCAAGCGCTCGATCGCATCACCTGCGCGGCCGCCTCGGTTGGCAGTACCGCTAGCAACGCATCCGTCCAGTCGGGTCGCAACCTGGTCTGCCCAAGCCCCCCAAGTTGAGCTATGGGGGCTAACTCGGGGACGAGCCTGAACCAAAGGGCTCCCGCGGGTTGCTCGATGGGGAGTGGCCCAGCTTCCATCGCCGACGCCAGCAGATCAGGAACGGAATGCCCTGCCTTCTCAGCCAGCGCGAGTCGATGACTCACGACGTGCCAGAACGGATCCTGCCTCACGTGAGCACTCTCCGAACCCAGGAGTGGGATCCAATCGGTTGACCCATCGATGACGGCCCCGAGGACCTCCGCGATCCGACCGTCAAGCCTCGTTTGATACCGGCGGGCGCGCTCCATAGGAACCAGAGGGCCCAACAGTGATGGGTCGCGAGGGTCGACCTGCGCCCAGGCTCGCCACACGGCTATATCGCCGAGAAGTTCTCGATGATCTGCGAAGGGCAGCGCCCACTGCGGCAGATCAACCTCCAGCAGGGCTGCATACTCCGCGTGAACTTCTCCTGCAAAGGCAGCGACCGCATCGAAGCGGCTTCCCAGATAGGGCCCCCACAGGGGATGCTCAGCAAGGGGTGTCGGAACACCGCGCAACCATGGGAGCGGCCCAGGGGTTGCTCCCTTCCCCGACCTAGCATCGAGACGCCAATCCAGAACAGCCGCCTGGTCCCTCGCGGTATCCAACTCACGCTCGTCAATGGCGTTAGACAAGGCCACTACCGCGTCACTGCCACCGATCTCAATCAGCGCCAGGGAGCCCAACAAGGCGTCCCAACTTGGTTGGTCTGTCAGCCCTGGCAGCAACAGTTCAGCCGCGGTTGCGATCGCCTCCCGTCGCCCCGCCCCGATCTGTGTCAGCGCCGCAACGTTGAGAGCGTCGCCGAAGACACGTGCTTCACGAGGAACAATGCTGGCGGGATCACGCTCGACCCGGGCAAACGTTGTCGCTGATTGCGCCGAGCCGTCCCTCCCGACTACCTCACTGAGAACATCGAAGGTGGCCTGAGGAGACAAAACCGTCGGCGCAACTTCCGGTGTGTCTGAACTACCCGCCGGCGCCACATAGACGTGGGATTCGAAGCGGGCACGGCTCATGGCGACATAGAGCTGTTGCCGCGACTCCATCCCTGAAATAGCGACGTGGCACGTGTCGACCGTGGCGCCCTGCGCACCATGGATCGTGACGGCATAACCGAGGTCAACATGTTTCCGCGCGTAGTCCCCAGGGATGCAGAGGCGCCTCCCGGTACGGTCGTGAATCACGCTCAGGGAACCGTCATCACGTACCGATTCCACATGCCAGCGGTCGCCGTTACGCACAAAATCGTTGGCGCTGAACTTCAGGCTACGATCGTTCTTCCGAGTGACAATCAGGTCTCCGGCAGAGGCTCGTAGCCCCGACTCCAGGACGACTGAGTCCGCATCCCAACCATCGGATTCAGCAAGGCGCTCACTCCGAGCTAGATCGTTCAACTGGTTAACTTCGGCTCGGGTGGAGGCCAGCATGAGGGTCTCTCGCCCGGCGATCCGGTCGGTACGCCACGCACTGAAGACACTTGCGACGAGGTCGGATTCCTCCGTTGCGTGAATTCGACCGTGATCGAAGTAGAACCCCAGCGCCGTGACGTCCCCCTCCCGTAGGCCGAGTGTCGCCGCTGCTTCAGACGGATCCTTGAACCTCATCAGTTCCGTCAACGAGGCGGCACCGACCTGGTTTCGAATGTCAACAAGTACCCCGCCAGCCGAAACCGATGCCAACTGCTGATCGTCGCCGACCAGTCGAACGCTTCCTCCCTGCGACACGATCCAGTCAATCGCCGTGTCAAGCTCAATGGTGCTGGCCATCCCCGCCTCATCGATGATGACCATCGTCTTGTCATCAATGCCCCGTGCCCAGCGGGGTGGCTCCCCCTGCTCGAGGCTGTAGACAAGGGAGGCAAGGGTATCTGCCTGGGCACCGATCGAATCTGCCAACTCGGCCGCCGCCGCTGCGGTCGGAGACAGCCCAATGACTGTGCCGCCACTCGCCCGCCAAGCGTCGGAGAGAACAGCCATTGCTGTTGTCTTACCAGATCCCGCAGGGGCCAAACTAAGGTGTACCCGTTGCCCGCTGGTCGCGAGGTCGCGGACGAGCAACTCTTGCGACGCGTTGAGTTTCATACCTGCTTTTGCAGATGCCGTTAGAGCATCCTCGACCACCGACACATCCACTTTCATCCCGGACCTGTCAGTCGCAGTGCTCACGATTCTCTGCTCGGCTGCCCAGATTCGTGGCGTCGTGAAGGTGTCGCTTAGCGGCTGGGTATACACCGAGGATCCGTCGGCGCGACGCAGGACCGATGGCTCCTCAATGGGATCTACACGCCCCAGCCTCAGGGCTCGAGGCGATCCGACGGTCTGCGTAACTAGCTCTGCCACCGATGCATCGACTACGTCCGGCGCGAGAGCTAGGCCGCGAACGATGCGCTGCGCCTCAGCGATAATGTGAACCTTCTGGAAGCGGATTCTACGCCCCTCCAGGCGGTCCAATAGGGTCTCAGCCAGGGCTGGATACTCCTCAGAATGAAGTCTCTTTGTCCTCGCCTCACGCACACTCATGACCCCCAAAAGCATGGCGTCGACGTCGATGTCCGAACCAAGAACCTTGGCCGCCTCCTGACGCCAGGTCTTGCGCTGCTCACCAAGTGATCGGGCCTCATGCTTCGCTTGGCGGGTCTCCAAGTTGGCCTGCTGTGCAAGGGCTATGCCCTCTTTTGGGGTAGGCAGCCGACCGTGCGCAGAACGGAAGGCGGCGACTAGCACCGCCTTCCGTTCCTCAATGTCGCGCCTTCGCGACGACCATGCGTCAGCGAGCCGCTCGTCGATTCCCGCAACCTCCCGGGTGACGAGCGCCCCATCCCGTTCCCTCCGACGCTCTACAAACGTCAGCCCGAGATCCCGCGACAAGAACTTCTCGAGAGACGTGTCGTAGCGCTCCGATGCACCCACGAAGGACTTGTAGATCACTGCGCCGTGGAGGGCAAGCCACGCTCCGTCATCCTCTGCCTGAACCTTGTTCGAGACCGCGACATGCGTATGAAGATTCGGATCACCGGCCCTGCTGTCCCGGTGCTGAAACAGCGTGGCCATGAGCCCACGCGTCTGCACCACGCGGACACCCCCCGCGCCTCGACGGGTAAACGAAGCGTTCGCCTGGACCCACTCCATCGTCTCCGTCACCGCTGCATGGTGTGCCCGCTCGATCGCCTCGGAGATTTCCCTTGGAGCTATGGCCCACAGCGCAGAGACAGACTTCACAGGGGTGAATGTCATGTCATAGCCAGCGCACACCTGGTTCTCTGGCCGCGAGTTTCGCGCCACGAAAGCTGAGAGCTCCTCCTCCCCTGCCACAGCTCGTCCATACTTGCTTAGGAACATCTCGCGGCCAACTTGGCTACGGATCTTGGCCCGCACTTCATCAGGTACCGATGCGTTCCCGCGACTCCCCATGGACACGTTCCAGTCCACGAACCGCCTTGCCACCTCTTGCAGAAACTCGGGTGCTGACGTCTCACGCTGCGCAAACACACGCCCTAGTCGAGAGGCCTTCAGAGCGGCGCTTGCACTCCGACCGTCTGCGATCGCCTTAGCTTCAAGGGCCTCTGCATCTGGGTGCCGACCTTCACCAAACAGCGCCTTCATCTGCGCCTCGGTCACCGCATCACCCTCATGAGGGCTCTCCAATGCGCACAATCCCGCACCCCACCAACGACCAGGAGATTCGCCCTTCTCAGAGTAGTAATCACCCAGAGATGCGCGACCACGCTCGGTGCTATCAGACGCCGCTGTCTGGCGGGTTAGGTACGTGTACCCGTTACCCGCAGTCAGCTTGTGCAGCGTGCCAGTCACGCGCTCAGGCTAGCAGTGGTCCAAAGTGCAAGACGTGTGTGGTTAGTGAAGGGTGCGGCATGTGGGGAGTCGCGGCAGCGGTGTTAGGCGGGATGTGGTCAGACAGTCTGGGGTTGCTGCTGGGCAATCGGTGCGGGAAGAAGCTAGATTAGTTAGCAGAAAGATTCGACATAGAAGGAGGAGAAATGCACATGGAAGGCGAGTGGGCAGTGCTCACCGATCCCGAGCGTGACGCGCTTGCACGCGAGATTCGAAGGTACGGAGAGATGCGCGGCGCAGTCCCGTATGACGAGACCGAACTCCGAGCCGAGTTGGCCTCCGATGGCACCTACGATCGCAGGCGGATTGATGATCGGATTGACGAGTTCCGCGCGGATCATCGCGTGGAACTCGATCGGGCGGCGTCCATCGAGTCAGACTTCGCGGCACTAGCTAACAGCGTGGAGCAGACTGGCCGCGTGGACATGTCTGACCTTCAGCAGAGCAAGCGGATTGGTGAAGTGCTCGCCGATACGGGTTGGAGCAAATCAAACGCTCCCCAGGAGTTGCGAGGTGTCCTCGATGCGTTCAGCATTGGTGGAGTTTCCGACGCGCCTTTGGCACGTGCACGAGCAGCGAGGGACCGTCTGGCGCCAGCGACTACTCGACCGGCACATGTCGGGGTTACGGAGATCGGCCCGACCCAGGCGCCTCAGCGCCGTCTATCGAGATAGAGGAGAACCCATGGCCCGCAGCAGCACTTCAACCTCCGCCCGCGCTCGAGCACGCGAGGCGCACGCCCGGCAACTCGAAGCACGGCGCACCACGGATCGGCAGGTGGAGCAAGCCACGGTCGACTACTACGAGGCCTACGACCTAGCGGAGGAGGCTCGGCGCACCCTCGCTGAGGCCGAGCTCGCCCAGGCGGCCTCGATAGCTCGCCTGGGCGACCTCGGGCAAAGCGTGGCCGAGGTCGCGGCTCTTTGTTCCCTCACGGACAAGGAGGTCCGTGCTCTCAGAAAAGCGCACGGAGCCGAACTTGCTCTTCAAGAACTTCTCCCTGATGGGACTCCGCAGGCTGATCTCCTCGATGAGCCAGACCTGCCCGATCCCTATCAGCGTCCGTGACCCGACAGCTACACCAATGGATCCCATGGAACTCGAGAAGGCCGTGCGCGATCCGAGCGTGGTCACGCGCTACCGCGCCTTGATCTATCCATACCCAGCACCCTCAGGGTGCTGGGTATGGATCGGCGCTTTGAGTGCCCGCGGCAGCGGGCGCTTCTGGATTGGCCAAGGTCACGTGATGGTGGCACACCGATTCGGGATCGCACTCGCACGGAATGAGGGCTCTTTTGGCCCTCTGCAGGTGGCGCACATGTGCGACGAGGCATGGTGTCAGAACCCGGAGCATTGGGAACTCTCATCTGCACGGAAGAACACCCAGGACTGGATCGTGCGACGCGAGCGGCTTGGAAGCCCGCTGCGCGATACACGCGGATCACTAGGCCGCGCCAGAGCAGTTCGCTTTGCGGCGATTAGCGGTGGGGACATCGGAGCCGCGCTTCTGGCTGGGGCTCCTGAAGCCGACCGCTTCCAGGACCAACTACCCGGCATCGACTAGATCCAACACTCATCACAGACTTCATCGAAGGAGATCGACATGCTTGACCGTCGCAGTTTTCTATCCGGGCTCACGGGCCTGGGCGTTGCCGCCATCGGCGGAGTCGCGCTGGCCGAGCCAGCGTTCGCCGTCGACAGCACATTCATCATCACCAACTGCAACGTCTCCGTGAACAGACGGAGTGGGCCGGGAACTGGATATCGCCTCATGGGTTCGATCGCCCGAGGCACGAGCTTCAGCGGTCAGCAGAGTGGCGGCTGGGTCCGGATTACCTCGGGTCCATTCGTTGGCCAATGGGTATCGGCAGTCTATGCGGCGCCGATCGCGCTGCCCCCTACATCACGATATGTGACTGCCATCACCCCGGTCAGTGGCGGGGTGACCATCAAGGACGGCTGGAATGGCACGCGTGTCTACGTGGTTCGTAAGCACTTCGGCTTGGACGCCCCCACGTCCAAGGGCGGGACGTATGACGCCGCCACGAAAGCGAAGGTCACCGCGTTCCAGCGCTCCAAGCGCCTCGGCGTCGACGGGGTTGTAGGAACCCAGACATGGGCCGCGCTGAGCACTGGATACCCCTTCACGATTGACGCCTTTCAGGAGCAGCCCCAACTCCCCCTCTCGGCCAGCGACGAGCAGCGTAGGGAGACGATGATCGGGTACGCGTTGAAGCAGCGGGGCTCGCGCTACACGTGGGGCGGTGCGGGGCCCTACACCCTGGGATATGACTGTTCCGGCCTGGTCCTGCAAGCCCTGTACGCGTCCGGGTACGACCCGCAACCCATCACGGTCGTCAAGCACGCCGAGCCGACCTACCGGACCTCGCAGCAGTTGTACGCCCACACTGGAATGCGGACGCTCCCCTCGGCGCAGCGGCAACGCGGCGATCTGATCTTCTACCAAGATCGGTCGGGCGCAGTCGTGCACGTCGCCATCTACCTGGGCGACGGCACCATGATGGAGGCCTACGGCGCCACGGCGGGGATCCGCGGTGTCACGGAGTCATATGGCGCATCCCACCTGGCGCCCAACCTGAAACGACCTTTCTAGGGGGGCGATGCGGCACCACAGAGCATCGGGGGTGTGGCTCCGCGTCCCGGATCTCCGAAGATCATTGGTGGGGTTTGAGTGAGGGGATCTCGTTGCGGATCACTCTGCCCACCACGGAACGACTCAGGCCGGTTGTCTCTGCGATGGCGCGTTGGGTTTCCCCGTTCGCGGCCATGGTGCGGATTAGGTCGTGTTGTCGGGCGGTGACTTTCGTGGGTCTGCCCAGGTGTCGGCCCGCGTCGCGGGCGCGGCTGATGCCTGCGTTGGTGCGTTCGATGATGAGGTCACGCTCGAATGCGGCGAACGCTCCCATGAGGGCGTAGGTGAGTCGGCCTGCGGCGGTGGTGGTGTCCATGCTTTCGGTGAGGGATCGGAACCCGACACCACGCCGACCCAGGTCATCGAGAGTCGCGATGAGATGAGACAGGGACCGGCCGAGCCGGTCCAGCTTCCACACCACCAGGACGTCGCCAGCGTCGACCTGGTCCAGCAGTGTGGTGAGCCCGGGCCGGTCGACGCGGGCACCTGAGGCATGGTCAACGACCAGGTGCGCGGCGTCGACGCCAGCACGTTGGAGCGCGTCGACCTGGAGGCCGGGATCCTGATCGGTGGTGCTGACCCGCGCGTATCCCCACACACTCATCGGTTGGTATCCCTCTCGGTCCGAAACCCTGCCATGGTGAGGGTTCCGGACCATACTCTCACTGGACAGGGGTTTCGGAGCGTGCAGGGCCGCTGCGGGTCCAGGGTCGCGTCGACGTCGACGGCGGTGTCCGTAAGGGACCGTTACTGGACCAGCGCTACCGCCGGATCATGCCGTACATCGCGGGATCAAACCCACCGGGCCACCGGGTGTCATCCGAGAACGACGCGCGGGTCAGGTCCGCGCGGGTCAGGTCCGCGCCGGTCAGGTTCGCGTCGGTCAGGTCCGCGAGGGTCAGGTCCGCGTAGGTCAGGTCCGCGTAGGTCAGGTCCGCGCCGGTCAGCCTCGCGCAGGTCAGGTCCGAGCAGGTCAGGTCCGCGCCGGTCAGGTCCGCGCCGGTCAGCCTCGCGCGGGTCAGGTCCGCGCCGGTCAGGTCCGCGCTGCGCAGCCTCGCGCGGGTCAGGTCCGCGTCGGTCAGGTCCGCGCCGGTCAGGTTCGCGTCGGTCAGGTTCGCGTCGGTCAGGTTCGCGTCGGTCAGTTTCGCGCCGGTCAGGTCCGCGCGGGTCAGGTTCGCGCCGGTCAGGTTCGCGCCGGTCAGGTCCGCGCCGGTCAGGTTCGCGTCGGTCAGGTCCGCGCCGGTCAGGTTCGCGTCGGTCAGGTTCGCGTCGGTCAGGTTCGCGTCGGTCAGGTTCGCGCCGGTCAGGTCCGCGCCGGTCAGGTCCGCGCCGGTCAGGTCCGCGCCGGTCAGGTTCGCGCGGGTCAGGTCCGCGCGGCGCAGGTTCGCGTCGTTCAGGAACGCGTCGGTCAGTTTCGCGCCGGTCAGGTTCGCGCGGGTCAGGTTCGCGCGGGTCAGCTCCGCGATGGTCAGGTCCGCGCCGGACAGGTCCTCACCGGACAGGTTTAGGTTGGCGAAGCGGTAGACCGCGCTGCTGGCCACGTATTCGGGTATGCAATGTTTGGTTAAGACGACGAGGGCTTCGGTGATGCTGGGTCCCGCAGCCGCCGCCTCCTGTCCTTCGCGGGGCATGGCAATGATCACAAACCCACGCAACGTTCGGCACCCCCGTTCCTTGTACGTAGCAGGGTCCGTAACCATGAGTTGATCGACGGCCAGGACCGCTCCCAGTTGGGCTGAGGCCGAAGAAGAGCCGAGTTGCTCAGTGGCGGTGGTGAACTGCGTCGTCAACTGCACCGCATCGGCCATCTGTTGAGTCTCACGAGCCGTTCGGCTGGTGTTCACCCCCGCCCACACCGAGACGGCGACCGCACACGCTGCAATCACAACAGTCGCAACAGATAGGACACTCTTCAGGTTCTGTCCGACCGATCGCCACCAACCAGACGGAGACGGTTCGACGATCTCCCTTTGCTGTGAACCGGCGTTCCCTTGCGCAGTCATTGCGCGCCGACGGTTGCGAGCAGACTTCCCCGAAACCACGGCAACGGCGCTAGGACGTCGGCTGGTGGCCCTTCTCCGCTCGTTCATAGGTTTTGGTCGATGATGTGCTGCTGGGTGCTGGCCGGGATGGGCAGCACGCTGGTGTCGTATTGACGCCGTTGGTTGAGCCATGGGCCTTCGGCGTACTTCGCTGGCACGTAGCCGACCTCGTTGTCGACGATGACGCGCAGCCAATTGTGGTCGGGCGATGGCGTGTCGGCCAGCACCACGAAGGAGTTGGCTGGGATGACCCGAATGATGCTGCTGGAACCCTCTGGGGTGTGCCGCAGCGCTGTGTCCGCGAACACGCGCGCATCTCGGGTGTCCTGAAACGTCGAGGGCGAGGGCGAAGGCGTCGACGGGGACACTCGTTCAGGGGTCGGCACAGAGAGCGCAGCGAACGCGGGGGCCGCTGCCAAACACACGCTCAGGGCCGCAGCGGCAAGAATCCTCACTGCTCGGCTGGCATTTCTCCTAGCGTTCATTGTTCTCCTTGGTCAAAGTGATCGGTTTGTCGCCGCGATGCCCAGACAACAGTCTCATGACTGAGCGTCACCGGGCTGTGCTGCTTTGTTGGTTCGAGGGCTGGAAAGCACCGTTACTGGACGGCGCGCCGATCGGCTTCGTCTTCCGGTGTGACGCGTCCTCGCCACCGCAGGACCGAGCTTGCGCTGATCCCGAGCGTTTGAGCGGCTAGTCGTGACGGCAGCGTCATCGTTGCGCGTATACCGTCCT
>RRZU010147952.1_pt1 | contig 11267 bp, 8 predicted proteins | sample 2165561 | NCBI WGS metagenome assembly RRZU01 (sample SAMN10456909, study PRJNA506462) | wastewater metagenome | isolation source: wastewater sludge | place: USA: Moscow, Idaho | reverse complement strand
GCTGCGGCGCTTTTGACCGGCGTGCCGCGGCCGACGGCGATGTCGAGCCCCACGTGCGGCGCGCGCGGCTCGCCGTTGAACACCCGGCGCAGGCCGAAGCGGCCGCTCAGCCGACCGTCGGCGGGGCGCACGAAATCCAGGTCGGGCGCTTGCCCCGGCGCCGCCTGCCAATGCCGCTTGAGCGCCCGGATCTCTTCGATCTCGCGTTCGGCGCGCGCCGCGTCGTCAGGCGCGAGCGTCACCATGCCCTGGTTCTTGAGGGTGATGCGTTGCTCGGGGTAGCGCTTGTCGCGCACGGTGAACGCGACCGCCTGCGTTCCCGAAGGCGTAAGCACCTCAAGCCTGTGCTCGCCCGCGGGCAGGTCGAGCGGCAGGCCGACGAGCGCCTGCCAGGCGCCGTTGCGGCGGGTGACCAGCACCGATGCGCCGGCAAAGCGCGCTTGCGGTGCCGGGGCGGCGTTGGCCGGGGCGAGCGTGACGTAGGCCACGCCGCCGGGCACCCGCGCTTCGCGCGGCGCCGCCGTTGCTCCGAGGGAAAAGCACAACAGCAGGAGGGTGCAGAGGCGCATCCGCGTTCCCCGGGCATGCAAAGCGCGTGGCGCCGGCGCGACTCGGCGCGGGCGGGTGGTGGGCGCGCTCATGGCGTTTTCTTCGGCGAGGGGGGCGCCGCTGCGGAAGACTCGGCGGGGGCGGCGCCCGGGGTGGCCGCATCGGTTTTTTTTGCCGCCCGTTGCTGCTTCTGTTCGAGGCGGGCGTTCTTGCCCGGATCGAAGAAGACGAAGCGGCCGTAAAGCTCGCAGCCCTTCATGCCCGGATCGCATGGGCGGTGGGCGAGTTTGCCGCACACCCCGTCGATCTCGTGCGGACATCCCCATCCGCCTGCGCTCATCTTGACCCCTGGCCGCTCACGTAAAAACCGCTATTGTTAACGCCGTAGGGCGTCGGCGACAAGCGTCGACGCCCGTTGCCGTCACTGCCAAAGAGTATGTATGGTAGTATTCAAGTGTCGCCGCACGCAGTTTCGCGTGGGGCGATGCCGCCCCGGTTCGTTTCCCCCTGACGACCCCGGGGCGGATTTCTGAACGAGGTATGAGGTCTACGATGCCCGCTGCTTCCGCCCTCCACCTGCACGCCGATGACGACGTGCTGATCGCGCTGCGTCAGCTTCTGCCCGGCGAAACCGTCGCTGCCGGGATTTCCGTCCGCGACCCGATCCCGCCCGGACACAAGCTCGCCGCGCGCCTGATCCGCAAAGGCTCGCCGCTGCGCCGCTACGGCCAGATCATCGGTGTCGCGCTGGCCGACATCGAAGCTGGCCGTCATGTGCACGCGCACAACCTCGGGATGGGCGAATTTGCCCGCGAAGCCGGCGCCTGGACGCCACCCGCGGCCATTGCGCCCAATCTCGCCGCGCCGCGCGCGACCTTCCTCGGTTATCGCCGCGCCAACGGCAAGGTCGGCACGCGCAACTACCTGGCGGTGATCCCGACCGTCAATTGCTCGGCCACCGTGGCGCGCGCCATTGCCGACCATTTCAGCCCCGAGCGGCTGGCGGCCTGGCCGGGCGTCGACGGCGTTCTGGCCTTGCCGCATGCGCTTGGCTGCGGTCTCGACACCGCCGGCGAGGGAATGCAGCTCCTGCGCCGCACGCTGGTTGGTTACGCGCGCCATCCCAATTTCATCGGCGTGCTTTTCGTTGGCCTCGGCTGCGAGCAGAATCAGGTCGCGCCGCTCGTCGAACTGGTCGGCGCGCATGCGCCCGGGATGTTGCGCCACCTGACGATGCAAGGCGAGGGCGGCACCCGCGCGGCGATCGCGCGTGGCATCGCCGAGGTGCGCGAGATGCTGGCCGCGGCCGGGCCTTGCAAGCGCGAGCCGGTCTCGGTCGAGCACCTCATCGTCGGCCTCAACTGCGGCGGTTCCGACGGCTATTCGGGCATCACCGCCAACCCGGCGCTGGGCTTCGCCTCCGACCTGCTGGTCGCGCAGGGCGCGACCACCGTGCTATCCGAAACGCCGGAGATCTACGGCGCCGAACACCTGTTGACGCGCCGCGCGGCAGCGCCCGAAGTCGCCGCCAAGCTCTTGGAACGCATCGAGTGGTGGCGCGAGTACACGCGCCGCAACGGCGGCGAGATGGACAACAACCCCTCGGTCGGCAACAAGGCCGGCGGGTTGACGACGATCCTCGAAAAGTCGCTCGGGGCCGTGGCCAAGGGCGGGACCAGCCCGCTGGCGGCGGTCTACCGGTATGCCGAGGCGATCGAGGCGCGCGGCTTTGTGTTCATGGACACGCCGGGCTACGACCCGGTGTCGGTCACCGGGCAGGCCGCCGGCGGGGCGCAGATCGTGTGCTTCACCACCGGGCGCGGCTCGGCCTTCGGCTGCGCCGGCGTGCCGACGCTCAAGCTGGCGAGCAACAGCGCGCTCTTCGAACGCATGCGCGACGACATGGATGTGAACTGCGGCGACGTACTCGACGGCACCCCGCTGCCCGAAGTCGGCCGGCGCATCTTCGACGCCATCGTTCGCCATGCCTCGGGCGAACCGGTGCGCAGCGAGGCGCTCGGTTACGGCCAGCATGAATTCCTCCCCTGGCAGGTCGGCGCGGTGATGTAAATCGGCCCCGAACGGGCGCTGAAAGCAGAACGAAAGCCGAGTAACAGCCAAACGAAAGCCTGCGCCCGTGCGCACGCTTTCGGCTGCGCCGCGCCGAGCGGCGGAGGGAGTAGTATCCGACGGTAGCCATTCGTTCAACATCGCGCCTTGCGGCGAGCGTTTCCGGCCGGCGGGTGCGCCATCGAGGGGGATCGTCATGAATGCACGCAGGGGAATGCCGTACCGCAGGTCGTCCATCGCGCTGAGTCTCGGTTTCGGGCTGGCGTTGGCCGCGGGAAGTGCCGCCGCGCAAGGGAGCCTGACCGTTTATTGCAGTTACCAGATCGACTGGTGTACGGCGATGGTCAATGCCTTCGCCAAGGACACCGGGATCAAGGTGGCGATGACGCAGAAGCCGGCGGGCGAGACCTTCGCCCAGATCAAGGCCGAAGCGGCCAATCCCAAGGGCGACATCTGGTGGACCGGCAGCGGCGACGCGCACGTCCAGGCCGCCGGGGAGAACCTGACCCAGGCCTACCAGTCGCCGCGCCTCGCCGACCTGCACGACTGGGCGCGCAAGCAGGCCGAACAGACCGGCTACAAGACCGTCGGCATCTACGCCGGCCCGCTCGGCTACGGCTACAACGCCGACATGCTGGCGAAGAAGAACGTGCCGCCGCCCAAGTGCTGGAGCGACCTCGTCAAGCCCGAGTACAAGGGCGAGGTGCAGATCGCCAACCCCAACTCCTCGGGCACGGCCTACGTCGCGGTCGCCACCCTGGTCCAGCTGATGGGCGAGGACGAGGCCTTCAAGTACCTCAAGAAGATGCATGCCAACGTCAATCAGTACACCAAGTCCGGCGCCGGCCCGGTGAAGGCCGTCGGCCGCGGTGAGACGGCGGTGGGCGTGGCTTTCCTGCACGACGCGGTGGCGGAAAAGGCCGCCGGCTTCCCGGTGACGCCGGGCACCCCGTGCGAAGGCACCGGCTACGAGATCGGCTCGATGAGCATCATCAAGGGCGCGCGCAACCTCGACAACGCCAAGAAGTTCTACGACTGGGCGCTGACCCCGGCGGCGCAGGAGATCGGCGCGGCGAACAAGGCCTTCCCGATCCCGTCGAACAAGAACGCCAAGATGTCGCCGCTGATGCCCAAACTGTCTGAGGTCAAGCTGATCGACTACGACTTCGCCAAGTACGGTTCGGCCAGCGAGCGCCGCCGCCTGCTCGAGAAGTGGGAGCAGGAGGTTAACGCGCTGCCGCGCTGAGCGTTCGGCCATCCGCCTCGCTGCGAAAACTGCATCCAGCACCGCGGATACGAAGCCCACGAAGAAAGCGGGAAGCCTTGCGTTTTGAGGCTTCCTCTTCATTCTCCCCTCGTGTCCTTCGTGTTCAACGGTCGTTTCCGAGCCCCTCGTTTCTTCCGAAAGTCCGTTCGTCATGCGCGACCCCGTCGTCAAACCGAGCCTCTGCTGGATCGCCCTCGGCCTCTTCGCTTACGTCCTGCTGCCGTGGTACGCCTTGCAGGACGGGCTGCTCGCCGGGGCATGGCTGCAGGGGCTCGTCAGTGACCCGGCCGCGGCCTCGGCCTTGTTCCAGACGGGGCTGCACGGCAAGCCCTGGCTGGGCGTGCCCGGCGTCCTGCTCGTCGGCATCGGCCTCGGGCTGCTGCTCTTGCGCGAGCGCCGGCAACTCGCCGGACTGCTGCTCGTCGGCGGTTTGGCTGGGCTGCTGTGGCTGGCGGCACAGGGTTTGGCGATCGGCATTGGCGGCTGGCAGTTTGAATGGCTCAAAGCGCTCGCCGGAACCGACGGGCCGGTGCAGTACGGCATCGGCCTGGGCGCGGTGCCGGTGCTCGCCGCCTTCCTCTTCCTGTTCACCAACGGCATCGCCGCGCGCGGCCTGCTCAAGGGCGACCGTTTCGTCGCCGGGGCGCTGGGCCTGTGCTGCGCGCTGGTGCTGACCTTCACCTTCTTCCCGGTCGGCAAGATCCTGCTCAGCGCCTTCCACGGGCCGGACGGCTACGGGTTTGGCGCCGTCGCCGCGCGCCTCTTCTCGCCCCGCGTCTGGAGCCTCGCCTGCCTGGCCGGCGGCGGGCGCTGCGGCGTGGCCTGGAACACCCTCCTGCTGGCGACGCTGACCGCGAGCGGATGCACGCTGCTGGGGCTGGCTTTCGCCCTGATCGTGACGCGCACCGATTTTGCCGCCAAGAAATTCCTGCGCGTGCTCACCGTGCTGCCGATCATCACCCCGCCTTTCGTCATCGGCCTCGGCCTGATCCTGCTCTTCGGCCGCGCCGGGGTGGTCAACCAGTTTCTCGAATACGCCTTCGGCATTCCGCAGACGCGCTGGATCTACGGCCTGCAGGGGGTGCTGCTGGCGCAAATCTTCGCGTTTACGCCGATCGCCTTCCTGGTCCTGATCGGCGTCGTCCAGGGCATCAGCCCCTCGCTCGAAGAGGCGGCGCAGACGCTGCGCGCCGACCGCTGGCAGACCTTTCGCACCATCAGCTGGCCCTTGATGCTGCCGGGCCTCGCCAACGCCTGGCTGGTGGCCTTCATCGAGTCGGTCGCCGACTTCGGCAATCCCATTGTCCTGGGCGGCAACTTCGGCGTGCTGTCGACCGAAATCTTCTTCTCCATCGTCGGTGCGCAACTCGACCAGGGCAAGGCGGCGACGCTGGCGCTGATCCTGCTCGTCTTCGCGCTCGGCGCCTTCACCCTGCAGCGGCGGCTGGTCGGGCGCAAGGTGTTCACCACCCTGAGCGGCAAGGGCGACAGCGGCCTGCCGGTGCCGCTGCCGACGACGCTGCGCCGGGTCTGCTACGGCGTGGCGCTGCCCTGGGCCGGGCTGACGGTGATCATTTACCTGATGGCGGTCGCCGGCGGTTTCGTCGAAACCTGGGGGCTCAACTACACGCCGACGCTCAAACACTACGTCAAGACCTTCGGCATCGAGCAGGGCGCGCATGGCCTCGTGTGGACCGGGACGGCGTGGGCCTCGTTCTTCACCACGGTCAAGCTGGCAAGCCTGGCCGCGCCGCTCACCGCCGCGCTGGGTCTTGTCACCGCCTACCTCATCGTGCGCCAGCAGTTCGTCGGGCGGTCGGCCTTTGAGTTCGCGACCATGCTGTCCTTCGCCGTGCCCGGGACGGTGATCGGCGTTGCCTACATCCTGGCCTTCAACGTGCCGCCGATCGAAATCACCGGCACCTGGATCATCCTCGTGGTGTGCTTCATGTTCCGCAACATGCCGGTCGGCGTGCGCGCCGGCATGGCGGCGATGGCGCAGATCGACAAGTCGCTCGACGAAGCCTCGACGACGCTCGGCGGGCGCGGCTTTTCCACCCTGCGCTACGTCATCCTGCCGCTGCTCAAGCCGGCCATCGTCGGCGCGCTGGTCTATAGCTTCGTGCGCGCGGTGACGACGCTCTCGGCGGTGGTCTTCCTCATCTCGGCGGAATACGAGATGGCGACGACCTTCATCATCAACCGCGTGGTGACCGGCGACTACGGCGTGGCGATCGCCTATTGCTCGGTGCTGATCGCGCTGTGCATTGCGGTGATCGGGCTGATCCGCGCCCTGATCGGCGAGCGCAGCCTGGCGCGGCGCCTGGCGCCGCAGGCGGGGTGAGCGGGGGACGGCAGGGGGCGGAATGGTCGGCGCCGACGATCGCGGAGAACACGAAGAGCGCACGAAGAACGCACGAAAAACCGCGGCGTTGAGGCGGGGACGCACTCGGGCGCGCCGGTGCGGGGCATTTCGTCCTTGCCCCTCGCCGGAAGCGCCATTCCATGCGCCCTGCAGCCGGCCTGCCGGGCCGGCGGGATGCGGCTTCCGGGATCTCACCCGGGGGCGCTGAAACTCAGCGGATTTCGAAACGCGCGCTGCCGCGCCGGTCGCCCTTGTAGGGGCGGCCGAAGAACAGGTGGCCGGGCCGGTCGAGCGTGACCGAGGCCTTCTTCACGGTGTAGGGCGAGCCCTGCACCGGAACGATGGTGGTGCCGTTGGTGCTCAGGTCGGTGAGCACGAAGCTCTGTCCGTCGAAGACGATGCGGCAGTGGTGGCGCGAGCTGTGGACGTCGTCGACCACGAGCCCGCTCTTCGGGTCGCGGCCGATGCTCAGGTGCGGCGCTTCGGCGTCCACGATGAGGTTGCGTTCGCCGTAGTGCAGGCTCAGCGCCGCCGGCCGGCGCGCGGCCGGATCGTCGACCCGCGAATCGGGGAAGGCCGCGCTGGCGTTGCGGCCGCGCCAGTCGATGCTCTGCGCGAGGCCGTTGGCGCCGGCGTTCTGCAGCTGCGCCATGGCGTCCGCCGGCAAGGGGCGCAGCAGGCCCTGGAGGTCTTTGTTCAACGCGCCGGCGAGACAGGGCGCGACGACGATGCCGTCGTCGAGCACGGCCAGGCGCGTGGCTTCGACCGGCGGCTGGGATTGGCCATCCTGTCCGTCCTGGGCGCGTTGGCGGAGGCGCTGGCATTCGATCCCGATGCGCAGCACCATCTTCAGCTGGGCGACCTGCGGCAATTGCGCGCAGCGCAGCTGCATCTCGCAGGCGCTCTGCAAGGCGGCGTCGGCGTCGTCGAAGAGGATGCGCATGCCCTCGGCGAAGCGCAGCTGGATGCGTCCGCCGAAGGTGGCGGCGGCGCGTTCGGTGCGGTTGAGCCGACGTTCGAGCGGATGCCCGGCCGTGGCGTCGTCGAACGCTTCCGAGTGGTCGCCGAGGCGGACGACTTCGGCGTGCAGGATGTAGGTCTGGCGAACGCTTCTCATGGCCGGTCTGGGAGGGTGAATGCGTTGGGCATCGTGGCTCGGCACAGCGCTAAGCTCATCGTAGACGCGGATTGAGCGCAGCGGTGAGGATTTGTTCCGGAAAAACTTATTTTATCGCCTTTGCGTCGATATGACATCGGCCTTGCCAGGTGGCCCGGGCGGCGAGGCGCGCCTCGAGCAGCGGCGGAAACGCGGCCAGACGCAGGCCCCAGTCCGGCGACAGGCGTAGGCGCGGCGGCACTTCGCTGCCCAGGCGCTGGATCTTGACCTGCGGTGGCAGCAGCTCGAGGACGTCGATGACTGCGTCGAGGTAGGGCTCGGGCGCGAGCAAGGGCACGCTCGCCGGGTCGGCACGGTACTGGTTGGCGAGGCGGGTGCCGCGCACGATCTGCAGCTGGTGAAACTTGAGCGCGTCGATGGGCAGCTGCGCCAGCGCCCGCGCGCCGGCCAACAGCGAGGCCTGCGTTTCGCCCGGCAGGCCGAGCAACAGGTGGCCGGTGATGAACAGCTCGCGCCGGGCGGCGCGCCGGATGGCGTCCGCAGTGCAGGCGAAATCGTGGCAGCGGTTGCAGGCTTCGAGGACGCCGTCGTCGCAGGATTCGATGCCGATCTCCAGTTCGACGAGGCGGGTCTTGGCCAGCTCGGCCAAGTAATCGAGTGTTTCCTCAGGCAGGCAGTCGGGGCGGGTGCCGATGACCAGGCCGGTGATGTCGGGGTGTTCGAGCGCGATGGCGTAGATCGCCTTGAGCCGGTCGAGCTCGTCGTAGGTGTTCGAATAGCTCTGGAAGTAGGCGAGAAAACCGCGGCTGTCGGGGTAGCGGCGGCGCGCGAAGGCGATGCCGGTGTCGATCTGCTGGCGGATGTCGGCCTGTTCGCGCAGGTAGCTGGGGGTGAAGCCTTCGTTGTTGCAGAAGGTGCAGCCGCCGATGCCGCGCGTGCCGTCGCGGTTGGGGCAGGTGAAACCGGCGTCGATGGAAACCTTTTGCAGGCGTCCGCCGTGCGCCTGTTTCACCCAGTCGTTGTAGGCGTGGTAGCGGCGGCCGGAGAAAAGCTCAGAAAAAGGGGCGGGCGGGGCAGTGTCGGGCATGGGCGGGATGAGGCTTGCGGGCGGGTGGGGCGGAGGGCGGCGGCGCCATCTTAGCGGTTCGCCGCCAGCTTGCGATGGCTTGGTTTATTCCAAAAACGGATAATCAAATAAATAAATAGACTTTGGTGTTCTATGGGCCGCGCGTATAGTCGGCTCATCGTCACTTCCTCAGTCAGGAGCTTTTCATGTCCCCGACCCTGCGTTCCCTGCTTTTCGCCACCGCCGCCGCCTGGACCTTGCCCGTTTCCTCCGCGCTGGCCGCGAACAGCCTGCTCAACGTTTCCTACGACGTTTCGCGCGATTTCTACAAGGACTACAACCCGATCTTCCAGAAGCACTGGAAGGCCAAGAGCGGCGAGACGCTCGAACTCAAGCAGTCGCATGCCGGTTCGAGCAAGCAGGTGCGTGCCGTCGCCGACGGGCTGGCAGCCGACGTGGTGACCATGAACCAGGCCTCCGACGTCGATTATCTGGCCGAGAAGGGGCTTGTGGCCAAGGATTACGCCAAGAAGTTCCCGACCAACGCTTCGCCCTACACGTCGACGATGGTGTTCATCGTCCGCAAGGGCAACCCCAAGGCGCTGCGCGACTGGTCCGACCTGACGCAGGCGGGCGTGCAGGTGATCCTGCCGCACCCCAAGAACACCGGCAACGGCCGCTATTCCTACCTTGCGGCCTGGGGCTACGCGCTCAAGCAGCCGGGCGGCAACGACAAGACGGCGCAGGAGTTCGTCGGCAAGCTGCTCAAGAATGCACCGCTCTTTGCCGCCGGCGGCCGCGACGCGACGACGACCTTCATGCAGCGTCGTCTGGGCGACGTGCTGGTGACCTTCGAATCGGAGGCCGAGCTGATCGCCAAGGAATTCGGCAAGGGCGACTTCGAGGTCGTCTCTCCCTCGCTCTCGGTGCTCGCCGAGTTCCCGGTGGCGGTGGTCGAGAAGGTGGTCGACAAGAAGAACAGCCGCACTCAGGCCAAGGCCTACCTTGACTACCTGTGGTCGAAGGAAGGGCAGGAGGTCGCGGCGCAGAACTACTTGCGTCCGCGCGATGCCGAACTGCTCAAGAAGTACGGCGCGCAGTTCCCGACGATCAAGACCTTCACCGTCGATGACGTGTTCGGTGGCTGGTCCAAGGCGGTGCCGACCCACTTCAAGGACGGCGGCAGCTTCGACCAGATCTACCAGAGCAAGTGAACAGGGTCTAAAACGAATTAACCACGGCGAAAGCCCGGCCGCAGTTCTGGGCAGGACTTTTCGCCGTGTTCTTGCTGCTCGCCGTGGTTAACAAAGAACTCATATGAAACAACGCGTCCTCCCCGGTTTCGGCCTCTCGCTCGGCACGACGCTGGTCTACCTCTCGCTGCTCGTCCTGCTGCCGCTCTCGGCGCTGGCCTTCAAGGCCTCGACGCTCAGCGTCGAGCAGTTCTGGAGCATCGCCACCGGCGAACGGGCGCTCGCCGCCTACCGTGTGACCTTCGGCGCCTCGCTCCTGGCGGCGCTGATCAACGCCGTCTTCGGCCTCATCGTCGCCTGGGTGCTGGTGCGCTACCCCTTCCCCGGCAAGCGCTTCGTCGATTCGCTGGTGGATCTGCCCTTCGCCCTGCCCACCGCCGTCGCCGGCATCACCCTGGCCACGCTCTACGCCGGCAACGGCTGGATCGGCCGCCACCTCGAACCGCACGGCCTGAAAGTCGCCTTCACCCCGCTCGGCATCGTCGTCGCGCTGACCTTCATCGGCCTGCCCTTCGTGGTGCGCACGCTGCAGCCGGTGATCGAGGACATCGAGCCGGAGATCGAGGAAGCCGCCGCCTCACTCGGCGCTTCGCGCTGGCAGACCTTCCGCCGCGTGCTCTTTCCGGCCATCTTCCCGGCGCTGCTCACCGGCTTCACGCTCGCCTTCTCGCGCGCCATCGGCGAGTACGGCTCGGTGATCTTCATCGCCGGCAACATGCCGCTGGTGTCCGAGATCACGCCCTTGCTGATCATCTCCAAGCTCGAGCAGTACGACATCGTCGGCGCCACCGCGCTGGCCATGGTCATGCTCGTCATTTCCTTCGTCCTGCTGCTGGCGGTCAATGGCCTGCAGTGGTGGGCGGCCAACCGCCATCACGGCAAGGACAGGGTGAGTCTATGAGCGGCCGCACTTCCCGCATGGCCACGGCCGAACCGCGCTGGCTGCGCTACGCGCTGACCGCGCTCGGCCTGGGTTTTCTCTTCTTCTTCCTCGCGCTGCCGCTGGTGGCGGTTTTTGTCGAGGCGTTCTCGGGCGGCTTTTCGGCCTACACCGCGGCGCTTGCCGACGGCGAGACGCGTTCGGCGATCGTCCTGACCCTGGTCATCGCCCTGATCGCGCTGCCGTTCAACGTCGCCGTCGGCGTCGCCGCGGCGTGGGCGATCGCCAAGTTCGACTTTCGCGGCAAGAGCCTGCTGATCACGCTGATCGACCTGCCGTTCGCGGTGTCGCCGGTGGTCGTCGGGCTGGTCTTCCTGCTGGTTTTCGGCGCGCAGGGTGTGTTCGGCCCGTGGCTGGCTGCGCACGACATCAAGATCGTCTTCGCCCTGCCGGCGATGATCCTGGTCACCCTCTTCGTCACCTTCCCCTTCGTCGCGCGCGAGCTGATCCCGCTGACGCAGACCCAGGGCAAGGACGAGGAGGAAGCGGCGATCTCGCTCGGCGCGTCGGGTTGGCAGATGCTGTGGCGCGTGACGCTGCCGAATATCAAGTGGGGCCTGCTCTACGGCGTGATCCTGGCCAACGCGCGCGCCATGGGCGAGTTCGGCGCGGTGTCGGTCGTCTCGGGGCACATCCGCGG
>RRZU010580569.1_pt1 | contig 11269 bp, 9 predicted proteins | sample 2165561 | NCBI WGS metagenome assembly RRZU01 (sample SAMN10456909, study PRJNA506462) | wastewater metagenome | isolation source: wastewater sludge | place: USA: Moscow, Idaho | reverse complement strand
GCGCCTCGCCCAGCCAACGACAGGTCTACAATCGGGTCACTTCCCATGGATCGGTACCCTACAAGGAGGGCCTAGATGAATACTCGTGGACTGCTCGACCAACTGCTCAAATCCGGCCAGGACCTGCTGCAACAAAAATCCGGCGGATCGTCGGCCGGCGGCCTGGGTGGCCTGCTCGGCAGCGTGACCGGCGGCGGCAAGGGTGGCAGCGGTGACCTCGGCACCCTGCTCAAGGGCGCCGGTGGTGGCGCCCTGGCAGCGGGCGCTCTGGAGCTGTTGCTGGGGAGCAAGAGCGCGCGCACGCTGGGTGGCAAGGCACTGACCTACGGCGGCCTGGCGGCCCTCGGTGTGATCGCCTACAAGGCCTACGGCAATTGGCAGGAGCAGCAGCGTGCTGGCAGTGCGCAGCCGCGTATCGAGCCGCAGACCGTCGATCGCCTGCCGGCACCGCAGGCGGAGCTGCACAGCCAGGCCATCCTCAAGGCGCTGGTGGCGGCGGCCAAGGCCGACGGCCATGTCGACGCCAAGGAGCGCCAGCTGATCGAGGAGCAGATCGGTGCGCTGGCCAATGATCCGGAGCTGTTGCGCTGGCTGGATGCCGAGCTGAACAAGCCGCTCGACCCTGCCGAAGTGGCGCGCGCCGCCAGCACCCCGGAGATGGCCGCGGAGATGTACATCGCCAGCGTGCTGATGGTCGACGAGGAGCACTTCATGGAGCGCGCGTACCTGGAGGAGCTGGCGCGCCAGCTCAAGCTGGAGCCCTCGCTCAAGGCCGAGCTGGAGGCGCAGGTGCGCCGCGAGCTGCAACAGCAATAGGTCTTCGTGGCCTGGTGGGGCGCGCAATGCGCCCCAGACTTGCATCGGCATCGCCGGCGCAAGTTTCTTCCTGTGTCTGCCAAACTGATGATCTGTGCGTGCGCAGAGGCTGTGGATCGCTTGCAGCTGCTGGGGCTAGTCTCTAGAGTCTCGTCACATTAGTGCCGGCCGGTATCCGCCGGCCAGCAACTGGCTTTTGGCATTGGGGACTACTGTGAAGAACTGGACTGTCCGTCTGCGTATCCAGGCGAGTTTCGCGATCATCATCGCCATCATGCTGATGATGGCCGTGACCTCTTTCGAGCGCCTGGTCAAGGTGCAAAACTCGGTTAACGAGTTGAAGAACGATGCCTTGCCTGGGCTGCTGTCGATCAACTCGCTACGCGGTGCCTGGACCGATAGCTTCTATCAGACCGTAGAGCTGACAGGCCTGCGCGATGGCAAGGCGCTGGGCGATGCCGAGCGGCAGAGTCTGAAGCAGGTAAATGAGCATCTGGAAACTCTGCTACAGGAGTACCAGCGCACGGTGGTCGCTTCGGCCGATCAGGCCTTGCTTGACCAGTTCCGCACCTCGCGTGATCAGTTGCTGGAGCAGCAGGCGCAGATTATTGCGCTCTACGAGCAGCGCCGTTTGCCGGAAGCAGTGGCCATGTTGACTGGCAGCTTCACCGAGAACTGGAGTCGTGGGCGCAAGACGCTCAATGCCATGGTCGATTTCAACAAGGGTGTTTCCGAGAGTTCTACCAACAACATCGGTGCTGCCGTTACCGGCGCCAAGCTGACGATGTTGGTTTCGCTGCTGCTGGCGGTTGTTGCCGCTGTGGTTTGCGGCGTTCTGTTGATGCGCGCCATCACCCAGCCGGTACAGCGCGTGGTCGAGACTCTGCGCACCCTGGCGGGTGGCGATCTCACTGCCCGCCTGAACCTGGGGCGCAAGGATGAATTTGGCGCCATCGAGACCGGCTTCAACGGCATGGCCGATGAAATCAAAACGCTGGTGGCGCAGGCGCAACGCTCCTCGGTTCAGGTGACCACCTCGGTGACCGAGATTGCTGCCACCTCCCGGCAGCAACAGGCCACGGCGACTGAAACAGCGGCCACCACCACCGAGATTGGCGCCACTTCGCGGGAAATCGCCGCCACCTCGCGCGACCTGGTGCGCACCATGATCGAAGTGTCCGGCGCGGCCGAGCAGACCTCGACCCTGGCAGGCTCCGGCCAGCTCGGTCTGGCGCGCATGGAGGAGACCATGCACCACGTGATGGGCGCTGCCGAACTGGTCAACGCCAAGCTGGCGATCCTCAATGAGAAAGCCGGTAACATCAATCATGTGGTCACTACCATCGTCAAAGTGGCCGACCAGACCAACTTGCTGTCGCTCAATGCCGCCATCGAGGCGGAGAAAGCTGGCGAGTACGGGCGCGGTTTCGCAGTGGTCGCCACCGAGGTGCGTCGCCTGGCTGACCAGACCGCTGTGGCAACCTACGACATCGAGCAGATGGTGCGCGAGATACAGTCTGCGGTGTCCGCCGGGGTTATGGGCATGGACAAGTTCTCCGAGGAGGTGCGCCGTGGTATCGGCGAGGTTGGCCAGGTTGGTGATCAGCTGACGCAGATCATCCAGCAGGTACAGGCCTTGGCGCCGCGCGTGCTGATGGTCAACGAAGGCATGCAGGCGCAATCCACTGGCGCCGAGCAGATCAACCAGGCGCTGGTGCAGCTCAGCGAGGCCTCCGGGCAGACGGTCGAGTCTCTGCGTCAGGCCAGTTCCGCCATCGACGAGTTGAACCTGGTGGCGAACGGCCTGCGTACCGGCGTCAGCCGCTTCAAGGTTTGAGCGTGAACACCAGCCGCCAGCAGGCTCGTCGTGCCAGCGGCCAGCTATTCCTGCTGTTCAGCATGGGCTCTGACCGTTATGCGCTGGACGTTCAGGATGTCCTGGAAGTTCTGCCGTTGCGCCGCCTGAAGCAGATTCCCGAAGCGCCGGCATGGGTTGCCGGGCTATTCAGCCGCCACGGTAAGCCCGTGCCGGTGATTGATCTGCATGCACTGGCATTTGGCCGGCCGGCGAGCGCGCGAACCAGCACGCGGCTGGTGCTGGTGGACTATCTGGGGCAGACGCTTGGTTTGATCCTTGAGCAGGCTACGGACACCCTGCGCTGCCCGCTAGAGGCGTTCCGCGCCAGTGGCCTCGATAGTAGTGGTACGGCTGCATACCTGGGGCCGGTGTACGAACATGCTTCGGGGTTGGTGCAGTGCATCGGTGTGGCCGAGTTGCTGCCGCCGGCGGTACGCAGCCTGTTATTCCCCCTGACTGCCGCTGAACCGGAGCCGGGCGCATGATCGAGCGCTTCGAACAGCTGCTCAAAGGCCGTATTGGCCTGGATGCTGAGTCGGTCGGCCGGGTAGTGGTTGAGCGCGCAGTGCGTCAGCGCATGGCCGCATTGAACTGCGCCGATGAAGACGGCTACTGGTTGCGCCTGAGTGGTTCATCTAGTGAACAGCAGGCGTTGGTCGAGGCCGTGGTGGTGCCGGAAACCTGGTTTTTCCGTCACCCGGAATCCTTCGCAGCCTTGAAGAAGCTGGCCTTCGAGCACCTTTCGCGACTGGAGGGCGGTCGTCCGCTGCGCATCCTCAGCCTGCCATGTTCCAGCGGTGAGGAGCCGTATTCCATCGTCATGGCCCTGCTCGATGGTGGCCTGGCTCCGCAGCTGTTTCAGGTCGATGCAGTGGATGTCAGTGAAAAGATCATCGAGCGCGCTCACGCCGGCTTGTATGGCCACAATTCGTTCCGTGGCGAGGCACTGGATTTTCGCGAGCGCTACTTCCTGCCGAGCAAAGAGGGATTTGCCCTGACCGAGCAGATCAAGCGCAAGGTGCGCTTTATCCATGGCAACCTGCTTGATCCGCTGCTGCTTTCCGGCGAGCCACCGTACGACATTCTGTTCTGCCGCAACCTGTTGATCTATTTTGACCGGCCGACCCAGGCCCAGGTGCTGCAGGTACTCAAGCGCCTGCTGCGCGAGGATGGCTACATGTTCATCGGCCCGGCGGAGGCCAGCCTGCTCAGTCAGAACGGTATGCAGGCGCTGGCTCTTCCGCTGGCGTTCGTGTTCCGCCGTGCCGTCGAGGTTGTACCGCCACGGGCAGTGGCGCCACGTAGCGTGGCACCGGTAACTCCCGTGCCCGTCCCACGCGTGCGCCTGGAGCGCCCGTTGCCGCGTCCGCAGCCGACCCCTGCTGCAGTCGCTAAAGATGACGGCAGCGCCGAGCTACTGGAGATCACCCAGTTGGCCAACAGCGGCCGCAGTGCCGATGCCCGGGCCGCGTGTGAGCGGCACTTGGCGCAGCACGGGCCGTCTGCCGCGATTTTCTACTGGCTTGGCTTGCTCAGTGATGTGGCCGGACAGGACGCTGAGGCCCAGGACTTCTACCGCAAGGCGCTGTACCTTGAACCGCAGCATGCTGAGGCGCTGGCACATCTGGCTGCGCTGCTCGCCGCCCGTGGTGATCTGGCTGGCGCACGGCGCCTGCAGCAGCGTGCCAGTCGTGGAGTGAACAGTGATGATCGATAGTCGCCTGCCGCTGATCGATGCCGAGCAGCTGCCGGACATCGACGATTGCTGGAACCGCATTGGTGTGCGTGGTGATCAGTCCTGCGAGCGCCTGGTCGAGCATGTGCATTGCAGCAATTGCGAGGTCCATGCCGAAGCGGCGACGCGCCTGCTCGATCGTTACGCGCTGCATCGCCAGGACGATACGCCGGTTGATGATGGGGTAGCGGAGGATATCGGTGAGCGTCGCTCAGTCCTGGTTTTTCGCCTGGGTGAAGAGTGGCTCGGCCTGCCGACCCGTACGCTGGTAGAGGTAGCACCGCGTGGCCAGATCCATTCCCTACCGCACCAGCGCTCGCTCGGCCTGCTCGGTGTGACCAACGTGCGTGGTGCCTTGGTCGCCTGCCTGTCACTGACCGAGGTGCTTGGCCTGGAGGCTGGGGCACCAACCGTTTCCGAGCGTCGCGTGGTGCCGCGCATGCTGATCATCACCAGTCAGGGCGGCCCTGTGGTGGCGCCGGTGGATGAGGTCGACGGCATTCACGCTATCCCCTTGAGCGCGGTACTCGACAGTGCGCGGGGTAGCGTACAGGTGGCACGCCGCTTTGCATCCGGCGTGGTGCATTGGCGCGAGCGAAGCATCACCCTGCTCGACGAGGAGTTGCTGCAGCAGGCCATGGCCAGGAGCCTCGAATGACCCCGGACGAGATGCGTGACGCCTCGCTGCTCGAACTGTTTCGTCTGGAAGCGGAAGCGCAGACGCAGGTGCTCAGCCATGGCCTGATGGTGCTGGAACGTAAGCCGACCGACGCCGCCCAGCTGGAGGCCTGCATGCGTGCGGCGCACTCGCTGAAGGGCGCGGCGCGTATCGTTGGTATCGATGCTGGTGTGCGCGTGGCACACGTCATGGAAGATTGCCTGGTCGAGGCGCAGGACGGGCGGTTGAAGCTGCGCCCCGAACACATCGATGCCTTGCTGCAAGGCGCCGACCTGCTGCTGCGCCTGGGCGCGCCGCCCGACGGAGATGCAGACTGGGCGAACAACGCCGGACGTGCAGTCGTGGATGGGCTGGTGGCACGTCTGCAGAGTTTGTACGGGCCGCAGCGCGCCCCCCTGGCACCACCTGTGCAGGAGCCGGCTGCCGCACCTGCCGCCGAGCCATTGCCAGTCGTGCCACCTGGCGTGGCGCCAGCCGTGGAGGAGTTGGCTGCGGAGCCCATCGCTGAGGCCGATGCTCGTGCAGAGGACCGTTCGCGGGTGTTGCGGGTCAGTGCCGAGCGTCTCGATCATTTGCTGGATATTTCCAGCAAGTCACTGGTCGAGTTCCAGCGCATCAAGCCGTTAACGGATTCTCTTCAACGCCTCAAGCGCTTGCAGAACAACGCCAGTCGCGCTCTTGACCAGGCCCGCGAGACTGCGCTGGAGGGCGCGGGTGATTTGCAGGCGCAAAACGTGCTCGTCGAAGCACGCACCCTGTTGGGGGAATGCCAGCAGATGCTCGCCCAGCACATGGCCGAGCTCGACGAGTTCGGCTGGCAGGGTGGCCAGCGCGCGCAGGTGTTATATGACGCCGCCCTGGCTTCGCGCATGCGCCCGTTTGCCGACGTGCTCACCGGCCAGCTGCGCATGGTTCGCGATCTGGGGCGCTCGTTGGGTAAGCAGGTGCGTCTGGAGGTCGAGGGTGAGAACACCCAGGTCGACCGTGATGTGCTGGAAAAGCTCGAGGCACCGCTGACCCACCTGCTGCGCAATGCTGTCGATCATGGCATTGAAAGCCCCGAGCAGCGTGCCCTCTCGGGCAAGCAGCAAGAGGGGCTGATCAGGCTGCGAGCGCTCCATCACGCCGGCATGTTGGTGCTGGAGATCGCCGACGACGGCATGGGGGTGGACCTGGAGCGCCTCCGCGCAGCGGTGATCTCCCGAGGTTTCGCCACCAGCGAGACAGGGGCGCAACTGACGGAAGAAGAGTTGCTGGCCTTCCTGTTCCTGCCTGGCTTCAGCATGCGCGATACGGTCACCGAGGTGTCCGGGCGCGGTGTTGGCCTGGATGCGGTACAGCACATGATTCGCCGCTTGCGTGGTGGCGTGCGCATGCAGCAGCGCCAGGGGGAGGGCGCCAGCTTCCATGTCGAGGTGCCGTTGACCCTCTCGGTGGTGCGCAGCCTGGTGGTCGAGGTCGGCGGCGAGGCCTACGCCTTCCCCCTTGCGCACATCGAGCGGATGACCCGCCTGCAGGCCGAGGACATCGTCCAGCTCGAGGGGAGGCAGCATTTCTGGCATGACGGCCGTCAGGTCGGCCTGTTTTCCGCCAGCCAGATTCTCCAGCGTCCAGAAGGTACGCAGGAGCCGGCCGGCATCCCCGTGGTGCTGATCAGTGATCGCGAGGCGCTGCACGGTATCGTCGTGGAGCGCTTCCTGGGCGAACGCACGTTGGTGGTAATGCCGCTGGACCCGCGCCTGGGCAAGGTGCAGGACGTGTCTGCCGGCGCGTTGCTTGATGACGGCACCCCGGTGTTGATCCTGGATGTCGAGGACATGCTCAAGTCGGTTGGCAAGCTGCTTGGCAGTGGCCGCCTGGAGCGCGTCGATCGCAGCGCCAGGCAGGCCGCCGGTGGGCAGCGCAAGCGTGTGCTGGTGGTCGATGACTCACTCACCGTGCGTGAGCTGGAGCGCAAACTGCTGTTCAGTCGTGGTTACGAAGTCGCGGTGGCAGTGGATGGCATGGATGGCTGGAACGCGCTGCGATCGGAGCATTTCGACCTGTTGATCACCGATATCGATATGCCGCGCATGGATGGTATTGAGCTGGTCAGCCTGGTGCGCCGTGATAGCCGCCTGCAGTCGTTGCCGGTGATGGTGGTTTCCTACAAGGATCGCGAGGAAGATCGCCGCCGTGGCTTGGATGCTGGTGCGGATTACTATCTGGCCAAGGCCAGCTTCCATGACGAGGCGTTGCTGGATGCAGTGGTGGTGCTGATCGGAGAGGCTCAGGGATGAGAATTGGTATAGCCAACGACATGCCGCTGGCGGTAGAGGCGCTGCGTCGGGTGTTGTCGCAGGAACCGGCGCATCAGATCGTCTGGGTCGCCGCCAACGGTGCTGAAGCCGTCGAGTACTGCCTTCGTGATACTCCGGATGTAGTGCTGATGGACCTGTTGATGCCGGAGATGAACGGCGTTGAGGCCACGCGGCGAATCATGGCGCAGAGCCCATGCGCCATCCTCATCGTCACCGTGGACATGGAACGACACATGCAGAGCGTGTTCGAGGCCATGGGGCATGGTGCCTTGGATGCGGTGGACACCCCCGCGTTGGGCAGCGACAGAGCCCAGGATGCCTCTACGCTGTTGCGCAAGATTCACAACATTGGCTGGCTGATTGGCCAGCGCGATCCGCGTGCTACGGTGGCAGTCAAAGCCCCGGCAACACGTGCACGGCCACAGCGCCTGGTCGCCATCGGTGCCTCGGCTGGCGGTCCGGCGACCCTGGCTGCGCTGCTCAAGCAACTGCCAGCGGATTTCAGCGCTGCGGTGGTGCTGGTGCAGCATGTCGACGAGGTGTTCGCGGGCGGTATGGCTGAATGGCTGGCCAGCGAGTCGCTTTTGCCCGTGCGCCTGGCTCGTGATGGCGAGCCGCCGCAGCCTGGCGCTGTGCTGCTGGCGGGCACGAACAATCATATGTGCCTGACCTGCGACGGCACGCTGACGTATACCGAAGAGCCACGCAGCCATGTCTACCGGCCTTCGATCGATGTGTTCTTTGATAGCGTTGTCGAGAATTGGAAGGGCGATGCCATTGGCGTGCTGCTCACGGGTATGGGGCGCGATGGTGCCCAAGGTTTGAAGAACATGCGTGAGCGAGGCTTTCTGACGTTGGCGCAAGACCGTTCCAGCTGCGCGGTGTACGGTATGCCCAAGGCGGCTGCCGAGCTTGGGGCCGCGGTGGAGATTCTGCCGCTGGAACGCATTGCGCCGCGGCTTGTGGCAGCGTTCGGTTGAAGTAAGTGGTGTGTTTCCTGTCGCTACGTTGTAGGGCAGGGTTGGACAGATGTTGGCGGAGGCCTACGGGCCCGGAGTGCGCTATGCAAGACCCCTATCGCAGCAGTTACGCGGAAATGATGGCTCCTGAGGAGCGCTCCGTCATGGTTCTGCTGGTCGACGATCAGGCCATGATCGGCGAGGCGCTACGCCGCTCGCTGGCGACCGAGCGTGATATCGATTTCCACTTCTGCGCCGATCCGCACGAGGCTATTGCGGTGGCCGAACAGTTGCGCCCTACGGTGATTCTTCAGGACTTGGTGATGCCCGGTGTAGATGGCCTGACCCTGCTCGCCGAGTACCGCGCCACCCCGGCGCTGCGCGACGTACCGATCATCGTGCTGTCGACCAAGGACGACCCCACGGTGAAAAGCGCAGCCTTTGCCGCTGGCGCCAATGACTATCTGGTCAAGTTGCCCGATAGCATCGAACTGATTGCCCGCCTGCGTTACCACTCGCGTTCCTATGTCGGGTTGCAACAGCGTGATGAGGCTTTTCGCGCCCTGCGTGAGAGCCAGCAGCAACTGGTGGAAACCAACCTGACTCTGCAGCGCCTGATGAACTCGGACGGCCTGACCAAGCTCTCCAACCGCCGCCACTTCGACGAGTACCTGGAGATGGAGTGGCGCCGCGCCTTGCGCGAGCAGTCGTCGGTGTCGCTGCTGATGATCGACGTCGACTACTTCAAGAGTTTTAACGATTCCTTCGGTCATGTGGCTGGCGACGATGCCCTGCGCCAGGTGGCGGAGATGCTGCGCAACTCCTGCACCCGTTCTTCGGACATGGCTGCGCGCTACGGTGGCGAGGAGTTCGCCATTATCCTGCCGGGTACCTCCAGCGGCGGCGCCCGTCTGCTCGCAGAAAAGGTGCGACGCGCCATTGAGGGCTTGCGCATTCCCCATGATCAGCCCAAACCCGGCTCCTCATTGAGTGCGAGCATCGGTGTGGCAACGCTGATCCCGAGGCAAGGGCAGGACGTACTGACGCTGGTGGAATTGGCCGATCAGGCGTTGTATCAGGCCAAGCACAGTGGCCGGAACCAGGTGGCGATGCTCGATGCGTCGCTACGCTCTGGCTGAAGCAGCCCGGCACTCTGTGCCCGCTTGTGTACGGGGCGTGATGCGGGCGTTCGCCCTATTGTGCTGTCTGGGCCTCGCCCAGGCTGTCGCGGCGGGTGAGCAGTTGCTCATCAGTCAGCGCAGCCTGTTGCTCGATGACAGCCGACTGCCGCGCGAGGCGGCGCTGGATCGCCTGCAGCAGGTGCGCTTCGCCTTTCGCGAGGCGCAGGCCGAGGCAGGCGAGTGGCCCGTCTGGACGCGAGCCTATGGGCTGAGGGGCTCCTGGGATGGCGGCCTGCAGCGGCATGGCGAGGGTCTGGTCGTTGGTCTGGATCGACCGCTGGGTGGCCAGTGGCTTGGTGGAGGGCTGCTCTCGCTGTCGCGTTCGCGCCTGGATGCCGACGATGGCGCAGCGAGCAGCGACGACGCCCACGTCGGTCTGTATGCCGCCACCCGTGTCTACAACCAGCTGGGCTTCAAGCTCGGCGCCCTGTACGGCCAGCATCGTCTGGACAGTGGCAGCGATCACGCCAGCGCGCACAGCTGGCAGCTGTTCGGCGAAAGCAGCTTCGCCCTGGATTTCCGCGACTTCACCCTGGAGCCCTTCGCCGGGCTGGCGCTGCTGCGCCTGGACGGCGGCGCATTACGCGATAACGGCCTGCGCCTACAGGCGGCGGACGAGGAGGGCGGCTACCTGACCCTGGGTTGGCGCCTGGCAGCGCCCTGGTACTGGCAGCAGCGCAAATGGGTCGGCCGGGCCAGCCTAGCGCTGCGCCAGGACCTGGGCAGTGACCGTCTGAATGCCGAGGCGATGAGCGCGGATGGGCAGCGCCTGCGCCTGCAGGGCCGCGAGTTCGAGCGCAGCAGCCTGCGCCTGGACCTCAGCCTGGACCACGAACTGCGTGACGACCTCTACCTCGGCCTGACCTATGCGGGCGATTACGCCGAGGATGCCCGCGACAACGCCCTGGCGGCGCGGCTCAGCCTGAAGTTCTGAGGTCAGCCCGCCGGTCAGCCTGCGGGCTGCCAGGGCGCGTGCACTCGGGTATACTCGCGGGCTTTTCCGAAACTTCGCGGTCGCGGCCTGCGTCGTGCGCGGTCGGCACCTCGCCGATGGCCCGACAGCCGCGAGCCTTTGCCCGAGAGTGCTGCCCACCATGGAAATCAATCCGATCCTCAACAGCATCAAGGACCTGTCCGAGCGAACCCAGTCAATTCGGGGGTATCTTTGACTACGATCACAAGCATGATCGCCTGGTCGAAGTAAACCGCGAGCTGGAAGACGCCAGCGTCTGGAACAAGCCCGAGTACGCCCAGGGCCTGGGCCGTGAACGTGCCATGCTGGCGCAGATCGTCGAAACCATCGACGACCTCACCGGCAGCCTGGCCGACTCCAAAGACCTGCTGGAAATGGCCGCCGAAGAGAACGACGAGGGCGCGGTCAACGACATCGTCGCCGAAGTCGAGCGCCTGCGCGAAATCCTCGAGAAGCTGGAATTCCGCCGCATGTTCAGCGGCGAGATGGACCCCAACAACTGCTACCTGGACATCCAGGCCGGCTCCGGCGGTACCGAAGCGCAAGACTGGGCCAACATCCTGCTGCGCATGTACCTGCGCTGGGCCGACAAGCGCGGCTTCGACGCCACCATCATCGAACTGTCCGAAGGCGAAGTCGCCGGCATCAAGGGCGCCACCGTGCACATCAAGGGCGAGTACGCCTTCGGTTGGCTGCGCACCGAGCTCGGCGTGCACCGCCTGGCGCGCAAGAGCCCGCTCGACTCCGGCGCCCGTCGCCACACCTCGT
>RRZU011329739.1_pt1 | contig 11270 bp, 8 predicted proteins | sample 2165561 | NCBI WGS metagenome assembly RRZU01 (sample SAMN10456909, study PRJNA506462) | wastewater metagenome | isolation source: wastewater sludge | place: USA: Moscow, Idaho | reverse complement strand
CTGCCAGCAGACCCCGGCGGAGAGCGGCACCCCCGCCCCCACCGGCACCACCGCTCAGGGCGTCTACACCCCCGGCACCTATGAGGCCACCGCCCAGGGCTACGGCGGATCGCGGTCGAACCCGCTACCCAGCACGAACGCCAGGGCAACGAAGCTCATGATGCCGCGCTCGGTGGCAATGCTGTGGCGCTTGGCGTTTTCATAGCCGTGGCGGACCAGATCGCGCGATAGCTCCTCGCCGAGCGTCCGGTACTTCTCGGGAGCCAGCATTTGCAGCAGCAGCAACAGCCGGTGACCGAAACTTGGCGCGGTCGGCAGTCCTTCGAAAGTCTGGGACTGGCGCAAAACGTTGAGCGACTGCCGCAAGAATTCGTTGTCGGGTCCAACCGTTTGATCCAGAAACGCCATCGCCTGACCGTATACCCGCTCGATGCGCGCATCGGCGGTTTCCTTCGGCGCCTCGCCCTCTGTCCCGGCTGCCGCCTCACCCGCCGTCTCCGTTGGCGCGGTCTCCGCCATCCCGGCCTCCGCCATCCCGGCCTCCGCCGGGACAGGGGGCTTTGGGGATGCCGGTTTTTCCTCTTTGACCTCTCGCGCCGCCCAAGGCAGTTGCGGATCTTCATCGAACCGACTACCCAGCATGAACATCAGGGCAATGTACAAATAGATGCCACGTTCGGTTCCCAGCCCTCGGCTTTCGGCCCGCTGCAACCCGTAACGCAAAACCCGCTGTAGCTGGGCCTCGCCCAAGACGGCGGCATGCTGCGGGAAAAAAGCCCGAAAATGATCCAGCAAGCCCTCCTCGAACCGCCGCGCCGCGATGGTCTCGAACACCTCCATCTGGGACTTGCGAATCACCAACATTTCCGATCCCCCATCCGCACCACCGACTCGCGATTATTTCCGGTATAAGCGTCGCTCGTCCGCACAATCACTTGGCCGGCTCCAGAGCCACCCGCTCGCTGCCGAGCTGTCCGCCGGCAACCCAGCATTTCAGCAAACCGCCCTCTCCATCCTCGCACAGCAAACGGGAAATGGGTCCGAACAGCGCTTGCAGTTCTTCGGCGTCGCAAGTCGGCAGATAGACGCGCAACACGCGGGGATCGTAATAGCGAAAGTACAACGGTTGGTAGTCGGGATCGTAGACCATGATCAGGCCGCACAAATGCTCGCGCATCCGCCGCCAGTCGGCCCGACTGACCGCGAAAATGCCCCAATGCCGCCCCCAGCCTTCTCGAAGCAGCCATCGGGCAAAAGGCGAGTCCCGCTCCAGCGCCACTTGATACGGTGCCACCTTGGCCAGATCGGGAATCAAGTCGCCCCGATACAGACACACCGGTTCGACGGAATGCTCCTCGCATTTATCCAGCAGATCGGGGATGGCGGCCCCGTCCAGCACCGCATAAACCCGGGCGCCGGTATCGGCGAACAGGTGCGCGGACAAGACTTCCGCGAGATTCTGGGTAGCCATCATCCTGCCGACCCGGAAAAAATGCCAGCCAACCGCGACCCCCTCACCCGCATCCGGCCGATCATGGCTTGGGAGGCTTAGGGGTTGGAGTGGCTTGTTGCGGCTTGTAAAACGGTTTCCCGGTATCGCCGGCATTCCGCGCGGCTTCCGCCTGACGGGTCTGCTCTTCTTCCCGCGCTCGCTGCGCGGGAGTGGTCGTCTGCGACATCGAAGATGACCCAGCCCCTTTCGCCAAGCCATCGTCCACCAGCTCCAAATTGCTGGCGCTGGCCGAACTCAAGCTCTGCGTCTTCTGCTGGGCCGGACCTTGGGCTTGAGTATCGCTGACTTGACCGGATTCGGCGGTGGCTGCTTCCTTCGCTTCCTTGGGCGCGGCCGGGGGCGATGGCGATGCGGGCGAGCATCCGGCGCCGGAGCCGGCCGCGCCGCCGCTGTTGATCATTACCAACGTGCCCTGGATGAAAACCCCGGCCGGATTGATGTTGACAAAGTTGCCGCCGACCTTGATGGTGAGCGACGCGCCGGCTTCGATCACCACGTTCATGCCGCCCTTCAGGTGAATCTCCATCCCCGCGTCCACGGCGTGCTTCATGCCAACCTTCTGCTGCAAGTCCATGCCGGCATCCAGCGAAATGGTGCCACCCGCTTTGATGTTCTGCCGGCTGCCGATTTTCAGGTGCTGGTCGCCCCCGATTTCCTCTTTTTGGTCGCTGCCCACCTTCAGCGACACCGAACCGTCCACTTTTTCGTTTTGATCGCCGTTGACGGTCAAGTGCTTGCCGCCTTCCACTTTTTCGATTTGATCGGACTTGACGATCAGGTGCCGCTCGTTGCCGATCCACTCGAAGGCGTCCAGCTTGACGCGGATATCTTCGTTGCGCTCGGCGTGAATGAACATCTGTTCGGTGCCCTTGGTGTCGTCCAGACGGATCTCGTTGAAACCGGCGCCGCCCTTGCTGGAGTTGCTTTTGAGCGTGGAGGTGGTCGCCTTGGCCGGCAGATCGTAGGGCGGCATATTGATGCCGTTGTAGACCCGGCCCGTGATGATCGGCTGATCGGGATCGCCCTCCAGAAAATCCACGATCACTTCCTGACCGATGCGCGGGATGTTCATCGCGCCCCATTGCTTGCCGGCCCACATTTGCGACACCCTGATCCAACAAGAACTGTCCTCGTTGGATTGGCCGTAGCGATCCCAGTGAAACTGGCATTTCACCCGAGCGTACTGATCGGTGTAAATTTCTTCCCCTGCCGGGCCGACCACGACGGCGGTCTGCGGCCCCTGCACCACCGGCTTGGGGGTGACGCGCGGCGCCCGATATTGCTGTTGCGCGTCGATGGCGGTGATTTCGCCCTGATAGGGCTTGCCCGAGATGCCGAGCCCCGAAAAGGATTCGTATTCGTCCGATTCCAAATGGTGGACGGCGGACACGATCAAATACTTGCGATTCTGATCGTCGCGGGGACAATTGGTCAGGCTGAACAGGTAACCCGCCGCCAAGCCGGCGGCGTTGCCACGGCCCAGCGCGACCTCGTGCTGGGCCAGAAACTCCTCCAGGCGAATTTTGGAATAGTTGGTGCCATCTCCCAATTGGGTATATTCACCGGGGTGATCGTACATCTCGAAGCTCGCCAAAGCGTGGCTTTTGGGCCGGTTCAACACCGCACGCAGCGACTTGCGCGGGGCCGTAAAATCGTAATCGTTCAGCACGTAAGCACCGGGTTGCACGTTCTGGCCGATAAACCACTCGGTAAGACAGTCCCGTTCGCGATGGTCGTGGGCATCCGGCGGAAAATAGGGCACCGTCTCGTACTTCGGAAACTCCTCCTGGGAACCGATCCCGTCGGAGAGCACCAGAACGTTCTTGCCGTTCTTATGCGCGACGTAATAATACATGCCCTCCTGCTCCATCAACCGGCTGACGAAGTTGAAATCCGTCTCCCGGTATTGCACGCAATATTCCCATTCGCGATAGCTGCCGCCTAGCGCATCCTTGAAATCCGTGAAGCCCTGCTCCCGGAATATTTCCTTGATGATGTCGGGAACTTTCTTGTTTTGAAAAATCCGGCAATCGGCGGTGCGGGTCAGAAACCACAGCCACGGACTCAACTCGGCGCGATAGACGCCGTACCGCAGGCCGCGGGTTCCCTCGTAGCTGAAGCGGGTGACAAATCCGTTGAAATAGCGGGTTCCCTGCCGGTAGGGCATCTCCAGGCGTACCGTCATGTTGGTGCCGAGGATGTCCGCCAGTTTGATGTCGGTTTTTTCGCTGAACAACTCTAGCCGACACTCGAACAACTGGCTCAATTGCTCTTTGAACGTCATGCGCCCGAACAACAGCACATCCTCGCCCAAGACGCTGTTGACGGCGATCATTCGATGTTTTTGGGTGGTGGCCATAGCTCCAGACTCCGCATCCCCGCTGCCACGGGCAGCCCAGCCATTGATTTTAGCAGCAAACCCCGACAAAAAAGGCAGCCGACCGAGCGCGAAAACGATCAAAATCGCACTAGACTGTAAGGGTGCCCACCGCCCCGGAGATCCCGCGCCATGCCAGGCCGAATGGAGTTCCAATTTTCCCTGCCCAAGTCCGTTTCGGCCCCACGCCGCCCCGACCCGAGCGCGCCCCCTCGCCTCTTGATCATGGCCGATTTCAGCGGTCGCGGCCAACGGGAAACCTCCTCCGCCTTGGCCGATCTGGCGGACCGCCCTCTGCTGCGAGTGGACGCCGACAGTCTGAATGCGGTCATGGCCCGGCTGGCGCCGAAGTTGCGGCTACCATCGAGCGTCGAAACCGGCGCGGCGACCACCGCGATCAGTTTCGCCCAACTGGACGATTTTCACCCTGATGCGCTTTATCGCCGCTTGGAAATTTTTCAGATTTTGCGCCGCGCTCGCACTCGCCTGCTCAATCCGGCCAGCTTCGCGCAAGCCGTCGCCGAACTGAATCCAGCGCCCGCACCGGAACCGACCCGATCCGATCCGGGTTCGGTTGGCGAAAACGATGCCGCGCTGCTCGAACGACTGCTGGGACGCTCGCCCAGTCCCGCTCCCGCGCGGCCTGCCGACTCGGGAACGGCCGCGATCAATACCTTGCTAAAAGCCATCGTACAGCCCCACATCGTGCATACCGATCCCCGGCAATCGGCCTGGGTGGCGGCGGTGGACGCCGCCATCGGGGAACAAATGCGCGCCATCCTGCATCAACCATCGTTTCAGGCATTGGAAGCGGCTTGGCGGAACGTGCACGATCTGGTCGCCAACTTCGACGGCGATGCGGTGCAGGTCGAGCTGCTCGACGTCACCCGGCAGGAATTGCTGGCCGACCTGCGCGCGGCGACTGGAGACCCGAAAGCGACGGGGCTTTACACCCTGCTGATCGATCGCGGCGTCCGCCTGCACGACGGTGAACCCTGGTCCCTGCTGATCGGCGATTACAGTTTCGGCGCCACGACCGAGGATGTCGCTCTGTTGGCGACTCTGGGAAGCCTGGCGGCTCATGCCGGCGGCCCCTTCTTGGCGGCGGTCGCGCCGAGCGCGCTGGGCTGTCCGTCGCCGTCGGCCTTGGCCGATCCAACGCTGTGGTCGCCGCTGTCGGCGGAGGAGCGGGAGCATTGGCGGCTGTTGCGGACCAGCGCGGTGGCGCCTTGGCTCGGCCTGGCGATCCCGCGCGTTCTGCTGCGCTTGCCCTACGGTCAAAAAACCGACCCGATCGAGCAGTTCGCCTTTGAAGAGATGCCGGGCGGCCGAGATTCAGGCGCTTACCTCTGGGGCAATCCGGCCTTCGTCTGCGCGCGGCTAATCGCGACGAGCTTCGTCGAACACGGCTGGGAGGGTGGCCTTGGCGATGCGCTCGAACTGGACGACCTACCCGCCCATGTCTACGAAGATTCCGGAGAGCGGGCGATGCAGCCGGGAGCCGAAACCTTGCTGGGCGAACGGGCGTTACAAAACATCCTGGCGCGGGGGTTCATGCCGGTCTTGGGGCATCGCCAGCGCAACGCCGTGCGATTGGCTCGGCTTCAGTCATTGGCCGATCCGCCAGCCGCGTTGGCGGGACCGTGGCAATAGAGAGCACAAACGAGTTCTTGCGGATACCAACCCCTCGCACGCGAGGAAGGGCTGACCGCTAGCGCATCCGATAAATAACCCGATCAGTTAATAACCTGATCGGTGAGAGCCTTCGAGGCGGTTCGCCATCGCTAATACAGCGGTTGCTCTTCCACGCCAGTTTCATCCGGCAATTTGTCGTCCATGCGCCGCATGACATCGGCGAGCTGCCTCCTCAGGACCCGGACCGCTGGCTCCAATTGCACGATGCGCCGTTCCATGCGCTCCAACTGGGCATCTTGCCACTCCGGGTGTTGCAGCAACGTCTCCATGGCCTCTTCCAGTTCGATCAGTCGTTGTTCCATGGCGTGGCTGACCCGCAGCAAAGAGCGATTGCCGCCGCCAGTCGCCCGAACACCGCCCTCTCCGCTCTGGTTCAACTCTTGGCCGACCGCCTCTACCGCGCCCGAAGAAAACTCCCGCAACTCTTCCAGAAAACCGTATAGCAGCAACCGGTCGCAAAAGACGTTGATCAGGCGTGGAACTCCTTGAGTGAACCGATAAATCGCCGGGTGGGCATCTTCGGCGAAGGCCGGTTGCCAGCCTTGCCAACCGACCACGCGCAAGCGGTGCTCGATGTAATCGCGGGTTTCCACTTCGCTAAGAGGAGTGAGATGACTGGAAGCAATCACGCGCTGGCGCAATTGTTCCATGCCCGGCTCCTGCAAGGTATGGCGAAATTCCTCTTGGCCCAGCAGAAAACTCTGCAATAGCGGCGTCTCGGAAATCTGAAAATTGGAGAGCATCCGCAATTCTTCAAGAGACTTGGGCGGCAGATTCTGCGCTTCGTCCACCACCAGCAACACCCGTCGCCCTTGCCGGGCATGCCCGCGCAGAAAATCTTCGAAATGCTTGAGCAAAGCCGCTTTGCCCATTTCCTCGTAAGGCAGCCCAAAAGCGGCCACCACGCTTCTCAATAACTCATCCGCCTCCAGTTGGGTCGTCACCAACTGAGCGGCAATCACTTGGTTTGGATCCAGTTCCTGGAAAAGATTTTTTACCAGCGTGGTCTTCCCCGTGCCAATACCGCCGGTGATAACGATGAAACCCTCGCCCTGACTCAATCCGTAGCGCAGATAGGCGAGCGCGCGAGTATGGGCTCTGCTGCCGAAAAAGAATCGCGGATCGGGACTTAACTGAAATGGTTTTGCGCTAAAGCCGTAATAGTCGATATACATATAGAGTTTGAATATAGATTTTAAAACTTCATGTTAAAGCGAACGTTAAGCCGGTTTTCGCGAAATCCCTGCCCGGCGGAATCCGCCTCGTTTTGGTAGTAGCGATAGCTGATCAAGCCGCCAGAATCCGGGGTAAACACCCGCGCCAGCCCAATAACCGACACCCAGTAATCGTTTTGTTGAGCTTGGCCCAACTCATCTTCACCTAAATCGTCATGCTCCCAACCGGTTCCGAGAAAAGACGCGGTACGCGGCGCGAACCGCCAAGTCCATAGCGCGCCGGCGCCGTAGGTATTTTCGGTAGATGCCGTAGCGCCCTGATTCTCGCGATCTTCGTTGAAGGCGTTAATCGACAAACCGGTTGGACCACGCCGATAGGTGGCCTCGCCATCGAAACGCTTGCGTCGGAAGTTCCGGCTGGTCAAGCCGAACGGCCCTTCGGAAACCACGGCCTGACCCTGATCGTCCAAAGGCAGCGGCTGGCCGTTCGGCCCCACGCCAAGCAGACTGCTACCGAGCAGTTGCTGCTCGTTGGTCACCTCATCCGTGTAGCGGGCCAACCAAGTGCTGTTAGCGGTTCGGTGGCCGAAAGAGCCTTCCCAACGCACTCCCGGATCTACTCCTACGCTCTGGTCGCGACGGCTGATCTGGAAATTAGTACGAAGAGACGGATTCCAGCGTAGGGCCGCTTCGTTGACATCCGGGCCGTACAGCCCTTGCAACTCCAAAAAGCGGCTGGGAGACCAGATTGCACCCAGACCCCAGTAAGAGCCATTGCGGCTATCCTCAAAATCGGTCACTTGGTTATTCTCATAACCGGCTTCAGCCAGCAAAGCCCACTGCCTGTTTAACCGGTAACTTAGCTGCCCAGTCACATTTTCACGCCGATCATCACCGTTATCAGTGGTATCAATATTTCCTTGATTATCCTGCTGTTGTCGTTGATAAAAATAGTCAAGCTCCCACCGCAACACGCTGAATTGACGACCGCTGGCCAAGCTAAAATCAATGGTATCGGTCCGGCTATCGGAAATATTGACTTGTTGGTTAGCTTGCTGGTCGTTAACGCCATCTTCTTGTTGGTCATAGAAAACATCATCGTAGCGATAACGCAACAACATATCGACCCAGCCACCTAAGTTCTGGCGCCAATACGGACTAATACCAAAACGATAACCGGTCGCTTGATTATCGGTGAGCGCAATATCGCTAAAAATACCGACCGGATTGAACAGTTCCGCAGCGCCAGGCAAACCCAAATCCAAACTGTTGAAAAATGAAAGGCTGGATGGTATCCCTCCGGTTGCACCCAGATTACCAGCATCCGCTCGTCCGCTGGAATTTACCGGGACTTGCGAGATCGATCCATAGGCATCAAGAAATAAATTTCCCTGAAAAAGCTCGGCAGTTCCGAAGGCCTGTAGTTGATTATTAATTTTATTGGCATCGCCATTGTTAGTGTATAGCAGCCCTAGTGCGGTGTAATCCAGCCGGAGATCGAGTCGGCCGCCTCGCTTGCGCACCGAAATACCCGGGTCCACTTGCAAAATGATATCTTCTTCCGCCTCGTTGGCTGGAGTCAGTCTGATATTATCGGAGTAAGTGGTGCCGATGCTGATCCGAGGTGTCACTCTCCATTCTCCTGAGCCAAACCCGGTCTCTTGCGCCCTACCTGGCGAGCTGGTACAGATCATCGATAGTCCAAGCATAAGTGCGCAACATGACGACAAGCTCCAGCATCGCTTTACGGCCATTTCACGACTTATTGATTTCATTTATCCTAATCCAAAATGTTCGGCAACCGCGCTCCTTAGCGCGCCTCGGAATCCTCATCGCCGCTGGGAGGGTATTGATATCCATAGCCATACCCAGAGAGATTGGAAGCGAGAACTTCGCGCGTTTTATTCAACACGAATCCGATAATTTGATTGGAATCGAGCATGGACAAGGCTTCCTTTACCAAGGATTGAGGGGTCTTCTCCGCCTCTACGACCATGACTACCTGCCCCATGAGGCCGGTCAAGATGCTGGCCTCGGTCGTGGCCAGCAGCGGTGGCGCGTCAAAGATAACGATACGGTCGGGATAACGTTGGCTCAGCTCGCCGGCCAATCGGCGCATACTGTCACTTGCCAACAACTCGGCCGATAAATGATGCTTGCTGCCAGCCGGCAGGACCGTTAAGGCCGGTATGTTGGTATTGACCAGCACATCGGCCAATTCCAACTGATCGTCGATCAAGAAATCTACCAAGCCGTGCCCGGCTTCAAATCCCAGCATTTTGGCCACTGAGGGTCTAAGAACATCAGCATCTACCAATAACACGGTGCGATTTCGTTCGGTGGCGATGCTCAAGGCCAGATTGCAAGCCGTAAAGGTTTTGCCCTCGCCGGGACGGGCACTGGTTACCACCACCAAATTCGCGTGCCTGGCAAGGATGGCTCCCTTGCCATCAATGTTCATGAGCAAGGATCGTTTGATGTATCGATACTCTTCTTTGATGCGACTGCGCTGGGCGTCGACCACCAATAGCCCCGCAGAACGTATCCGGTCCATATCTAGTGTCACCGACCGCTGAGTACGCTTTTTGGCCGCTGACTCGGAACCTCGGACGACAATTGGGTCGGTTGTAATGCTAGCTGTTCTTTCGATTGTGTTGCTTTGTTTTGAAAAAATGGGCTGCGCCACAGTCGGGGAGGGCGCAATTTGACCTAATGACTTACCAAACATGGCCTTCTCGATGCTATCCATCATCGCGCCCTCCCATAACCGACTTCACGTTCATAATAGCCCAACTCCTTCCACGATCACCAAACCGGCATAAGCCAACACCAATATTCCACCCAGGCAAGCGTAGATAGCTACCATCCGCCGCTCTCGGCGCAAGGTTACCGGCGATAGAACCGCGCTAACGCTACCGAAGATTGGGATATCCGCGATCTGCTTCAAGCTACGACGGCTGTCGAAGGTCGGCCAAAGCTGCGAGATCAAAAATGCAAGGCCCAATCCAGTGCCCAAACCCGCCCCGAATATCATGGTCATCAACAACAACCGATTGGGTCCGGTTGGTTCCAGCGGCACCCGAGGCGGGTCAATAATTTTGAAGCGAACATCCTGCTTGGATTGCTCGGCTTCTTGGGACAACCTGGCCGATTCTCGACGGGATAGAAGCTCATCATATTTCTTACGATTAACTTCGTAATCACGATTCAAAGCGGCCAATTCAGCTTCAATTTGAGGCAGGATACTGAGTTGTGCCTGTAATTCCTTATATCGGTTAGTGTACTCATCGACCCTTACCCTCAGTGAAGCTAAGTTTGCTTCCTCCTCCGCCAGCTTAACTTTAAGTTGCTGATAGACGGTATTGACCCCCTGACTCCGCGAACTACCGCCGCTTTCGGCAAGACTCGCCGCATATCTTGAACGATCATGTTCCCGCTGTTTTTTCAGATCAGCGATTGTTTGCCGCAATATACTGACATCTGGGTGTTTATCGGTGAATTTGATCAATAATTCATCAAGGTTCTGTTCCAAACTTTGTATGCGCTGATCGATTGGCAAAACCACTATCTCACCATCGCCTCTAAGCTGTTGCTGTAAGGCTTGGTTGATCTGCTGCTGTAGCGAATTTCGGCGATTCTCAGCTTGAGACAGTTCTAAACGGCCAGTTGAAAGTTCGACGGCAGCTTGTTGCAATCGGGCGTTATAAGTTTGCCCTTCCGATGGCATTCTGCCAGTATTCTTGAGCTTGAATTGCTTTAGGCGATTTTCGGCCTCGCCAAGACGGAGTTCATATTCGGATATCTGTTCGTCGAGAAAGCGCTGAGCGGCTTCGGAATCCTCGCGATTACCACCAACCAAATTACTCTCAAAAACCGTTAACGCCGATTGAACCACTTGCTTGGCATTCCGTGGATCGCGATCTTCGTAAGTGATCGTGTATAAATTTTCCTTTTCCCGGCCAGAGCCGCCTACTAGATTGATCTTTTTTTGAAGTGTACCGAGCAATTTATCCCTCGCCTCGGACTCCTTAGCCTGAGCATCTAAACCCGCCATAAAGGCTATTTTCTCCAAATTTGGACGACTCAGCAGCGTTTTCATGATTAGCCCGACCTGAGTGTCGGGATTGACTTCGACCGTCAGCCCTTGCAGGAGAGGCCGTAATATAGTTTGGGTATCCACGAACACTCGCGCCGAGACTTCATATTGATCGGGCAGTTTTAGAACCACAACCCAACCCACCGCACAGACCAGCCACGCGCAACCCATTGCATACCAACGATTGCGCCATATTCCGCGCAGATAACCTAGCAACTGCTCGATAATATCGCTCATGCTCTCATCCTCCGTGCCAAAGGCAACCCTCCGCTAAAACCAGGACTCGGGAATGATCAGGATATCGCCCGGCAACATATCCACATGCGCGGTAATAGCTCCGTTGAGCAGATCGTCAAGGCGGACCTCGTACTCCTTCTGCTTGCCGTCGACCACCCGCACTATCTTGGTTTTATT
>RRZU010233450.1_pt1 | contig 11270 bp, 12 predicted proteins | sample 2165561 | NCBI WGS metagenome assembly RRZU01 (sample SAMN10456909, study PRJNA506462) | wastewater metagenome | isolation source: wastewater sludge | place: USA: Moscow, Idaho | reverse complement strand
CCATACAAAAAGGAACCGTCCTAACTGAAGGTTCCAGAAATATTGAACGCAGTAAACTTATCGGCGGTCATTCCGCTGGTGGATTGGAGGGATTAAAATGATTGACCGTTCATACTTACCATTTCAGTCAGCAAGAGAGTACCAGGATACAAAGATGCAAAAATGGATGGGCTTTTTCCTATCTGAGCATACATCTGCACTATCTGATGATGTAAACAAAGTAACGTACATGTCTGATTTATCACTAGAGAAGAAATTATTACTCCTCAGCCAAGTTTACGCTGGGCAGCTGCACACACGCAATCAAGTGATTGAAAAAAACAAGCATGTTTCCTACACTGGAACAATACCAAGTCTGAATAAGGATTACATTTTGATAAAAACTCAAACCGGTCACATCAATCTAAAATTGAAAGACATTATGAGTATTGAACTTGTTGAGGAGGTGCTTTATGAATCAGCTTGAGTTTCAGCGTAATCACCTGCAAATGGACTATTACAGCGAGAGCTACCAAGATTTTGAACGTAACTTCTACCGCTATTCCAACATGAATATTCCATTGACCTTCCTGAGCGATGATATCCTCAAAACAATGGCGACTTCACGTAAGAATTACTTTGTCCTGAATAAGGAGAAGTCCAAAGATAACCGCGATCACTTCTTCATATTTGAAGTAAGAACCTTAGAAGAGAATCCACTAATCTATCATTATACATATAAGAAAACTACAACATATTTAGCAGAAAAATAGGAGCTCATCAAAAGATGACTCCATTTTTCATTTTTAATATCCAAAAAACTGAATTCTTAACTTCCTAAATACTTTAAAAATCTAAGTTATTTTCTTCTCTAAAAACCTGCTTATCATCATCTGTACCACCACGAAGATACGTTGTTTCACCTCGATGAGCTATATGAACAATTGGAAGTTTCCGTTTATCTGGATAATTATGTGTTCCTACAGAGTCGAACTCTTCGTAGTCGATGACATCAGAAACTGAATAATTTTCAGTATCAAAATTTTCATCATTATGATAACTATCATATCCGTCATAACTATCACTGTCACTAACTTCTTCATAACTTGAATCAGTATCAACTAAACTTGATAACAGTAAGGTTGCACCCGTAGCAAGAATCACTCCCCCAATATTCAGGACTATTTTCCCAGTATCAGTCTTTGAAAATTCGATAGCATCTTCTATCGAATCAGAAACCTTTCTTTTCAAATTACCAATTAAACTGGTATTCTTCTTAAAGTTCGGTAATACATCCGAAATAGGAATCCAGAGATCCATACGGTACTTCTTGTTTAATCTATCCCCTGCACTATATACTTCAAGACTTGGACTATTTTTAATTACAAAATTTTCTTTAGCAAACTTCCATGCTTTAGGAATTGTTTTTTCGACAGAACCGGTTAGTTCTATGATAGCATAATTGCCACTTGGAAGAATTACTTCTTTAAATCTATCAGAGTTTTTTGGAACATGACCAATACAAGTATAGTATCTAAAGTCACCATGTTCATCTGGGGGCGTAATGAATCCAACTGGTGCGTTATAATCGGCAGCTACGTACTTATAATAGTTTTTCCAAAAAGAAGTAAAATCACTTGATACTGATGCCTGATTTTCAATGCCATACAATTTTATCTCATTTTTCTCAACAATATTAATTCTCATAATTACCCTACTTTCTATAGAAAATCACTATATTGTTTCAGTTCTAGTTATCCCTATCTAAGATAACACGAACTGAAAATTATTGTTCAAAAATAAAGTCTGCTATTCGTTTTGCTGCTTTCTCGGTAGCTAGATCAATATCCTCTTTAGTCCAGGTATCTTTTGTATAGGTCACAAGAGACTGAGCAATTGGAAACTTGCTACCAATATAGCCATTACCTTTTGTGATGTGATTTTCCTTCTTCGTTCTAAACCAGGCATCTCCAATACCTCGGTTTATCTCTGCTTCAAGTAAAATCTTGTTTCCCAACTTCTCGGCATATTCACGGAATTCATCCGGATCATTGACACCAATATCACGCATAATGTGGTCTCTGTTAATCCCACTTTGAGGCATGATATGTTCTATATCTATATTTCCATCTAGCTGTAGTTCTATACCATGTTCTAATGCAAAAAGGTACTCATTCACATACAGTATGGCATTGGAAACCCCACTCTCTAAGAGGGTTTGTTTAATATTCTCGTATTCAAAATTTAAACGAATATGCTCTCTAACTTTATCAATTAGTGAATCTGTTGAAAATACATCAACCTGACTATACATCAAATTAATTTCTTCTAAAAAGCCTTTGAATAATCTATGGCTGTAGGATAACTCCGACAATTCGATTAAGATGCCAATTCGCATCAAGTACTCAATATAGCTCTTATCATCTCGGAAAAAGAGATAGCTACTGACGAATGGCTTTAAATTGCCATTAAGCTGACTGACTACTCTACCAAGCGAAGTTTCTGATATAAGAATGTAGGTATGAAGTATCTTTTTCAAATCATGTGTAAAAACAATATCATCATTTAGAAGGTGCTTATTCTTATTAAAAAATGCACGAATCCCTGGATTTCTTCTCTCAGCACCATTTTGTTGTGACAGCTTGGTAAAGATATAATGTGTCATTAACGTGTTCAAATCAAGACTTGAACTATCTGCTCTGTCTACAATCTCCTGCCAATTATTTTCAAATGTTTTTCTATCCGCTGCATTAGCTGTTGCTTTTGAAACAATGACTTCAATTGGCGTCAATGGAACTCCAGTACCATTTAAAGAGTTAAAAATATTAATAGCTTGGTCGGTATTGAAGCTAGTAATGGTGATAACTTGGCAGTTTTTTATGAAATGGTTGGCAAAATTAATGCAATTAATAACACTCAAGTCATTGCAAGTATAGTAGAAGTATCGGAAATTTTTGTAGAAGTTCGTATAGCGATTGTCATTTTGGCGACGATATATTTGATGAACATTCTGTTTTATTTCTTCAAAATCACGACCAAGTAATATAGTCTTCATATCGGAAGCATATTTTTCTGAGATAGAATCATTTATGTACTTTATCTTTTCAGCGGTTGGAAATGATAGACCATCTACAAAATCATCTAGTTCATCCTCTGTCAAATTAAATAGCAACGAGGCAATTTGTTCTTTTAGGCTATTTAATCTCTTAATGAGTCGTTTGCCATCAACATCATCATTAGGTTGGCTAACTAATTCGTTCTCAATTTTTAGCAACAAAGCTTTTAATAACAACATAAAGGTAGTAGTTCTTTGTTGGCCATCAATCAATGTAACGTCATGATCCTCACCAGATTCTTGAGCAATCAATACTGCTCCAAAGAAGTAATTGTCCTGTGAATCTTTATCGAAGTTTTCCATATGTTGATTGATATCTTCAATTAGCTGGTCACATTGGGCTAACTGCCACGCATAAGGTCTCTGGTAACTAGGAATATAAAATTCAGATTTTGAAAAATATTGTTCTACTGTTTGTAAACTTGGCTGGATATCATTACGCATAATAAGCTCTCTTTTCTTAAATCTTGTCTCAAAATAATGAGTTTCTTCATCCATCATATTATACCACGAAAACAGATACAGCAGTATAAAAACAGTAGGAACACAAAGACTGTGTCCCTACCGAGATTAATTATGAAAAAGATGACTTACAATTACTTATCATTCTTTCTGAAGTCTGGCAATTCCTCGAATTTGGTGAGTTCAAAAACGAAGGCCTTATCCTCTGGGATATGAATCCCTTCCACTTTATAGCGTTTGGCTTCATTCCACTCTGGCATGATATGCATCAATGTCTCTCTTAGGTTTTTATTCATGATTTGAACAATACCTTTCTGATTGCTCTCTGGCTTAGAGAACTTGAATGAACCACGAGTTTTAGCACGACAAACTTGTAGCCCCATCACTTGTGTATCCTTATTAAAAGCAATCAACACATGGCCAGGGTAATCTAATTCTTGGACAATCCCCTTACTGAATGTAATAAAATTCTTATTGATAGTCATGGTGTGCTCAAATGAAGCACGTTCAACTGTTACTACTTCTAGGTTAAAATCTTTAAAACGCATATTTGTTCCTCTTTCTTATTTGAATATTTCATGAATGTCTTTTGACTTCCAACTTGGATCAAGCACAATAAAATCCCTCAACATGCCAGATTTGATTTTCTTTATGTAGAGTTTAGGAGCATTTACTTTTGATGTAGATTTCGATTTTCTTCTTGGGTGTTTCAGTAATTGCTGCACTAACTCCCATCTAGAATCTGGTATGATAGAGGGAATTCCATTTTTAAGACGATACTTGGGTTTCTCACCATTATTCTTACGAGACTTATGACTAAAGCAATCAACAGTAAAAGTCTTCTGCATGATGATTTCACCCTTATACTTCTCGTTTTTGAGTATGTTGTAAATAGCTAAGTTTGACCAAGTGTCCAGTCCAGTAACCGTAGGTATCTTATTTTTCATCAACGATTCAGCAATCTCTCGTGCAGACATACCGTCGATATAGGAATCATAAATGAACTTCACAATTTTAGCTTCTGAATCATCAATGACAATACGGCCATATTGGTCTTTGGTATAACCTAATAAGTTGTGCGTAGGAATGATTGGGATACCACGCTTGAATCTTTCTATAACCGACCATGTTATTGACGCACTCTTTTGCTCACTCTCGCCTTGAGCAACAATAGACATAACACCTAAGATGAATTCACTGTTAGTATCTAGTGTATTTAGGTTAATATCCTCTATGTAGATACCAACAGGATTAGGTAAAGCCTTCAGCTCACGGTAGATGCCTATAAAATCTAACTGATTACGGGCAAATCGACTGACACTCTTTACGATTATCAAGTCAATCTTACCTGCCCTGCAATCTTCAAGCATCTGCAAAAATTGCTCACGCTTTTTTATGGTGGTTCCAGAAGCACCTTGGTCTGCATATATCCCAGCCAACAACCATTCTGGGTTATTATTGATTTTCTCAGTGTAGGTCTGCTTTTGGAGTTCAAAACTTCCAGACTGAGATTCATCAAAGGTGCTGACACGACAATAGGCTGCCACGCGCATCCTTTTTGTCTTCACATCAGTAAATTCACTTTTAGCTGGAATAATCTCAACGACACGTTCATTCTCAAAGGCTTCACGAATCCGTTCTTGCTGACGAGTTGTCTTTCTAGTATTCCTTCTTACCATAGTAGTTTACCTCCTTTCCAGAAATCTACATCTATAATTATACCAAGCTGATATAGATTGCTAAAGTGTTGACTGTACTGGCAAACTAAAATGACTTACCTTTGTCGTGCGAACTTCTCAGCCCAATCCTTATTGATGACATACTCACCTTCACCTGCTTCAGCAACCTCAGTAAGTGCATCAAGGTATAATTCACTTGAGAAATTCAAAGATGCCACTGCTTCCTTCTGATTGATGAACATAAATTGATATGCTAGTGGTCCTACTTTCGTAAACACCATGTAATCATAGGAAAACACGATATCTTCCTCTTCATTTGCATTCTTTAGGTATTTCATGAATTCGATAGCCTTATCATCCATGCCCTCACTAAAGATTTGTACCTTCTCAACAAAGTCTTCTAGGTTGGTAACAACTCGATATTTGTACTTGGTAATATCTAATGTCGCAGCAAGTTCCTTAATACTTTTGACTGATGCAAGGTCACTACAATTTGATGGCAGATACTGAATGATTACTTTGTTTTCCTCATCAGCATAGAATGTAGGATAATCAATAATCACTTGATGACCACAATGGTTACAAGTATACTTGAACAATTCCCAATCAATGAGAGCTGCTCTGCACTGAGGTGTTTTAGACACATCAATTCTGTCATAGCGTTCAAATGAGTTTGCTTCACCGCAAGACGAGCAATTAAGCGATGAGATAAAAATTGAAGTCATTGTACTTCCTCCTAGATAAAAGTTTAATTTTTCATTCCTATCTATATATTCGTAAAACTTTCACCAAAAATAAAAAAAGATAGCAAAAAATGCTAATCTTTTAAATTTAATTTAAACGCTTATCGAAATCACTCTTTGAATCGGATACTTTTTGGAAAAGGTCAAACTCAGCTTTTGTGAAGTAACAAAAAACCTCGGCACATTCTATTAGTATGATGTTTAATTCTTCTCTAGGAGGAAAACCAATGGCAAATTGTAAACTATTCTCTCCGTCAGACCAAAAAGTCTCATGAAAAGCTACACTTGATAAATGTACATATCCTGAGGATCGATTATAAATTTCATCAATCTCTGGATAGTATTCGGAAATTCTCCCCTTTAAATACACATCAGTCATTTTATTATCATCCACATCAAGCATATTTCTAATAGCTTTTCCTTTTAAATAATCATCTACGAACTTCTGTCTATCTTTTGAAATAAATGCAGCAAATACCCTCATAAGATTATCAAGTTGAGTACGCACCAGTACACCCGCACAGGTTAGATTCCTTTCTCTAAGAAGCACGATAATTCCATCAATAAACTGTACTCGCCGATTCAATGCTGAAACAAAAAACATCTCATCTTGGGTAAAATTTTCACCAATCATACCAGCAGCAAGTGTTTTAGACTCTTCCTTATACTGTTTTAATTGTATTATGTATTGCTCAATTTCTTGAAGATATTCTTCATTTGTCATAAAATCACCTCATTTCAACCTTAAAAATATTATAGCATATCCCTTAGAACAACAAAGATTTTGTATCAATTACTGAACTCTTACTTCAATCGATCATTTAGGCGATTTTGAAAGGTGGGTATATTTCTATTCCCTCAAACTCCTTGTCAATGGAAATTAAAACGTACCCACAGGGTTAATGGAAACAGATATTGATAATTTCTAGCTATCACTTCTACTCACTCCAAAAATTTACTTACTCTGATACTTCCCCACTCTAAAGCAAAAAGCCTTGCAATCAAGGCTTTTCATTATCCCTTTCGCTCAAAGGTTTCTAGGATTTTACGAGCAGAGCAACACACTCGATGTGCGTTGACATTACAAGATTGATGTCTCAGGGCATTTTTGGTTTTTGCTAGTTTTAGGAAACTGTTCAACGAGTGTTTTTTACATTGCCTTGTTTGTGGAAACATATCAGTTCCTTTTTCCGATTTGCAAAAATGTTTCTGGTAAGTTGGGACTTTTGTTTATACAGAAAAATCGTCTGCGATGATTTTATTCCAACAAAGAATGTATTACTTTAACAATAGTCAAGCCGTAATCAACAAAGAAGCTTTTTTGTTCTTCCGAATAGGTTCTTCTTTCCGATATTGCATCCTCTGTGGCATGCCTAAAACAATGCATTTTCTTTCTATAGCTTGTTACTATATCATTAGAAATATAATCAAAACAAATCGTAGAGTAATCTGGTGTAAGGAACTTACCGTTCTTCTTTAATAAACTTTCTATTAAATTTGCTATCTCTGCAAGTTTTTCATCTGTGCTCATATTATTGAATGATGCTTGTCGGTTTGATATCTCAATAAACTTTTGATTGATTGAATCATCTATATCAACATAGGTTGATTTCTGTTCAAATGTCAACCTTGCAACAAAGGTTCTTCTAACAGCATATCGAACAGTCCCGTTATCATCATCTCCCTCTGCAATAATTCTGTTCCTAATTTCTCCATAAGTAAAGTCACTGGGCTCAACAGGTGGTCGTGTCAACAATCTAGGAAATTCTTTTATAACATATCCTACTTTGTATAAATAATACGATATGAGATAAAACCAACATTTATTTTCACTACCAGAAACATCTACATCCGGCTGGCATAATTCCCTAAACTTTGTTATCGCTTCCTCTGCATCATACACCTCAAATTCATAATCCTCTACTTCCGTATAACCACTAAATATATTGTATACATTATTAATGTTCTCAATCGAATCGTAAAAACGATAATGATATTCATCCTTTTGTATATTTTGGAAGTAAAAATCTTTTAAATCCATACTGTCACTCCAATTCTTTTGATCAATTTCGTAATGCATCTTCAGATAATCATCACTATAAATTCTAATTTATAACGTGACTCGGACTCATTACCGCACTTTATTTCATCACCATCTGGTAAAATTCAAAGCTCGATGATACAAATATTATCCTTAAACAAGATATTGTATTGCTAAAGCAATTAGTGATAAACATCGATTAAAAAGATAATCGTAGTAGCGGATATCGGTGATATCAATTTTATTGGTTTCATGATGACGAATACGGTATTTATTTCCAATGTCCGTCAAGGCCTTGAATTCAGCATTAAATAAATCTACAAAATCATCATTCCCGTTTGCCATATCATTCACTATTTTTTCTGATGAATGTTTCTTATCTAATGTTTTATAGTAAGTTTTTAAGCGTTCTAATGCATCCCATATCTTTTCAACTGAATCTTGACGAGCTGCCGGGTTTGGTGTTTTATATAATGCAACGGCATCTTTCAACAACTCTCTTGTGCCTTGCTCATGTACCGATGTAAATGATTTCTCTATTTCCGATGTAAGTGGACTGTTCTCAACAATTCTTTTAATAATCTTTTCGTCCGTAAGTTCATATAACAACCCAGACTCAGAGAATATTTCATTTATTGCCTCTTGGAAATTTGCAAATACATCTGAAGAATCATGGCAATCTATCGTTTGGTAGTTTCGGTATCTCTCATTATTCCATCGTTCTGAGATATCCTTAATATTTTGTGCAAAGAACTCAATAAGGTCTAAAAGCGAATATTGATCGTATTCATCTCCATATTGCGGTGTGCTGATTCTGTCATACTCATCCCGAAAGAGAGACGGTATTTTAATCTTTATTCTTGTTGCGAATCCGTTTTCATCAAATGCAATATAATTGCTGTCCGTAAAGTCGTAATGACAATTTAGAGTGAAAATATGTGTTAAATTCTTTTGGTGTCTTTTGCAGCAATCTAAGATCAATGTATACATATCTCTGTTAATAAAATATGTCTTTTCTTGTGGTGCTCTTATACCATGTCTTTCAGAGTATAATTTCATAAACCCTCTCCTCGTAAAATTGTTTTATATATTAAGCCACTAAATGATCATCATTAACTTAGTCTCTATTTTCGTAGATTATTTTCATTATTGGATAAATTTCAGTATCGAAAAACTACAAAAAACTCTTATTTACCAATAATACTTTTCTTCCTTTAGGAATTTAACTTTTTCATCATCAGTCTTATGATGTTCTCTTTTCCCAAGTAGTTCATCCTCAACTGAAATTGTAGGATCAATCCAATCGGCCTTTCTCGACATCCAAGTAATGGTTTCTTGATCAGCTTTATCATTTTCTTTCATAATATCTACAAACTTTCTGATTTCACCAGCAAGCTTATAATCTGAAAGTATATTTAGAAACTCTCTTGTTTTCTTCTTTTCTTGATCTATACGCTCTTGAAGCAATCTAGCTTTTTGCTTTTCTTCTTCACGTTTACGCTGTGTTTCTTCCCAATCTTCCCTTTGAGTACGGATTTCAAAATAACGTTGATAAAACAGAATGACTATTTCAGGGATCATATCTTCTAACTTGTTCAATTTTGTGTCTTTAATATATTCACCATTTGATACCTTAATTCTCAATAAACCATTAGGTATATAATCATATTTTCGAATATTTGGTTTCGAGGCATAGCTGCGTCTCTTGACTTCATCATTGTATTCAACTAGCTGCCGAGCTTCTTCTTTCGTTAATTCGTGGTTCACTTTGACTGTGCTTTCAATAACTTCAAAATCTACAGTATCTTTGCCAATTTCAATTCTTAAATCATTTGTTATTCTTTCTCCTATTTTTTCAAAAATTGTAAAAAGTGTATCTAAGATTCTATAAAGTCTAGGTAACTGTTCCTCGGATACATCCTTAATAAACTTTGGTTGAGATAAATCATTTCTTCGATATCTTGGATCATAATAATCTCGTTCGGATGCTTTTACTCTTTTATGCCAAACGACTATGCTTTCTTTATAAGCAACAACTTTTTTATGAAGTCTTTTCCTCTCACTAATTTCAAATTCAGATAGAATTTCTATAATAACGTCCTTCTTCTCTTTCTCTAAGAAATTAAGAGAAGAACTTAAAACATCCTTATCAAATAGGACCCTATTGACAGTTTCATTTGGATTAGATTTATTTTCAAGAACTTTCTTTGTATTAATTATTTTGTCTTTCTCGAATTCCACAATAACATCTTTAGTATGTTTTTTCTGAACTCTATTTCTCTGTTTTTCAACTTCTATTTCCTTTACATTAGAATCAGGAAGTGGAACTATTAAATTGTCAATATCTAGCCCATGCTGTCGGTTATAAAAATACTTGCCACCAGGTAAGGGGATGTTGATCTCTTTACATTGGTTTAATAGCTTTTGATAGTTTAAACCATATTTAATAGCAACTTGACGAGCACTAGTTTCCCATATTTCTTTATACAATTGTTCTCTAGTGAACTTCATCATCATTTATACCACCCTTAACTTTTGACATGAATTTCAAATTTTTATTTTTATATTTTCCCAGCGAAAACGCATACTCAAATAATTCTAATTCTCTGGTATCTCGTTTTCGCTTAATATAAAAAGCAATTCTTGTTTAAGGTTAGAAAATTCTTCTATAATTTTATCTAACCCTTCTTCGATATTTTGAACATGGATTTCGGAAATTGTTCCATGATTATATGCGATTAGTCTTTCTGCAACGATATGATAAGACCAACTCTCACTGAATCTGCGATCCTTTTCTTCGTTATGAATAGCGAGACCTATTGGCAGCAAATTATTTCTCATACCAATTCCAACAACATTTGGTGAAATTCCCAAATAGTCACCAGCAATTTTTAACGTTATTTTTTTGTGATTTCTTATTTCTTCATCTGTATATTTCCCCATAATAGCCCCCCACATCCACAAATTCCCTGTATATATTTCATTTCTGTCATACAAAATAAAAACCTGTTCAAACTTAATTTCAAACACTTTAGATATGGTTCTTAATTCACCTAAAGACACTTTTTCACATTATAATTTCTTACAAATATTATAATATCATTCCATACTATTATACAATTTTCGCAAATGAAATAACAGTCAGGAAGTTGATTATAAAGCACCACGCATACAAAAAGTAAAGAAGAGTATCCTTAATTAAAAGAATACTCTCAGTTTTGCACCTCTATTTCAATCCCAGATTTAAACTT
>RRZU010235241.1_pt1 | contig 11272 bp, 11 predicted proteins | sample 2165561 | NCBI WGS metagenome assembly RRZU01 (sample SAMN10456909, study PRJNA506462) | wastewater metagenome | isolation source: wastewater sludge | place: USA: Moscow, Idaho | reverse complement strand
CCCGTTTTCAAAAAGGGCATCGAGGATACCCTTTTTTGAGTTTGGAGAAATTAGCATATTAGTATTTAAAACTCTCTTTCTCATATGTTCAGTTTATAGATTTTGTTTTTAATTTTCTCTATAATTCCCGCATCGGATAGCTGCTTAAAAGTCGATACTACAGTCGGCTTGCTGACCGAGATGACACTCATAATATCTTCGTAAGAGCCTTTAAATACATTGTTTTCATCCATATTCTCCATCACATGTTTGATGATCTCTATTTTTTTACCGCCGACGAATACAGATATTGCTTTCATTAGCCTTTTAGCATATTCGAGTTCAGCGGACTGTTCTTTTGCTGCAAATATTTTCTCTATCTGCTCCAAAATATCTTTTGGTTCAAACGGTTTTACGGCATACCCGTCTACCCTTAATCGTATCGAATCGAGCAGGTATTTCTCCTCGCAAAAAGCGGTTACTATAAAAACGCACCCTGGTCTGCCGTTTTCCTCGTCAAGTTTTCTTATAAACTCAAGGCCGTTTTGCATCGGCATCATAATATCGGTGATCAAAACATCCGGCTTTAGCTCTTTTATGATTTTATAGGCCTCCATACCGTTTGGAGCGGCAACAAAATTTGCAAAATACGGTTTAAAAAACCCCGAGGCTATATCTCTTATTTCAGCTTCATCTTCGGCGTATACGACGGTGAGTTTTTTTAGTCTCGGATACTCATTTTTATGCATTTGTTATGTCCGTTATTGTTTTTAATGTCGGTAAAAAATCCAAAAATCCGTCCAGACTCATCATGGTAGAGGCATCCGATAATGCCTCGGTCGGGTTTGGATGGACTTCAAAGAAAAACCCTTTTACGCCGCATACTGCGGCACATTTGGCTAGATACGGTGCATATTTTGGGTCACCGCCGCTTTTACTCCCCTCCCCTCCCGGTCTCTGGGTGGAGTGTGTGGCATCCATAATAAGTGGATAGCCGAAATCTCTCATATCAATCAGATTTCTGTAGTCTACAACCAGATTGTTATAGCCAAACATCGTCCCCCGTTCCGTTAGCATAATGTCGTTGCATCCGCTTTCACGAAGCTTTTTTACTACGTTTTTCATATCCTCTCCAGACATAAACTGCGGTTTTTTGACATTAACCGGCTTGCCTGTTTTTGCAGCGGCTATCAGTAAATCGGTTTGTCTAGCCAAAAAAGCGGGAATTTGTAGTATATCCACATACCGTGCCGCCAAATCAGCCTGATAGCTCTCGTGAATATCGGTTACGGTCGGAACATTGAATTTTTCGGAGATTCTTTTTAGCTCTTTTAGCCCCTCTTCAATGCCGGGGCCTCTGCAACTTGCGATTGAGCTACGGTTGGCTTTGTCAAAAGATGCTTTAAAGACATATTTTATTGAGAGTTCATCGCATCTCTCTTTTAGTTTTTTAGCTATTTCATCATTTATATCGGATTTCTCAAGCACACAAGGTCCCGCAAATAAAAACAAATCATTTTTATCTATATCAAAAAAATTTCCTATACGCACTTGCTACCCGCTCTATATATAAATATTTTAAATTGTAAGACGTTTTGCCTTACAATTTCCGAAAAATACGGATAACGGCGCTCTTTTGGGTCAAAACACGCAACTTTTGCATAATATAGTATGCAGCCTTTCGCCAAAGAGCTCTTTTGTAGCTCTGTCGGAAATTTGAGCATAAACCACAAGGATTCAATTTGAAAAAAACAAGATTACCCGCCGAATGGGAAGAGCAGAGTTTTGTCCAGCTGACATGGCCGCACGAAAATAGCGACTGGGGTCCTTTTTTGGATCAGGTTGAGCCTGTTTTTTTGAATGTCGCAAAAGAGATTGCGGCAAGGGAAGGACTGCTGATAGTCGCAGATGATGACGAGAGAATTATCGGTAAGCTAAAAGAATTTGGGGTAAACCTAGAAAACGTCAAAATAGTTGAGATTGACTCAAACGACACGTGGGCTAGGGATCACGGCGGTATAACAGTCATAAAAAACGGAAAAAACGTTGTTTTGGATTTTATATTTAACGGTTGGGGGCTAAAATTTGCCTCAGACAAAGACAATATGATTACGCAAAATCTGGATAAGGCCGGTTTTTTTAAAGGGGCAAAGATAAAAAGTCTCTGTTTTGCTTTGGAGGGCGGTAGCATAGAGACGGACGGAAAGGGAACCCTGCTTACCACCTCGGAGTGCCTTTTGTCTCAAAATAGAAACAAAGGGGTGTCAAAATCCAAAATTGAGCAAAAGCTTAAAAAATATTTTGGATTCGACAGGGTTTTGTGGCTTAATCACGGATATTTGGCGGGCGATGACACCGATAGCCATATAGACACGTTGGCTAGATTCTGTGACGATGAGACGATATGTTACGTCAAATGTGAGGACGAAAATGACGAGCATTTCGTGGAGTTATCTCTGATGGAGAGGGAGTTAAAAGAGTTGCGAAGAGCTGACGGAAAGCGTTATAGACTCGTTCCTCTGCCGATGACGGAGGCAAAATACGACGATGAAGGGAATAGGCTCCCTGCAACATACGCAAATTTTTTAATCATAAATAAAGCGGTAATAGTTCCGACGTACAATGATAAAAATGATGAAAAAGCATTGCAAATCCTCTCAAAGTGTTTTGAAGACAGAGAGATCGTCCCCGTAGATGCAAGCGCTCTCATACTATGGCACGGCTCAATACACTGTATTACGATGCAATATCCAAAAGGGGTAATATGAATAAACTAAAAGTGGCTCTCATTCAGCAAACATGCTCTGAAAACAGAGCCGAAACGGTAGAGAAAACCAAAAAAATGGTTCGTGAAGCCGCTGCAAAAGGGGCAAAACTAATCTGTCTTCAGGAGCTTCATACCGGAGTATATTTTTGTCAGGCCGAAGATGTAAACAGGTTTGATATGGCGGAGTCTATTCCGGGGGTATCTACGGAGGAGTTTGGCGCACTCTCAAAAGAGCTTGGCGTTGTAATTGTGCTATCTCTGTTTGAGAAAAGGGCGGCCGGACTCTATCATAATACGGCGGTTGTCATGGAGAGTGACGGAACCATAGCCGGAACATACCGAAAAATGCATATCCCCGACGACCCGGCTTTTTATGAAAAATTTTATTTTACTCCGGGTGATTTGGGCTTTCATCCGATAAAAACGTCGGTCGGTAATCTAGGTGTGCTGGTGTGCTGGGATCAATGGTATCCGGAGGGTGCTAGAATCATGGCTATGAACGGAGCCGATATACTCATCTACCCTACCGCCATAGGCTACAATCCGGATGATGAAAAAGATGAGCAGATAAGACAAAGGGATGCATGGATCATATCCCAAAGAGCGCATGCCGTAGCAAACGGTCTAAACGTAATTAGTATAAATCGTGTCGGGCATGAGCCGGATTTTGCCGGTGTATGTAGCGGGATAACGTTTTGGGGCAATAGCTTTGTAGCTGGCCCTCAGGGGGAGTTTTTGGCGCATGCTTCAGAAGAGTCCGAAGAGATAGTAGTATGCGAAATAGACCTACTAAGAAGCGAAAACGTCCGCAGATGGTGGCCTTTTTTCCGTGACAGACGGATAGACGCTTACGGCGACATACTAAAAAGGTGGGGGAAATGATAATAATCCCTGCCCGTCTAGCCTCCACCAGATTCCCAAACAAAATAATCGCCGACGTAATTGGACTACCTATGGTTGTTAGGTGTGCCAAAAATCTCCTGGGTGTGGACGATGTAGTCGTGGCATGCGATGATTTGAGCGTAAAAGAGCTATGCGAAACCCACGGGATAAGAGCTGTCATCACACAAAAAACGCACAACAGCGGTACCGATAGGATCAATGAAGCGGCGTGCCTCCTCGGTCTTTGCGACGACGAGGTAGTCGTAAACGTTCAGGCAGATGAGCCTTTTTTGGAGCCGCATATCGTACAAACGGTAAAAAATCTGATAGTAAATGAGGAAAATGGTTTTAAAATGGCTAGTTGTTACCGCCAGATAGACAAACACATGGCCGAAAATCCGAATATGGTAAAAGTGATAACCGACAACAACGGGTATGCGATATATTTTTCCAGAAGCCCTATACCGTACGATAGGGACGGCGGCTTCTTTGACTACAAAGGGCATCTCGGTATTTACGGATTTGACGTAAGGAGCTTGAGGGATTTTTGTGCTCTTGGCGGCGGTAATTTGGAAAATATAGAAAAGCTAGAGCAGCTAAGGGCGGTAGAGGCCGGATTGAAAATAAAAATGGCCGAAGTTTCGACAAAAAGTTTTGGGATAGATACCGTAGAGGATTTGGAAGAGGCTTTGGCGATTTTTGGGGAGAAAAAGTGACTGATTTATCAAAAATAAAAGCCTTTGCATTTGATGTGGACGGCGTGCTGACGGGTGGAGAGATCATATACACAAACGGCGGCGAAGAGGCTAAAGCTTTTAATATAAAAGACGGTTGGGCTATCGTAGAGGCAAAAAAGCATGGGTTTATAACCGGAATCATCACAGGCAGAAGCTCTGAGCTGGTAGCGAAAAGGGCAAAAGAGCTCAAAATAGATTTTTTGGTTCAAGGGGAGCTAAAAAAAGCGGATGCGTATGAGAGATTTAAAGCCGAATACTATTTAAAAGACGAAGAGATAGCGTATATCGGGGATGACCTGATTGATTTGCCGATACTAACACGTTGCGGTTTTGCCGTATGCCCTTTTGATGCAAACGACGAAGTCAAATCAAGAGTCCATCTGATTAGCCGTTTTGAAGGCGGCAAAGGGGCGGCAAGAGAGATGATAGAGGAGGTTTTGAAAAAAAAAGGGCTCTGGGATGAAATTGTAAACGGTTTTTGTTGCAAGTAAATAAACTTTTTGTTATACTTTACGAGATTTTACAAAAAGGATTTGGCGTGAATAAAATAGCGACAGTAGCGATGATTCTGGCAACCTCCGCAATCTCAGTAGTAGCAGCCGAAAAAGCTGACGGTGCTGCACTTTTCAATAAGTACTGTAAACAGTGCCACGGTGAAAAAGGCGATAAGCACGTTGCCGGAAAAACGGCTCAAATATCAGCATTACCTAAGGATATGATAGTTAAAGCCCTAAAAGACTACAGAGACGGCAAAAGAAGCCAACACGGTATGGGTCAGGTTATGAAATCCGAAGTGCTAAAAAACACCGATTCGGAGATAGATGCACTGGCAACATATATCACGACTCTAAAAAAATAATCGAGAGTTCTTAATCATCTTTTAGAACGGAGCCTATAAATACGGCTCCATTAAAAACTACTTTGACTTTTTTTAGGCTAAAATGTCATAAAAAAAGGCCTACAAAAGTGAAAGACATCTTAAAAACTTCACCTATATCCCCAAAATACCTCAAAGAGGCACAAGCTTATTTCGAGTCCAAAACCCCTTTATTTGATCTATTTGACGAGTTTTTTTTGCATCTGGGTTCGATCGTCAATAAAACGCACAAAACCCCACAGGAGATGGTAGAGCTGGCTATCGAAGATATAGTGTTCGGGTCACAAGAGGAGTTGATGGAGCATGTCAGCAGGTATTTTGAGTTTCATAACAAAATTGTGAAGTTTTTGGAGCTAATAGAGAATGTAAAAGATGAAGACGAGCTGCTCAAAAAAATAGCCGCCCTATCCACAGCGCTTCACAAGCTATCAAATACACCTAAGGACAAATTTGCCGATGAGATTTCTCAAAAAGCCAAAGAGATTATCCTGATAATATTTGCGGATTACAAAATCAGCTATGCCGACCAAAGTGCAATAAAACAAAACTTTAAAGACAAGTTTTTACAAGAGGCTATTTTTGATGCCGTAGCCAAAATAGAGAAGTTTGAGAGAGAAGAGGTAAAAGATAAAGAGGCTATCGAACTTTTAAAGCTTACCTTGCTTATGTCGATGTTTTTTTACAGACTTAGAAAGGAAAATAAAGCCGCAAAAAAATGGAGCTAAGGGTTTCTCACCCTACTCCACATATGTAACCAAATCAGAGAGATCCATCCTGAGTCTTTTTGTCTGCTCATTTGCTCTGTACCCAAAACAAATAGCGTATGCGACGTTATAGCCCTCAAAATCAAATTCTGCTATGCCGGATTTTAACGTATCAAAAAACTCACCGTAGTTAAACCCCTCGATAGGACAGCTATCTATTCCGATAGAAGCGGCAGCGGTCATCATATTTGCACTTGCTATATAGCTTTGCATCACCGACCACTCCGCTACGGATGGTCGGAGATCGGTTCTTATGAAGTTTTCAAAAACCTCCGTCACTTTTTTTTGCATATCCGGATTATTTCCCGCTTTTCTGGCAAAAGAGGCTTCCAGATACGAAGAGCCGGACTCAAACCACCTCTCGTCAAGCGACAAGAGTACCACAAAGTGAGAACAGTCGGTAATCTGCGGCTGATTCCAGCAGGACGGTTTTAGCGCCTCTTTGATTTCTTGGTTTGAAATAACCAAAAAACGGGTGTGCTCTAGCCCAAAAGATGACGGGGAGAGTCTTCCCGCCTCCAATATAAACTCCATATCCGCTTTGGACACTTTTCGCCCGCTATAAAACTTTTTGCAAGCGTGCCTAAACTCCATCGACTCCATAAAGCTCTTCATCTAAAAATCCTTTTATCGGTAAAGCTAATCAGATATTTTAATGCAATGCGGCGTTTAGTTTTATCTCTCTTTTGCTTCTAAATGCCATTATTTTGCCGTTTGTGCTGTTTTGTCTGAAATGCACACCTTTGAAGCCGCCGATATCCATCCCTTTTGTGATGAACTCTCCCTCTTTCATCTCGCCTTTAGGTGTCTCGCCACCGTTTGCCTCTTTGATTTTTTCTAGTTCTGCCACAGGTACTGCTATTTTCGTACCCTCTAAAATTGCGATACCGGCATCTATGATAGAGCCATCGCCCATCGGGATACCGCATACGGCATTTGCACCCACAAGGCAGTTTTCACCTATTGTGATAGGATTGCCGTTTGTACCGCTTAGAACCCCTAGTATTGAGCCGCCGCCGCCGACATCACTACCCTCGCCTACTACGGCAGAACTTGACACACGCCCCTCTATCATTGATTTGCCGAGTGTTCCGGCGTTGAAGTTTATATAACTGGCTCCAGGCATTACCGTTGTTCCGGCTCCTAGTTGTGCGCCGAATCTGACTTTTGTCGTGTCGAGTATTCTGGTGTTGTCGGCAGGGATAATGTGTTGTAGGAATCTAGGGAATTTGTCCACAAAATCGATATGAGGAAACTCGTTTGCCAGTTTCATCTCTATCTCGTTAGCTCTTAGGTAGTCTAGCTCATACGGCTTGCCGTTACTCCATGCGCAGTTGTGGAGCGCTCCGAATATCCCGTCTAGTTTTAGACTTCTAAGTGCCGCCTTGCCGGTTGAGAGAGCATACAGCTTTAGATAACCGGCCTCTACGCTTTTCACCGGAACATCCTCAAAAATCATTACAAACTCAAACCCTCTATCGCAAAATTTGCTTTTTTTGATGAGATTTGCCATTGTCTGTACTATTTGGACGTTTTTGTGTGCGTCTCCAGAGGCTTCACCCAAAAACGGTTCAAAAGATGCCATTGCGCTTTTGACAAACGCTTTTGTTGCCGGAACTACAGCCTCCGATGCCGAAAAATCGATAGTGCTGCCGCTATCCATTGCTGCTTTGACATATACGGCGAAAGAGCCGAAATTTTCTTTCCAGTTGATTATCGGAAAAGTTGCCTGTAGTACTTTTGTTTTATCTAGCTGACCTCTCTCTACACGACATATACCAAACCCTATAGGCTCTCTGTATCCGGCCGTTTTTTTTACCTCTTCGGTCAATGTTTTAAATTCTTCTTTTGTCAAGTTATCTCCTTTTGCTAAATTTCGTGATATAAAAATACAATACAGACAGTATAGCCAATGCCGCTATCGGCGGCACAAACGGGTATTCGTCCGCAGATTCCAAGATTTTTATGATAACGGCTCCGGCATAGTAGGCAAAGAGGCCGACGGTAACCGCCCAAAAAACCGATGCAAAAACGTTCAGCCACAAAAACTTTAATTGATTATACCTAATGATTCCGGCCGCAATAGGGATTAGGGTCTTTAATCCGTAAATAAATTTTTGGATAAAAATGACATACGAGCCCTTTTGCTTCATAAGAATATGTGCCAAAGCCAGTTTTCGTCTATGCTTCCTGAGTGTCTCCATCGCTTTTGGCTTGTACTCTCTACCAAAAAAATACAGAGCCGATGATCCGATGAAGTTTGCCGTTGCCGCTATTGCTATTACCGCCGCAATACTCATTTTTCCGATTGAGGCCAAAACTGCCGCAGTCGCAACCCCTATAAAGCCGCCCCCCAAACTATAAATAAAGAGTAGCAGATACCCTACGTCTTCCAGTTTCGTACCAAGCTCGCTCAAACTTTACCTTCATTTATTTCAATATAAAACTATACTAAAAAGGGGGTTAAAGCCAAAAGAGACTAAGCCTCGATAAAGGTAAGCCCGTCACCCTGTTTTAGCGCCAAATATCCGGCGCATGGAGCCTTTAGCGTTTTTGAGACTATATCCGTATACCGCTCTATCTGTTTTTTGTATACCGCTTTCGCTTTTGCCGAACTCTTGAAATCAACAACAACCGCCCCGCCTTCAAAAACAGCCAACATATCTATTCTATGCAGTAGCGTTTTCTCGTCCACTTTTTCGCAAATGCTAATCTCTTTGTATACTTTTGCCGCATCATCCCAAAGAGGGGTAAAGCCCTTCAAAAGAGGCGGAATCTGGTTTACTGCCTTGCCGATTGTAAAGCCGTATTTATTTTTGACATATACCGACGAGCTACCGTCACTCTCTATACCGCACATAGACTCAACGTATCCGTGCAGAGCTAGACCGAATCTGACGCTCTCCAAATCCCCTTTTTCGGCATCCTCTTTAAGAAGATGATCCGACTGCCTACCCAGATCCGTATCCAAAACAGCCGGAATGTATCCGTTTTGTTTTTTGCCGTTCTCCTTTGACGGTGCTATTTGTATAGCACCTTTTTTTCTATCGGTTAGACCTAGAGCCGATAGCTTTGAGAAGCCGCTATTTTTTTTGATTACGATTAAGCCGTTTTTTGCCCTTGTAAAGGCGACGTAGTTTGCGTTTAGCAAATCCCTCTCCGATAGCGTATCCTCCTCTTTTACCGCTTTTGCCGTCTCTTCTAGCAGTAGTTTTGCCCCGCTTCCGGTAACCTCCAATGAGACAAGCCTAAAATCTTTGTGAATAGGGATAATCGGTTTTGGCGTTTTCCTATCCTTGGCCTTTAGGGTATCACACAAGATACAATAATCAAACTCAAGCCCCTTTGACTTGTGTACCGTCATCAGCGTCACGCCGTCGCCCAGTGCGGATATTTTTTTGGCGCTAAACAAAACATTTGAATCCAAAAAATCACCGATATCGTCGTACTTGCACGCAAGTTCTACGGTTTTGGCCGCATTTGCCCCTTTGAGTGAGAAAAATTCGATGATTTTGTAAACGACTACGGACGGTTTTAATTCGTTTGCCAAAGATGTGGACAGTGTGTCAAAGTCGGATTCTAAAAACTTTGTCCTACATAAAAAATTTAGCCTGTATATATCCCCGTTTTGACCCGACTGCAAAGCTCTCATATACTCCAAAAAATCTATCAGTGCGGCTACGTCAGGATCGTTATTTAGAGTTTTTGAACTCTCTTTTTGGGTTTTTATCCCCATCTCCTCTAGATATTCGGCCACCCTCTCTATATCGTCATTCGTATACCCTAAAACCGTTATATCGGATGGGTTAACGCCGCTATCCGTGAGGTTTTTTATGGAGTTTTTGACCGACTCCAAAACAGACTCTTCCCATCCGTCTCCCTCTCCGTCTACCGATATTACCTCGACAAAACCATCTTGTTGTTTGTCGCTTTTTTGCTCTTTGAATATTTCACCGTATCTCGGGGCAAATACCTCGTTTACAAACGAAACGCACTCTTTTTGGCTCCTAAAATTCGTATCGAGATATTTTTGGGCAAATCTATCGGGTGCTTTTTTGGTTATGTAGCTACAGACGTTTTCAAACATTCCGGCGGATGCCCCGCGAAACCTATAGATTGATTGTTTCGGATCGCCGACCATAAAAAAGCTCTTAAACTCTTTGGAGCCGACACCGGATATGATTTCGTCAAGTAGCGGACGGACTATTCTAAACTGCAAGATACTCGTATCCTGAAACTCGTCTATTAAGATATGCTCTATCTCCCCGTCAAGCCTAAAATACAAAAAATCGCTCTCAATGCGGCCGCTCTCCAAAAGCTCTTTTACGACCTTTGCGATATCGTCAAAATCAAGGCCGTTTTTCTCCTTGTTTAGCCCCTCTCTGGCTCTTTTGTAATCGTCAAAAGATGACAATAAAAACGCTATCGTATCGGCGTGTGAAGCCCTGTAAAAATCTATCAGAGCCGCTTTGAGATCGGCAAATAGTTTTTCGCTAAAATCGCTTGAGAGGGCTTTGTAGTTTCTGTGCGACGAGAGCGACTCCCGCTGTGTAATCAAAGCTTCAAACGAAGATGTTTTGAGAAATTCATATACGGATTTAAAAGCTCTCGGTGGAAATTTGTCAGGTTTTTGTGAGTTAAGATATTCGTAAAAATCGTTTGCCTGTTTCAAAAACTTTTGGGATGCGGCAAAAAATACCCCCCGTTCAAACCCCGCTAAACGGCTTTTGATAACCGCCAGATCGCTCTCCTCTTCATATAGGGCGGCGAAAAAACCGAGTATCCTATCTACGCTTTCATTTTTTGCCGATATGTAGGAGATTAGCCCGTCTATATCTGTGGATTCAGACAAAAACCGCCTTTTTAGCTCATCGTAATCTAAAGTAAACAGCTCAAAATCCGGCCTGACTCCCGCATAAAAACAGAATTTTCTGAGTATCTGATGGACGAAACTGTCTATAGTCGAGATTTTGTTGTTTGAGGATAAAAACAGTTTTAGTATTTTTGCCGCCCTACCCCTCAAATCCCCTTCGTACACTAGAGATAGCTCATCGTATATCCCGTCTCCGGCTTTGATTTTGCCGGATGATAGCCCCTCAAGAGCCGATACGATACGCTCCCTCATCTCTTTTGCCGCTTTTTTGGTGAATGTCACGGCCAAAATTTTGGAAGGATGCCCCCCGGCAAAAAGAATCGATAGATACCGAAGGGTAAGCTGATAGGTCTTACCGCTTCCGGCACTTGCGTTGATGGCTAGGATGTTTTG
>RRZU011414032.1_pt1 | contig 11274 bp, 12 predicted proteins | sample 2165561 | NCBI WGS metagenome assembly RRZU01 (sample SAMN10456909, study PRJNA506462) | wastewater metagenome | isolation source: wastewater sludge | place: USA: Moscow, Idaho | reverse complement strand
TACAACAACCGCCGGCTGCTGAGTTCCATCGGCAACATCCCGCCGGCGGAAGCTGAAGCTGCGTATTATCGACAACTCGACGAGTCAGCCCTGGCGGCGTGACTCAAATCAGAGAGCCTCCGGAATTCCCGGGGCGGTTCAAATGGACGTCTGGCTGGGGCATGGGTGTCAGCGAGCACCTGGTCGATGATGGCAACGGCAACGAGCTGAACATCTCCTGCCCGGACTATGAGGAGCAGGGCTACGTAAGTGCCTATGCCACCATCAACGGCAAGCAATACAGCTCCAACGATGAGCCGGGCTTTGACGTGATCGTCGATGGCGTGAGCTATAGCAACCCCTTCTACACCGGCTGCCGCGTCTGCAGCGAGATCTTCCGTGGGGAGTTCTGGGAGGCGCTGCGCCAGGCCAATCGCCTGCAGCTCAGCGCAGGGGGAAGCACCATCAACTTGCCGACCAAGAACATCGGCCAGGTGCTGAAGCCGCTCGATAGCTCGGAAAACAGCTGCCGGCCCGAGTGGTGAGGCTTCGGTAATCGTGCAGACTGGGGCTGAGTCCATGGATGTGATGAAGGGGAACCTGAAACAAATTGTCAGGGTTCCGGCATTGGCATCTAGGCAAGCCCCTTGTGAAGAGATACCTCATGCCGCATACCGCTGAGATCCACCTCAAGCCCGAAATCCTGGCCCGCTACGGCCTGCCGGACATTGCCTACCCGCTGCCACCGGGCGACCTGCAGGCAGCTCTCTCCCAGGATGGTGAGTTGCCACTGGCGGTCATGCTGCAGGCTCTGCAGCAACACGGCGCCGAAGCTGGTGTGGACTGGCGGCACTACGCGCCGGCCATGAATCGGCTGGCCCAGTTGCTGACCGCGGACGATGGTCGAGTCGCCGCTCCCGTGATGGGCGATGACTGGTGGCTGGAGCTGGGGCCGGTGGATCTGGCGGGTGAGCTGGTCACCATCCAGCGCGAGGAAAGCCTGGTTGCCGCCATCAGTGCCCGCGAGGATGGCCGCCTGAGGGTCGCGGTATTCCGGCCGCTGGATGCCAAGAGTGCCGAATACCTGATCGGGCTGGGCCAACTGCCACACCCTGAGCATGGCGTTTGCATGCGCGAAAACAACTGGCAGTACGCGCTCGACTGCTCTGCCGGCAATGGCAACTACTACGCAGCTGATCGTGGCGAGGCTTACTTGTCGTACTGGAAGCATGGGCTGGGCATCGGCAGTGATGGCAGCGAGATTCCCGGCTGGCATGCGCAGAGGGCGCTGGTTGCACGGCAAGTAGCCGTTGCTGCCACGGAGCTTGGCGTCCACTACGTTTGCTCCAACTGAGCCTGCCCGCATCCCTTCGGCTACAATCGCCGCATCTGCCTACAGGTTGCCTGCCATGTCCCGCAAGAAGCTGCCCATCGGTATCCAGACCTTCGCCCGTATCCGCGAGGACGACTGCTACTACGTCGACAAGACCGGCATCGCCCTGCAGCTGATCGAGGAAGGCAACTACTACTTCCTCTCCCGCCCGCGGCGCTTCGGCAAGAGCCTGTTCCTCGATACCCTGGCCGAGCTGTTCGAGGGCAACGAGCCGCTGTTTCGTGGCCTGGTGGTGCATGGGCAGTGGGACTGGGGACGGCGCTTTCCGGTCGTGCGTATCAGCTTTGCCGACGGGGTGGTCAACAGTCGCCAGGCGCTGGATACCCGCATCGACGATCTGCTGCAGGTCAACGCCCAGCGACTCGGGTTACCTGACTTCACGGCAGCAGACATCCCTGGCCGCTTTGCCGAGCTGATCCGTGAGGCTGAGCGCATCCACGGTCAGCGGGTCGTTGTGCTGGTCGATGAGTACGACAAGCCGATTCTCGACAATCTGGCCAACGCCGAGCTGGCCCGCGAGATGCGCGACGGCCTGCGCAACCTCTATTCGGTGATCAAGGGGCAGGATGCACATATCCGCTTCGCCATGCTCAGCGGGGTATCCAAGTTCAGCAAGGTCAGTCTGTTCTCGGGGCTGAACAATCTGCGTGATATCACCCTGTCACCCGGCTATTCCGCCATCTGCGGCTACACCGACGAGGACGTGGATACGGTTTTTGCCGCGGAGCTGGCCGGGCTGGATCGGGAGGAAGTCCGTCAGTGGTACAACGGCTACAACTGGACCGGCACCTCGGTGTACAACCCGTTCGATTTGCTGCTCCTGTTCCGTGAGCGCGAGTTCCGCCCGTTCTGGTTCGAAACGGGGACGCCGACCTTCCTGATCGAGCTGCTCACTCGCCGTCAGGCCTGGCTGCCGGAGCTGGGACAGCTGGAAACCGATGCCGAGCTGCTGTCGACCTTCGAGGTGGACAACATCGCCACCGAGGCGCTGATGTTCCAGGCGGGCTATCTGACCATCGACGAGGAGATCAACCTCGACGGCAACTGGTTCTATCGCCTGCGCTATCCCAACCGCGAAGTGCGTCAGAGCCTGCATGGCAGCCTGCTCAAGGCCTGGTCGCCGGAGGGACAGCCGGTCGCCCGCCAGCGCATGTCGCTGCATCGCCTGCTGCGCAGCAACGACTTCACCGGGCTGCAGCAGCTGTTCAGCGCGTTCTTCGCCAGCATCCCCCACGACTGGTATCGCAACAATCCGATTGCCCAGTACGAGGGCTACTACGCCAGCGTGTTCTACAGCCACTTCGCGGCCTTGGGCCTGGACGTGCGGGTTGAGGATGCCACCAGCTTCGGTCGCATCGACATGGCCGTACTGTTCAATGGCCAGGTCTACCTGTTCGAGTTCAAGGTGGTGGAGCTGGTCCCCGAGGGCAAGGCGCTGCAGCAGATCCGCGAGCGTGGCTATGCCGAGAAGTACCGGGCGCGGGGCGAGCCGATTCACCTGATCGGCGTGGAGTTCAGCCGCGAGCAGCGCAGCGTGGTGGGCTTCGAGGTGGCGCGGGAGGGCTGAACTGGCAGGGTTGGCCGGAGAAGCAAAAAAAGAAATGCCCGGTGACGGCAGACCAGCGTGAGCGGCCTTCGGGCTGCCCACGCTGGTCTGCTCACAAGCCGTCAGGGGATGAAGAACGGCTTGGCATCGTCATGGATGCCATCCGGCAGATTGATGGAGATCTTGTTGGTCGCGTAGCTGCTGCACTTCAGTGCTGCGAGCTGCTTGCCACTCTTCTCGACCACCACGCCTTCGCTGAAGCTGCCTCGCCCCTCTGCGGTATAGACGATGTAGTCGTGTGCTCCATTCGAAAAGCGCAGGTAGTCACCGCCGCCACCAGCCAGCATGATCCCGCCGCGTGTTACTGACTCGTTGTTATCCGGGGTGGTCGGAAAAACTAGCTCGGCTGCGCCGATCTTGCCGAAGTGGTACTGCAGGTTGCCGCCCGTGTTGCACACGGAAACGTGCTTCTTGCCGATGGCACAGTTGAAAACGACTTCCTCCAGATAGGCACAGTGCGACTGGGCACTCTCGCCCATGGGTTGGGCGATGGCCGACTGGATGGCAATGGCAGACAGTGCCAGGGTGCCGAAGATTTTCTTCATTTCAAACTCCATTTGATGGATGAGCCGACCGCTTGCAGCAGTGCTCTATGTGGTCAGGATGCCGCATTTTGCTGCGAAAAGCGGCTGACTAGCTATCCGACGAGTCGCTGATTTCCAGCAGGCGACCGAACACCCAGCATGCCAGTAGCAGGGCGATCAGCAGCAGCGGAAAACGGAGCAGCACGATGATCAGCAGCAGGACTGCCAGGCAACCAGCGAGGATGCCGGCAAAGGCGAGCAGTGCCGCCAGCAGACGCAGGATCGCCATGGCGTGTCCTCCAGTGGTTCGCGTGAGGGGCTCACATGTAGCCCAGCTCCACCAGCGATACGCAGCCTTCGTTACCGACCACGATGTGATCGAGGGTACGCACGCCGACCAGATTCAGGGCATCCATCAGCTTGTGGGTCAGGTGGCGGTCTGCATTGCTCGGCTCCGGATCGCCCGAGGGGTGGTTGTGCACCAGGATTACGGCGGCTGCGTTGTGCTCCAAGGCCAGCTTGACCACTTCCCGCGGGTAGACGCTGGCTCCGTCCAGGGTGCCGCGGAACAGCTCGTGGAAGCCGATCACCCGGTGCCGGGTGTCGAGCAGCAGCAGGGCGAATACCTCATGCGGGTAGTCCTGCAGCAGGATTTGCAGGTGGGCGAACACGCTCTGCGGATCAGACAGCGGACGGCCCTTGGCCAGGCGTCTGCGCGCCAGTTGCTGGGCCATGTGCAGGATATCGGCCTCGGTGACCGGCGATTCCATGACGTAGGTGCCGGGCACTTCGCCGGCTCTGAGCTTGTAGAACTTCATGCGGTGGTTCCTCGAATCGATTCTGTGGAGTCAGTGCGCTTCGGCTGAGGGGGATTGGCGTTGCATTTGCGCCTCCAGACGCTCGGCCAGGCCGGGCCTGCCGGCTGTGGCAACGGTTGCGGGAGTGGATGCGGTAGCGACGCCCTGCCGGCTGGGCTCCTCCTCGGTGACGGGAAAGAACTCCTCGACGATGGCCCCGGTGTCTTCCTCACTGTCCTCGAAGGCTCCGTTGGCGAAGCCTTGTCGGGCTGCTTGATCCAGCGCGGCCTGGTCGAAGCCGGCGTTGCGTCGGGCTTCATCGAGCTGGCGGGCCTGCTCCAGCGCCTCTTCCAGCGTCAGGCCACTGCGTACCGTGATGTCGACGTAGAAGATCGGCGTGCCGTGGCTCTGCCGGGTCGACTTGCCGCGCAGGCGCAGTTCCAGCGGCAGGCAGGCCAGCCGATTGCCGGAGATCGCCTGCAGGTACTGCAGCCGTGCCGCCAGGGTGCGGATGCTGTTGAAGCCTGTGGTGCGGAACACGAAGCTGCCCAGTGGATCGTCGTCGCCGATAGCCACGTTGAGCCGCCCGTAGGGTTTGCAGGCGTTGCCCTTGGCCAACGGGCAAGCGTCTGGCGAGGGGCATGGCAGTGATTGCAGGCCCTCGCTGGTCTGGCGGCGGCAGGTCTCGCCATTACCGACACACAGCGGCCGTCCGGTGTTGCGGTCGAACAGGCTGTAGTCGGCGCGAAAGTTCAGATCCGGCTCGTTGAACAGTAGACGGATCGGGATGCTGCGGATCTTGCCGCCCTGTTCCTTGCGCAGCGCTTCGTCGAAGGGGTGCAGCAGCCAGCCGTCGCGGACCTGCACCTGGGAGGTGATGGTGAACTGATCGTCTTTCTCCGGCAGGCGTTTGCCGTTCTTCTCGACGACCTTGCCGATGGAAATCCGTCCGAGTACCGGAGGGGTGATTGCCAGACCCTTGAGCATGGGGGTTCTCCTTGAGCTGAAAACAGAAAAGCCACCCAGGCCGCGAGGGGCCTGGGTGGCTCGTTGAGGGGTGGGGTCGGGTTGTTCAGGCGATCAGGAAGCGCCGGCTGCCGGGTTTGGTGACGGTGTACTGCGCCTGCAGCTCAGGGTGATCCTGCAGCAGTCGCTTGAGGTCCACGCTCTCGCTGTCCCTGGCCTTCTTCCAGGTCACGCTGCCGGTCTCGAAGGTGGCCTTGGTGGCGTCGCCCATGGCCTGCTGGAGGGTCTGCTTGAGCTGTGCCTCGCGCTTCTCGTGGGTGCTCAGGATCTCGCGCACCGCCTGCAGCTCGGCAAAGGCCGCCGAGAGCGACGTGTCCTGGCTGAAGTCCAGCGTCTCGCCGTTGTCCTGCGGAAACAGGGCGCGCAGCGCGAGCTCCGCCGAGGCACTGCCATCGGCCGGTGGTGGCGTGTCGGTGACAACGTACTGCCAGAACTGCTGCTCCAGATGCATCAGCCGAGCGATCAGGAAGTCATCACGCTCGATGCGATGGATCTCGACATGCTGACCGGCGATCAGCACCGCCACATCGGCGGCCTGCTTGCCGGTGACGGCCAGCTGGTGCATCACCTGCAACTGCACATACTCGGGCACGCCCTCCTTCCAGAGGCGTGCCCCGTTTATGCCGGCGGTCTTGCATTCGAGAATTTGCACGTCATCCGCGCCGATCACCTCGCGGTCGATGTTGGCCAGCATCCAGCTGAACTCGGCGGACGGGTGCTGCAGGACGGCATTCACCCGACGCACCCGGTTGCCGCTGCGCTTGGTGTAGTGCGCGGCGACAATCGGTTCGAGGATGTTGCCCCAGTAGAGCGGGCTTTCCTCATCCTGGGCGTCGGCCTTGGGTAGTGCCGCATCCCGGCCGGTCTTCTCCATCCACAGCTCCAGCTGGGACTTATAGGGGCTGAGGCCCACGGCCGCTGCGGCATCCGAACTGCCGATGCCGCGCTTGCGCACGGCCAGCCATTCCTCACGGGGCATGGCCTTGGTCTTGACCAGACGCAGCGCCGGCCGGGGCTTGGTTGAAGCAGTGCGGGATTGGATCTGTTCCATGGTGCATTCCTCCAGACGCAAGAACGCCCGACCAACCGAAGCTGACCGGGCGCTCTCGCAAGGGATGTGAAAGGGAGTGAGGCGGATGAAGCCGGCTCAGGCGACCAGCCGCAGCGCGGTATCCAGGGCCTTCTGCTTGAGCTGGGCTCCCTGGCCGAACCAGGCCGAGTCCATGCGGTACTCGTTGCTGCGTGCCCGCCGCTCGTGGTCGACGTACTCGGTGACCGCATTGAGCAGTCCCCAGGCCGTACCCTGTGCGGACTCCAGATTGGCTCCGCGACCCGCGCCGCCATACAGGCTCTCGACCCGCTTGAGCGCCCGCTCGTTGGGCAGCGCTTCCGGCACGGTGCTGTTGGGCTGGATGTCGCAGAGCACGTCGAGGAAGAAGTTCTTCGCCTCGTGCGGCCGGATCTTGCGTTCGGCCAGGTTCTTCATCCGGTACATGAACTCGTCCCAGCCGGACACCGCGATGCCCAGTTGCCGCTTCACCGCCTGCGCATCGAAGCGGGTGTTGTGTGGCACCTTGATGGCCTGCGGTGCTCCGTCGAGGGCGATGCTCAGGGTGTTGTTGCAGACTACGCGGATCGTGGTCGGGGTCGCCGTGGTGGCCAGGGTGCCGTCGCAGGACGTGGCCAGCAGCAGATAGCCGTTGACCTGATCGTTGCCCTTAAGCGCTGAACCCTGTCCGGTGCGGGCCAGCGCCCAGAACTTGCGCCCGCCCTTGAGCACGCCCGCCGTTTCCAGCTCGTAGCCGGAGGCCTCGGTGAGATCACGGTAGAACTCCAGTACCTCGCGGGGCTGGACGATTTGGTAGCGGTTGGACACCACCGACAGCGGGGCCTTGGTATCCGAGCGGTACAGCACTTTCTGCTCGGGGAAGGCATGGATGGTGCCCAGGTGCCCCTGGGTGTCAGCCATGAAGCGGACGGGGCTTTCCTCGATAGTCCAGTTCATGCCGGCTTCACGCTGCCAGACTTCCAGCGGCTGATGCGGAGACAGCTCGCTGCCGAGACCGTGCCAGGGGGTTTGGCCGACATAGGCCATTTGTTCGATGAGATGGGCCATGGTGATGACTCCTTGAGATGCAGGACGGCATAGCAGCTGCGCCAGGCGCAGCCACTGCCAAGAAAGGTCAAAGACGAAGGAAGGCGAGAGGAAACAGCGGTCGATCAGACCGGCAGGTTGAAGCGATGCCCGCATTCCAAGCAGAGGTTGTTGGACAGCACATGGCGATCCAGCTTCTCACCGAGCTGTGCGCCGAGCGCGCAGCCACCGGCACCGCCGGCCAGGCCGCCGAGGATGGCTCCGGCGACGGTGCCGCGCGTGATGCCAATCGGGCCGGCTGCAAGGCCAACGGCTACAGCGGCACCGACCTGACTGCCGGTCAATGCGACGCTGGCACCGCGAGCAGCGCCTCCGGCGGCGCCGACGGCGGCACCGATCTTCATGGCTGTACGCAGCGAGGCGATCTTGGGGGAACTGCAGAGGGGACACTGCAAGGACATGACGTAGGTCTCCGTGAGGGGGATGTCATGGCAGTGATGTGTGACTGAGATTTTTTGGAGTGGGCTTCCCACAGCCCTGCACAACGAGCGATCCACCACGGCCGGCTGCATGAGCTCGTGTAGAACTGCGCCAAAATCTGGCGCAGTTTTTGAAACGGCGCCAACACGCCATGTCCAGCACTGACGAGCCTCTAGGCAACATTCAGAGTGCTCCGCTCGGGCAGTCTCTTGCGGAGTCGCTGGTTTCAGCCCCAGAAGTTGTTGCAGATCCGCTGCACCGCCGCATTCGCCGCCCGGCGATCGAACAGCTCGGCATCGAAGGCGCTGCCTGCCCAGGCCAGGGCCTCGCGGCCTTCGTCACCGAGCGGTTGCGCCTGGATGACCTCGAGGAACTGCAGGTAGCCCGGCACGCCGCCGACGTCTTCGGGCGGGCAGGCACGGGCACCGTCGAGCACTTCGCACCAGCTGCCACTGGCGTCGCACGGCTCGACCTTTTCCACAGCGATGACGTGCTCCCATGAGTCGCCAAAGTCGTAGACATAGCGCAGGCGGTCGCCTTCCTTGAGCAGGCGGCGCAGCTTGTACTTGCGGTCGTCCCGTGTCTCGAGCTCGAAATCCGGGAAGTCGGGGTCAGGAGGCAGGTAGCGATGCAGGCCATCATTGAATTCGTGCAGATGGCTGCTGTGCCAGCCCATGGCCGCCTGGATGAAGTGATGCAGCTTGCGCAGCGTGCAGTCGCCGCTGACCAGCAACCGCCGCCAGATCGGCGGGCTGAGGTGCAGGGGTTCGAGTTGCACGTGGAGGATGAAGTAGACGGAGGCGTTGCTCATGGCGATTTCTTAACTCAAAGATCGTCAATGCGGTCGAGGAAATCCTGCCGCTCGCGCCAGATTTCCTGCACGAAGGGGTCAGTGACGCAGTACAGCCCATGTCCCCGGCGCATGATGATGTTGTCGTCGACCAGCTGGTTCACGACCGGCTGGATCTCCTCGATGCGGACTTCGCGCCCTACCTGCCTGGAGTAGGCAGCCGCCGCCTCAGCTGAGAACAGCCCGCGGGCATCGCCTTCCGTCGCCGCGATACGCCCAAAGATGGCCTTGGCCAGGCTGCCCAGCTGATCGACCTTCATCAGCTCGATATCGGCCGCCATGGAGCGCAGCGTGGCTGCGATGACCGGGAGCTGGGTATCCGGATCGCTATCCGAAGGGGCGCCACTCAGCAGTTGCCGCAGCGCCTTGATCATTTCCTCCGGTCGGTTGCCCAGCGTCTTGAAGGCCTGAGTGGCGACGGCCAAAGAAGGTAGCCGGCTGCTTTCCTGGTGGGCCAACCGCTGCAGCAGATGCTCAACGTAGTCCTCCCCCAGCAGTGGGAACGGGATAGAGGTTGCGCCGGCGAAGGCCTGATTTCGTCGTGCAGTCAGTTCACTGACCAGCGCCCGGTGCGAGCCGGTGCCGATGAAGATGAAGTGGCCGGGTGTATCGGGACGCGGATTGATGGCATCCCGTGCCGCCTTGAGCGCGAGGAGCAGCTGCTGTCCTTCCTCGGACGTGATGGCATGCTGGACCTCATCGACGATCAACACGATGTCGGTCTTGGCCTTGTCGACCACCTCGCTCAGCGCCTGAGCCAGTGTTGGCCCATCTTCCTTGCCGATGCTTTCCACCGTGAAGCCGAGCTTGAAGCCCAACGCCTCGATATCCAGGCCGCCGATCCGCTTGAGCCGATCAAGTAGGGCCGATGAAGGCGTCTGCAGCTCCTCGAGTGTCTGACGGATGGCGGCATGCAACAGCTTGCTCGGGCTGGTCAGCGTGTCGCTCCACAGGTCGACGTAGATGACCAAGGCACCGGCCTGTTCCAGGGCAGGAATAAGGTCGTTACGCAGGAAGGTGGTCTTGCCCGTGCGTCGTAGCCCCGAGATGAACAGCCCGGAGCGCAGGCCCTCATCGAGCACGCCTGGGTTGAGTAGCTGGCGAGCCATCTGGGCGGCCAGCTCGGGGCGTCGGTAGATGGTGCTCATCGTGGTTACCTACAATTATCCAAAACAGATAATTACTGATATCTCATAAAAGCCCATAAAAAGCACTACCCGATCCACCTGCACGCCCCGCTTCGGGGCAGGCCACTCAGAACTCCGCCGACGTCAGCTGCTCAATGTGCTCCCCCAAACGCATCCAGGCATCACTCATCTCTGCGATGTAGCTATGCCGCTGGTAGGTACGCTTCACCTTGTTTTCCTCGGTGTGGTTCAGGCAGCGTTCGGCAACCTCTGGCAGAACGCCGAGAGCCGTCATGAGCGTAGCGCCCGTTCTACGCAGGTCATGAGGTGTCCACTTTCCACCGGACAGCAACAAGGCCTGGGCTTTTGTGCTGCGCCGGCTCATGGTGCCCTGCTCAGGCGAGCGCTGGCGATCTCCCAGTTGCTTGGTCACGGTCTTCGGACATACCGGGCCGCTACCGTCAGTATTCGGATAACACCAAGGGGTAGAACCGTTGAGCTCCTGCACCCTCCTGAACTGCTTTACGGCGAAAGGTGACAGCATGACGGTATGCGCTCTGCCGTTTTTGCTGTTATCAGCAGGAATCAGCCAGGTGCCTTTGTCCCAGTCGATATGCTCCCAGCGCGCCGCCAGCAACTCACCGATGCGGCAGCATGTTGAGAGAGCAATCCAGATTGCCGCTTCGGATGTGACCAGCAAGCCAGCCCCGGACACCTTCTGGGCCAGAAGGCGGATCTCGTCCTCGCTCAGCACTCGATCGCGCTCGACATCTTTACCGCCGATCTTGGCCTTCCGAATGCTGGCCGAGGGGTCATGCTCGATCAGGTCACGATCCACGGCAAAGCGAAACATCTGACGCATTAGGCTGAAGATCAGCTTGGCCATGCGATTGACGCCCCGGGCAAGCAGCGCATCGGTCACCTCAGTGATATGTCCCTTCTTCACATCAGAAACCGCGAGATGGCCAATGACGGGCAGTACATCCTTCTGGAACATGCGCCGGACTTCGGCACCCTCATCCTTCCGGTTGATAAGGTCGACCCTGGCCCAGTGCTCGAAGAGGTCGGCAACGCTTTTACGGGCAGCCTGGCGTGCCTGCTCGGCTTCGGCGGCAGCCCTCTCTTCTGCCAGGCGTGCCAGCTCGGCATCGCGGGCAGCAATGCGTGCAGCCTCCTCGGCCTCGAGGTGTTCCCGCAGATCGGTAATGCCGCTCAGGTAAAGATCAGTCAGTTCTCGGGCGCGCAGACGTGCAGCTTTCAGGGTAAGGCCCGAGGTCCCGGCACGGTCATAGGCCCCCAGAGGGAGTCGAATCCGCTTACCGGTCGAGTCCGTGTAGCGGTAGTAGAACAGGCGATCCCCGCCAGGAGTGATGCGTGCGATGAAGCGTCCATGCCCT
>RRZU013525014.1_pt1 | contig 11275 bp, 8 predicted proteins | sample 2165561 | NCBI WGS metagenome assembly RRZU01 (sample SAMN10456909, study PRJNA506462) | wastewater metagenome | isolation source: wastewater sludge | place: USA: Moscow, Idaho | reverse complement strand
CTCCTGGCGGCTACGCCGCCGCCACTTGTTGTTGGTCGCTGTCGCCCTGGTCACTGCCGGCTCCTCCCTGATGAATGTGGGAGGGATTGTTCCGCGCGGGCGCGGGCTGGAAAAGAACGCCGCTCAGTGACCGGTTACGCTTTAGCTTCAGCCGATAGCGAAGCCCCGCAGCCCAAAGCGCCCGCCACAGCGCCATTTCCGGCGCAGTGTCACGCTGTTTGATGCGGGACATCACACGGTCGCGGGCTGCGGAGGAAAAGCGGTCCGCCATGACCCCACGCCGCTCCGCGCGCGCTCAGTCAGTCCCAGACATCCGGCAACGCCTTTGCCACCGCCTCGAAAAGCGGGGGCGGCACCGCATTGCCGATGACCTTGTACCGATAGCGCAACAGGTTGCCTTCCTGCCCGGATGCATGGGTGCACGCCTCTGGAAAGACAAAATCGCCGCCGTGCTTGAGGTATTTCCCGGTGAAGCCCTGCAGCCGCGCAGCCTCGCGGTAGGAAAAGCGGCGGGCGGGCTTGTCCTCCTCGAACTCCCACTTGTCGGTGTGGATGCGCTTGAGCGAGGGGCTCACCGGATGCAAGGGCATGTGGCGCATGTGGCTGACGATCGTCTTGCTGATCTCGTCCGCGCCGCGCCGGCGGTTGCGTGAAAGGTAATACCAGTGGAAGGGGTCGTCGCAGTATTCCCCTTCCGGCCATTCGGGCAAGCCTTCGAGCGCCTTCCCGATCGTCAGGTAGGGCTGGTCCGCGCTCGGCCCATGGGTGGGCGCCGGGAAGCCATAGCGCACGCCCAGATCCCGCCGAATGCCGACGATGACCAGCCGTTTGCGCTCTTGTGGCACGCCGTATTCGTGGGCTTTGAGCTCTTGCCACACCACGTCATAGCCGTGCTCGCCGGCCGAACTGAACTGCACGATCTGGTCGTCGAGCAGATGCTTGTACGTGCTGCGGCGCAAGCCCGAGACGTTCTCGGCAATAAAGGCTTTGGGCTGGATGGCCCGCAAAGCGCGGGCGAATTCCAGATACAGTGTATTGATGCGGCGGTCGGCCTCGCGGGCGCCACCCTGGCTAAAGCCCTGGCACGGATAGCATCCCACTAGAAGCTCGGCGCTCGGGAATGCGCTGTCCTCGATCTTGGCCACATCGCCGAGCACGTAGTCGGTCTTGGGCAGGTTGGCCAGATAGGCGTCGCGCGCGTAGGCGATTATGTCATTCGCCATGACGACATCGAACCCGGCCGCGATCACGCCCGCGTCCGATCCGCCGCACCCCGAGAACAAAGACACTGCTTTAGGCATAACGCTCCTTTTCCGGCGCGAATTCTACCCAAACAACAGTGCCGATGGGCTGATGGTCTGGCGTCAAGAGTACCCGTTTACGGGTTTGAATTGTACCCTTATGCGGATATGTTGTCTCCGACGCACCGCCCACCCCGGGCGGCAGAGCGAAGGAGGAAGCTATGCACCGTACCCTGCTCGTCAAGCACACCAAAAACCGCTACGGCCAGCCGCCGGCCCGCGTGCACAACTTACTGGGCGATGGCGCCGAACTCAGCACCGCGCCCCGCAGCACCCCATGTGCCCCCAGTAATCCACCAGCAAACCCCTTGACGATCCCGTGACGTCCGAGCGCATCGGCGACACGCTGCAGCGGCTGGTAATTCAGATTACCTGTACCGGCGACCAGTCCACACAGCGGACCACCTCTTCACAGAACATTACCCCAGTCTGGGCAACCCGATCGCCGACGCGTTGCCCCTCCTGTGGATTACGTGACGGTCTCCAGTTACGCTAATCGCATATCCACATCTGCGTGTCCCGTCGATGATCGATCAGAGTCAGCGCCACGAGATGCGCGCCATGATCTCCCGGATCTCCGGCTAGGGGGCGGCGGGGCGGATGCCGTTGCACAAGGCGGCCGAGGTGTTCGATCAACAGCGGGTGCCCTTCGAGGTCGCGTGCAGGGTGCTGAAACCCTATGCGAGCGCGCGCTCAACCTCGATCACGTAGGCGCTTTTCCGCACCACGCCCAGCGCCCGAGAGCCGACAACGCAGGCCTGCACCCAAGTCTTCCGACCGTCCGGCAGGCGACGCACATGACCGCGGCGCAGGTGTTCGCGCGGTCCGTTCCGATCGACCACCGGCGCGCCGATCGCGTGCGCCACGTCGCCGACCTTCACCACCAGTCGGTGCGCCTCGCAGAGAGGCAGTTTTCCTTGTCGGCGGCGGCGCGCGTTCACCGCCGGATCCACATGCTCGACGACTTCCGATGCAACGTTGTTGCATGAGAGCGCTTCGACCAGCTCGAGGACGCTGCGCCCGGCAGCCATGACCGCCTCGTGCATCGGCGTGCGGTCCAGTCGGCTGCCGATGCTGTCGAAGCACTGCCACCCGATGGAGCCGTCGTCATGTCGCTGCTCGGGCTGGGCGGTGCAGGGGAAGAAGCCCCAGCCCTGCCCGTCGCCCGTGTCCGTCGCGACTCTCACCACGATGGTGTTCTGTCCCGCCTCGTGCTGCTCCTGGGCGACGACCAGCGTGCGGCGGTCCCCGTCGGCGAAGGAAAGCGTGATGACGGGGAAGGGCAGGCGGATCGCGTGCAGGTCGGTGTCGAGCCCACGGAGCCCATCGTCGAAGAGCCGGCCACCCGCCGGCAGGGTGAAGTGCTGGCTGGCGGGAATAGCGCGCACGATCGCCTGGGCGAACGCTGCACCCGGGTTGCCCGCGGCGACGAGCTCCTTGGCGGCGATGCCGAGCGCGCGCTCGACCTGAGCGGCGAAACTGTGGGTGTGCATAGGGTCAGCTCCTCGAGGTGATGAACCGCGCCGCCGCGCGCACGGCAGCCTGCAGCGCGAGAAACTTCGCGGGCGGCAGCGTCCTGTTCCCGTTTTTGTAGTGCGCCAGTGACGCGGCGCTGATGCCGACCAGCAGCACGACCCCATCGACGCCCAGCACGCGGCATGCGATGGTGACGGTGAAGGCCGACGCATCCGGATCGACATCCGACCGGCTACCGAAGCGCGAGAATCCCGCGGGTGTGGGCAGCCTGCCGACCAGCTCGCCGTCTTCGTCAACGAACACCGCCTCTGGGTGGCGGCAGCGGTGCAGGCGGACCATGCGCGCCTGAAATTCAGGCAGGCAATCGACGCACGGGGCGAGTCGCTCCCCAGCCTCTGCACGCCACGCGGCCAGGTGCCACGCCGACGGGAAGCACGCCCACTCGGCCGGCTGATCCAGGAGCGCGCGGTCGATGCTCTCGGCGCTCCTCGGGATTTGCGGAACGCTGGGCCGCGCGGGTGCAGGCGCCGATCTGTCGACGGTGGTGAAGAACAGCATCGGCGCCTCGATCATGGTCAGAGCAGGTTGCGTGCGAACGCGAACGCCTCGTTCCGCGCTGGCCACTCGGGCAGTACCTCGATTGTGTCGTCCCACGATGCGCGCGCCAGCACCTGCACAAGGTCTTCCCGATCGCGCCGCACCCCTTTGTCGAGTTGCTCTGTTGCTGACGAGTGCTCGATGGCGGCAGACTCGGCTTCGCGCTGAAGGCCGCCGAAAGCGATGTCCCGACGGACGCGAGCCAGCGCATCGTTTCGAGCTTCCATCTCGAACTTGATCCGCTCGAGTTCGCGCCGCGCATCGACGGCTGCCGTGAACTTCACGTCCCGCTCCTCGATCGCCTGCATCGCGAGCTCAGGCAGGCGCGCCTTCAATTTGTCGTGGTCGGACTGAAGGCGGGGCAGGCTTTTCTCGAGTTGCGTGATAACGCCTATCGCCCTCGAAAATGCGGCTTTCGCTTTTTCGTAGCGCGCGTTCACTTCGTTGAAGGCTTCCCGCCGACGCACGAAGTCGGGGTGCCCCTCGAGAAGGTGCTCGGGCAGGCCTTCACGAACCCGATTCATGAACGCGTTGAATTCGTAGTTGATGGTCATGGTGTCGTTCTCCTGTGAGTAGGGGGAGGGGGTCAGTCGATGACGGCAAAGCGGGAGTATTCGCGCAACTCGTCGCGGCGGCGGCTCAGGTTGATGCCCTGCGCCGTCTGCAGCTGCGCGCGGCGGTGGGCCATCCACGATGCCTTGAGGTGCTGCGGCCCGATCGCGAAGGGGCGGTTCTTGTCGTTGAAGCGGCGAATGTTGGTGATGACGTCGGCTAGGCCTGCGCTATCGCCCGCGTCGCGTGCTTCGCGCCAGGCGCGCATCAGATCCTCGCGGCGGCGTTGCAGCTTGGCCTCGCGGCCCTTCACGACCGAGCGGCCGGCGTACATTTCCGACAGGGCGGTCGGCTGGAAGCCCATCGCGGTGCCGATGATGTCGGCGTTGCTGAGCGTCACCCCAAGGTCGTCGCCGCGCCAGGATCGAACGCCGTCGACCTCGTAGCGGTAGGCCTTGATTGCCGAGCTGATGAACTTCGGCATCATCGCCTCGACGCCTCGCATGGGCTGCCCTTCCTCGAAGGCCTGCATCGCGGTGCCCATCTGTCCGGCATAGCCCGCGATCGGTCCCAATAGTGTCAGCATCCACTGCTCGACCGCGTCCCGGCCTTCCGTCTCTTTGAGCGGCGCACGCACCCACAAGTCGCCGAGACCAACGCGCGATGCCAGGTCGACGTCGAGCAGCAGGCGCAGCGGACCTTTCGCGATGGCCTCGCCGGTCTCGCGTCCGAAGGTGTCAGCCAGCCAGAGGCGGTACTCGTCCTCCCAGTCGAGCGGCGGATCATCCTCGTCACCCGTGCCCATCGCGAGCAGGCTCAACAAGGGGCTGATGCCGAACACACCCAAAGGCAGGCCCAGCGATCCGGCGGCGGCGAAGTGCATCGACATGACGCCGAAGAGCATCCGCCGCGCCTCGCTCTTCACCTCTGCGGATTCGCCCTTGAGGGCGAGGTAGGCATTTCTCCAGAGCATGTACGTCATCTGTTGTGAATATTGTTTAAACATAGTCACAACGCGTATGAAGTTGCCATGCATGTAGCGGGCGCGGTTCGATGCGGAGTAATCGAAATGCGAACGCACGATGCCGTCGCGCGCGGTCTCGATGGCCTGCTCGTGGGTCTGTCCGGCTTCGCGCGCCAGGCGGTAGGCAGTGAGGACCGAGACTTGGCGGTTGTAGGTCTCGGGCAGGTGGAAGGTCCATGAAATGACCTTCATCGCACGATTGAGCGCAAAGGCTCGGCGGCTGACGGTGGAGTCGGCATTCGCGGCGCCGGCCAGGTCGTGGGCAAGGGTCAAATTGATGATCCCGCTTCCCTCGAGGCGCTTCAGGGCGTCGCGCTCTTCGGGGGCGATGTTCGGGTTCTCGCTGAGCACGAACCCGCTCCACTTGTCCCACTTGCCGCCAAGGTAATCGCGCGTGGCTTTGGTCAGCGCGGCGGCGGCCTTGTCGAAGCCGAAGCGGCTGCCGGCCCACGGGAAAAATACCAAGGGGGTTTGGCTCAAGTTCACCAAGCCCGATGCGATCGATCCGCCCAGCGACATCAGGAAGCCGACCTGCCCCGCGGCGGCTGCCACCGGATGGGTATTCGGATTCAGGATCTGCTCGAGGCGGCGCGTCAGCTCGTTTGCGACGTGCTGCCATTCGGTCACATCCCCCTCGGCGGTCTCCCGGATCTCGGTCTGCAGATCGTCGAGCGCGGCCACCAAGCGGTCAGCATGGCGGATGCGGGCGATGTGGTGCGCGGCGTGTTGCTGCGCCTGGGCGAAGCCGCGCATCGCGTCACGCGAGAATCCGGGCGTGCCCTTGCGGTGCTTGAAGTGCCGGCGGTACGAGGCATCCGGCAGCATGCTGATCGCGAGCTGGTTGAGCGTGTCGAAGAGCTGCGACTTCTGCGCCGGGTCGATGTCGAGACCCTCGAGGTGCTGCATGACCTCCTGTGTAAAGGCACCTGCAGCCCCGTCGCGCATCGCTGAATACTGCGACTTGCTCGTCATTTTCACGCGCCACCCGTCGGCGCGCAGTTGGCGGGCGCGGGCTTCACGTTGCGCACCACTCTCGAACGCTTCGACGGTGCGCTCGCCGTCGCGGTCCGCGATCAGCAGCAGATCGCCGAAGCGCGACAGCGGGAAATACACCCCGTGGGATAAGAATTCTTGATTAGCAATGATGTTCAGCCGACCGAATCACCCGCTGAGGCTGCGGCACACAGGTGGCGGCAGCCACGAGCAGTCGCGTGTGAAGCGCGCGCAGATCGAATCGGCGGTTGAATCGGTAGGTGAACGCGGCCAGGTATCGCGTTGCGTATTTGCGGAAGTCGAACGCATGGTAGCTGCCGCTCAAACTCGTCTTGAGGTTACCGAGTACGGTGTTGATCCACTGGAACTCGGGCAAGTCCTTCGGTTTGCGCTTGCCGACGACGGTTGGCTGATGCGCACAACCTGCACCGCTCACCGCACCGAAGCAGGCCAGTCCATCGGAGAACACGGTGCTGCCCGGAGCCAGATGGGTCTTGGCCCACTGGCCGATTGCGACCATGCTGAAGCTCGAGACAGGCGTGAGTTTGACGCGCAGGGGGTGGCCCTCGTCACTGAGGGAGACGGCGGCGACGAACGGGACCTTGTTCTCCGAGCCCCGGCCGACTTTGCCACCGCTGCGCTCGCCGCCCAGGTAGGCATCATCGACCTGGACCTGGCCATCGAGCACGTAACGCGTCTCACGATCGGCCATCGCCTGCATCAGTTTGTGGTGGATGAGCCAAGCGGTCGGATAGCTCACCCCGAGGTGGCGCTTGAGTGCGAGCGCCGACAGTCCGGTCTTGGCCTGGCTGATCAGGTAGATCGCGAGGAACCAGGTCGTCAGCGGCAGTTTGGTGCCCTGCATCACGGTGCCGGCGATCAGCGACGTTTGATGTCGACACGCCTGGCACTGGAACAGCGCGTAGGTTCGCCCGCGTACCCGGCTGTAAGTAACGCCATCACAGCGCGGACACCGAAACCCCGCAGGCCAGCGTGCCTTCTCCAAAGCCGCCTCGCAGGACGGCTCGGTTCCGTAGCGCTGGAGAAACTCGGGCATGGACAGTCCGGCTTGAAACTGGATTCGGTTCATCGGCATGGCGCACCTCCCGGCAGAAAAACTGTATTTCCGTACAGTATAGACCCGTTGGGGTGCCTGGCTGAGCATCGTTGCTAATCAGGTAAGAATTTGTCGAAGTCGAGCCGGATGCGGTCCGCGATCTGGCGGCCCATCGATCCAGTACGCTCGGCACGATCGGCCAGGCCATTGCGAATCGCCAGGAGCGTCGCGCGGTGGGTGTCGCGCGCCTCGCGATAGACCGCCTGTGCCTCGTCGGAGAGCGCGTTCCAGTCGGCCAGGATCTGATCGTGTTCGGGCTGGGTGGCGTTCATCGTGTCCGGGTCGAATCCGGCCAGCGTCGCACTGTGCATGATGTCGGCCAGGGCGTCCGACTGCCGACTCGGCAGCTTGCGCCAGCGCTCGACAATCTCGTCGGCAGCCTGGGCAATCGATGCACGATCTGCGTCCATCGCCTGCACCGTGCGGTCGAAATCGACGATCTGCGGCAGGTCGCGACCCCAGATGTCCACGATCTGATCGCGGGTAAGCGCGCCCAGCATCCACGGGCGGTTTGCAGCGATGGCGCCGCGCGCCCAGTCGGCGGCGTTGCGGCGGGTGGGCGTGAAGCCCTCGACTGCCTCGTTCTGCTGCGGCTCGGCGGCGCGGCTCCGGCGCGTGCCAGGTTCCGCGGCGTCGTAGCCGGGGCCGCTGGGCTCGTACAGTTGGCGCGCACTGCGGCGGGCGTTCGCGCCGATCTGGTCGATCGGCACGAGGTTCGGGTTGCCGGCGCGCTTGCGCACCGTGGCCAACATCGACGTGCCGCCCTCGCTGACCACATCCTGGAAAATCCCGAAGCGAACCAACCAGGGATCGAGCTTCACGCCTTTGGGCACCACGAGGAAGCGCGCGTTGCCGCCGGTAGCACGCGTGATGCGGCGGGCCATCGCCATGATCTTCGCGCGGCCCAGCTTCGTTTTCGTCTCGAGCAGCGGCGCGATGGGAATGTCGAGCAGCGCCTGCACCTTGCCGGCGGCAGTGACGATCATCGCCGCGTGGCCGTCCGGCACCTGCAGCCCCTTGCCCAGTTTCGCGATATTCGCCGCGTCGCCGATCGGCAGGCCGAGCAGGCGATGCTTGAGCTCGGGCGCAGAGTTGAAGTCGACCGACGCGAGGCTCGGGGCGAAAGTGACCTTGACCCCGTACTCGGCGAGGTCGCGCGCGCTCATGTCGTAGAACTGGTCGAGCGGGGGCAAGCCGAGGCCGGTGAGCACGGCATATTCCGAGTTGTCGATGATGACCTCGCCCTGCCAGCCCGGAACCTCGCGGCGCAGCTTCACAGCCATCCCCATGTCACCAGCCGAAGGCATTGCATCGCCGCGCGGATGGTTATGCATCGTAAATACTGCGTCCGCCCCGTACTTGGCCATCTCGGTTTTCAGGCGGCCGGCGATGCCCTCGGGGAGGATCACCGCGCCGGGCAGGCGGGAGCTGAAAGCGTTCTCGCCGACGATGCGCCCGTCCTTGAGGTAGAACGCGCGCCAGGTCTCGAATCTCGGATCGCGATACACCTGCGCCAGCACCGCCAGATCCGACGCGTCGCGCACCTCTTGACCGAGCAGTTGCGCGCCGCCCGTGGTGGCGATGTCAGCGGCCAGGCGCGAGCCCAGCACCGCGGCGCCGATCTTCTGGCCGCGTAGGCTGAGGATGCGGCGCTGCACGTCGGCCAGGGCGGCGCGGCCGGTGTCGAGCTGGGCGGCGGTGGTGTGTGGGCGGGTCTCGATGGTGGGGTAAGGATCGGTGGTGTCCTCGCGCACAATCGAGGGATCGGCCGGGGCGAAGGTCTCCTCCTTCACGCGACGGATCGGGATGTTGTAATCGAGGAAGTCGCCAGTGGTGACCGCGCCGAAGTTGCCGGCGGTCGTGCCATCCGCCGACACAATGGCGGTGAAGATGTTGTCGAGCACCAGCCGCTTCAGCGGCTCAGGGCTGACGCCATCGGGCAGCACGAGGAAACGCCAGCCACCGGCCCCGGACTCGCGCGCGAACGCACGGACGACAGCGCGCAGCTTGCCAAGGGCGGCGCGGCTGGTGTCCTGGAGCAGTGCCATCGGCACATCCATCACGAGCTGCACTTTCTGGTCGCGGCGCAAGAAGATCAGGGCCGCGTGGTCGCTCTTCACCTGCAGCGCTTTGGCGGCCTGCACGACGTCCTGCTCACCGTTGATCGTGCTGCCGAGCATGTGATGATCGAGCTCGGGTTTGCTGCCGAAGTCGGTGCCGTTGAGCTTCGGGGCCTGGACCACCTGCACCGCGCCGCCCGCGTCGATCGTGGCGAACTCGTTGTGATCAATCACGACGTGACCGCGGAAGCCGTTGACGCTGCTGGCGATCCACTTCGTCAGATTGACGTCGGCCGGTGACGGGGCAGCGCGGCCCGATGGGTGGTTGTGGAGTACCCAGAAGCCGGTCGCCCCGAAGCGCCCCACATCGCGGCGGATGTGGGCGTCGAAGTCGTTCGGCAGATTGACAGCCGCGGGCAGCCGGCTCGAATAGGCGGCCTCACCGACGACAACGCCCTGAGCGTCGGTGTAGAAAGCCCTGAAGGTTTCGAAGCGCGGATCTCTGAAAACCTGCGCCAGGGTGGCGAGGTCTTCGGCGCTGGTTACGCGCTGTCCGACGAGGTCGACGCCGCCGTCGAAGGTGAAGCCGTCGTACAGGCGGGAGCCGAGTACCTCGATTGCGGCTCGATCTTGGTGATTCCCTCGGCGCTGTAGATGAGCCGTGACCCGTCGGGCCAGCTCACGCACCGCACTGCGGCCGGTCTCGCGCTGGGTTTCGGTTGTGCCGGCTCGGGTTTCGAGGTTGTCATAGATCTCTTCCGGTTGAACGGTCACCGTCCAGCGGCCGACGGGTGCCTTCTTCAGCTTCTGCGCGAACGCCTCAAGGTTCTCGGGCGTGTTCAGCACCCGGTAACGCGCGGTGCCGGCCTTCAGCTCGACAAACCCAATCTCGTTGCGCAGTCGCTCGAGCTCGCGATCTTGGTTATCGGCCCACTCGGTGAGGCGCTCGGCCTCGGTGCGCTTGGTGGCCTTCAGGCTGGCGCGGCGGCGGGCATCGGCGATGCGTGCCTTCAAGTCATTGTAGTCCTTGACCAGGTCGGCGGGCGCGGTGCGCTGCTTCAGCTGCTCGACCTGCGCCAGGATGACGTCACGGCCCTTGGCCTGCTGCCCGGGAACGATGGCGTGGGTGGTGGTGGCAGTGGTGGGGTTGTCCTGCTGCGGCGTGGCGGTCGTCGATGCAGCGCTGATCACGCCCAGCGTGCGCGCCGCCTGCGCCAGCGCGTCACCGGTCACGAATGCGTCGGTCGGGGTTTGCTGCTTCGCGAGGTCGATCACCGCCTGGGCGGCATTCGCCGGCACGCCTGCACGCTCGAGCTCGGCGCGGATCCGACCTTCGAAGCGTCGGCCGCCGTCCACCGTCCAGCGCTCGCGCTTGATCGTGCTCTGTGCGTTGCCGATGGCGCGGGTGAGAGTGTCTCCGTCGATCGGTTGTAGGGCCGGTGCAGCGCGCGAGGCTTCGGTGTTGAAGCTCTGCGCGCCTTCCGGGGTTGCTGCGGGTGCTACGGGTGCTGCTTGCGGCGTCGCGCCGGTCACCTGGGCGAGCTCCGGGCCAGCTTCGGGCATCCCTTGCGGGGTAGCAGTCAGGCTGGTCGTGTTCGCCGAGGGGGTCGGCACTGCCGTTGCCGTCGGTGCGGCCGACGGGCCTGGAACGCGGCGGGCCGCACCGCGCCGCGCTCCGGGTTGGAAGCCTGCCCATGCGTCACGCTGGGCGGGCGAAAGTTGATCAACAGGGGCGATACCGAAGCCATCGCCCGAGGGGGCAGGTACTACGGCATGTTCTGTGCCGCCAGCCGTCGACATCAGGCCGGCGAGGTTGCGGGCGTTCTTCAGCGGGATCGGCGCCTGGGTCTGGAAGAGGCCTTCGACGTCGAGCCCTTCGGCCTGGGCGGTCGGCGCGGCCGAGGTGGCCAGCGGGGAATCGACAGGCACGAAGGCGAAGCGCTCGGGAACCGTCGGGTGCGGAATCACGACCTGCTCGATGCCCGTCCGCTTGGCGACGACTTCAGCACGGCGGGCGGCGGCGGTCTCGTCTTTCATCGGCACGAGGCGCGGGGCTTGCTGCTGATCCTGCTGCTGTCCGATCGGTGCGGCGGGGCTGGTCGTGGCCGTCGGCGTGGTGCCGGGGAAGGTCTCGATGCTGGGTTGTTCGGCGTCT
>RRZU010986920.1_pt1 | contig 11276 bp, 10 predicted proteins | sample 2165561 | NCBI WGS metagenome assembly RRZU01 (sample SAMN10456909, study PRJNA506462) | wastewater metagenome | isolation source: wastewater sludge | place: USA: Moscow, Idaho | reverse complement strand
GTCAAACAAAATTTTCCTTACATTCTCTCTTCTTTTTACGCATAACAAAAGCGGGTGATGGGAATCGAACCCACGTATCCAGCTTGGAAGGCTGGTGTTCTACCATTGAACTACACCCGCGTCTTAAAGACAAATAATATGATATCACATCTCAGAAAAAATGCAAGCCTTTTTTTTATTTTTTGATCACTTTTATTACTTTTTGTCCACTTTATTTTCTGACCGCTATTTTATCTATTTCGGTTCTTTTCCTTCCATTTCCACATATATTTTATCAATCACCTGTTTTCTATCCGATCGGAGTTCCTTTTATGTTTTCCAGATTAAAATCAAAAAATATTATACGGATCTGTTTTCTTTTCCTCGCGGCTTTCTTTGTGGGAACCGGCACTGCATTTCTGCATGATCATTTCTTTTCAGCCGCTGTTCCCACCTCTTCTGAAGGCAACTGGGGGCTCAGCTTCCAAACGGATGGGGATCCCCCTGTCGGCAATGCCACATTTGACGAGTTGAAAAAATTTGATGCCTTTTACGCACAGGACACCGGCGAAAAGGTAATCTACCTTACTTTCGATGCCGGTTATGAAAATGGAAATACACCGGCTATTCTGGAAGCTCTTACGAAACATCAGGCTCCGGCAACGTTCTTCGTCGTCGGCACACTTCTGGAAAGCAATCCAGAACTTATCAAACAGATCCTCGCTGCCGGTAACACCATCGGCAACCACACCTGGCATCACAAAGACATGTCACAGATTTCTACAATGGAATCCTTTTCTGAAGAAATCCAGACAGTTGAAAAACTGTATCAGCAGATCACCGGACAGGAAATTTCCAGATTTTATCGTCCACCACAAGGCAAATACAGCGAAGCCAACCTGAAAATGGCACAGGATCTTGGCTATCATACCTTCTTCTGGAGTCTCGCCTACGTCGACTGGTATCAGGATAGCCAGCCATCCCACGAAGAGGCTTTTGAAAAGCTGCTTGGGAGGATCCATCCCGGTGCCATCGTTTTACTCCACAGTACATCCTCTACAAACGCTGAAATCTTAGATGAACTTCTCACCAAATGGGAAGAAATGGGTTATCATTTTGCTTCTCTTGATGACCTTATAAAAGCTACTGCATCTTAGGAATTTTTCTCTGTCACTTTATCGGAGGATTCTCTAATCGATCAGTCCATATTTCTTCATCGCATAAGCAATTCCATCTTCTTCAACGGTCTTTGTAACAAATTCTGTATAAGGTTCCAGCACCTGGTCATGCGCGCCCATCGCAATCGCATGCCCGGCATGCCGGAACATTGCCAGATCATTGCTGCTGTCTCCAAATACATATGACTGATCTCTCGTCATTCCAAAATGCTCCAGTACCCAGTCAATCGCAGTTCCTTTTGTATAGCCCTTGAGGATACATTCAAACGTATTACTTCCACGGTCGATTACTTCCATATCATCTTTGATAAATTCAAAAAATGCTTTTACATCACTTTTTTCATCCGTATAAATAAAGATTTTATCATATGGACATCTTCTCTGCTCCATATAACGCTCGATTCCAAGTCCACGGTTATTCATGTATTTTTTTGTATTTTCCAATCTGTCAAATCTTGAAACTCTTGAAGTGAAATACACATCTTCTGCTCCCTCAAAAATCCCATCAATCTGACATTTTGTCATATAATCAGCGATCTCATCGCCCCTCTCCGGATCCAGATGCTTTTCAAAAATAATTTCTTCATCAAATGTAAAATAAATCCCACATCCACACAAATATCCATCAAATGGAAGTTTTTTCAGTTCCACCGGAACACTGCAGTATGTTCTTCCTGTATTGATAAATAAAAAATGTCCTGCGTCGTGTGCCCTTTTAAGTGCATCTACCGTACTTGCGGGAATCTCTTTTGTAATCTCACTGAGTACGGTCCCATCAATATCAAAAAATAATGCTGCTCTATTCATTCTATCTTTTCCTCCCGGTTATACTCCAATTACACGATACTCATTATACTCATATCTCACCATTATGCGCAACCCTTTTTCATTTTCTGCAAAATATCTGTGATAAATACCATTTTGACTTCTCCATATAAAAGTAATATAATAGATGTTGTACAATTTGAAAAAGGGGTAATAATAATGAATAAAAGAATCGATAAGAAAAAACAGAAAAGAACACTTGAATCAGCAGTAACTGCTACAGCTACATCATCAGCACCGGCTACAGCAACTCCTGTTGTAGAGATAAAAGAAGTTGTAAAAGAAGTCAAAGTACCAGTAGAAGTTCCTGCCAAAAATCCTGCATTTTATGTTCAGTACCAGAGTGCAGAATATACTGTAGCCGCTATCACAGAACGTGTGATCGCTGACTGCAATGCAAAGGGACACGCTGTAGAAAATCCGGAAGCTCTCTCCATTTATCTGAAACCAGAAGATAAAAAAGCATATTACACCCTTGGAGGGTTCAATGGATATATTGAATTATAAAGGAGTATTTTATGGCGCTTAACTTTCAACAGCTTGGAATGCTTGCAAAACTGAAATCCGCATTTTCCACCTTTCAACAGGAGCATCCTAAATTTATGCCTTTTATTCATGCAGTAAAAGGAGATGCATGCCGCAAAGACAGCATCATCGAAATCTCCGTCAAATCTCCGGAAGGACGGAATTATACCACTAATTTCCGTGTTACCGAAAAGGATTTGGAACTTATCCAGATGCTGAAAGATATGCAGGAAAACCAATAAAGTAAAAAAAGCAGGTAAGAAAGGATAAAATTTCTTACCTGCTCTTTTTCTATCTTACTTTAGCATTTCTTTGCTAATACAAAGGAATGGCCTTCCATTTTTATTGCCTGAAGGCTGACTTTTTTACCGGTATATAAATCCATATACTCTCCCTCTTCTTCGATCCAGGCTGTCCGGTCCTCTTCTGCGAAATTAAAAAGTGCTGTCATCTGCTCGCCCTCCAGTTCCCGCACAACTCCAAGGATTCCATTTTCCCAGGTATCAAGCGTCCAGACATTTGCCGATGCGTCAAATACTTTTTCCTTACTTCGGATGGATCTAAGTTTTCCAATTCCATCAAACAGTTCTTTTTGTACCGTTCCTTTTCTCTTTCGTCCGTCTGCCAGCTTCCAGTCAAATTTTCCTCTGTGGATATACCTGGAATCAACCCGTTTTTCCGGATCATTTTTATAAGTATAATCATTTACCTGACCAATCTCATCTCCACTGTAAAGCATTGGAATTCCGGATTGCACCATCATATATGCATGCAGCATCAGATCAAATCTGACTGCTCTTTTTTTCTTTTCTTCATTTTGTTCAAATCCGGCACTTTCAATTCCACACATGGAAGCTGTCGTTGCACAGAATCTGGCATCTCCTGTTATCGGATCTTCATTATAAAGTTCCCCGCGGCTCACACTTTCTGCGATCTTTCCCGTGAAGAAGTCATTCAGATATCTTTTGTGTGGGACTTCCTGCATTCCCCAACCAGAAAGAGTCTGGAAATCCAATCCCCATCCGATATCATCATGACATCTGAGGTAATTTAAGAAAGTATACTCTTTCGGAAGGTTGTTCATAATATCAAGCTGCATCCGTAAAAGTCTGGTATCTCTCGTCGCAACCGTATTCCATGTAGTAGCCATCATGGTTACATTATAAAGCATATGACATTCCGGCTTTTCTATGGTACCAAAATAAGGAACTACTTTTTCCGGTTCCATCACGACTTCCCCTAATAATACAACCGACGGACACACAATCTCCCCGATCATACGCATCATCCTGACTATCGTGTGTACCTGTGGAAGATTTCTGCAGCTTGTCCCCATTTCCTTCCAGATATAAGGAACTGCATCGATCCGCAGAATGTCAATCCCCTGATTGACCAGGAAAAGGAAATTATACATCATTTCGTTAAACACCCTCGGATTCTTATAATTCAGATCCCACTGGTAAGGATAAAAGGTAGTCAACACGTAGTGTCCGATTTCAGGAAGCCAGGTGAAATTCCCCGGTGCAGTTTCCGGAAATACCTGTGGCACTGTTTTCTCATATTCTCTGACATAGTTTTCATTGTCACAGAAAAAATACCGGCTCATATATTCGCCTTCACCCATTCTTGCCTTCTGTGCCCATTCATGATCTTCGGAAGTATGGTTCATTACAAAATCCATACACAGATTCATGTCTTTTTCATGGCAGGCTTCAGCCAGATCTGCAAGGTCTTCTATGGTTCCAAGTTCCGGCTTTACTTTTCTGAAATCCGCAACCGCATAGCCTCCATCGGATCTTCCCTTTGGCGAATCGAGAAACGGCATCAGATGAACACAGTTTACACCACATTCTTCCAGATACTTAAGCTTTCCTTTGACTCCTCTTAAATTTCCGGCGAAATTATCAATATACAGCATCATTCCCAGCATGTTTTTTTTACGATACCACGCCTGATCCTTTTCCTTCTCCAGATCTCTCTTTCGAAGTTTCGTATTTCTTGCATGATAGTAATTCTGCATCTGTTCACAGAGCTCTGCAAACATTGCTTCATTATCATATAATTCCATATAGAGCCAGCGAAGCTCATCCATATGCTTCGCCAGTCTCTTTTCAAAAATATCATTTGTTTTTCTCATTTTTACTCGACCATTTCCAGATAAATCTGATATGCTTTGTACTCACCAAATTCAAGAGGCATCGGAATTCCAACTTCCATCAGAGCCTCTGCCGGATAAATTTTTCCGGTTCTTGAATCTTTATAGAATTGTCCGGCACACAGACCTTTCAGTTTCACATAATTTACTGTCATATTTCCATGGACTTCAAGCATAACTACATTTACGAGTACTTCTTTCCCATCTTCTGATGCAAATTCCCATGCGCCGATTTCTTCTGCGAATGGATTACTCAGTCGATAGTAAAGTCCATTTTGTACAAGCTGTGCATATTTTTTGTATTCTACTATCTGTTCCCTGATCTCTCTGCGCTCTTCATCTGTCATTTTCGCCGGATCCAGTTCATAGCCGAAGGTTCCTGCCATGGCACAGACACCTCTTGTATGGAGTGATGTCTTTCTTCCTGTCTGATGATTCGGAACTGCAGATACGTGAGATCCAACTGCAGATACCGGATACCCAAAGGATGTTCCGTATTGGATCCTTACACGATCCACTGCATCGGTATTGTCACTGCACCAGATCTGTGGTGTATAATACAGCATTCCCGCGTCAAAACGACCTCCACCACCACTGCAGCCTTCGATCAGAAGGTCTGGATAGCGGCTTATAATACGCTCCAGGAAATCATAAAGTCCAAGCATGTAGTCATACTGCACACTGCCCTGTTCTTCTGCTGTCATAGAATATACTTCTGCCATACTTCGGTTCATATCCCATTTTACATATTCGATATTTCCCTGATCGAGCACCTGACACATCTGCTCATAAACAGCATCCACAACTTCTTTTCTCGAAAAATCAAGGAGCAGCTGGTTTCTTCCTTTTACCGGTTTTCTTCCCGGAATCTGAATTGCCCAGTCCGGATGTTCACGGTAAAGATCGCTGTCTTCATTTACCATCTCCGGCTCAAACCAGAGCCCGAATTTAACACCTAACGCATTGATCCTGCTGATCAGGTCACCAAGACTTCCCTGCAGCTTTTCTTCATTAACCTTCCAGTCGCCAAGTCCACTGTTGTCATCATTTCGACTTCCAAACCATCCATCGTCCAGTACAACCATATCGATTCCCAGATCCTTTGCCTGCTCGGCAAGATGATAGATGTCTTCTCCCGTAAAATCAAAATAGCATGCTTCCCAACTGTTAATCAGTACCGGTCTTACTTTTTCTTTATATTTTCCGCGACACAGATTTTTACGGATACATCTCTGCAGATTCTGGGAAAGCTTTTCAAGTCCCTGATTGCTGCAAGTTAAAATAACTTCAGGGATCACAAATTCCTCTCCTTTTTTCAGTGGATAAGAAAACTGTTCTTCCTGCAGTCCCATCTGCATTCTTGTCTGCCCGAACTGATCCTTTTCTACTTCTGCTTTAAATCCTCCGCTGTATACAAAAGACATTCCATAACAGGTACCGGCATCTTCTGTCGTTTCTTTTTCTGCCAGTATCATCATCGGATTGTACTGATGGCTGGATGTTCCTCTGCGGCTTCCAATTACAAAAGCTCCATGTCCTACCGATGTTCTTTGCATATTTCTTTCCATCGCATGGCGGCCGTAAAATGAAATCACATCAAACTCACCGTGAAGGAAATCAATACAGGCTGCCTGTGCTTTTGTCAGTCTGATTTTATCTTCTTCTGTATTGATCACTTTTGCACTTCTTGTGATCACATCATACTCCGGAAGAACTCCATAAAGTAATTCTACCTGTAATCCTGTCACCTGATCTTTCATATAAATGATCAGAGTCTGGGCTTCCTCTTCAGCAGCATAAACTGCCGGAAGTCCCTTCAAATTGTATTTTCCATCACAAATCTCATATCCCTGATATCTAAGATCGCATCCAAAAGAACCATCTGCATTTACAAGATCAAGCACCGGACTCCTGAAATCTCCTGTCAGTCGACACGGAAATTCCTGCGGCAGCACATCAAGGGAATATGTTCTGTCATTTCCTGTATCCTGCGGATTTCCTGAGAAGCCACGGTCTGCATAGGTCAGAAGATAATCCATAACTCCATCTGTCTTTCTTCCATAATATAAATGCAGTAAAAATCCATATGCATCAATTTGCATCTGATACGTTGTATTTTGGGTATGTAATGTAAATGTTTTTGCTTTCTCGTTGTATATGATTCCCATATTCTTCTCCTTAAGCTTCTGTCAAATTTATTTTACTGCGCCATTTACAACACCGTTCAGAATCTGTTTCTGACAGATCAGATAGAAAATCAAAATCGGAAGCAGTGCCAGTAAATAGGATGCAAATGCAAGATTATAATTGGTTCCAAATTGTGTCTGGAATGTCATCTGTGCAAGTGGCAGTGTGTTCACATCACTACCTGCCAGAATTACAAGTGGTGTCATAACATCATTCCATGTACCAAGTGCTGTAAGTACCGCTACTGTTGCATGCATCGGTTTCATGATTGGGAAAATAACACTCCAGTAAGTTTTCCAGGTTGTTGCCCCGTCTACATGTGCAGCCTCTTCCAGTGCCATCGGAATATTTTTCAGATAACCGGAGTATAAGAGCACATTCATCGGCATATAAAATACAAGATAACACAAAATAACACCGAAAATATTGTCAATTCTCATCTGTGCTGTCTGCTTCACAAGTGGCATCATCAAAATTGCAAATGGAACAAACATACCGCTTACAATATAAAGATAGGCTACTTTGTAAAATTTACTGGTACTTTTACTTCTTCCGATCACATAACCGATCATAGAATGAATCAGAATGGAAAGAACTACCGTTACAATCGTTATCAGCACACTGTTGCCCAGTGAATGCCAGAAATCTGTTACACGCATTGCTTCTGCAAAGTTAGAAAAGCTCCAGCTTTTTGGCAGTGATAAGATTCCGGAAATACTGTTTGTCATTTCCGACGGTTTCTTAAATGCAATCACAACTGTAAGATAAAGAGGAAAAATAACGGTTACAAGACCCAGAATCAATAAAATTGTGATTGGCCAGTTTACTCTTTCTTTCACCTTTACTTTCATTATAACTGTTCCTCCTTATTTCCCAAAAAGTTCATCTGTAATACAGAGATCACAACGATCACTACAAAGAACACAACTGCATTGGCACTCTGGAACCCAAACTGTCCTCCGGCCATACCATTGTTATAAATCAAAAATGAAATTGATTCTGTACTCTGCGCCGGACCTCCTTTGGTAAGAGCCATGATCTGATCAAATACCATCAGAAAATTCTTCATGCAAAGTACCATATTGATGGTAAAGAATGGAAGGATCAGTGGAAATGTCAGATTCTTGAATTTTTTCCATCCGGTCGCTCCATCAAGAGAACCTGCTTCGTATACATCCTCCGGTACCGTCTGAAGTCCGGAAATATAAATAATCGTATTCATTGCAACAGACTGCCATGCACATACAATTACGATCGCAACCCATGCCCATTTTGAGCTTGCCAGGATACTGTCACCTTTTCCGCCCATCATTTTTACAACTGCCGGAAGAATATAAGTGAAAAAGTAATTGAAAATATAGCCCACTACAAGTGCTCCTAAAATATTTGGAACGAAATACATTCCTCTGAGTGCACTTTTAAATTTAATTTTACTGTTTAATCCAAGAGCTAAAACAAGACTTAACACATTTACAACTATTGTTGCAACAATTGCAAGCTTGAATGTAAACAGGTAGGATTTCCCGACTCTTGCATCAGTAAATAAGTCTGTATAATTCCGAATACCTACCCAGTCAAACTCGCCATATCCTCGAAAATTTGTAAAACTATAAATAACACCTTTAATAAGTGGCAGCGTATTAAAGCAGAAAAACAACGCAAGTATCGGTATCGTAATCAGTAAAAATGTCCGCTCTCTGCCATTCATCCTTTTCAATTTATTCATGATCTGTATCCCTCCTACTTGCCTGCTTCATAATCTTCCATCATACGAATGATATCCCTGTTATATCTGATCCAGTCTTTGTCAAATTTTTTCAGGAATGCGTCAACATCCTGGTTTATGAGAAATGTCTGGATTTGTGCATCAACTGCCATTTCTGACGGATAATAGTGATCCTGGTAATCCGCCATACGGTTATCCTGAATATATGGTTTCATATCTTCCAGTTCCGGAGCTAATGCAAAATCTTCGTCTTTACAAGGCACCGCATTCTGTGCATCTAAGTATGACTGGATACTATCATGATCCATCAGGAAATCAAGTACTTCATATGCCGCTTCTTTATTTTCGCATGCATCCATCACGCAGAACTGAAGGTCTACTCCTGAATTTAATACATTGTCCTCTTCAGAATCATTAGCCGGCATAACAAAGGATCCGATATTCATATCCGGATTTACAGATTTGATCTGCGGAATTGCATAGCTTCCGATTGTATACATCGCTGATTCACCATTTGCAAATGCAGTACATGCATCGTTGTATCCGTATCCAAACGGTCCATCTTCACCATAATTTAACAATTCAAGCATTTTTTCTGCCACTTGCGGATATTCTTTGGAGAAGGTTGTTTCTCCCTTATTCACCTGCTGACAAACATCGGATGGTGCAAGTCCGACTGCAAGTGCATTCCAAGGTGCAAGGCAGGTCCAGGTATCTTTATATCCAAAATAAAGTGGCTGGATTCCTTCATTCTGAATCTCCTCGCAAAGAGAAATAAATTCATCCCAGGTCTGCGGAATCTCCCATCCATGTTCCGCAAACATATCTTTGTTATAGAGCACTCCTGCCGCATTTGCCACATACGGAAGCCCATATGTTCCTTCTGTCGGAACAAACTCCAATCCTTCAATAATATCCAGATAAGCAGGTTTTACCTCACCAAGTCCTTCATAATCTGAAAGGTCAGCCAGTATTCCTGAATCAACAAAATACGAATAATTGATATCTCCTCCGATTCCGATAATATCCGGATAATCTTCTCTGATAAAACGTGTTTTCAAAATTGTTGTCGCATCATTTGGGGAAGATATTTTTAAATGGATATCATCATGTGTCTCATTAAATTCTTTTTCGAGCTGTTCAAATATATCTACCGCCTCCGGTTTATACTGAACAAGTTCAATTTCCACTTTTCCGCTTTTTGGATTTTGCTGACATCCCTGTAATACAGCTGATGCCATCAGAATACAGGACATTCCCAAAACAATTGCTGCTCTTTTCCTTCTCATTTTTTCTCCTTCCTCACAGGTATATTCGTTTTTAGTTACCGCTCGATATATCAAGTACTTTCTTTATAGTTGTATTATAACATACCATTATGCGACTAAAAATATCATTGTATTTGAATTTTTATTCCAAAATGCTATTATTTTCTTCTTTTTTGCTAAAGGTATAGCATTTTGGTATATTTTAGTTGCAATCTATTTATTAAATCAGTAGAATAAATATATATATCAACTGACTTAACATCTGCTAAACATCATTTTTTCACGGCAGAGCACCTATGAGAAAGGAATTATTATGAAAGAACTTATGTTTTCAGTATTTCCAAGCGAGAATTTTGTCGATCTTGGATTGTATCAGTTTGGTTACGAACAATGTGAACCGGCGCATAGTTTTGGTCCTGCCGTCCGTAATCATTTTCTTTTTCACTACATTATCTCCGGCACCGGAATTTTAATGGCAAATGATTCTCACGGTGTAACACAGACCTATCACGTAAAAAGTGGCCAGGGCTTCATGATTTTCCCCGGTCAGATCAATACTTATATCTCTGATGAAAAACTCCCATGGGAATATACATGGATTGAATTTGACGGACTACGTGCAAAGGAAACCATTGAACTTTCCGGACTTAGTTTGGATAATCCGATTTATAAAGCTACTTCTAAGGATCTGCGTGAAATACTGAAAGAAGAACTTCTCTATATTGCAAGTCACGGAGACGCTACACCATTTCACCTGATCGGGCATCTCTATCTTGCAATTGATGCTCTTATTCGTTCTACTTCCATCATGCAGACATCGAAAATCAGCCGTCTTCAGGATTTTTATATCCATGAAGCCCTATCTTATATAGAGCAGAATTTCCAAAACGATATTTCTGTCGAAAACATCGCTGCTGTATGCGGATTAAACCGCAGTTATTTCGGAAAAATTTTCAAAGACGGAATTGGAAAATCTCCTCAGGAATTTTTGTTGAATTATAGAATGATTAAAGCTGCTGAATTATTAAAACTGACAAAGCTTTCCATTAAAGATGTAGGAAATGCAGTCGGTTATCCCAACCAATTACATTTTTCCAGAGCATTTAAAAATATTTATGGAATATCGCCAAGAGACTGGCGTAATCAGAACAGACTTAAACAATAATAGAAAAAGAATGCTGCAGTTCAGACTGTGCATTCTATTTTTATTATTTAATATGTAATAATAAAGAATGTGCCTAGGCTCGTAGTGCCTTTTATTTAACAGGAAGTTCCTACGGATTTTGCTATGCAATAAAAAAACTGCAAACCCTTACGGTCTACAGCTCCCTTACTTTCTACATGTACCTTCAAAACCACATACAAATTTAAATCTTTACTCCATCCATTCTTCCTTACCCTGTCCTACCTTCTTGGTTATGCCCTCGACCGAT
>RRZU010265123.1_pt1 | contig 11276 bp, 16 predicted proteins | sample 2165561 | NCBI WGS metagenome assembly RRZU01 (sample SAMN10456909, study PRJNA506462) | wastewater metagenome | isolation source: wastewater sludge | place: USA: Moscow, Idaho | reverse complement strand
GCTGACGGAGTTAGCGGCTGTTGATGTCGGCGATGCGCTCCAGATCCTCGGCCAGCGCCAACTCCTGCAGCTTGAGGTGCTTCTGCGCGTTGGCCGGGCCGGACATGGCGGTGGCCGGTGTGTACGGCTGCACCTTGGGCTGCGCCTTGCCGGCCGCACGCTCAGCGAGAATGCGGCGCTTGTGCTCCAGGGCCAGGCTCATCAGACGAACTCCACGTTGGCCGCTTCGATGGCCGCGAACTTGCCCAGCTGCTCGATGACGTAGCCCTCGTTGCGGCTGTTGTAGTCCTCGACGCGGGAGCGCTTGGGGTTCTCCTGGATGTGGCGACGCCAGCTGCTGTCCTGGAAATAGATCGACAGGTTGTCGAAGCTGGTGATCACCAGGCCCTTGGCCGGGAAGTACGGGCAGGTGTAGCTCGGCAGGCCGCCATAGGTGTCGATCACCTGGGCCAACTCGATGCGCTCCTTCTCGGTGGGAGTGTTGCCCTGGGCGGCGTACAGCTTGCCCTTCTCGTGGGCCAGCAGCTCGCGGCCGATGATGGCAACCAGGTCGCCGCCATCGCGGAACTCGTCGTCGATCACCAGCGACAAGTCGAACACCAGCGAATCGAGGTTGGCGTAGTCGCCGGTCTCGCCGATCTGGATCTTGCCGGCAACCTTTTTACCCTGGGTCATCACCTGCTGCGGTGCCTGTTCGCGGGCGATCTGCAGCCAGCCCTTGTTCACGTCCTGCAGCAGCGGGTTGGCTTCGCGGTCGGTGGTGGGAGCGATGCTGGTGCCGTTCCAGCCGATCATGATGCGGTCCAGGGCGATCTTCTTCTGCACCGCGGCGGAGTAGCGCTGCGGGAAGTTCGGGAACTTCGCCCAGGCGTCGATCGAGTGATAGCGCAGGGCAACGTCGCTGTGCGTCTCGAACAGCTCGTAGGGCTGGCCGTCGAGGTCGAGCACATCGCGCGCCTCACGGTCGGTGGTGACGGTGTTGGTGCGGCCGGTGACGGTGCCGTTCACCCCGATCATCACCTTCTCGCCCTTGATCTCGCTGACCGGGATCACGTTGATCCGCTGCAGGAAGGACGAGCTGGCAGTGATCTTGTCGTTCAGGGTCTGCGCGTGGGTCGGGTCGACGTTGAACTCCTCGCGGACCGACTCGACCTGGTAGGTGGCCGCAATGGCCACGGCCAGAGCGCTGAATTTCTCGCGTGCTGCGGTGCTCATGCCCATATCAGTACACCGCCTCCTGTTGGTCGCCGGCGGCGCCGGTGGTGGCCGGCACGGGTTTGCCGCTGCCCTGGTTCAGGGCGCTGGTGAACAGCTCGGTCAGCTTGTCGACCTTGCCCTCCAGGTTGGTGAACTGCTCGGCACTGACGGCGCCTGCCGCCGGCTGTTCGGTAGCGCTGGCGGCGGCCTGGCCGCCGCCGCCGACGGCGGTGGTCGCAGGCTGGGTGGTGGTTGCGGCCGGCGCCTGGGCGGCGAAGGTCACGGCGCTCTGCTCCAGGCGGGTCGCCACGGTGCCGAGCTTCTCCACCGCAGAGGTGAATGCCTCGACGGTCTTCTGATCCATGGGGGTGCTCTCGCTGTTGGGGGTTGCGGGGGATGCGGTGCTGCTGCCCGGGCCGATGCCGAGGGAGTTGAACAGGCGGGTGAAGAACGACATGGCGGCGGCCTCATCGTCGTCCTGGGCGTTCAGATCGCCCAGCGGCTCCAGGCTGCCGAAGTGGTTGCCGGCGCCGGCGCGGCGGGAGAAGTGCAGCGCCTCGGTGCCCACGCTGGCCGGCTCGTCGGTGACCGCCATGCCGGAGAGGTACGCCTTGCCGGTGTCGGCGAAGTTCGGCTGGATCTCCACGCTGGCGAACAGCTTCTGGCCTTCCTTGTTCAGGCGCAGCAGGGTGTCGTTCGGCTGCAACTGGGCGAACAGCCCCACCTTGCCGTCTTCCACATCCTCTGCCTTGAGTGCGGCCACGGTGCCCAGGCTGCCGAAGTAGCGGATGTGCTCGTACCAGATGGTCGCGGTGTAGAGGGCGGTGTTGTAGTTCTCCGCCATGTCGCGCAGGTCCTGCGCGGCGATGGTGCGGCCGTCGGCGGTTTTGCCGCTGGTGGCGACACGTTTCCAGTCGGAGACGAGGGAGCGGGGCATCAGCATCGGGCTCTTCGGGTGGTCGATGCCGCAACCATAGGGAGCTGAAACGCGCCCCTCAAACGCTTTGCCTTCGCGCTTCTCCTATTTCGCAAAGATAGGAGGGAAGCGGATTTTTAGCGCGCGTTTGCACCATGATCGCCGCATAGACTGCGGCGCATGGCCTACTCTACTGAACTCAAGGAAGCCGCCAAACGGCTGTATCTGCGCCGCGCCAAGCCGCGCGAGATCCAGGCCGAACTCGGCCTGCCCAACGTCCGCATCGTCTACTACTGGATCGCCAAGGGCGGCTGGGACGAGATGCTCACCGACGAGGAGCCGCTGGCGGCGGTCAGTCGGCGTATCACCCTGCTGCTGGAGCGCCCGGGCAACCTCGGCAAGGCCGAGCTGGACGAACTCGACCGGCTGACCAGCATCCGCGAGCGCTTGCAGAAGCAGGCTGCCAAGCCCGCGCCGACGCCGGCCGGTGAGCCCGCAGAGGAATCAGACCCGTCGGGGCGGCGCCGAGGCGGTGATCGAGGTGGTCGTAGCGGCAAGGGCGGCCGCGGCGAGAAGCGCGAGAAGAAGCCGAAGAACGACGTCAGCGGCCTGACCGAGGTGGACTTCGTCGAGAAATTCACCAGCCAGATGTTCGGCTACCAGCTGGAGCTGTTCGAGGCCAAGCAGAACCCGCTCACCGCGCGCATCCGCAACGTGCTCAAGAGCCGGCAGATCGGCCTCACCTACTACTTCGCCGCCGAGGCGTTCATGGACGCCGTGCTGACCGGCGACAACCAGATGTTCCTCTCCGCCAGCCGCGCCCAGGCGGAGATCTTCCGCAGCTACATCGTCGCCTTCGCCGCCGAGTGGTTCGGTCTGACCCTCACCGGCAACCCCATCCAGCTCAGCAAGGACGGCAAGCCGTGGGCCGAGCTGCGCTTCATCTCCACCAACAGCAGCACCGCCCAGGGCTACCACGGCCACGTCTACGTCGACGAGTACTTCTGGATCAGGGACTTCGAGAAGCTCAACAACCTGGCCGGCGCCATGGCCTCGCACAAGAAGTGGCGCAAGACCTACTTCTCCACGCCCAGCGCGGTCAGCCACCAGGCGTACCCGTTCTGGACCGGCGAGGAGTTCCGCAATAGCAAGCGCGGCAAGAAGCTGGGCAAGGACTGGCCGAGCGAGGAGCAGATCCACAGCGGCGCGCTGTGCCCCGACGGACAGTGGCGCAAGGTCATCACCCTGCCGGACGCTATCGCCGGCGGCTGCGACCTGTTCGACATCGAGCGCCTGCGCCTGGAGTACGACGAGGACCGCTTCGATCAGCTGTTCATGTGCAAGTTCATCGACAGCACGCAGAGCGCATTCGCCCTCGCCGATCTCGAACGCTGCTACTCCGACCGGGAGAACTGGGACGACTACGACCCCGATCCGAAGAACCCGCGCCCGTTCGGCAACAGCCCGGTGTGGATCGGCTACGACCCCAGCCGCACCCGCGACGACGCCACATGCGTGGTGGTGGCGCCGCCGCTGGAGCCGGGGGCAAGGTTCCGCATCCTGGAGAAGCACAGCTGGCGGGGCCACTCGTTCACCTACCAGGCCAGCCAGGTGCAGAAGCTGGTCGAGCGCTTCAACGTCCAGCACATCGGCATCGACATCACCGGCGTCGGCTACGGCGTGTTCGACCTGGTGCGCGACTTCTACCCGCGCGCCACGCCGATCCACTACAGCCTGGAGACCAAGAACACCCTGGTGCTCAAGGCCCAGGACACTATCCAGGGCAGCAGGATCGAGTGGGACGCCGGCTGGAACGACATCGCAGCGGCCTTCCTGACCATCAAGCGCGGCGCCACCGCCAGCGGCCAGATCACCTACAGCGCCTCGCGCACCGACGCCACCGGCCATGCCGACATCGCCTGGGCGATCATGCACGCGCTGGCCAACGAACCCCTCAACACCAACCGCAAGCGCCGCAGCCGCTGGTCGCTACTCAACAAGCAGGGTACCCATGACCGAGCCAGTACAGCCCAAGCAGCCACCCAGAAAGGGGATGCACAGCTTCACCTTCGGCGCGCCCGAGTCCGTCCTGACGCGCAACCTGGGCGAGTACCTGGGCGTGTTCGCCAGCGGCGACGGGCGCATCTACACCCCGCCGGTGTCGCGCATCGGGCTGGCCAAGCTGCTGCGGGCCAACGCCCACCACGGCGCGATCCCGAAGTTCAAGCGCAACCTGCTGCTGCGTGACTTCCTGCCCTCGGCCGGCTGCAGCGCGCAGACCATGGGCCGCGCTGCACTCGACTTCATCGTGTTCGGCGAGGCCTACTTCCAGCGCCTGACCAACGTCATCGGCCAGGTGCTCGAGCTGCGCCATCTGCCGGCGCTCAACATGCGCCGCAAGGTCGACGGCGGCTTCGTCATGCTGCTGCCCGAGGGCCGCGAGCTGGAGTTCGCCAAGGACGAGATCGAGCACGTCATGGACTACGACGTGGAGCAGGACGTCTACGGCGTGCCGGACTACCTGGGCGGCATGCACTCGCTGCTGCTCAACGAGAGCGCCACCCTGTTCCGCCGCCGCTACTTCAACAACGGCGCCCACGCCGGCTTCATCTTCTACACCAACGATCCGGACCTCTCCGAAGAGGACGAGGACAACCTGCGACTGCAGATCGAGTCGAGCAAGGGCGTGGGGAACTTCCGCTCGATGTTCGTCAACATCCCGAACGGCACCGAGAAGGCCATCCAGTTGATCCCCGTCGGAGACGTGGCCACCAAGGATGAGTTCGAGAAGATCAAGAACATCACCCGCGCCGACGTCATTGCCGCCTGGCGGATGAACCCGGCGCTGGCCGGCATCATGCCGGAGAACGTCGGCGGCTTCGGCGACATCGAGAAGATCGACCGGGTCTACAGCCAGAACGAGATCCGCCCGATCGCGCAGTTGTTCATGCAGGTCAACGAAACGCTGCGGGGAGATCGGCGGGTGGCATGGCGGGAAGCGGCACAGGTTGCGGGATAGCCTACTGGTAGTGGCGCATCCACACGAAAAGCACAACATATCGTGGCAGAATGCCCCTCTCATTGGCCTGGGGAGGGGATGCGATGAGGGTCTACTGCAGGAAGTGTCGCGGCAAGGGACGGATCGCATCTCGCGAAGAACTGTCGCAGGACTTCGTGAAGCTCTACTGCCAGTGCCTGGGTGTGAAGTGCGGTCACACCTGGGTTTCAAACCTGACGTTCTCGCATACGCTCAACCCCTCGGCACTCGAGGTTGACCGGTTGCTGTTCGACCGTCTTCGGGATATGCCACGCGCTCGGCAGCGTGAGTTGTTCGAACAGTTGTCGATGGTGTAGGACACAAAAAAGGGCGCCTCAGCGCCCTTTGTCGTTCCTGGATGGCCTACGCGGCCGGTTCGTCTACCCGTTGCCCGGCCAGGGCGGCGCCGTAGCACAGCATGGCCTCCTGAGCACACTCAGGGAGTGCGCGGGCACAAAAAAGCCCGCCGAAGCGGGCCTGCCTTGAGCAGAGGTCATGATCAACCATCGCTTGACCTGATGCTCTGCATGAACTCGCGATTCTTCTCATCGACCATTGCATTCAGCTCGAAGTGATGCACCTCGTAGATCTGGAATGGCAGAAGCAGGGTGCGGAGCATCGAGAGCGTCAGAAAACCAACGCACACCGCGAACAGCGACTTGGCAACGATCACGTCGACCGATGCGCTCTGCGCGATGAGCCATACCATGCAGAGCAGGATGCACAGGATGTGGACGATCAACGTCAGGGCCTGCGAGAACAGCAGGTAGGTGATCTTCTCCACGTACAGAGGCGCCTGGTCAGGGGTAAGCACCTTGGTTCCAGAAGTGCGGCCGGTGAAGAGCATCAGCGTGACCATGAAGCCAGCGAGAACCGAGGCCAGCGTCATGATGGCTGTCACGATGTCCTGAATACTCTCGATCTGCTTTGCGGTCGCGCCCTTGGCCAGCCACCAGCCCAGCAGATAGCCAATGGCCAGGGGCAGAAGCGCAGCGAAGGCCTGCTTCAGCCAGAAGTGCGAGGTTTGCTTGACCACGCCGAGCATGTCCGCCGCGGCTGAGGCAGCGCTCTGAACCTCGTCGGGGACTATCAAATCTCGCAGGCTCATCGTTCAATTTCCCGTCTTCTTGACGTTTTTCAAGGTGCCGTCTGTCTTGATCGGCCCCTTGCGTGCTGGGTTGCGCAGCTCTTCCAGATAGCCTTTCAGCGCTGCCTCAACCTCGGTGACCGCCAGTCTACCTTCGGGGGTCAGCTGTATGGAGACGGGTTTTCGCTCACGGTACTGGCTGAGATCGGAAACGCTGCCGCCAAGTTTGAAGTGTAGCGAAACCGAGTCGATCGCAGTGGAGTCGTACTCGCCCAGTAGACCGATGGCTTCAGACTCGTCGAGGGTGTCGTCATCCTTGGCTTCCCAGCAGACCACACAACTGTTGGTTCCCTTCACCGAACTGCGTATATCGCCGAGTTTGGCGGCGAATTTGCTGGTCTTGCCGCCAACCTCATGAACCATGCGAGCCTGCATTTTGACGACGCCGCCGCGGCTGGCGATCAGCTCGTGCAGCTCGGATGAGGCGATGTCGGAAAGCTCGATGAGACCGTGCTCTTTCGGCGAGCAGGCCTTCACCAGGGCCCGCAAGAGCCGCTCAAGCCCACCGACGCCACCACCACCGGATACTGCCTCGACGATGAGTACCTGGCCGTATGCCAGACACCTGTAAGTATGGACCAGCTCGCTGGCATTCCCGTCCGATGCCTTCAGCTCGACAGCCTGAATCTTTGCTTCTGCGCTGCTCATGTCAGGGGCGATTGACTCTGGGACATGCCCCTTGGTGTACGAGCAGATGGTCAGGATCACGCCATTGCCGGCGCCTAAATCCTTGCAGCTGTTGATGAACAGGCAGTGGGAGCCATTGGCGATAGTCTTTGCCGGATCAGGGATGTGGCGAAGACCGACAGTGGTCCCCTTCGCCATAACTCTGCGAATCTCATCCTCGATACGAGGCGGCTGCCAGTCTGCGGGGGTAGTGCGTCGGGGTTTGTAGCCAACCGCCTTGACGATCAGCGTCCGTGATGTTGTAGCCATGGAGATCCAGAATTATTGAGTCACACGTTGTTCGCGGTTCGGCTGCGCTGGCCGTCAGGCCATGCTGAGGATCCGGGCCTTCTGCGCGTCGAACTCTTCCTGGCTCAGCACGCCCTTGTCGCGCAGGGCGCCCAGGCGCTCCAGCTGGCTGATCATGTCGTCCTGCTGCGGGGCGGCGGCGGCCGTCTTGGGAGACTTCTTGGCCTGAAGGGCATCGCGCACCTTGTTGGCGAAGGCGAGCACTGTCTTCTTCGGGACGTTCTGGATACGCCGTTCCTTGCCACTGTCCTGGATGTAGATGTCTCCGAGCAGGATGCCGGTCTTGCCGGATACGGCGTTGATCTTGTCCAGCTCGATGGATACTTGCTTCAGGCCGAAGATCATGCCCTTGTCGAGAAAGAGCACTCGATGATCGGTCAGAGCAATCAGCCAGGTGTTGCCATCCATCATGCCGGAGGAGAACGCCAGCACCTGCTCACCATCTGACAGCACTTCGGGCAGGTGATTCAGCTCCTTCTTGGTGAAGAACTGATCGTCGCCCATCTCGTTGGCGATACGCTGATATTCAGCCTTGAGAGCTTCCGGGCTTGCGTTCTTGAAGTCGAATGCCATGTTCACCCTCCTTGGGTGTCCGTGTTCCTGTAGGGGCGATCTATCTGCAGAGCTTCTCGCACGGCACTCCATCCCGATCACCATCGAGACGAGAGTTGCCGCACTGATCCAGGGGGTAGTGCGCCTCGGCGCACGAGGTCATCTGTCCGCAGCTCTTGCGGGTCGAGCAGCTGTAGCTGCCGTCCGGGCTGCTGGCCAGGCGCAGTGTGTTGCTGGAGTCGCGCTGTGCCTGCCGCTGTGCAGCGCTGGCGCGGCGCCACTCCCACGGCTTCATGCGCTCAGACTCGGGTAGAGCCCACAGGCCGCGCTTCGCGTTTCGGGCCTGATCTTCCAGGCCGATCAGGCTGCGGTCCTTGCTGTACTGGCGGTAGACCCAAGCAGCGCCCTGGCTCACCAAGGCGGCGTTGACGTCGGTTGCGCCGACGTATGCCCGCGCAACGGTGCGGCCATAACGGTCGGTATCCTGTACAACGAGCCTCACATCCTTGCCGAACACCAGATCGCTGAGTGCCTGGCGGGCACGAGTGCCATAGGGCTGCTTCGACTCGGGGGTGTCAATCTCGGCCATGCGCACCTTCAACTGGCGCTTCTCAGCGGTCAGGCAGGTGAAGGTGTCGCCGTCGGACACGCCGACGACGCGGCACGAGATCTCGGCGGCGAAGACCAGGGGGGCGGCGAGGGTGAGCAGCAGAGCTGCGATTACTGAACGCATCATGGCAAGGCGTCTTCCTTGGCGGCTGTCATCCTGAACTGGTACCCGCAGGGCACCAGCCCGTTACTCAATCAGCGCGATGTGGCAACGAAGGCCTGCATGATCTGCAGGATCTGCTCGCGCTGCGTGTCGTTCAGTTCCGTGAACAGTTGCAGCAGAAGCTCCGTTTCGTGCGGGCTCGGGAGGGTGATCTCCTGAGTCGCTGCGAGGGCTTCGTGTGCGCTGGTGTGATCCATCATGTGCTACTCCAATCAGCATGGAACGGGTGCCCGGCGCTCCTGATGCGCCGCCCAATCACCCGGTCAATACCCGATTTTCAGCACACTTTCGGAAAACCCAAATTCGTAGTGGTCACTGCCCCAGCGTGGCGGCTCTGGCCATTGCATGCGACACATCCTGCACCGTCGCGCGGGCCTTCTCGTCGAGCTGGCGGTAGTTGGCCAGCAGGGCATCTTCGTCCTTGCTCAGGGCATCGGCAGCGGTCGGAATGCGGGTGCCGGTCAGAACGTAGAGAACGTCGATGCCTAGAGCTGCTGCGTTAACGAGATACACAGCATCCGGGCTTCGATCCCCTTTCTCGTAGGCGAGCTGGGTGTTCTTGGTCACGCCGCATTGTTCGGCCATCACCGTTTGGTTTACCCCAACACGCTTGCGTTCATCCCTCAGCCGTTCGCCGATGGTCATAAAAATTGTACCTCTGGCGTTGACAGTCCCTATTTTCAGGGATATCGTCACCGAAACATCACACGAAACCACACCAAACCACACGGAACGCACTATGCCGAACGCATACCCCAGCGAGCAAGCCTGCGCTGCAGCACGCAAGCTCCTTGTGCAGCAAGGGCTGTCTGCCAAGCAGTGGGCAGAGCAGAACGGGTTCTCTGCGAGCACCGTCTACGCCGTGCTCAACGGCCAGAAGAAGTGCCTGCGCGGCGAGGCCCATCGGGCGGCCGTCCTGCTTGGCATCAAGCCTGGCGAGCAGCAGGACACCTCGACCGTCAACCAGGGCTGCTGCCCGGTTTCACGCACCGCCTGCTGATTTCAGCGTAGGCCGCACCAGAACAGGGAGAAACCAGAACGTGAAACCCCCCCTCCTAGAAACCCGTCGGCAGGTGATGAGCGCAGTGGTCTGCGCCTACCCAGGCGGCCGCGAGTGCGCCGCCGCCATGCTGGGCCTGCCGCTGAAGAAGCTCGACAACCACGTCTACGAGTCGGCCGGTAGCCGGCCGTTGAGCGACGAGCAGCTCCGGCTGCTGGAGCAGCAGAGCGGCACCACCTACCTGCCGGACTACATCTGCGGCCTGTACGGCGGCGTGTTCGTGCCGCTCGCCGATGCCGAGCGCCTGGACAACATCGAGCTGTACAGCATGGCGATGGACACCGGCGCCAAGCGCGGCATGGTCGACAGGATCATCGCGGCTGCCTTGGCTGATGGGCAGCTCGACGAGAGCGAGTTGGCCGAGATCATCGCCGCTCACCGTAAGCACATCGCCGCCCGGCACGCCGAGGTGGACGCGGTCATCACGTTGCACCGGAGGACCGGAGCATGAGCCAGGGCCAGAACTACCGCGAGACGCTGGACGCCGCCGCGCTGGCGTACCTGCAGCGCCACCAGACCGAACACCTGGGCGACGAGAAGCTGTTCGAGCGCAGCGTGGCTCATCTGGCGACCTGCCTGGGTGCAGATAGGGCGCTGGCAGAGAACACCGTGGCCCGTGTGCTGGGTCAGCTGCAGACATCGGTCGAGCGCCGCTACCTGGACCTGTCGGCCAGCACCTGCAGCCTGGTGGTGATCGTAGACCCCATCAGCGGCATTACCCACAGCGTGCCGCTCTACCACATCTGCCAGCTGCTACTGGACGACCCCAAGCTGAAGCGCCAGCACGCCGTCCGCTGATCCCCCTGAACGAATCGCCTGACCCGCTACATGCCGTGGGTTTGGGCAAGTTGCGCCCGGAATCTGGAGAGAGAAATGGAACGCCCGGTTGAAGTCGCGATCCGCCTGCCCGAGGGGCAGGCCAAAGCTCTGCTGCAGCAGCTGCGCAGGCAGTACCAGTTGCAACTGCAGGAGCTGTGGTGGGCCGACGAGTTCAGCCGCGTGCCGGAAGGCCTGCGCCACGGTTCGATCCTCGCTTCCCGTCCAGCCATGGCTGCACAGAAGGCAGCTCTGGGCGCGCTGCAGTTCGCCCTTACCCCCAACGTCGCACGCTGAGCCACACCATGAATATCGACCTACGCGACAACATCATCCAGCGCCTCGAGGCGGACTACGGCCTGAAGCGCCGCGCCGGTACAGACTGGATGCGCGGCGGCACCTGCCCCGCCTGTGGCAAGCGCGAGCTGTACACCCACCACGACCACCCGTGGATGGTGCGCTGCGGCCGTCAGGCCAAGTGCGGCAGCGAGTGGCACGTCAAAGACCTGTACGACGATTTGTTCAACGACTGGTCGGAACGTGCACCGGCCACCGAGCAGGCGCCGACTGCCACAGCACGGGCTTACCTGGAGTTCGCCCGTGGCTTTCGCCTGGAGCTGATCGACGGCTGGTTCACCCAGGAGAACTTCTGGAGCCGGGAGGTCGGTGCTGGCAGCGCCACGGTGCGCTTCCCGATGGAAGGCGGTGGCTACTGGGAACGGCTGATCGACCGCCCTGCCCGCTTCGGCAAGCAGAAGGCGCGCTTCATGCCCGGCTACAGCTACCGCGGCAAGTGGTGGTGTG
>RRZU010875650.1_pt1 | contig 11278 bp, 11 predicted proteins | sample 2165561 | NCBI WGS metagenome assembly RRZU01 (sample SAMN10456909, study PRJNA506462) | wastewater metagenome | isolation source: wastewater sludge | place: USA: Moscow, Idaho | reverse complement strand
CCTCCAGCCCGGCCTGCTCGGTGGCGACCACTCGACGGCCGAAGGCTCCGCGGTGGTCCCCATCCTCGTCGCCGACGAAGGCCTGCGGGCCATGCTCAGGCCGGGCGACACGGTTTCGCTCGTCGCACCCGGGCCGGAGGGCCTGATCGTGGTGGCCTCGGGTGCGCGGGTCGTCGCCCTTCCGGAGGCGGAGCAGGCCGGCTCGCAGGTGGCTCTCGCGTCCGGCAGGCAGAGCGAACTGATCCTCGTCGAGGTGCCAGAAGCGGAGGCGGGCGAGGTCGCGAGCCTCGGCCAGGCCGGGGAGATGAGCGTTGTGCTCGGCAGCCTGTGATCCGTCCGAAGACCGGGTGGCCCCAGCCGCGCTGCTCGGTGAGTACCTGCGGAGAAACCGTCATGTCGTAGGTCCGGCCGGCCGGAACCTCGTGGGGCGACCTCTCCTCGGACGCGTCGGGCCGCGGTGATGTCCGCGAATCCGGGAAACGCGAAGTCTGGTGCTTATACTCTTCCGGGTTGTCACAACAACCCCACCCGGAGTTGCGCCACCTGCAGCGCCGGGAAGCACCCCTCTCAGGGGCACACAGAAAGTCAGAATTCCTATGAAGGGCTTCAAAGAGTTCCTGATGCGCGGCAACCTCGTCGAGCTTGCCGTCGCTTTCGTCATCGGCGGCGCGTTCGCGACCGTCGTGACCGCTTTCACCACGATGTTCATGGACATCCTCGGCAAGCTCGGTGGCACCCCCGACTTCTCGGCGTTCAAGCCGGGTGGCGTGAGCGTCGGCGCCTTCCTGACCGCCCTGGTCGCGTTCGTCATCATGGCCGCCGTGGTCTACTTCGGCGTCGTGCTCCCCTACAACAAGGCCAAGGAGCGCTTCGAGAAGAAGGAGGAGGAGGTCCCCGCCTTCGCCACCTCCGAGGACCTGCTCGCGGAGATCCGCGACGAGCTGCGCGCACAGCGCCGCCCGTGACGCGTCGTCGGCGCTCCTGTCTCCGCCGAAAGCATCCTGCCAGCTGGCACTGAGATCGCGGCGGATCGGGGGCCTCGACGACACCTCGGCACAAACGCAGAACAGGGCGTCCCCCATCGGGGGCGCCCTGTTTCGTGTCTGCGGATCAGCCCCAGTGCGGGGGCCGGTCGGCGGCGAGGCGCTGCTCGTCGCGGTTCAGACCCCGCTCGGCCATGAGCTCCCGGTGCAGGCCATCGAGGCCCAGTTCGCGTCGCGCCTCGGCCAGCGCTGCGTCGAAACGGGCGAAGCCGAGGCCACGGCGCTCCTCCAACGCGACCGCGAACGGCCATGCGGCCCGCTCGGCCTGCCGTGCGGCACGCAGTTCGCGAAGACGCCGCGGAGGAAAGCCGAGCGCCTCGAGCTGGGCGCCCAGCCGGGCCGGGTCGTCCAGCGGCAGCCGCTGACCGGTCAGGGCGAGGCCGATGGCCGAGGCGAGAGCCCCGTCAGTCGCCAAGGTGGGTGCCGGCGGGAATCGTGGCAGGCGTGTCCTCATCGGTCAGCTCGACATCGCCGAACACGACGACGCCCGGCTCGAAGGTCCAGTCGCCCTTCACCTTCAGGGAGTTCGCCTTCCGGAGCGAGGGGGCCGACGGGATGCGCCTGCTGAACTCGTCGACCAGCTTGTAGAACTTGGAGTCGAGGCTGATCTCTGGCGAGTTCTCCGTCGTGGCGACGAGCTTGCCCTCACCGGTCAGGGAGTAGACGTCGGAGCGCAGCAGCAGCAGCTCGTTGGTCGTCTTCACCGGGAGGAAGCGGTCGCGGCCGACGCAGATCGCGGTGGCGCCCTCGAACACCTCGATCGCAGCGCCCATGGCGGACTCGATCTGGACGACCTCGGTCGATCCGGAGTCGGCCGGGTCGACGGTCTTCTCGTTGCGGATCAGCGGCAGGCCGAGCACCGAGTTGCGCTCGGTCAGCGCCTTGCGCAGCGCCACGAGGTCGAACCACAGGTTGTTGGTGTGGAAGAACGGGTGACGGTGCTCGTCGGTGAAGAAGTCCATCTCCTCCGGTGCCGTCTGGGCGGTGTCACGCAGGATCAGCTGGCCGTCGGCCTTGCGGACCGCGAGGTGTCCGCCCTTCTTGTCGTTGACGGTGCGGCGGCAGAGCTCGGCGGCGTACGGGGCGCCGGACTTGGCGAACCAGCCGGCGATCGTCGCGTTCGGGGCCGCGCCGAGGTTGTCTCCGTTGGAGACGCAGGCGTAGCGGAAGCCCTGCTCCAGCAGTTGGTCGAGCACACCCGAGCCCTCGAGCGCCGGATAGAGGTCGCCGTGACCGGGGGGACACCATTCCAGCGTCGGGTCGTCGGGCCACTCGACCGGAGTGAGGTCGTCGGCGCGGAGCTTGGGCTCCTGGTTCTGCATGAAGCTGAGGGGAAGGCCCTCGACCTGGAGCTCCGGGTACTTCGCAAGGTAGGACAGCGTGTCGTCCTCGGTGCGGAACGAGTTCATCAGCAGCAGCGGGAGGCGGGCGTCGTAGCGCTCGCGTGCCGCGAGCACTTGGCGCACGATCAGGTCGAGGAAGTTCTGCCCATCGCGCACCTTCAGCAGCGTCTTGGCCTTGTCGAGGCCCATCGAGGTGCCGAGGCCGCCGTTGAGCTTGATGATGACCGTCTTGCCGATCGCATCGCGGGCCTCGAGGTCGGTGATGTCGACGTCGGTCAGCATCGGAGGATCGAGCAGGGGCTCGATGGTCTCCTCGCGGATCACCCCGGTCTCCCCGGACTCCAGCATTTCGTAGAAGCGCGAGAAGACCTCGATCGCCGGGGCGGAGACCCCAGCGTCGACCATCTTCTGGCGGGCGGCTTCAAGGCCGGCTTCGGACACGACGTTTCCCTTCATGAGCGGACCGTCCGATCCTAACGGCGACTCGCTCACACGCGAACTGGCCCCGGAATGCGCTCGTCGCCACAGCGCGACTCACACGAGGCGCTCACTGCATGCACAGCTTGCGCACAGGTTGCGCCTGTTGTCTGAACACATCGACTTCAACGGCGAACCAGGAGCAGGAGACCAGACATGACGAGCTACCCGCACGAGGCGACGTTCACCGCACTCGGGATGCAGTGCCAGATCATCACGACCCGGCCGCAGGACCTGCTTGCGGCGGTCGACGAGGCGCTCAAGGAACTGAGTCGACTCGCGGCCGTCGTCTCCTTCGAGGACCGGCACTCAGAGGTGTCGCGCCTCTCCCGGCTCGCCTCCTTCCCCGAGGTCACCGCTCCGGCGAGCGCCCTCCTGCTCGACTACCTCGGTGCCGCGCTGTGGGCGGCCGACCTGACCGAGGGCCTCGTCAGCCCGAGCGACGGCGTCTGGAGGGGCATCGAGCTCGGTGACGGGACCGTGAAGCTGCCTCGAGGCACGATCCTCGACCTGTCCGAGACGGCCCCCTCGCACGCCGCTGATCTGCTGGCGCGCCGGCTCCACGCGGACTCGGGCGGCGGTTTCCTGGTCCGCATCGGCGACGCCGTCGCCGTGGCCGGTGACAGCCCCGAGGGCGGCTGGGAGATCCCGGTCACCGCCCCTGGAGGACGGACGCTGCAGGTCGTCTCGACGAGGTTCGCCGCGGTCTCCAAGGCTGAGGACGACCTGCGCGCCGACCAGCCCCATCCGATCTGGACCCAGGTGACCGTCGCGGCACCGACCGCGCTGGAAGCGCACGCGTGGGCCGCCGCGTCCCAGACGAAAGGCGAACTGGCACCCGCCTGGCTCACCAACCACGGCGTGACGGCCCGGCTCGAGCGTCGCACCGGGACCACCCGCTACACCGCAGGCTGGCCGCAGGCACACCTCTCCGCGGCGTGAACGTCAGCCGGTGACCTCCACCGTGTCCGGCACGACGATGTACTGACCGTGGAGGTCGTCGACGTCAGGAGACGTGCACGAAACCGTGGGCGCCGCGCTCCGCGTCGCTCATGATGTGGCTCACCGTCGCGTAGTGGCCCGGCTCGGTGAAGGTGAGTTCCACGAAACCGCCCTCCGCCGGCTGCAGCGCCAGCGCCTGGGCGCCTCCGCCCTTCATGCCGAACGGGTCGACCCTGTCCTTCAGCAGGTAGCCGCCCTCCCGGTAGAGGGTGTCGAACTGGCCACCGACGATGTGGAAGCTCGACGCCCGGTTCGGCCCGGCGGCAAGGACGAAGAAGCGGATCTTCTCGCCGACCAACGCTTCGAACATCTCCTGGTCGTACTGGTTGGCGATGCCGTTGAACACCACGAAGTCGGGATCTCCGTTGGCGATCCGTTCGGCCTCGACGTCGGTGGCCTGCTCGGCCGAACCGGCGTCGCTGGTGTAGACCTCGGACTGGACGAGCACGTACTCGCGGTCCACCTCGGGCAGCCCCTCCTCGGGTTCGATGATCACCGCTCCGTGCATGCCCGCCGCGATGTGGGCGCTCATCGGCATGGTCGAGCAGTGATACATCCACACCCCCGCCCGTTCCGCGGTGAAGCGGTAGACGAGGCTCTCCCCAGGCGCGATGGTGCGCATGGGCTCGTCGGGCGCGACGGCGCCGGCGTGGAAGTCGATGGAGTGGCCCATGGTTCCGTCGTTGATCAGCGTGATCTCGAAGACGTCGCCGACCCTTCCACGCAGCGTCGGGCCGACGGAGCCGCCGTTGAAGGTCCAGCGTCGCTGCCACACGCCGGGCGCGACCTCGAGCGGAACCTCGCTCGCCCGGAACTCGTGGCGGTGGACCCGCGCCTCGGTCGCGGCAGGGGCGACCGGGTCGACGACGGTGCCGAGCGTCGCGTCGGGGTCGGCCGTCGCCCCGTGGCCGGAATGGTCCGCTGTGGGTTCGTCGCTCGCCTCCGTCGCCGGCCCGCCCCGGACGATCACGTCGAAGGTCATGCCCATCTGTCGGTGGCCGACGACGGTGCACCAGCCCTGGAGCCCCGTCCCGACGACGCCGAGGTCGAGTTGTGCCGTCTCCCCCACGCCGAGCCGTGGGGTCCGTGCCCCGCCGATCATGAGGTCGTGCAGGTTGGTCGGGTCCTCGTTGGTCAGCTCGATGATCACGTGGTCACCGGGATCCACTTCGACGCTCGCCGGTTCGAAGACCATGTCGTGGGCCTTCACCTCCACCCGCACCGTTCGCCCGGTGGCCGCGACCCCTGAGGCCGTGTCGGTGCTGGCGAGGCCCGCTGCGCCCGGATCCATGCCGAGGCCCAGGCTGAGCGCGACCGCGAGCGCGGCGATGCCTGCCATGAGCCCGTTGCCGGTCAGGGCGTTTTCTCGCTCGACCGGGGTACTGGCAGGCTCCCCCTGCATGGCGAGGCGCTTCTCCTTCACCGAGGCGCGGATCCCTCCGATCAGGATGGGCACGAAGGCGGCCAACGCCGCGAGGACCAGGAGTGAGACGGTGATCTTCGCCCAGCTGGGCAGGGGGAACAGCCAGACGACGAGACCGCCGTTGATGATCACGAGGCGCAGCGCGGCCCCCTTGTTGAACCAGGCCCCTCCTGCGCGCACGACCCGGGGGCCGCCCCCGAGCACCGAGGGGATCAGGTAGGACAGCGCGCCGGTGACGAGCTGCAGCAGGAAGCCGACCACCCAGATGCTGGCGAGCATCGGATAGTCGGTGGCCAGTGCGATGTCGTCTGCGAACGCCACATGCACGGAGGTGAGGATCAGCGCGACGCAGGACCATAGCGCTGCGGCGAGGATGGAGGCGGAGGCGAACTCGCGTGGGGGGCGCCTACGGGCAGGCGCCACGAGGCAGCGCCCGAACCACACCAGGCCCACCGCGTAGCCGAGGATGCCGACGGCCGAAACGGCGCGGACGCCGAGGGCGGCCCCGACGATGACCACGACCAGGGCGACGATCAGGATCGGAAGGGCCTCCTTCGCGAGCCTCTCGGCGCGGTCGTCCATGCGCGTGCGCAGCACGGTCGGCCAGAAGGTGACGAGCGTCCCGACAACGGTCAGTCCCACCCAGCCGAGCAGCATGGTCATGGAGTGGGCCACCAGGAGGTTCGCGTGCCAGCGGTCGTCGAGGCCGAAGGCGAGCGCCGCCCCGAGCCCCGCGCCGACGGGAACCCAACAGGCGGCGGCGATGTAGTAGCGGATGCAGATCCGGAAGCGGCCGGGCAGCGCACGGCGCAGGTCACGCACCAGCACGACGGCGTGCCAGCCGACCGTGGCCGAGACGATCGTGGCGCCGACCACCACGAGCCACCACAGGGCTGTCGGCACGCCGATGAACACGAGCAGGGAACCGGCAGCGAGTCCGCCGAGGCGAAGGTTGGTGAGCCGTCGTCCCCGCTCGTCCTCGCGGGTCTTGAGCAGCGCCGAGGTGAAGTGGGCGCTCCACACCATGATGGCGTGCGTGACGGCGCCGAGCGCGATGAGGTGGATCATCAACCAGGTGGCTTCGGGGATCCACCGGTGTGCGATGGACACGATGATCGCGGCGACGAACCAGCCGACCACGGCGTAGTCGCGCAGCGAGCGCTTCCTCCTCATCCCTTCACCACCGAGATGATGACGGTGACGGCGAACAACAGCACGGCAGCCACGGTGAGCGAGCCTCCCAGTTGATGGAGCGGGGTGATCTGCGACAGGCCGCCGACGACGCGGACGAGCATGCCGAGGTTGAGGAGGCCGAGCGGGATCCACATGACGGGCCGGTACGGCAGGGGTCGGCCGATGACGGCAGGGAAGATGATCGGGGCGTGGGCCATGATCATCGACATGCCGAAGCCGAGGAAGACGCCGTGGACCACCGTGTCATAGGCGCCCGTCGAGGTGGGTTGACCGACGATGAGCCACACGGCTCCCGCGACGGCGAGCCACACGTTGCCACCGAGCAGGGCGGCCGCGTTGAAGCGGCGCAGCCCCGAGGTGCGGACCATCCGCCTTCCGACGTCGTCACGCAGGAGCCAGGCCGCGGTGAGCAGGCAGCCCACCCCCAGCACGCGCGAGCCCACAGCTGGGACCACGAGCGCGAGGGCGGAGGCGGCCCCGATCAGCGAGCCGAGGCTCAGCAGCGTCGGGACCGCCCGCCTTCCCATCGTCAACTGCGCCAGTTCTGCCCGTTCGGAGGCGATGGTGATGATCAGGAAGGCCGCGAGCAGCGGGATCACCGCGGGGATCTCGGCGACAAGCCAGAGAGCGGCCGCGAGCGCGGCGAAGGTCGCGGCGAGCGCCTGGGCGGCGACCAGCCCGAGCGGGGCCCGACGCCACAGGGCGAGCGCGAGGACGACGAAGGCGACGGTCCCGTCGAGGAGCAGCAGCTTGCCGAGCGCGACCGGTGCGCCGGACAGCAGGGCGAGCGAGCCGACGCCGAGCAGCCCCGGGGCGAGGTAGGCGAGCGGGTTGCGCAGCGCCTGGGCGCGCTCCAGCGAGATGAGGGTGCCCATGAAGCCGAGCACCATGACCGGCCCGTGCAGGTCGGCGCTCCGGTCGGACGCGACCGGGGCCCACACGCCGAGGCGAAGCAGCCCGGCGTTGAGCCCGGCGAGCAGGGACACTCCCGCCAGTGCGATCAACGCGACGCGAAGCGGGCGGGTCCGCTCCCCTGTCGCGGCGATGGTGACGGTGCTCATCTCGGCCTTCGTGCTGGTGGGTGCCCGCCGCGCCGACGTGTGCGGCGCGGCAGGGCGGGTGGAATCAGGCGCGGGTCAGCTTGAGCTTCCAGGCCTCGGGACCGCGCTGGACGTAGTCGACGGCGATGTCGTCGCCGTGCCGCTCTGCGATCTGGGCAAGCAGCGGCACCGGGTCGTGCGGGGCGACGAGGACGAAGGCCGCTCCAGGCTGGAGCGAGTCGACGACGCCGTGGATCGCCGCGTGGCGAACGGCGTGCGGGATGGCCGTCGCGTCGAGTTCCGGCAGCTGGTCGTGGGCGGCGCCGCAACCGCACGCGGACTTGGGGGTGAGGTTCAGTTCAGTCACAGCACGCATATTACTTATAAATACCTTGGTTTAATACCCGGGGCATGGAACCGCCGGCCACGTAGCCTCTGCGCATGGACAGACGGTTGAGTATCGAGGCCTTCAAGGGCAGACGGTGGGCCGAATCAGGCGCGGACGCCACCCAGGTCATCCGGGCGGTGCACGGCGCCCGCGAGGTCCCCGTCCGGGACCTGAGCCTCGAACAGTTGCGCCTGCAGCTTGTGCAACGGGTCGGGCTGCCGTGGGTGATCGACGAGGCCCTCATCCGGCTCGACGACGATCCACTTGCAGAGGGCGACCTGTACCCGGGAGACGTGCTCGCGGCCCTCACGGGACTCGACGGGCACGCATGATCGAGCTGGGCCCGACCGTCGAGCCGCCGTCGACGCGCTGGCCGCCCGCGTAGATCCCGAGGACGAGAGGCTCCGATGACCCGGCGCCCGGGCGCCACGATGCGAGGACGCCCCCACGACGGCTATCCTTGCCTGGTTGGCCCCGTAGCTCAGGGGATAGAGCACCGCTCTCCTAAAGCGGGTGTCGTTGGTTCGAATCCAACCGGGGTCGCCAGTCAGTCCCGGCCAGCGAGATGATCGGGCGCTCCGCACGCCGCTTGATCGGCTGTGGTTGCATGGGACCCATGACCGTTCCACAGATCCAGCTCAACGACTCCACGTCGATCCCCCAGCTCGGCTACGGGGTCTTCAAGGTTCCCGCGGACGAGACCGAGAAGGCGGTCTCCGAGGCCCTCGAGATCGGCTACCGGCACATCGACACCGCCGCCATCTACGGCAACGAGGAGGGCGTCGGCGCCGCTATCAAGGCGAGCGGCATCCCGCGCGAGGAGCTCTACATCACCACGAAGCTCTGGAACGACCGCCACGACGGCGACGAGCCGTTCCGCGCGGTCGAGGAGTCCCTGACGAAGCTCGGCCTCGACCACGTCGACCTCTACCTGGTGCACTGGCCGACCCCGGAGCGCGACAACTACCTCAACGCCTGGGAGAAGGTCATCGAGATCCGCGAGCGCGGCCTCACCACCAGCGCGGGCGTCTCCAACTTCCTCGTCGCGCACCTCGAGAAGATCACCGCGGGCGGCGCCGTCCCCGCCGTGAACCAGATCGAGCTCCACCCGCGCTACCAGCAGCGCGACGTGACCCAGTGGTGCGCGGACCACGACATCAAGATCGAGGCATGGGGCCCCCTGGGGCAGGGCAAGTACGACATCAATGCGCTCGCCCCGATCATCGAGGCCGCTCAGGTGCACGAGAAGTCGGCAGCCCAGGTCGTCCTGCGCTGGCACCTGCAGTCCGGCCGGATCGTCTTCCCGAAGTCGGTGCGCCGCGAGCGCCTGATCGAGAACTTCGAGGTCTTCGACTTCACCCTGACCGACGACGAGATGGACGCGATCAACTCGCTGGACACGGGTGACGGCTCCGGCCGCGTCGGCTCGCACCCGAACGACGTGAACTGACCCTCCTGACGCAGAACCAGAAGGCCCCGCCTCAGAGTCGGGGCCTTCCGCGTCCTTGGCGCGCTACCTGTCGAGCAGGTGATCGAGGTGGGCGCGGATCTCGGGCCATTCGCCCGCGGTGACGGAGTACATCACGGTGTCGCGCACGGTGCCGTCGCGACGCAGCGCATGGCCGCGGATCACGCCGTCCTTCTTCGCGCCGAGCCGCTCGATCGCGCGCTGGCTGGCGAGGTTGAAGTTGTCGGTGCGCCAGCCGACCACCCCGCACCCGAGGGTCTCGAAGGCGTGGCCGAGCAGAAGCCGCTTCGCCGCGGTGTTGACGTGCGTGCGCTGCACGGATTTGGCGTACCAGGTGTAGCCGATCTCGACCCTGCGCACCGCGGGCGCGATGTCATGGAAGCTCGTCGAACCGAGCACCCTGCCCGTTGCCTCCTCGATCACCGCGAACGGGAACCGGTCGCCGGCCGCCCGGGACGCGAGGGCCTGTCCGATGTAGCCGGCCATCCCTCCCGGCTCGGGGACGGAGCTCACGCGGATCCGCCAGAGTTCCCCGTCTGCCGCAGCCTCCTCCAACGCGTCGTGGTGGGCGCGCTCCAGCGGCTCGAGCCGGATGCCACGGCCGGTCAGGATCACGGGTTCGACGAACGCCATCGCGCCTCCTCAGGTTCCTTGCCAAGTCTGGCATCAGCAGTGGCACGACTCGGCCATGATCACGCTGACGGCGTAAGCGCCGCACCGGCTTGACACCGGTCGCACAATCATCCTGCTCGGCCACAAGGCGCCCATCATCCAGACCGCGCGATCGCGCCTGACGGAGACGACGACGTGGCGCACGGTCGCCTTCCTGCTCGAGAACTCCGTGTTCCTGCTGATCGGGCTGCAGACCCGTCACATCCTGACCGAGGTGGCCGAGAGCCACCTCAGCCTCGGACGCGTGGTCGCGATCTGCCTCGCGGTGCTCGGCTGCGTGATCGTCGTGCGGCTCGTCTTCGTGATGGGAACCCAGGCCGTCCGCGACGCCTTCCGCCCGAAGGAGCAGCGGATCCCGCGCAGCAGTTCGTTCGTCATCGGCTGGGCGGGCATGCGTGGCGTTGTCACGCTCGCCGCGGCCCTGATGATCCCGTCCGAGGTGCCTCACCACGAGGTGGTGATGCTGATCGCGCTGACGGTCGTGGTCGGCACCCTCTTCGGCCAGGGCCTTTCGCTTCCCGCCCTGACCCGGGCTCTCAAGGTGCGGCCCCCATATCCGGCAAGCGACGCCCTCGCCCGCGCCACCGTCCTGCAGCAGGCTGCCGACGCGGGCATGCAGCGCATGGCCGAACTCGACTACGACGACCACACCGGTGTGTGCGACCTGATCCGCTCCAGGCTCGACCAGCGGACCTTCGCCGCCTGGGAGCGGCTGTCGACGGCCTCCGGCGAGGAGTCCCCTTCCGACCTGTATGCCCGGATCCGGCTCGAGATGATCGAGGCCGAGCGGGCGCGGGTGCTCGAGATCCGCAGCGAGGGTCGGGTCCCGTCCGAGGTGCTGCGCGAGGACCGGGGCTTCATCCTGACCGGGCGCGACCTGCCCGCGGAGGCGTGGCACGGGCATCGGCCACCCGCCGACCTGGAGACATCGGTGCCTGGCGTCTTCGCGATCGGTGACATCCGCTCCGGCTCGATGAAACGGGTGGCCTCGGCGACCGGGGAGGGCGCGACGGTCGTCTCACTCGTACACGCTCACCTCGCGGGCCTTGACTGATCGGGGCGCACCTCGAACCAGACCTGTTTCTCCATGAAATTGGGTTAAATTGGTCGGGCATCCGTCATCGATCCAGGAGGCCCGAGATGCCCACAACCGAGCGTGACCAGTCCGTCGTCCACACCGGCGTCCTCGCCGACCTGCCCGTCACCCGCGAGGCGACCACCTCACGGG
>RRZU011734026.1_pt1 | contig 11280 bp, 6 predicted proteins | sample 2165561 | NCBI WGS metagenome assembly RRZU01 (sample SAMN10456909, study PRJNA506462) | wastewater metagenome | isolation source: wastewater sludge | place: USA: Moscow, Idaho | reverse complement strand
TTTGATAGGCGGGAACCGTGTGATTACACTGGGAACGGCCATCGAGCAGCACTTCTTGACCACACAAAATTGGGGCATGGGCTCGACCATTGGCGTGGTACTGATTCTGGCTATGCTGGCGGTTATGTGGCTAACGAAAGAAAGGACAAGTATCAAAATGCCCTCCTGTCCATCAACAATATCCTGATGGTAGCGCCGGATGTCATGATTGGGGCCAGCTTCCTCATTCTTTTCACAAAGATTGGCTTTGAATTGGGCTTTAGTTCGGTCCTGCTCAGCCATGTAGCCTTTTCCATTCCCATCGTGGTGCTGATGGTCTTGCCGCGACTCAAAGAAATGAATGCCGATATGATTTCGGCTGCCTATGATTTGGGAGCCAGTCAGCCTCAGATGCTGCGGGAAATCATGTTGCCTTATTTGACACCGGCTATCATTGCGGGTTATTTTATGGCTTTTACTTACTCCTTGGATGACTTTGCAGTGACCTTCTTTGTCACTGGAAATGGCTATTCCAACCTCTCTGTTGAGATTTATTCACGGGCCCGTCAGGGGATTTCCTTGGAAATCAATGCCCTTTCAGCCCTGGTCTTTCTATTTAGTATCCTCCTGGTTGTGGGTTACTATTTCATTTCCCGAGAGAAGGAGGAATTGGCATGAGAAGACTCTATTCATTCTTCCTAGGCATTGTCTTGATTATCCTCCTCTTATGGGGAATCACCAAGCAACTGGAGACGAAGAATACCCAAGGCACGACTAACAAACTGGTCATCTACAATTGGGGAGATTATATTGATCCTGACCTGCTGGATGAATTTACTGCTGAAACGGGGATTCAGGTGGATTACCAAACCTTTGATTCCAATGAAGCCATGTATACTAAAATCAAGCAGGGTGGAACCACCTATGATTTGGCAGTGCCATCTGAGTATATGATTTCCAAGATGAGGGAAGAAGACATGCTGATCAAGCTGGATAAGTCCAAAATTCAGGGCTTGGAAAACATCGACCCTCAGTTTATGGGTCTCAGCTTTGATGAAAATAATGACTATTCCATCCCTTATTTCTGGGGAACCTTGGGAATTGTTTACAATGAAAGCATGGTAGAGAATCCTCCCCAGGAATGGGAAGACCTTTGGTCAGAGGAATACCGGGACAATATCATGTTGATTGATGGGGTGCGGGAAGTCATGGGCTTTGGTCTTCAGTCGCTGGGTTATAGCCTCAACTCACAAGACCCAAATCAAATCCAAGAAACGGCCGAGCATCTCTACAATTTGACCCCCAATGTCAAGGCGATCGTAGCAGATGAAATCAAGGGTTATATGATTCAGAATGCAGCAGCCATTGCAGTTAGTTTCTCTGGAGAAGCTAGTGAGATGCTAGATGGCAATGAGAACCTCCATTATGTTGTCCCATCTAAAGGTTCCAACCTCTGGTTTGACAATATGGTCATTCCCAAAACCGCTAAGAATATTGACGGGGCCCACGCCTTTATGAGCTTTATGCTTCGTCCTGAAAATGCTTTTCGTAATGCTGAGTATGTCGGTTATTCTACCCCAATTCCAGCGGCCAAGGTCCTGTTGGATGAAGAAACTCAGAATGATGAAGCCTTTTATCCTTCGGCAGAAACCATGAAAAACATGGAAGTCTACGACAACCTTGGACCTGAAATGCTGGGGCTCTACAATGACCTCTATTTGCAGTTCAAGATGTATCGGAAATAAGCATTAATATAAAAAATGGGCATCAGTTAATCTGACCCATTTTTTGAAATGTATTTAGCATTAGAATGAAAGGAAACGATGCAATGGAAAACCATCACAAAGAAGTAAAGTTTATTTCCCGGTCCATTCTTTATTCGGTTGTTCGAGGAATATTAGTTGGGGTTGGAGTGGGCTTGGTTGTTGTAGCCTTTCGCCTGGCTATTGAAAAAATCTTTGAACTTGTCATCCATTTATACCATCAGGCCCATGATAACACACTCTATCTTTTGGCCCTTATCCTTTTCTATGCTTTTATCATCTTTTTTGTCGGACAAATGATCGCAAAGGAGCCAAATGCCAAGGGCTCTGGCATTCCTCAGGTAGAAGCAGAATTAAAAGGGATGATGAGCCTGAAGTGGTGGTCTGTCTTATGGCGAAAATTCCTGGGTGGCAGCTTAGCCATTGCCTCCGGGCTCATGTTGGGACGGGAAGGGCCTAGTATTCAGCTGGGAGCTGTTACAGCAAAGGGAATAGCAGAAGGGCTAAAGGCTAGTAAGATGGAAAAACGCAGCCTTATCGCCAGCGGAGCGGCTGCTGGTCTGGCTGCGGCCTTCAATGCACCTATTGCTGGACTTCTTTTTGTAGTGGAGGAAGTCTATCACCAATTTTCTAGATTGGTTTGGGTATCGGCCTTGGCAGCCAGTATCACTGCAAATTTTATTTCTCTCCATGTTTTTGGCCTGACCCCTGTTTTGCAGATGCCGAAGGACCTACCGTTACTAGAACTCAGCCAGTACTGGATTTATATAGCACTAGGTCTATTCCTTGGACTGGCAGGTTATTTTTATGAAATAGTGATTCTTCGCATTCAGCTTCTCTATGGCTTCTTATCAAAATTCATCCCAATTCCAGCCCAGTACCAGAGCTTGTTTGCTTTTATGTTCATTCTTCCAGTTGGCTATTTCCTGCCTGAGTTACTAGGAGGAGGGCATCATTTGATTTTGGATCTTCCGCATCTTCAACCCAGTCTGATGACCCTCCTCTTTTACTTGCTGATTCGCTTTGTCTGGAGCATGATTTCTTATGGTGCAGGATTACCAGGTGGCATTTTTCTACCAATTTTGACCTTGGGAAGCCTACTGGGGTTGGCTTTTGGACGACTTGCCTTTGATTTAGGCTGGATTGGTCAGAATCAGTTGAACCTTTTTATCGTCTTAGGCATGGCTGGTTTCTTTGCGGCTATTTCCAAGGCACCGTTAACAGCCATGATTTTGGTGACAGAAATGGTTGGTAATATGAGCCAGCTTATGGTGATTGGCCTAGTGGCACTTAGTGCTTATGTCATCATGGACTTGCTCGGTGGAGCACCAATTTATGAAGCCATGCTGGAAAAAATGCTGCCTGAAGATATGGAGCAAAATGCAGAAATGACCCTGATTGAAGTAGTGGTTTCTGAGCATTTGGGCGATACCTTTGTCAGTGACTTATCCTTGCCACCAGCTTGCCTGATTACAAGACAGATTCACCATGGAAAAAGTAAGGTGGTCAAGGGCAATAGCCTGCTACATGCTGGGGATACGCTCTATGTGGCACTGCCAGTTTCTGAGATTCATACAGTTCGGCATATTTTTGGTGGGGAAATTGCAGAAGTCTAGAGCCTTTCATATCAGTTTCTTTTTTCCTTTATGCTATAATAACTCTATGGTATTATCAAAAAAACGGGCCCGCAAGGTCTTAGAAGAAATTATTGCTCTTTATCCGAATGCCAAGCCCAGCTTGGATTTTCGCAATCATTTTGAACTGTTGGTGGCCGTTATGCTGTCTGCTCAAACAACGGATGCTGCTGTCAACAAGGCAACGCCAGGTCTTTTTGCAGCCTTTCCAACAGTAGAAGCCATGGCAGTAGCAGATGTCCAAGAGATTTCAAGGTATATCTCTCGGCTTGGACTCTACCGTAATAAGGCCAAGTTCCTCAAGGAGTGTGCCCAGCAGTTACTGGATCGCCATGATGGCCAGGTTCCCCAGACCAGAGAAGAGCTAGAAGCTTTATCTGGTGTTGGCCGCAAAACAGCCAATGTGGTCCTCAGTGTGGGTTTTGGAATTCCAGCCTTTGCTGTTGATACCCATGTAGGACGCATCTGCAAGCACCACGAGATTGTCAAAAAATCGGCTACCCCTCTGGAAACAGAAAAACGGGTCACGGAAGTTTTACCACCTGAACTCTGGCTGGCTGCCCACCAGTCCATGATTTACTTTGGTCGCGAAGTTTGTCATCCCAAAAATCCAGAATGCCATAACTACCCACAGTTGTATGACTTTGAATAAACCATCTCTCTTTGTTTCGACAAGGAGATTTTTGATAACCTTTCATTCCGAATGATGGAATTTGATATTCTCAGAAGGTTCATTCAATCCTATAATCACGAATGTCAATCAGTATTTTGGTTTAAATTTTCATTAAAAAACGAATTATATATTATATAAATTGCAATATATTTACAAAATCCGCACATTGTGCTATAATGACTTATGGAAACGTGTCAAAACGTAGCGATATGGTGCTGTCATCATATAGGTAGGTCATTTTAAGTTTAGGAGTGAAGTTCATGTTTAACGAAATGCCTGTTTTTGATTATGAGGATATCCAGTTGGTGCCCAACAAGTGTATTATTTCCAGCCGCTCAGAGGCGGATACCAGGGTGACTTTGGGAAAGCATAGCTTTAAATTGCCAGTAGTTCCCGCCAATATGGAGACCATTATGGATGAGGACATTGCTGAGCAGTTGGCTAAAAGTGGTTACTTCTATATCATGCATCGCTTTGATGAAGCGACCCGCAAGCCCTTTATTGCTCGGATGCACGCGCAAGGCTTGATCGCTTCGATCTCTGTTGGGGTAAAGGATTATGAGTACGAGTTCGTCTCAAGCCTCAAAGAAGATGCGCCTGAATTTATCACCATTGATATTGCCCATGGCCATTCGGATGCGGTCATCAAGATGATCCAGCATATTAAGAAGGAGCTTCCTGAGACCTTTGTCATTGCTGGAAACGTTGGGACACCTGAAGCTGTGCGGGAGTTGGAAAATGCAGGAGCAGATGCGACCAAGGTGGGAATCGGGCCTGGAAAGGTTTGTATCACCAAGGTCAAGACTGGTTTTGGTACTGGGGGATGGCAGCTGGCCGCCCTGCGCTGGTGTGCCAAGGCTGCTAGAAAACCCATTATTGCGGACGGTGGGGTCCGGACCCATGGTGACATTGCCAAGTCCATCCGCTTTGGGGCTAGTATGGTCATGATTGGCTCCCTCTTTGCAGGTCACTTGGAAAGTCCTGGCAAGCTGGTTGAGGTTGATGGCCAACAATTCAAGGAATACTATGGTTCCGCTTCTGAATATCAAAAAGGGGAGCGCAAGAACGTGGAGGGCAAGAAAATCTTGCTTCCTGTCAAGGGGCACTTGCAAGATACCTTGACAGAAATGGAGCAGGATTTGCAGAGCGCCATTTCCTATGCTGGGGGCCGTGATTTGGAAAGCCTGACCCGGGTAGATTATGTCATTGTGAAAAATTCTATCTGGAACGGCGATAGTATCTAGAAACCAGAAAAGACTTGCACAAGCAGGTCTTCTTTGTATATAATAAGGATAGCGAAATATGTATCATTTAAGGGGAGCGGGTAAGAGCTCAACAAGTCGAAAAAGAGTTTGTCTACCCGCCCCCGCATAGCTCCAAAGGTTTGGGAAACCTTTGGAGGTTGGAAATATAGCGAACTCTAATAAACGAGGTTGGACTGAATGCCCAGCCTCTTTATTCCATGAAATGGGGAGAAGTGATGAAGTTAATTTGGTCTTACCTGAAATCCAAGCACCGGTGGCTGTTGCTGGATTGTTTCGGTGGTTTTTTATTTGTGGTGGTCAATCTGGGTATGCCAACCATCTTGGCCCGCATGATTGATGAGGGGATTACCCAAAATAATCCTGAACGTCTGACTTTTTGGGCCATTATGATGTTTGTCATCGTGGTGTTGGGGATAGCGGGGCGTATTTCCCTGGTCTATGCCTCTGGTAAACTGACAACCAGCATGATTAAGGAGTTGCGGACGGATATTTATGCTAAATTGCAGACCTATTCCCATCATGAGTACGAACAAATCGGTGTCTCTTCCCTGGTGACGCGGATGACCAGCGATGCCTTTGTCCTCATGCAGTTTGCGGAAATGAGCTTGCGGATTGGGGTTGTGACACCACTGATGATGATTTTCTCAGTGGTCATGATTCTCATCACCAGTCCATCTCTAGCTTGGATTGTGGCGGTTTCCATGCCTTTCTTGGTGATTGTTGTCATCTATGTAGCTATGAAAACACGGCCCATTTCGACTAAGCAGCAGCAGACCTTGGACAAAATCAACCAATATGTCCGTGAAAACTTGATGGGGCTGCGAGTCATTCGGGCCTTTGCCCGGGAAGATTTTCAGGAGGAGCGCTTTGCCCAGCAAAATCAGGACTACGCTACTATTTCCAATCGTCTTTTTACCCTGACAGGCTTGACCGAGCCTCTCTTTGTGCAAATTATCATTGCCATGATTGTGTCCATTGTCTGGTTTGCCCTAAACCCTCTGGCTAAGGGCAGCCTCCAAATCGGGGACCTGGTTGCCTTTATTGAGTACAGTTTCCACGCCCTTTTCTCCTTCTTGATTTTTGCCAACCTTTTTACTATGTATCCTAAAATGGCCGTATCCAGCAGCCGGATTCAGGAGGTCTTGGATATGCCTATTTCCATCTCACCAAATGAAGATGGGGTGACAGAGACTGAGACACGAGGCTATCTGGAATTTGACAATGTGACTTTTGCCTATCCAGGTGAGACAGAAAATCCAGTTTTGCACAATATTTCCTTTAAAACCAAGCCTGGTGAAACCATTGCCTTCATCGGTTCAACAGGTTCAGGAAAATCATCTCTGGTCAATTTGATTCCCCGCTTTTATGATGTGACTCTGGGGAAAATCTTGGTGGATGGCGTGGATGTCAGGGACTACAAGCTGAAAGCCCTTCGTCAGAAGGTAGGCTTTATTCCGCAAAAGGCTTTGCTTTTTACCGGAACCATCGAGGAAAATCTCAAATATGGGAAGGAAGATGCGACTCTTCCAGAGCTGGAACAGGCTTCAGAGGTGGCCCAGGCCAAGGAATTTATCGAGAGCCGGGAAGAAGGTTTTGAAACCCACTTGGCGGAAGGAGGTAGCAACCTCTCAGGCGGGCAGAAGCAGCGCTTGTCCATTGCTCGAGCCATCGTGAAAAAACCAGATATCTATATCTTTGATGACTCTTTCTCTGCTCTGGACTATAAGACAGATGCCATTTTGCGCCGCCGCCTCAAATCCGTCACACAAAATGCTACGGTCCTGATTGTGGCCCAAAGGGTCGGGACCATCATGGATGCGGATCAAATCATCGTCTTGGATCAGGGTGAAGTTGTTGGTCGAGGCACCCATGAAGAGCTGATGGAGTCCAACGAGATTTATAGAGAAATCGCTAACTCCCAGCTCAACAATCAATCACTAACGGAAGGAGAGTAAGATGAAAGAAAAATCAGTATTTATCCGCCTGTGGGCTTATCTGAAACATTACAAATTTACTCTTTTTCTGGCAATTTTCTTAAAAATTCTATCAGCCGTAGCCAATGTCCTGGAACCCTTTATCCTTGGCTTGGTCATCACAGAGCTGACTCAGAATCTGCTGGATATGGCTAACCAGGTTCCTGGTGCATCCATCAACTATACCTACATTTTCTGGGTCTTGGTCATCTATTCCATCCGGGCTCTCTTTTACGAAATCGGCTCCTATGGGTCGAACTTTTACATCACGCGCACGGTTCAAAATACCATCCGGGATCTGCGCAATGATTTGAGCGAGAAAATCAATCGGATTCCTGTCTCTTATTTTGACAAACATCAGTTTGGGGACATGCTGGGCCGCTTTACCAGTGATGTGGAGACCGTCTCCAATGCACTCCAGCAGTCCTTTTTGCAGATTGTCAATGCCATCATCAGCCTGACCTTGGTTATTTCCATGGTTCTCTATCTCAACCTCCAGCTGGCCATGGTGGTCATCATCAGCATCCCCATTACCTATCTTGCGGCCCAGACTATTCTCAAAAAATCACAGCCTTATTTCAAACGCCAGGCCAATGTCTTGGGGGATATGAATGGCTTTGTCCAGGAAAACTTGACCGGTTTCAACATCCTCAAACTCTATGGTCGGGAGGAGGCATCTGCCAAAGAATTTGCCAAGATTACCGATGAATTGCAGGATGTGGGCTTTAAGGCCAGCTTTATGTCTGGGATTATGATGCCCATTTTGCATGGGATTTCGGATATGACCTATCTGATTGTGGCCCTCTTGGGGGGATTGCAGGTTTTGGCTGGCAAGATGACCATTGGAAATATCCAGGCCTTTGTTCAATATGTTTTTCAAATCGGCCAGCCCATTCAGGTTCTGAGCCAGTTGGCGGGGATTCTCCAGAGTGCCAAATCTTCGCTGGAGCGGATTTTTGAAGTCTTGGACGAGGCAGATGAGCTTCAAGAAGTTCGAGAGACCTTAGACGGGGATTTGACAGGTCAGGTCAGCTTCCAGCATGTTCACTTCCAGTATGTGGACAACAAACCTCTGATTCGGGACTTTAATCTGGAGGTTGAACCAGGAGAAATGGTGGCCATTGTTGGCCCGACGGGTGCTGGTAAGACCACGCTGATTAACCTTCTCATGCGTTTCTATGATGTGACGCAAGGCGCCATTACTGTCGATGGCCATGATATTTGCAACCTTTCTCGGCAGGAATATCGCAGGCAGTTTGGGATGGTCTTGCAGGATGCCTGGCTCTATGAAGGCAGCATCAAGGAAAACCTACGTTTTGGCAACCTAGAGGCTACTGATGAGGAGATTGTTCAAGCAGCCAAAGCAGCCAATGTGGACCATTTTATCCGCACTCTACCAGGCGGCTACAATATGGAGATGAACCAGGAATCCAGCAATATTTCCCTGGGACAAAAGCAGCTCTTGACCATTGCCAGGGCCCTTCTGGCTGATCCCAAAATCCTCATTTTGGATGAGGCTACCTCCTCAGTCGATACCCGGCTGGAGCTCTTGATTCAAAAGGCCATGAAACGACTCATGCAAGGCAGGACCAGCTTTGTCATTGCCCATCGCCTATCTACCATCCAAGAAGCGGACAAGATTTTGGTCCTGAAAGATGGCCAAATTATTGAGCAGGGCAATCACGAAAGTCTCCTTGCAGACAAGGGATTCTATCATGATCTCTATATGAGTCAATTTAAACAAGAAGAAGTAGGATAAGAGAAAGATTTCTGTACTAAATGGTGCAGAATCTTTTTATCCGCCAAGAAAACGCTTTATTTTTTCTTTGCCAGTTTGACGCCAATGAGGTATAATGATATGGCAAGAAGAAAATTTGTCATTCTATTTATAGGAGGAACTTTATGTCCAAACATCTTGTTTCAAAGAGCATTCTAGCTTTGACATTGGCTTTATTTGCTCTAAATGGTCAAGCAGCACAGACAGAGGAAAAAACGACAGTCAGTCCTACCACAGAGAATAGCACGTTGGTTACAGAATTAGATCAACGTTCAACTACAACGACAGTCGATATTCCTACAACCTCGGTAGAAACGGGTCTATCAGCAGTCGAGGAAAGCAGTCTTCCAACGAATGGTCAGTCCGTTGCTGTCCGTATCTTGTCCACCACAGATTTGCATACTAATCTTGTTAACTATGATTATTACCAGGATAAGGAAACCCAAAATCTAGGTCTGGCAAAAACGGCGCTTTTAATTGCCAAAGCCAAGGCAGAAAATCCCAATGTTGTTTTGGTAGACAATGGAGATATTATCCAAGGAACCCCACTAGGGACTTATAAAGCTATTGTTAATCCTATCAAGGATGGGGAACAACACCCAATGTACAAGGCGCTGGACAGTTTAGGTTTTGATGCTGGTACCTTTGGGAACCATGAGTTTAACTATGGTTTGGATTTTTTAAATAAGGTAATTGCAACTGCAGGCATGCCTTTGGTCAATGCCAATGTATTGGATGCAAAGACCAATCAGCCATTGTTCAAAACCCATGAAATCATTGAAAAAACCTTTGTGGATGCTGACGGAAAAGAAGTGAGCCTGAAAATTGGTATTACGGGTATTGTTCCGCCACAAATTCTAAATTGGGATAAGGCCCTCTTAGAAGGCAAAGTCCTTGTCAATGATGCCGTAGAGAGCCTCAACACACTGGTTCCACAAATGCGGGCTGAAGGAGCGGATGTTGTCCTTGTTCTTTCCCATTCTGGTATTGGTGACAATATTTATGAAAAAGGGGAAGAAAATGTAGGCTATCAGATTGCAGGCATTCCAGGAGTAGACGCGGTGGTCACTGGTCACTCTCATGCAGAATTTCCTTCTGGTGATGGCAGCGGCTTTTATGAAAAATATCCTGGTGTGGATGGGGTAAACGGGACCATCAACGGTACTCCAGTAACCATGGCTGGTAAATATGGCGACCATCTCGGAGTGATTGACCTCAACCTTTCTTTTGCTGACGGTAAGTGGACAGTCAATAAGGGAACAGGTGCCATCCGTAAAATCGATACCAAGTCCACTGAGACAGATCAAAGCATTTGGGCTATTGCCAAGGAAGCTCATGAAGGAACTGTCAATTATGTCCGCCAAGAAGTTGGTCAGACAACCGCACCCATTAATTCTTTCTTTGCCCTTGTCAAGGATGACCCATCTGTACAAATTGTCAACAATGCCCAAATTTGGTATGCAAAAAGCCAGCTAGCAGGAACTCCAGAGGCAAATCTCCCAATCCTGTCTGCAGCCGCACCGTTTAAAGCAGGAACTCGTGGTGATGCAACAGCCTATACGGATATCCCAGCAGGTCCAATTGCCATCAAGAATGTGGCTGACCTTTATCTTTATGACAATGTGACTGCAATCTTGAAAGTCACTGGTGCAGATATCAGAGAATGGTTAGAAATGTCAGCTGGTCAATTCAACCAAGTTGACCCTAAGAGTACTGAACCGCAGCAACTCATTAATACAGACTATCGTACCTACAACTTTGATGTCATTGATGGTCTGACCTATCAATATGACATTACTCAGCCGAATAAGTATGACAGAAGTGGTGCGTTGGTGAATCCAGGTGCTTCCCGTGTTCGCAATCTCCAGTACCAAGGCAAACCGATTGTAGATAGCCAAGAGTTTATCGTTGTGACCAATAACTATCGAGCTAGCGGTAGCTTCCCAGGAGTAAAAAATGCTACTGTGAATCGCCTGCTTAACCTAGAAAATCGTCAGGCGATTATCAACTATATCTTAGCTGAAAAAACAATCAATCCTTCAGCAGATAGTAACTGGACTTTTGCAGATACTATCAGAGGGCTTGACCTACGCTTCTTGACTGCTGATCGAGCTAAAAATCTCCTTACTGAGGATACCAAGGACATTAGTTACCTCGGAGCTTCTAGCAATGAAGGTTTTGGCGATTTCCGCTTTACTTATGTAGAGCCAGATGCT
>RRZU010369486.1_pt1 | contig 11280 bp, 5 predicted proteins | sample 2165561 | NCBI WGS metagenome assembly RRZU01 (sample SAMN10456909, study PRJNA506462) | wastewater metagenome | isolation source: wastewater sludge | place: USA: Moscow, Idaho | reverse complement strand
CCCAGCTTCCCTGACCGATAAAAAATCAATACTGAATCGCCCCAGCACACCTTGTTCCTGTAGCTCCCGGCAGATGCGCAAACCCAGCGCTGCTATATCCCGGCTGTATTCGCCGCTGGCAGGAAATGTGGCGCCGAGAAATACCTGGCCGCTTTCACCGCCCATGACCTGGTCGTGTGTTGAGATGACATCCGAAATTCCCAGGGGATTGATCCGGCATTGAACAGAAGGAGAAACTTTCCATTCTCCGTCAATAAATTCTTCCACGATACCTCCCATGAAAGTAAACTTCCGGATAAACGTGTCATACGTCATACCGGCCGCTACGATCTTTAAAGTGCGCGGAAGCGACTCACTGATCTTTGAAACGATATCCGCATCCTCATAACCGATATCCAGGTACGAAAAAACGGCATTGCCATCGCCGGAAAAACCATCATTCATTTTGATGACCGCTTTTCTTAATAAGGGCTTTTGCTTCTTCAGATCGGCGAGTGCCTGCACCAGGCCTTCAACAGTATGGATATTCTCATAACCTTCGGGCATCGGTATACCCAGTTTTTTAAACATGGTCCGGCAACCCGATTTGGTCCCCAACGGAAGCAATGATGAATCACAACCATAAATCGGGATGTCCAATAAGGCTGATAATTCTTCCTCGGCCTCCGTTACATTAAAACATACCATATGAGCCAGGTTGGCATCACCGATTTGTTCTTTGATCCTCCTGATCAGCCTCGGACGGCAAAGGATCTTATTGGTCAATGCATGGGCAGAACCATCATAGCAACTAAATAAATGAAGTCTTTGCCTGGCATGATAACCGGTAATTCCCGGCAACAGGTGCAGGTAATAATCGATCACACCCGAATCAATCGGTACACTGCTCACATATATGACCTTTGTACGGGGCATCCTCAATAGCATGAGCATGCACAGCATCCGTTCTTCGTAATGTATGTGCCCGGTGATGGATTGCAGCATCTGCTGATCCAACGTGAGGCTGGGTACGATCACAACCGTTTTATCGGCCAGATCATTGAAAAAAATATCCTTGTAATACTGGGAAAACTTTTTTTGTAAGGCCTGGAACAATTCATGCACTTTGGCTGCAGGCATATCTGACATAACCGCTTAATTGAAATGTTGTGGTAATAAATATCCGGTCTCTCCCGCCAGATTCGACTGTCTTAAGGTATGAAATTGTTTTGATAATTATTCCTGTTCGCCTTGCGATAAAACATGAACTAAATCAGCACCCATTTGTTAGTCAGGGGATATGAGAAATCTACCAAAACTTTCCTTTTTGTCGGCTTTGCTGCTTATGGCCGGATTAATGTCTAACTGCCGGCGCGATTTCAGCGTTCCCCCTTCCGGTAATGACAGCATTCCACAACAAACGGGCAATAACCCGGAAAATAAGCGATTCATTGCATTGGGCGATTCTTATACGATCGGGCAATCGGTACCGGAACCCGATCGCTTTCCTGCCCAAACCGTAGCCATCCTTCGCGATTCAGGCATAAACATCAGTCAGTTGAAATATATTGCCAGTACTGGATGGACGACACTGGCGCTGGAAAACGCCATCAACATAGAGCAACCCCAATCCCTGGCGCCTTACAGCATCGTTACCTTACTGATAGGCGTCAACGACCAGTACCAAACCCGCGACACAACGGGTTACCGGGAAAGGTTCACCCGGTTATTGAATACTTCGATAGCACTGGCAGGAAATGACCGCCGACGGGTCTTTGTATTATCTATCCCCGATTATAGTGTCACTCCCTTCGCCCGTGGACTGGATACCGCTGCGATCAGGCGACAAATAGACTGGTTCAATAGCATCAACAGGTCGGTCACGCTGGATAATAATATCAGTTATACAGATATCACCCCCTCCACCAGGGAAGCAGCCATCGATAAAACCTTACTGGCCCAGGATAGCCTCCACCCCTCAGGTAAAGAATACGCCAAATGGGCAGCCAGGCTGGCTCCACTTATGAAACAGGTGCTGCAATAAGGATTCAGGACTGGAGCCTCCTGTGGTAATTGATCTGCCCCAGGTGATAATTGAGATGGCCAAGCAGGTGGATCAGTATTGATGAAACCGACATCCTGAGGCCTGCAATCTCAACCGGGTATGGCTGTACCAAATCCTCTTCCTTCAAAGAAGATAGTACTGCTGTTACGGTGGTATGCGTGTCGAGGATGATTTGCCTGAGTAGCTGATGTGGGAGGTTTTGCTGGGCAAATTCAGCTTCCCTGTCGCGCTCATATCCTGTTCCTCCCAGTATTTTTCCTATAAAATGATTGAGGTTCCCGCAGATATGAAGGATCAGGTTCCCGGCGGGATTGGATATGTTTCCCGAACGTACCCAAAGCTTTTGATGATCGGTATATTGATCGCACTCAACCAATAACCTGTCCAGATCCCTCTTATACAATTGGATGATCTCTGTTAGCAAGAAGCAAAAATAAACCGGTTATCTGAATACTTTTATATGGCATTGGAACGTATATCAGACTGGGCATTCAAGGTCATGATGTCGATCACTTTTGCCGCTTCGGTTGGCTGGTTAACCTGCCCGAATAACTGGTTGATCTGTTGCTGATCCGCCACACCCGCTATATGGCAGGCCTTGTAAAAATCCTGATGCATGCCAAAGCCTTCCATCAGATCCGGCACCTGTTTGAGTTCCGGAATACGCAAATAGCGTTTGACAAAATAATGTACTACCCCATTAACCTCTTTCGTGTAAGCTTCGTAGATGTAATGCATAACCCACTTTTTGCAGGTGAATGAATCATCCATATGCCTTGAATATCCAAGGAACATGAACCGGCTTAACCAGGAATGTATTGAAATTGGAATGGATGAAGTATGCTGGGCAGATTTTCCTGTGGCCCGGGTAGCATACCCACATTTCAGAGGATATAAGGAAGGTAAGCGATCGTTTCACGGATGTACCGCAAAACTTCTGATATCTAATGTACGGCATTTATTCTGTAAATACAAGGTAAAAACCCTGCCTGAGAGCTTGAAAAAATACGTGCCACAACGTATATCAAAGCCTTTATTTTTTTATCATGCGTAACACATGGAAACTCTGTTATCCCAGCGATATATTGGGCTTATTCAGATATGTTAATAAAACGGATGATTTTTAACAAGGCCGCTGAAATCCTTGCCAGAAAAGGCTTTCCGAGTTTCAAAATATTTTTTTCATGGCCCGATGGCATACTTTTTTTTATTTATGGCACGGTTTTGGAAATCTGCGTACAGTCAGAAAAAAAACAAAAACAGGCAACTATTTTTTAACCTAAAAAACGGACAACAATGAGTAACACAAATATGCCGGTAGCCACTCCGGAAACAACGCCGGTAAAGAAAAATTATAAGAATGCCATCATCGCTGCTTTATCAGTGGCCCTCGTATCCACAGGAGGCTATATGGCTTACCAGAAAAACCAGTCAACCGGTACCATCAACCAGCAAAAAACAGAACTGGCTACCCTGTCCACTGAAAAGAGTGAACTTCAATCAAGCTTTGACGCTTCCCTGGCACGCCTCGATTCAATGGAAACGGTGACCACTGGACTGAAAAGTGAATTGAATGATAAGAACACCGAGATCGCCAATGCTAAAAAGGAGATCCGCCAGATATTGAATAAGAAAGAAGCAACGGCTTCTGAGCTGAAAAAGGCCAAGAACCTGATCGCTTCACTGAACAGCAAGATCAGCGGAATGGAAGAAGAGATTGCCAGGCTGACCAAGGACAACCAGATACTGGGTGAAGAAAAACAGGCGCTCATCGCAGAAAACGGTAAGATCAACCAGGAACTGACCTCCACCAGGGAGATCAAACAACAACTGGAGAAAAAAGTGGATGTAGCCTCCACCCTGCACGCTTCCAATATCAATATTACCCCGCTGAATGTTCGCAGGAACGGCAAAGAAAAAGAATCCAGTGTGGCTAAAAGGGTCGATAAAATGCTCGTCAGCTTTGACGTAGATAACCGAATCATCCAAAATGGCTCTACAGACCTCTATGTATTGGTCATCGGCCCCGATGGTCAGCCCGTAACCGCTCAAGGTGAAGCAGGCACTTTTAATACCCGTGAGGAAGGCGCAAAACCTTATACGGCCAAAGTTCCTGTAGAAATGGAGACATCCAAAACCAAGAACGTTGCCTTCTCTTTCGAACCTTCGAAATTCCAGAAAGGTGAATACAAGATCCAGATCTATCAAAATGGGTTCCTGATCGGACAAGGTACCCGTCAACTGAAAAAAGGCGGCCTGTTCAGCTAATCCGAAATTCCCGCAATAAAGACTCTATCCTCTGAATGATACAATGGAAGCCATCCGCCACCAACGGATGGCTTCTCATTTAAGGCTATCCCCTACCGGCCGTAACCCAATGACCTCCTGCAGGAATGAGGCGGTTTCCTTTTCTACACCCTGTATGTCATGAGATTTAATCGGGCTCGCCAGTACATGATCGCCTGTCATGGGCATGGCCTTTTCCCTTTTGAACTTTGCACTGGTTGCTAATGAAGCGAACATGTCTTTCATGGCTCCTACTTTGACCACTTGATCCTGATGTGCCTCATTCTGGTAATAATAAAGCATTAATACCGGCTGGCTGATCTTTTTAAACAAGGCCGGGTTCATCGTCGTTTCCAGCATTTCCTCCAAAGCCACGATGGCTTCGAGCCTGTAAGGCTTATTCCAATAACGCCTGTATTCCGGTCTTTCATCTGCCGGATCATGATATTTCCCTCCTTTTACCAGCCTGGCGATCTGTAATCCCCAGGGATTATTAAGTAACCAGGCATTGGGGTCATTGATCGCGATATTGGGAGAGTACAGGATGATGCCGGATACCAATGATGGATAAGTGGCTGCCAATTGGAGGGCTTGCGTACCTCCCGTGCTGGTACCCATCAGGATGACCTTTTTTCCCAGGCGGCTCCCAATGACCAATGCCCGCTTGGCCGATTCCCAGTATTTGTCTGCCGTCAGGTTTACCAACTGTTCTGTGGTATCAATGCCATGCTCCGCCAGCCTAGACAAATACAGGTTACACCCGAACCGGCGTGCAATATTCCTGTGAACCGGATCCCCTTCAGCCTGTGAGGCGGAGAATCCATGGAGATATACTATGGCGTACTCCGTTTGATGCCTGCCTGAATCGCCGGCCCACACAATTGTTGCTGCATTTCCAGGTTTAATACGGTGCAATGATTCTTCTTTGGCAACATACGCTTCGAGGGAATCCAAAGTACTTACGTTGGGAAGATCTTTGTTATATACGGGTGGGGTTGGCTTCGGTCCCAATAAATATATGATCAATAACATGACCAGGACTATGACAATTCTTTTCAACCAGCGCATAAGTAAATTTTCATTGAATCTACAGGATTCGCCTGACTTAACACACAAAAAAAACCGTCAGCTTGCACTGACGGTTTCATTCATTATGTTATAATTTATTTTGAAATAATGACCCTGGCGCCTGAAACCCTGCCACCGGATGTACATTTCAATTCATAGATACCGGCAGGTAATTTCTCGGCACGTATAACAGACTGGAATGTACCCGTTTTGCCGATTGGCTCTGTTTGCTCAAATACAACCCTGCCATACATATCCAATAACTGGATCTTCGCTGGCGCCATGTAATCCGAACGTATGGTTGCGATAAATTGGCCCCTGCTTGGATTGGGGAATACATTGAGTACAGCCAGGCTTACGGCATTGTGCTGTGAGATCTGATCGGTACCGCTGAATTGAGCGGGCGCACAGCTTGCCGCATCCAGTGCCAATGTTGTTGACAGGCTCGATGAACAGTTATTTAGAGATTTAACGCCAACCGTTCCGGTTGTAAATTCAGGTTTAAATGTTACTGTATAACTGGTTGAGCCTTGTCCGGATACATATACGGCATTCATCGGCAATGTCCAGGAATATGTAGTGGCGTTGGGAACCGGGGCTATCGTGTAAGTAACGGTGCTATTCGGGCAAGGAGAAGAGGACGCGGTAATTGGCCCCGGCCTTGTAACCTGTTTTGTAACCGACAATGTGCGGTATGAACTGCTACCGCAACTTGCATTGGACCTCACACCAATATTGCCTGAAACAAAAGCCTGTGAATACAATAATTCAATACTGGTGGTACCCTGTCCGGATACGATACTGGTATTGGCCGGTGTTACCCATGTATAGGATTGTGCTCCAGCAATAGGATCAATGGTGTAGGTTACCGTGACCTGCTGCCCTACGTATGCGCAAACCTGTGTTACTCCGGAGATCAGGCCTGGCTTGATCGGCACTGATGCAGAAACGGATAATGACCTGGACGCACTGTTTCCGCATAACGCCACCGATTGTACGCTGATAGTTCCGGAAGTAAACCCTGTTGGATATGAGACTTCCAACGATGTTGTACCCTGTCCGGATACGATCGTGATGTTGGCCGGTACGATCCAGTTATAAGAAACGGCATCGGCAACGGGTGCGATACTGTACGTGGTTGTTGTATTTTGCCCTACCAATGAACATACATTGGTAAGCCCCGAGATTACTCCCGGAACGGCGGGTTTGACGGCTACCACACTCAGTGAGCGTGTGGCACTCACCGAACAAACATTATAGGCCTGTACACCAATGGTTCCAGAAACAAAGCTCTGATCAAAACGAACCACCACTCCGGTATCGCCATAGCTGGACACTAAATTGATTCCGGGCGATAATATCCAGTTGTAACCGGAAGCATAGTTAACCTTTCTGATCGTATAGGTTACTGTATTCTGTGTTCCAACTACGGTGCATAAATTGACGAGTGAGGCGGTGATGGTTCCTGGTATGGCCGCCACATTTTTAATGATCGCCAAGTTCCTTGCCGTACTGACGGAATTATTGAAGCATGCATTGACAGATTTAACAGATAATACGCCTGATACAAATGTTGGCGGATATTGAATATCTACCGCCGTATCCGTATTGGATCCGATGATCGTTGCACCGGCAGGGGCCGTCCATATGTATGATGTGGCATTCCTCACCTGGTTAATAGAATAGCGTACAATTGAGCCGTTGGTCAATCCGCACACATCGGCTGGTCCGGTTATAGCGCCTGGCGATCCGGGTGCCCTTAATTGAGCAATACGCACCCACACGGTATTCAGCATCGGCACAGTGATCAGGGAAACAAGATTGGTTGCTGATACGGTATAATCAGCGGCCAGGGCCTGGATACCAAAGCTGATCGGTCCGCCTGTTCCTGCAACCGGAGAGCCGACATTGATGGTTCCGCCATTTCGTTTCAACTGATATCTTACGCCTGTTTCCGATCCCGACAAACCGATCTCAATGCCGCTGGTTCCCTGGCAATAAGTGCCTCCGCCGGTAACGGTGAAAGCTGTTGGGGTGGTGGACTGAACAATGGTAACGCTAACACTATTACTCATGGACGACTGGCAATTACCGAAACTTGCTGAAACGGTATATGAACCTTCTGCCGTTTGATTACCAAAATCCAATGGATTGCCCGTACCAGGTACCGGGTTTCCTACAGGATTACTTCCATTGAGTAATAATTGGTAACTGACGCCGGTTTGCGATGAACTCAGTCCTACGGGAACACCCTGTCCTCCATTGGTATAAGAACCGCCTCCCGTTACAGTGAATGCCTGCGGATTTTGAATGATCTGAAGATTCAACGTGGCAATGGAATCGCATCCAACTGAATTGGTCAGTGTGACATTATAAGTTCCTTCGCTGGAATAGTTTTGGCCGTTCCAGTTGTATGGTGCCTCGCTGCTGCAAATGGTTACAGAAGTGGTACTGAAGGATAAAGACAATATGGTTGCTGTTACCGGCGTCCTCGTTGCAGATGTGCAACCAGAACTGATATTCCTTGTTTCTGCATAATACACGGTAGTTGCGGAAAGGGTGCCGGTATTGTATGAACTGGCATTTGTTGACACTGCAAGACCACCTGAAGGAACTACATACCAATCGATCGTTTCACCAGCGAATGCTGATGCATTGAGTATCACTGAACCGGTTCCGCAACGGCTGGCGCCAATAACGGAAGGCGCTGCCGGAACTTTATTAACTACTGCGGTAACAGGAGTCCTTACGGATGAAACACAAGAGGTAACCAGGTCCCTGGCTTCCGCATAATATGTGGTGGGATTGAAAATGACCGGTGTGGTAAAAGAGGGAGAACCTGATACCAGGGCATTTCCTCCGGAAGCGGAACTATACCAGTCGATGGTCTGCCCCTGTCCGGGTATGGCCGTGAGTGTCACTGATCCCGAACCGCAAACGGCAATACCACCGGAAGGTGTCGGAGGTGAGGGCACATCATGAACAGTAGCCGTTACAGCCGTCCGGGTAGCAGATACGCAACCCGTTGTCGTATTCCTGGCTTCGGCATAATATATGGTGGTGGCATTCAGTTGTGGAATATTGAACGTTCCTGATCCGCTTTGCAGGGCGTTACCGCCGGATGCTAATGCATACCAGTCGATTGTTTCACCAGGGCCGGCGGTTGCAGAAATGCTGCTTGCGCCCGATCCGCAAATGGCTGAGCCGGTGCCTGATGGGGCGGAAGGCAGCGCATATACGGTCAGTATGACTGCGTCGGAGTTAATGGCCGGTATCGTACAGCCGTTGCTTATTTGACAACGGTAACGGTTGTTCGACATAGATACCAGCGTATTGGTCAGCGATAAAGTGGCATTGGTTTCTCCGTTGATATTGCTGTATGAATTGCCGCCATCAGTGCTAACCTGCCATTGGTATACGGGATCGGGTCCGCTTGCGGTAACGGAGAAATTAGCTGTAGCGCCCGCGCAAACAGCGGCTGGAGCGGGTTGGTTGCTGAAAGAAACAGTAGAACCTGCTCCACATGGGTTGCCCGGCAGGATCAGGGTGAATGTATCCACCGAATTGACCACAGTGCCTACGGCATTGAAAAGATTGGACTTGATCGTATACTTCGCCGTCCTCGACAGAAGAATATCATCGATGTTCCATCCCGTTACGGCAACGGATCCATCTGATGCAAAACGGAACCTGAATTGTGCGTTTTGATTGGCAAAGTTTGTCAGGTTGACTTTTGTATTGATAAACGAACCACTGTTACCGGTAAACGCTGATCTTCCGGCCAGCGCACTGCCTGAGCCCAACGTTCCGGTATAACCATTCTGAGTAATCGAAGATCCCAGGTCTGTCCAGGTGGTTCCCCCATTCGTACTGATCTCAACCACACCACCATCCCAGCTGCCTTCAGAATTAATCCAATGCCAGAAACTAAGTTCCAGTGGTATGGCTCCCAAGCTGTATGAACCTGTAGTTGACAGTATCTGATCGGAAGCCGTTGTGCGGTTAGGGGTAAAAAATGAATTTGGCGCACTGAAACTCCTGGTATTGTGTGTCGTCCAGACGCTGGTAGTGGTAGAAGTTGCCGCCCAACCAGCAGGTATGGTTCCCGCCGTTCCGGTGAGTTTTTCATTCAACAGGGTATCAGCGGGGAAATATGTTCCGTTATTGACCTGAACAGTGAAAGAATAATCCTGAGACTGGCCGGCACCCAAGGTGACCGGGAAGCTTACCACCCTGTTTGCAGAATTATAGGTGCCGCCTGAAACATAAGTCACACTGGCGGGCAATGTATCAGTAAGCAGGTAATTATTGATGCCACCGCAGGTTCCCGCTGTTACCCGATTGGTATAAGTGACTTGCAATCCTTCCTCTTGAGCCCTTACGCTTTGGGTTAATGAAAGCTGGGCAGTTCCGGTGCTTACAAAATTGGCCACCTGGTCTGTATAGCTGGTGGAAGATCCCTGTGATGCAAAAACACCCATACCCCTTTTGGCAAATGCATTCCATATGGCGCAGCTGTATTTTCCTCCATAAAAAATGGTATCCGCTTTCAGGATAGCATTCCGGGCATCGATGAATCCCGGGCTGCAGGGCTGAAGGCGCATGCCTTCCACAACCAGTTTCAACGCGGCGGTATTACCCCCGGTTCCCGAAGGATTGAAAATATTGGGATTGATCCCGTCTTGTGCAATGATCTCCCAGGTCATTTCCCAAAGGGCAGTACACCAAATTTCGCCAATGGTATGAACGGCACCACCGGTATTGGTGGCCATCATGGCATAGGTCCATGGGTTCACGCTCATATTCGTACAGTATTTGTAAGTACGTATACCGAGGCCGCTGGTTGCCTGGTTCAGGGCATAGGTTCCAATGCCCCTGGGCTTGTTGAACCCGTCTGTTACCTGGGCAGTCGTCCAGTCGGTTGTATACATCAATGCGAAATAATCGCTCCATCCTTCCCCGCCCTGTTCGGCATTACCGAGGCAGGATGAATTTGAGGGGCCACCTGTTAAGCGGTTACTGATACCGTGAGTATATTCATGAACGATGATCCCGTTATCCAGGTCGCCATCTCTGTTGGGCGTAACGGTCGTCCAGAGGTACATCTGCATGCGCGGCTGGCTTCCATCGTTTGGCGTGGAGAAATTGGCGTTATTGGTACCGCCGGCATCCTGTGCATCTGCTTTTACATAATCATTTCCGGCACCACCGCGGCCCTGGTTACTGTTCTGGAAATTTCCCGATGGTTCATCAAACCCATATAAATAGGTAATGTCATGAACCAGGTTATTCCAGTAAAAAAGATTGGTGATGGCCATTTGCTGGTTGGCGGTAACTGTTGGCGCCTGGGCAAAGTCGTATGTATAGTCCAGGGTCAGGTTTGGCTGAGCCGTTGTTGAGAGGGCAGCTTTACCGTTTGTTGTATTGTTGTTGTCGCGGTCTTCCTGTGCCCATACATTATTACCCCTGGTACTGTCGTGGTATATGGTGCCATCAAAATGCCAGCCTAAGGAAGTGGCGTTCCCCCCCGTCAACGTCCAGGGATTATTGACCAGTGTTTGTGTTCCTCCTGTATGAATGGGGCTTTCTGCGGGGAAAGGAATGACCTTATAAGATGCATTATTCACCACCAACGGACTTTCATCTTGATCGGCACCATTGCCTGCGGATGAATGACCTTGCAGTGCCTGTTGATTCCCGGATTCCGCCAGGGCCGTTTCAGCCGAACGGGCCAGTTGGTCAAAATTTTCAAATACCGTATAATTATTTTTATCTAACACACGATTCGTTGCAGCATCCACCCTGATCAGCCAGTGATCGCGTGAATCGGATGGTGCAATTTCCACCTGCCAGGTCAGCCTTACCTGCTTATCATCAAGTGG
>RRZU011868354.1_pt1 | contig 11281 bp, 12 predicted proteins | sample 2165561 | NCBI WGS metagenome assembly RRZU01 (sample SAMN10456909, study PRJNA506462) | wastewater metagenome | isolation source: wastewater sludge | place: USA: Moscow, Idaho | reverse complement strand
GAGCCGACCAACCACCTCGACATCGAGATGCGCCAGGCGCTGACGCTGGCGATGCAGGATTACGAAGGCGCGCTGATCGTCGTTTCGCACGACCGCCACCTGTTGCGCGCGACCGTCGATGATTTCTGGCTGGTCGAAAACGGCACGCTGCGCGCCTTCGACGGCGATCTCGACGATTACACCCGTTACAGCCAGGAAGTCCGCAGCGCGGAAAATGCGCAGATCCGGGCATCGGGCGAACAGGCCGACCGCAAGACGCAGAAGCGTCAGGAAGCCGAAACGCGCCAACGCCTGTCCGCGCAACGCAAGCCGCTGGAAAAACGGCTGGCCAAAGTGGAAAAGGAACTGGCCGAACTGACCGCCCGACATGCCGAGCAGACCGCGCGGCTGGCCGAGGAGGGCATTTACTCGGCCGAGCGCAAGGACGAGCTGCAAATGACACTGAAGCTGGAAGCCGAGACCCAGCAGCGGATCGAAGAACTGGAAATGGACTGGCTTGAGATTACCGGCGAGCTCGAGCAGCTTGCTTGATATAAGTTATTGATTTATAACGTATTTTACCAAAAATGACTATTCTGGATTCGGGAAGCTCGTTCCCGAACCTGAAATCCGGCTTGCGAATCCGGTCAGGAGCCGGAATCGGCCTGCAGTTCGCGCTTTAAGGTGTCAGGAATGTTGTAGAGCACGATCGTGTCGTTGTTGCGGTTGTAGATCACGTCGCCCGAGCGCAGGCTGTTGCGGTTGAATTCAAGCTTCCAGTTCGGCGCAGCCGCCTTGAAACGCAGCAGCGGGCGAATTGCGCGCCGGTCGGGGATGCAGCCTTCAGCCAGACCCAGCTCTTCGTCCTTCAGCACCGCGCGCAAAGCTTCCGGTGCGTCGGGGCTCAATTGGTTGACGACCGTATCGACGCTCCACGGCAGATCATTTTCGCCAAGATCATCAAGATAGCGGTGCGCATCCTCGAATAGCTGGGTGCGCGCCTCGGCGCCGAGCTGCTGGGTCTCGGCAAACATTTCGATGCCCTTGATCAGCTTCTGGGTTTCCTTCAGCGCGGCGACCACGTCGTTGCAGCAGAGGAACAGTTTGAAGTACTGCGCAACCTCAGTGCGTCCTTTCAGGAAACTGATATAGCGACCGCTGTCGCCCTGCCAGGCTGCAAGATCGATCTTGCCGGCCACGCGCAGGTTCGCGAGGTCCAGATATGGACTTTCGACCATCTCGAGCCCCGGCGTCAGCGCGGCGCCATAGGCCTCGGAAATGATTGCAACCAGCAGGAAGTCCGAAGCCGCGCTGTGGCGTACGCGCGTGAACAGTACATAGCCGCCACAGGCGAGGGTTTCTTCCTGCACACGTGCCTGCAACTGCTGCATCATCTGGCCGGTCAGCGCGACGAAATCAAGCGAGCCTTCCAGATGCTCGCGCAACAGGCGCGGCAGCGGAAATGCATCCTCGTCGTCCTCGAACGTGCCATAACCCTTTCCCGCCTTCGCCGCGTACAGTTCGCACAGGTGATCGACCAACCGCTGCGCGATCGGCGCAAGCGGCATTTCCTCGCCGCGCAGCTCAATGCTGGCCGGACCATGCGGGTCCTTGCGCAGCTTGTGGATGATCAGGTTCGTGGCGGGGAGCGTGTTCATGCGGTGGAGCCTTGGTCCGGATGCGGTAAGCCGGCAATTTTCGGCTGCCGGAGCGAAACGCGCAATCGCGGATTGCATGTGCATCGTGCGCTTGCATTATCATGCGGCCTGATATCTTTGCGCTTGCCAGCCTAAACCCATGAAATTTTCTTTGTTTCTGCTGCCCATTGCCGGCCTCGTCGTTGCCTGTGCTGCGCCGGCTCCGATCATCGATGCGCCGATTGCATCACGCACCGAGGCTGCACCTTTCCCGGAAAAAGTCACGCCACCGGCAAGCAGCCCCGTTGCGACTCCGAAAACTGCTCCACAGCCGGCGCCGTCCGTTCCCGCGGCGATTTCGCCGGTTCCGGTCAGCCAGGAACCAATCGGTCGCGATCTGCTCGATCGGCTGTTGCCGGGCAAAATCCCGGATCGCAGCGGCTGGACCAACGATATCTTCAATGCGTTTTCTGCGTTGCAGCTGCAGCAGAGTCCGGAAAACTTCTGTGCTGCGATTGCAGTAATCGAGCAACTGTCGAGCTGGCAGTCCGATCCGGTCGTACCGAACCTCGGCCAGAAGGTCTGGAACGAGATCGGCCGGCGCGCGGGCAAATACCATGTGCCGCTGCTTGCGGTACAGGCTGCACTGAGCGTGCCGTCGCGCGAGGGGCGCAGCTACAAGGCGCGCATCGATGCGTTGCGAACCGAAAAGCAGATGAACGAACTGTTCGAGGATATCGTCAACGAGGCGCCGGATCTCGCGCGCAAGTTCGGCATCACGAATCCGATCCGGACCGGCGGGCCGATGCAGGTTGGCATCGACTTCGCCCGCGCGCATGTGAACAGCTGGCGCTATCCCTACCCGATCAAGGACAGCATCCGCCACGAAGTATTCACGCGGCGTGGCGGCGTCTATTTCGGCATCGCCCATTTACTGCAATACCCGATCGCATATCAGGACATGCTGCATCGTTTTGCTGATTACAACGCCGGTCGTTATACGAGCCGGAACGTTGCGTTCCAGCTGGCTGCAACCCGGCTGGGCAAGTCGAAGATTACGCCGGACGGCGATCTGCTGACCTACGAGAACGGGCATCCGGCCAAAACAAAAAGCAGCACCGAAAAGGCGCTGCTCGGAATCAGCGGCAAGCTCGGCCTGTCAGCCAGCGAGATCGCAAGTGATCTCTCCAAGGAAAAAAACGCGGCATTCGGCCAGAGCAAGCTGTATCAGCGCGTATTCGCATTGGCCGACCAGTCCGCCGGCAAGCCATTGCCGCGCGAGGCAATGCCGCAGATCCGCCTGCAGGGCGCAAAGATCACGAGCAAGCTGACCACGGAGTGGTTCGCCAGCCGCGTCAATGGCCGCTACCGGCAGTGCCTCGTACGCCAATAGGCTATTCCTCTGCGGGCAATTTGACCATCAGCACCGGAACTGGGGTGTGGCGCAGCACTTCCTCGGCCACGCTGCCCATCAGTAGATGCGCAAGGCCACCGCGGCCGTGAGTGCCCATGACCAGCAAGTCCGCCTTCCAGCTGGCGGCTTCTTCAAGAATCACGCGGGAAATCTTGCTGCCGAATTTCTCGATCAGCCGGGTTTCCACCGCGATGCCCGCGCTGCGCAAGCCCGCTGCGGCGTTTTCAAGAAAGCGCAACAGTTCCGCGTGCCGGCCATCATCCTGGCGCAGCTTGTCGTTCTCGCGCAGCTCATGAAACAGTTCGCCCGGACTTTCAGCGAACTGCGCCGCATCGACGACCTTGACCAGATAGACGCTGGCGTGGGTTTCGCCAGCCAGACGCCGGACCTCGTCCAGCACGGCGCGGCTGGTATCGCTGGTGTCGATCGGGACGAAAATACGCTGATACATGATTCGCTCCTTCGGTTCGCAAAATGGAACCCCGTTGTTTCAATCATAGAAACGCCGCGGTGCCATCCCAAGTAATTATTCATCCGGTCCCGGAGCAGAGCGCATTGAACCCTGCGCGGTAGCTCAGCGCGAGTTCGGTCGCCAGGTCGCCAAGTTGCTCCGGATCGCAGGCAAGTATCTGGCCGATACCTGCTGCCATCCCTGCTGGTGAGACCGTAGCCGGAAAACCGACATCCCAAGTCGCGGCAAAAGCAGCCTGCTTGTCGGCGCCAAGCGCCGGATGAACCAGATTCACGCGCGGCCTGGCAAAGGCCATCGCGACGATCCGGCCATGCAGGCTGCTGCCGCAGTAGGCCCGACAGCCGGCGATCAGTGCGCAGATATCCCACAGATCGAGCGATGGAAACAGGGCGGCCGAACGTTCCGGAAGACGGGCGATAACGCGCTCGAAGCAATCCACATCGTCATGCCACGGCGCCGAGCCGGCCCGGAAAAACACCACTCCATAGCCACTGGCCCTGATGGTTTCTTCGAGTTCGGAGGCGATGACTGCCAGCGTGGCATCGTCGCCAAAATCCGCGCTGAACTGCACCGCGATATAGCCACCGGGAAACCACTCCCTGATTTGTTCCAGAACAGGCCTGGGCTGGCGGATTGGGGCGCCGAAAAGTTCCGCCACCATGATGGCCGGATCAGGAATAAGACTGGCCGTGATCCCGGCTTCAGCCAGATGCGCGAGCGTTTGCCGGTCGCGAACGCTGACGGCATCGGCATTTTTCAGCTCGGCCAGCACTTCGGTACGCAAAGCTGGATCGCAACGGTCCAGTCCCACCCCGCCGACACCGGCATAAATCAGGCTGACTTGTGGCGCAAACAGCTTGCGTGGCACGCAATAGGGCGCTAGTGCTTCGATCCCGATTTGCCGGCTCGCCCAGTCACGCTGCTGTTCCGGGCATCCGTCGAGTCGCGCGATGATGGCTTGCGCTTCGGCTGGCGGTTGCAGCATTACTGCGGCCTGCCAGGCATCGCAGGTCAGTATCTCGCCGCCGGCGTGGATCAGCGTCGCGGGACGCTTGCCCCAGTGCCGGGCGAGTTGCGCAAGCGCATGCACTTGGTGCCCGCCATAATCGCGCAGGTCGCGCGGTACGAGTCCGGCAAACAGCAGCGGAGTATTGCCAAGCAGGCTGGCCGCGATATGCGGAAATAGCAGATCGCCGAAATTGTGCCGGTCGAACGCGCCGAACAGGATCGCGGTTTTCATCGGCACTCAGAAATGCGCAGCCACGAATGCGACAGCAACCAGCACCGCAATCATGCTGGCAAGCAGAACCGCCCCGGCGGCAATATCCTTGGCGGCGCCGATGGCCGGATGACGTTCCGGGTGCAGATGATCGACCAGCGTTTCGAGCGCTGTATTGACGAGTTCAGCGACCAGGACCAGGCCAACCGTCAACACGCTGATGGCCCACCAGAGCGGGGCAGGGCGCATAAGCAGCAGCACGACCAGCACGGCCGCGCCAGCCAGGCATTGTGTACGGAAACTGCGTTCACGATGGAGAGCAATGCTGATACCTTGCAGCGCGAAGCCAAGCCGGCGACGAAATGCGAGACCCTTCATGTTCAATCCCCTTTGTCCGGATCGCCAAGCCGCAGCACAATCCAGCAAGCAAGCACCCAGCTGATGCCGGCCGACCATCCCGCCAGCACATCGCTCGGCCAGTGCATGCCAAGATAGATTCGGCTGAAGCCGACCAATATGCCCAAAAGAACTGCAACACCGAGCACGTAGCATTTAAGCGCTCGCTCCGTGACGGCGTGAGTTGCCAACAAACCAAACGCCAGATAAACCACGATGGACAACATCGCATGGGCGCTGGGAAAGCTCGCCGTATCGGCGTAGACGTGCTGCAGCGCCAGTTCCGGTCGAGGACGGTCGAACGTGAATTTCAACAGCGCCGTAATCACCACGCCGCCGAGACTGGTGACCAACATAAAGATGGCGTTGCGATATTTTCGTGCCAATAACAGGAAAACGGTCGCAACCGCAACAACGAGACTCAGCACGCCGGGACTGCCAAGCGCCGTAATGTCGCGGACGAGATCTTCGAGCCAGCGAGGCCCGCCCTGCAGCGACAGCAATATCGTCGTATCGATGGCCTTGACAGGCTGTCGTGCGATCTTTCCAGCGATTCCGATGAATATCCAGAATGCAGTAAAACTGGTGAGCAGGACGCCGAAAATATCGGGTTTCAGAAATTTTTTACGCCAGTGCATCGGACACCTCAGGTCAGAAATGCTCCTGTCATTCACTATAAGTGATCGCTTGCCGGAAATGAGGAATCCTGACGCCACGTGTCTGCGGGGCAGGGGCTATAATCCGAAAACTTTCACGCACAACACCCCCGCATGCCTGCTATTTCCACCCTACCGCTGACCATTGTTGCTGACGAATTGCGCCGCCTGCGCGCTGCCAATCCGCTCGTTCATATCCTGACCAATGAAGTCGTGCAGGAAATCACCGCGAATGTGCTGCTGGCGACAGGCGCTTCACCGGCGATGATTGTCGCCGAACAGGAAGCTGGCGCTTTTGCTGCAATCTCCGGCGCCGTGCTGGTCAACGTCGGTACGCTATACCCGGCGCGCCTGGCCGCGATGGAGTTGGCCGTTGCCGCCGCGAACGAGGCCTGTGTGCCCTGGACGCTTGATCCGGTTGCGGTCGGGGTGCTCGATTACCGCACCGATGCCTGCCAGTTGCTGCTCAGGCAAAAGCCTGCTGCGATTCGCGGCAATGCATCGGAAATTCTGGCGCTGGCCGGATTCAATGGCAGCGGGCGCGGAGTGGATAGCACAACCGCCTCGAATGTTGCGCTGGATGCTGCGCAGCAGCTGGCGCGGGCGACTGGTGCAATGGTCGCCGTTACCGGGGAAACCGACTTTATCACCGACGGCATCCGTACTTGGGCAACTCCGTGGGGCAGCCCGCTGATGACTCGCGTTGTCGGCACCGGCTGCGCGTTGTCGGCGCTGGTTGCCGCTTTCACCGCACAAGCGCCGAACCGGCTGAACGCAGTAGCGGCCGCGTGCGCGGTCGCCGGGTTGTGTGGAGAGCAAGCCGCGGCAAGTTGTCGCGGCCCAGGCTCGTTCAAAACGGATTTCCTTGATGCGCTGTATAACCTGAATCCCGATGAATTGTTGAAGAGCAAGATGCCATGAACCGGCTGGATCTTTCCTTGTATCTGGTGCTCGATCCGGATCTGTGCGGTGGCCCGGCCAGCATGGTCGAAACTGCCAGGATCGCCGCCGCGCATGGCGCGACGGTCGTGCAACTGCGCGCGCCCAACTGGAAGAAGCGCCAGTGGCTCGAAACCGCGACCGAACTGAAACGAGTGCTTGAATCCTACCGTGTGCCGCTGATCATCAACGATCAGGTCGACGTCGCGCTCGCCGTCGATGCGGAGGGCGTTCACGTTGGCCAGGACGATTTGCCGGCAAGCGAAGCCCGCCGTTTGATTGGCCCGGACAAGTGGCTCGGGCTTTCGGTGTCGAACCGGCAGGAATTGGCAGCGGCGCCATTGGAAATCGTTGATTACCTTGGCGTGGGGCCCGTGTACCCGACCGCGACCAAGAGCGATGCTGCGCCAGCTTCGGGGCTCGATGAATTTGCCGGACTTGCGCGTGCCTGTGCGCTGCCGATTGTCGCGATCGGCGGAATCACCGCCGGGAAATGTGCGCCGCTCATGCGCGCGGGTGCGCATGGTGTTGCCGTGGTTTCCGCGATCTGCGGCCAAGCCGATCCTGCACAGGCCACCCGGAAACTACTGAATGAAATCCTCTCTGGTACAACAATTAATTAAAAATATCAAATAAATCAATAACTTAAAAACTAAAATCTGAGCGAACACAGGCACTCCATCTGCCTTCGCTGAGTTGAGCTGCTACCTAACCCACGGAAGGAGTTTGAAATGCCCAGTCTGTTCGATCCCATCAGGATTGGCGAAATTTCCCTTGCCAACCGAATCGTCATGGCCCCGTTGACTCGCAACCGCGCGACTGGCTGCATTCCTACGTCGATGATGGCCGAGTATTACCGCCAGCGCGCATCCACCGGGTTGATCATTGCCGAAGCCAGCCAGATCAGCCCGATGGCTCAGGGGTATCTGGATACGCCGGGAATCTATTCGCCGGAGCAGGTGGCCGCCTGGCGTGACGTTACCGACGCGGTGCACTCGGCGGGCGGACGTATCGTCATCCAGCTTTGGCACGTAGGCCGCATCTCCCACAGTTCCCTGCTGCCTGGCGGAGCTGCGCCGGTTTCCTCTACCGCCCAGCGTGCTAACACGCAAACTTATACTAGGGACGGCTTCGTTCCGGTATCCACGCCTCGCCCGCTGCACGACGACGAGCTGCCAAGTTTGGTTGCAGATTATCGCCACGCAGCCCGATGCGCGATAGAAGCTGGTTTTGACGGCGTCGAAGTCCATGCCGCCAACACGTATCTGCTGGAACAGTTCCTTCGCGACAGCATCAATGACCGCAGCGGGCCTTATGGCGGCAGCATCGAAAATCGCGTCCGCCTGTTACGCGAGGTTGTGAAGTCCGTCTGCGGGGAAATCGGTCCGGGCCGGGTAGGGGTACGACTCAGTCCGCTTACGACATTTGGCGGCAGCGCACCGCTGGACAGCGATCCCCAGGCGCTTTACGGCCATGTGGTAGAGCAACTGGCCCCTATCGGACTTGCCTATTTACACATCATCGAAGGCGAAACTGGCGGCGAGCGCAATCCGGCAGGCGCGCCCACCTTCGATTACACCGCCTTGCGCGGCGCGTTCCCCGGAGCATGGATTGTCAACAACGGCTACGGCCGCGCAGAGGGAATCGAGGCTGTAGCAAGCGGCAGGGCCGATCTGGTCGCATTCGGCCGTCCCTTTATCAGCACGCCCGATCTGGTTCGCTGCCTGCGAGAAGACTTGCCTTTTAACGCATTGCGGGTGGATAAACTTTATGGGGGCGGAGCGGAAGGTTATATCGACTATCCAACACAATCTAACGCGGCCTCATGATTTTTGACAGAATGGCAGGCAATTCCAACATCCGGCCTGCCGCTTTGGTCATGCCGCGGCATGACTGTTAGAACCTTGTTCCAGAAAACCATGATCAGACTTGAAAAACTGCAAAAAACCTACCGTTCCGGCCCGCGCGAGGTCGTGGCACTGCATGAGGTTAATCTTGAAGTAAGCAACGGAGAGATTTTCGGCATCATCGGCCATTCAGGCGCAGGCAAATCGACACTGATCAGGCTGTTGAATCGGCTGGAAGCGCCGGACGCGGGCAGGATCGTCATCGCCGATACCGACGTACTGACACTGAACGATTCAGCACTTCGCTTGTTCCGCCAGCAGGTTGGGATGATTTTTCAGCACTTCAATCTGCTCGCGTCGAAGACTGTTGCGGAAAACGTGGCTTTCCCCCTGCGGATTGCTGGCTGGAAATCGGAAAAAGACATCTGCGCCCGGGTGGAGGAGATGCTGGATCTGGTGGGGCTGGCCGATCAGGACGACAAATATCCATCCCAGCTCTCCGGCGGACAAAAGCAACGGGTCGGTATTGCGCGCGCGCTGGCCAATCGCCCGAAGCTGTTACTGTGCGACGAGGCGACCAGCGCGCTCGATCCGCAAACGACGCAATCCATCCTCCAGCTTTTGCTCGACATCAACCGGCGTCTTGGCTTGACCATCGTCCTCATTACGCACGAAATGGACGTAATCCGTTCGATCTGCGATCGCGTTGCGGTACTGGATGCTGGCCGGATTGTCGAATCCGGACCGGTTACACAGGTGTTTCTCCATCCGCAACATCCGACCACCCGGCGTTTCGTGCAGGAGGCCGAGCATGTCGACGAATTTTCGCAGGACGATGATTTTGCTCATGTGACCGGGAGCATCGTGCGCCTGACTTTTGTCGGCAATGCCACATATAAAGCCACGCTGAGTCAGGTCATTCGCGAACATTCGCTCGAATTCAGCATTCTTGCCGGGCGTATCGAGCGGATCAAGGCCACGCCTTGCGGTCAGTTGGTACTTGCGTTCGATGGAGCCCAGACCAATATCGACGATGCGCTCGCCAGCCTGGAACGGCATGATGTTAACGTGGAGGTGCTGCGTTGATGGAACTGTTTGCCAATATTGACTGGACCGAGATCGGCCTGGCCTCGCTCGATACCTTAACGATGCTCGGCGGTTCGCTGCTGTTCACGATTTTGCTGGGCTTGCCGCTCGGAATCCTGCTATTTCTGACCGGGCCGCGCCAACTACTGGCACAACCGGTGCTGTATGGTGTGCTGTCGCTGGTTGCGAACGTGCTGCGCTCGGTGCCTTTTGTGATTTTGCTGATCGTGATGATTCCGTTCACTGTGCTGCTGGTCGGTACCTCGCTCGGCCTCGCCGGCGCGATTCCGCCATTAGTTGTCGGCGCAACGCCTTTTTTTGCCCGGCTCGTGGAAACGTCGCTGCGCGAGGTCGATCGCGGCATCATCGAAGCCTGTCAGGCAATGGGCGCGACCACACGCCAGATCGTATTCGGCGCACTGTTGCCCGAATCGCTGCCGGGGCTGATCGCAGCGATGACTGTCACCGCGATCACTCTGGTGTCCTATGCCGCGATGTCCGGCGTGATTGGCGGCGGCGGACTGGGCGATCTGGCGATCCGGTTCGGTTACCAGCGTTTTCAGACTGACGTGATGGTCGTAACCGTGGCCCTGTTGCTGATTCTGGTACAGGCGCTGCAAATGATCGGCGACCGCTTGGTAGTCCGTTTCAGCCGCAAGTAAGTTCTTATTTTGGAAAGCTGACCAAGGAAAAGGAAAAACGAATGAAAAAAATGCTGACCCTGACACTGACCGCGCTGGCCCTGAATACTTACGCAGCTGACAAGCTGGCAGTTGGGGCGACTGCGGTTCCACATGCCGAACTACTCGAGTTCGTTAAACCGCAACTTGCCAAGCAAGGCGTGGAACTTGAGATCAAGGTATTTACCGATTACGTGCAACCGAACATTCAGGTTGCGGAAAAGCGCCTCGACGCCAATTTCTTCCAGCACAAGCCCTATCTGGAAGAATTCAACAAGGGGAAGGGCACTAATCTGGCAACCGTCGCTGGCGTGCATATCGAGCCATTCGGCGCCTATAGCCAGAGGGTCAAAAAACTGGCCGATCTGAAGAACGGTGCGACCGTGGCAATTCCAAACGACGCCACCAATGGCGGTCGGGCGCTATTGCTGCTGGCCAAGACGGGTTTGATCTCACTGAAAGATCCCAAGAATATTCTGGCGACCCCCAGGGATATCGCCAGCAACCCAAAGAAATTGAAGTTCCGCGAACTGGAAGCTGCGACCTTGCCGCGCGTACTCGCTCAGGTCGATCTGACGCTGATCAACACAAATTATGCGCTCGCAGCCAAGCTGAATCCCGCCAAGGATGCGCTGGTCATAGAAGGCAGCGAATCGCCTTATGTGAATATCCTGGTCAGTCGCACTGACAACCAGGATGCGCCCGCAATGAAAAAACTCGCCGCTGCGCTGATGTCACCGGAAGTGAAGAGGTTTATCCAGGACAAATACAAGGGCGCCGTGGTGCCGGCTTTCTGACCACTGAGGTTACCCGCGTTTTCCGGCTACCAAGGTAGCGGTTATGCGGCTAGTCTTTCTCGCTCCAGCCAGGCAGCATAATGCACTGCCGGTGATTGGTAATTCAGCGAGGAATGCCGCCGCTTGCGATTGTAAAACACCTCGATGTAATCAAAGAGG
>RRZU012036574.1_pt1 | contig 11283 bp, 7 predicted proteins | sample 2165561 | NCBI WGS metagenome assembly RRZU01 (sample SAMN10456909, study PRJNA506462) | wastewater metagenome | isolation source: wastewater sludge | place: USA: Moscow, Idaho | reverse complement strand
TCGGGGCGTTGGTCCGCAGACCTTGGGCGCGTTGGGTTTTCGGGAAGGCGATCACGTCGCGGATGGACTCGGCACCGGTCATCAGGGTCACCAGACGATCCAAACCGAAGGCCAAACCGCCATGTGGCGGTGCGCCGTATTTCAGGTTGTCCAGCAGGAAGCCGAATTTGTTTTGCTGCTCTTCCGGCGTAATTTTCAGCGCGGCAAACACTTTTTCCTGAATGTCGGCGCGGTGGATACGGATGGAACCGCCGCCGATTTCCCAGCCGTTGAGCACCATATCGTAGGCGCGGGCAAGGCAGTTTTCGGGGTCGCTGTCCATCAGGTCTTCGTGGCCGGGCTTGGGCGAGGTGAAGGGGTGGTGCATGGCGGCGTAGCGGTTGTTTTCTTCGTCGTATTCAAACATGGGGAAGTCTACCACCCACAGCGGGCGCCATTCGTTGCTGAAGTAGCCGCCTTCGGCGCCGTGCTCGTGGCCGATTTTGATGCGCAAGGCGCCGATGGCTTCGTTCACCACTTTGGCTTTGTCGGCACCAAAGAAAATGATGTCGCCGTTTTGCGCACCAGTTTGCTCGATTACGGCTTTCAGGCAGCCTTCAGACAAGAATTTCACAATCGGCGATTGTAGGCCGCTGTTTTCGCCGTTGGATAAATTGCTAACGTCGTTCACTTTGATATAGGCTAGGCCTTTGGCGCCGTAAATGCCGACAAATTCGGTGTAAACGTCGATTTCCTTGCGGCTGAATTTGGCACCGCCGGGTACGCGCAAGGCCACCACGCGGCCGTTTTTCATATCGGCAGCACCACGGAATACTTTGAATTCTTCCGTTTTCATCAATTCGGTGAGTTCGGTGAATTGTAAACTCACGCGCAAATCGGGTTTGTCGGAGCCGTAGTAGAACATGGCTTCGCTAAACGGCATACGCGGGAAATCGCCCAATTCTACATTCAGCGCGTCTTTAAACACTTGCTTGGCCATGCCTTCGGTGATGGCCATGATTTCGTCTTCGTTGAGAAACGAAGTTTCCAAGTCGATTTGGGTGAATTCGGGCTGGCGGTCGGCACGCAGATCTTCATCGCGAAAACATTTGGTGATTTGGTAGTAGCGGTCGAAGCCGGCCACCATCAGCAATTGTTTAAACAATTGCGGCGATTGCGGCAGCGCAAAAAATTCGCCCGGGTGTACGCGGCTGGGCACCAGATAATCGCGCGCGCCTTCCGGGGTGGAGCGGGTGAGCATGGGGGTTTCGATGTCGATAAAGCCTTGGGCATCCAAGTAGCGGCGCACGCCCATGGCCACTTGGTAGCGCAATTTGAGGTTGTTTTGCATCACTGGGCGGCGCAGGTCGATCACGCGGTTTTGCAGGCGCACGTTTTCGCTGAGGTTTTCATCATCAATTTGAAAGGGCGGTGTGGCGGCGGCGTTGAGCACTTCGATTTCTTTGGCCAAAATTTCAATACCGCCGGACACCATTTTGTCGTTGGTGGTGCCTTCGGGGCGGCGGCGCACGCGGCCGCTGATGCTGAGCACAAATTCATTGCGCGCCGAATCGGCGGTGGCAAAGGCTGCGGGGGTGTCGGGATCAATCACCACCTGCACAATGCCTTCGCGGTCGCGCAGATCGATAAAAATCACCCCGCCGTGGTCGCGGCGGCGGTGCACCCAGCCTTTAACGGTAACGGTTTGGTCTAAATATTGCTCGTTGATTAAGCCGCAGTAGTTGGTACGCATAGTGTCTTGCCTGTTGTTATCGTTGATTAGGAATAAATAAATTTAATATTTAGGTGCTTCAGGCAGCCTAAAAAGGTTTATACAGTTGCATTATTGTCGTCTGGTATTTCATCCCAAAAATCGCTGTCCAGTTTTTTAATACTAAACATTTGTTCGGTTTGCATCCCCAGGTCATAACGGTAAATATATTCGGCCAGTTGTTGGCCATCAATGAGTACAATCCGCGGGCTGGAGCGATTGCGTGCATATTCGATGGCATCGCTGGAGTAGCGGGCGGTGGTGATAAATACGCCTTTATCCGTCTGGTTGTTAATCGCACCGACAAATCCTTGAATATCAGGACGGCTGATGATTTTATCGCGCTGATAACGTTTTGCCTGAATAAAAATCCGCCCTAAGCCCAGTACATCCTCACGAATTTCACCGTCTATGCCGCCGTCGCGGCTTTGTTTGGTGAGGCTGGCGGATTTTTCCACTTTACCGCCGTAGCCCATTTTTTGCAGTAAATCAATTACCAGTTTTTCAAAAGCCTGTGGGGTTTTGCTAAGAATGGTGTCTAAAATCTCGTTAAAAATTTCTTGGCGAATCGCGTGGAAGGAAGCCTCCAATTGATCGCGCGGCGTCGCATCTAGTGTGTTTTCAGTACTCAGGCTGCCTGAAAATTCGACTTCCTGTTTTTTGCTTTCTTTATTGCGCAAAGCCATTTGTTGCTTGATGTAAGCATTGATGGCCTCATTGCTTTGGTGTGCAAATTTCCTGCCCAGGTCATTGATTTCATAATAACCTCGTTTAGGACGCGATAGCATATTGGTAAGGGCGAAATAGCTTAAAACCCATGAAATACGATCAGCAAAAATACTTTTTCCATTTCCTGAATCGTATTCCAAGTTGATTTCATCTTCTGTTAAATGGAAATGTTGGGCTAACGGTTCGATGAATTGTGATTTTTTCCATCTCTCACCATTAAGCATTAATTGTAAAATTGGGCGGCGTAAATCATCAAAATATGGAATTGCCATATTGTTTTTCCGGGCTGATTTGGAAGTGGTGGTATTTAATCGGCTGTTGGCGGCGCTATGCTGTTTTGAGCGGGTGTATCCGGCATCACCATGCCCAGCGAAATCACGTATTTTAAGGCGTCGTCTACGCTCATGCTTAGGGGGCGGATGTCGCGCTGGCGCACCATAATATAGTAGCCGCCGGTGGGGTTGGGCGTGGTGGGTACATACACCGGCAGGTAGCGCTCGCCTTCGGGCAGGCTGGCGGCGATGGCGGCGGGGATATTGCCCGACACAAAGGCCACGGTCCAGATATCGGTTTGCGGAAAGGGCACCAGCACCGGGGTTTTAAACGACTGGCGCGAGTCGGACAGCAGCGATTCGGATACTTTTTTTACGCTGGAATAAATGCTTTTTACCACCGGAATGCGCCCCAGCAGCGAATCCCAGCCTTCGATAATTTTGCGCCCCAGCACATTGGCGGCAAACAGGCCGGTAAAAAACAGCACCACCACGGCGGCAATCACGCCCAAGCCGGGGATGTTGAAACCGAGCCGGTTTAGCGGCTGCCATTGCTGCGGCAGGATGTTAATCAATTGGTCGGCGGCGTTGACGATATAGCTAATCACCCATACGGTAACAATCAGCGGCAGCCACACCAAAATGCCGGTGAGCAGGTATTTTTTTAACGCTTTGCCGATTTTATTGCCTTCAGCGGGTGCGGCCATGATGCGGGGTGTCCTTGGCGGATGGGTGGTTTTTGCAGACGAACCGCATATTATACGCAGAAGGCTGCCTGCATTCTATAGCGGCGGTGGAAAAAGCGGCGGCAAACACGGTTGTGTCGGCCGCCGGATTTTGCCGGGTTTAACGCCGTTTGCGGCTTTTGCCTGCGGGTTTGACTGCGCTGGTGGGCGCGGCGGCGGCTTTTTTGGCGGCGCGGCTACGGGTGGGCTTGGCGGCGGATTGCTTGGCCGGTTTGCTGCCGGATTTGTTGCCGGCGGCGGTTTGGCTTTGCTTGCTGCCTTTATTGGCGGCGGTTTGGCTGCTTTTGGCGCTGCTTTTGCCGCGTTTGCCCACATTGCCGCCGCTGAGCAAGACCAAGTCGATTTTGCTGGTGTCCAAATCCGCACGCGCCACTTTTACGGTGACCGCATCGCCCATGCAAAAGCGCACGCCGCTGCGTTCGCCTTCGATGGCCATGATTTCGGGGCGGTAGTTGAAGTAGTCTTCGCCCAAGTCGCTGATGTGTACCATGCCGTCGATATGGATGCCGTTGAGGGTAACGAATAAGCCGAAGTTGGCCATGCCGGAAATGCGGCCTTCAAATACTTCGCCCACTTTGTCGCGCATATAGTAGGTTTTGAGCCAGTTTTCCACATCGCGGCTGGCGTCGTCGGCGCGGCGCTCGGCAAAGGAGCAGTAGGCGCCCAAGGTTTGCCACGATTGCGGCTGGTATTGGCTGCCTTGCAACACGGCCTTGATGGCGCGGTGTACGGTGAGGTCGGGGTAGCGGCGGATGGGCGAGGTGAAGTGGGTGTAGGCTTCGTAGGCCAGGCCGAAGTGGCCGAGGTTGCCCGGCTCGTATACGGCTTGCTGCATGGAGCGCAGCAGCATCACTTGCAGCAGCTCTTGGTCGGGGCGCTCTTTAAATTGGGCGGCCAGCTCGGCATAGTCTTTGGGGGTGGGTTTGTCGCCGCCGCCCAGATGCAGGCCGAGCAAGCCCAGTTGCTCGCGCAGCACCGCCAGTTTTTCCGGTGTGGGGCCCAGGTGGTTGCGGTAGAGCGCGGGGTGTTTGTGTTGCAGCAAAAATTCGGCGGCGCACACATTGGCGGCAAGCATGCATTCTTCAATCAGGCGGTGGGCTTCGTTGCGCACCACCGGCTCCATGCGCTCGATTTTGCCGTTTTGGTCGAACACCATTTGCGTTTCGGTGCTTTCAAATTCCATGGCGCCGCGCTGATGGCGTTTTTTGAGCAGCACTTGGTAGAGCTTATATAAGGTGTCGATTTGCGGCTTGAGCGGGTTGGTGCTGCCGTTGGCAATCCAATCCCATACTTCGGTGTAGGTGAGGCGGGCGTGCGAGCGCATTACGGCCGGGTAAAATTCAAACGATTTAATGTTGCCCGCATAAGTCACCACCATATCGCACACCATGCACAGGCGCTCAACATCGGGGTTGCGCGAGCAGATGCCGTTGGAGAGGTTTTCAGGCAGCATGGGAATCACGCGGCGCGGAAAATACACGCTGGTGGCGCGCTCGATGGCGTCGGTGTCGATGCCGTCGCCGGGGTGCACGTAGTGGCTCACATCGGCAATGGCCACCACCAGGCGGAAGTTGCGGCCTTGTTTTTCGGCGTAAACGGCGTCGTCAAAGTCGCGCGCGGTTTCGCCGTCGATGGTGACCAGCGGCAAATCGCGTAAGTCGGTGCGGCCTTTGAGGTCGTTTTTGTGCACGCTGGCGGGAATTTTGGCCGCTTGTTTCAGGCAGCCTTCACTGAAAATGTGTGGCAAATGGTGTTTGCGCACGGCAATTTCGATTTCCATGCCGCTGTCGGCATAGTCGCCCAATACTTCGGTGAGCTTGGCCACACCGGCGCGGTGGGCTTCGGGGTAGCTTTCGATTTCGGCCACAATCACTTGGCCGGGCTGGGCATTTTGCAGCGAATCCGGCTCTAGAATAATGCTGTCGGTGAGGCGGTGATCTTCGGGCGAGAGCATGGCCACGCCGCACTCCATCACCAAGCGTCCCACCACATGAGTGTAGGCGCGCTCAATAATATCAAGCACCTGGCCTTCGCGGCGGCCGCGGCGGTCTACCCCGGCCGGGCGCACGGTGACGATATCGCCGTGCATCAGCCCACGCATTTGGCGCGCATACAACACAAAATCGCCTTCGCCGGTGGGGGTGAGCGGCACGGCAAAGCCGAAGCCGTCTTTATGGGCTTCGATGCGGCATTTCACCATTGCCAGCTTTTCGGCCACACACACCGCGCCGCGGCGGTTGATGTGCACTTGGCCGTCGCGCGCCATCGCACCCAAGCGGCGCTCGAAAAACGGCATTTCGTCATCGCTGATGGACAACAGCGCGGCCAATGCGTCTACTTTCATCGGCACGCCTTCACGTTCCAATAGCTCGATAACCCACTCGCGGCTGGGCAGCGGATGATCGTAGCGTTGCTGCTCACGGGCAAGGAAAGGGTCTTGTTGGCGCAGGGCGGGATTTTTTTTCATGGGGCAATTGACAATCTATAAAGAGAATATATAATGCACAGCTTCGGCAAACGCATACTTTAACCGAAAATACAATCCAGGCAAAGCCCAGGTGGCGGAATTGGTAGACGCGCCAGCTTCAGGTGCTGGTATCCTCACGGGTGTGGAAGTTCGAGTCTTCTCCTGGGCACCAAAGATTGTATTGTGCGATAGTACACTGTATGTATGCCCAGGTGGCGGAATTGGTAGACGCGCCAGCTTCAGGTGCTGGTATCCTCACGGGTGTGGAAGTTCGAGTCTTCTCCTGGGCACCAAAACATCAAAACCCCTTGCAACTTGATTGCAAGGGGTTTTTGCTTGTGTGTAAGGGTTTCAGGCAGCCTCTGAGATTTTTGTATCAATACAGCTTAAGCTGCCGCTTGCTGCCCGTGAACCCGTCGCACCTGCGCAGGCAGGTGCCCAGTTCAAAACAGCGTTTTGATTCTACAAAGCCGACATTATCAAATGTCTTATGTCGTTTTCTGTAAAACTGAAGCTGTGCTTCAGACTGGGCACCTGCCTGCGCAGGTGCGACGCAGACCGGCAATATAGGATGCGCCTTGGCGCATCGGTTTTGGCGATTTTAAGGTTTGATGCGCCAAGGCGCATCCTATGGGCTGATATGTGAAGGCTGCCTGAAAACCGGCTTAAACGCGGTTATCCAAGATATTAAATACTTTTTGCGTGCTTGGCGGGCGGGCGGCGGTATCGTTTTCGCTATCGGCATCGTGTTGCGGCGGCATGGGCTGGGTAAAGGTTTCTTTATCGAAGCCGATGTCGCCGCCGTGTTGCAGGGTTTGGCCGCGTTTCAGGGTGGTAAAGCCGAAAAGGTTGGTGTCGGCTAGGTGCGAGGGCACTACGTTTTGTAGGGCGGAAAACAGGGTTTCGCTGCGGCCGGGGTGTTGTTTGTCCCATTGTTGCAGCATTTCTTTAATCACTTGGCGCTGCAAATTGGGCTGCGAGCCGCACAGGTTGCAGGGGATAATCGGGAATTGGCGGATTTCGGCGTAGCGCAGCAAATCTTTTTCTTTCACATAGGCCAAGGGGCGGATCACCATGTGCTCGCCGTTGTCGGACAATAATTTGGGCGGCATGGCCTTGAGTTTGCCGCCGTAAAACATATTTAGAAACAGGGTTTCCAAGATGTCGTCGCGGTGGTGGCCGAGGGCGATTTTGGTGCAGCCGTTTTCTTTGGCCACGCGGTAAAGCACGCCGCGGCGCAGGCGGCTGCACAGGCCGCAGGTGGTTTTGCCTTCTTCAATCACGCGCTTAACCACACTGTAGGTGTCTTCTTCGATAATCTGAAACGACACGCCGAGCTGTTGCAGGTATTCCGGCAGCACATGGGCGGGAAAGCCGGGCTGTTTTTGATCCAGATTCACTGCCAAGAGTTCAAACGATATCGGTGCCGATTTTTGCAGGCCGAGCAGAATATCCAATAGGGCAAAACTGTCTTTGCCACCGGATAGGCACACCATGATTTTGTCGCCCGCTTCAATCATATTGAAGTCGTTGATGGCCGCGCCCACTTGGTGGCGCAGGCGTTTGTTGAGCTTATTGTGTTCGTATTGTTGTTTGGGTGTGGAGGGCATGATACAAAGCAATGGATTTAAATAGGCGCTATTGTACATTAAGCGCACTGTGTTTCAGGCAGCCTTTGTATTAATGGTGTGTTTGACGGTGGATTAATACGGGAGAACATCATGTTGCATTTATTTTTACGGCGGCTTGTTGTATACGGGCTGGCGCTGCTGGCGGGCGTGGCGGCGGCGCAAGGCTATCCGCCGCGGGCGCTGCCGTTGCAATCGGTGCGGCCGTTTTTATCGGCGGCGGAAACCGCGGCTTTGTTGGGTTTGCCGCCATCGGCGGATGCGGCAGCCAATAATAATAAAGACAATGAATCGGTGTTGTATTACCGCATTGCCGATAAAGCATGGTGCGGCGCGGGCAGCACCGCTTGCAGCAACACGCGGCGATACATTATTGACCACCACCATTTGCGCATGGCCGAGCTGGAAGCCAGCGGGCAAGGCCAATACCGCCTGCTGCGGCGCGGTGTGTATACCGATTTGGTGCCGCAAGACGAGGTGGCGGTGGGCGGCCAAACCCATGGCGCACTGTATCCGGCCTTGTATCCGCTAGATGCCGATACGGCAGCGGTGGCGGTGCTGGCCGAAGAAAACAATTATTTTTCCGGTGGCGGCAGCCGTTATCAAGTGGCCGATTTTTATACCTTGCCGCCGCCGAATGCCGCGCCTGTGCCGGTGGGCGACTACCGCAATGTGCCGTTTTTTATGGACGAGCTCTATCGTGCCTGCTTTTCCGAGCAAGATTACGCCAAGAGCCCGCATTGCCACGAAGAAAACAGCGGCCTATTGCGCTTGAGCATCAGTGCACCAGGTGGCGGGCAACAGCCTTACCGCTGGCATTTGCGCTGGGACGAAACCTATTGGCCGGGCGCAGTGCCAAAAAGCCAGCAGCGCCGCTACAGCACGCCGTGGCGGCCGGGGCTGGGCTTTCACCCGCAGGCACCGCGCTGATTTAACCGCAGCTGATTTAACCGGATTTGACGAGAACGGCTTTCAGGCAGCCTGAAGCTTTTGCGCAGATGCGTTACAATAGCGCCGCTTTGCTAACCAGAAACCATTTATGAATTCGCTAGAAACTTGGATTGGGCTGCGCTATTTGCGCGCCAAAAAACGCAGCGGCTTTATGTCGTTTATCAGCATTATTTCCATTGTGGGCATTGCCATCGGTGTGATTGCGCTGATTGTGGTGCTGTCGGTGATGAACGGCTTTCAAAAAGAAATCCGCGGCCAATTGCTCAAAGTGGCACCGCATATGGAAATGGGCTATTTAATGCCCGAAGGCGGCGAAACCTGGCAAGGGCTGGCCGCAATGGCGCAGCAAAACAAGCGTGTGCTCGGTGTGGCGCCTTATGTGGCGGGGCAGGCGCTGCTGGCCAATGAAGGCGAAGTGCGCGGGGTGCAGATTAAAGGCATCGACCCGGCCAATTTCGCGCAAGTATCGGAATTTGGCGACGCTTTGCCGCCGGCCACTTATCAAAAACTGCGTGCCGGTGCGTTTGATGTGGTGCTGGGGCAGGATTTGGCCGATGCGCTGGGGGTGGTGGAAGGTGAGAAGGTGACCGTAATCACGCCCGACGGCAACGTAACCCCGGTGGGCATGGTGCCGCGCATGAAGCAGTTTAATGTGGTGGGCATTGTCAAAAGCGGCATTTTTGCGGTGGACAGCACGCTGGCGATGACCAATATGCAGGATGCGCAAACGCTGTACCGCATTGGCGATGAGGGCGTGACCCTGCAATTGCGTTTAAGCGGCCCCGACACCGCACCGGATGTTACCGCGCAAATACTGCCTGCCGATATGGTGAATAAGGTGTGGGTACGCGATTGGACTTTCCAAAACAAAGACTACTTCCAAGCGGTGGAAGTAGAGAAGAAAATGATGTTTATCATTATGTTTTTTATCAGCTTGGTGGCGTCGATTAACTTGGTGTCTACTCTGATTATGACGGTAACCGAAAAACAGGCAGCCATTGCCATTTTACGCACGCTGGGGCTGCCGCCGGGCGGGATTATGAAAATATTTATGGTACAAGGCGTGTTGCTTGGCTTAATTGGCACGCTGTGGGGCGTGGTGGTAGGCGTGCTGCTGGCCTTGAATATCGGCCATATTGTGCATGGTATTGAAGCGATTATGGGGCGCAAGCTGATTGCTTCGGCGGTGTATTTTATCGACTATGTGCCTTCGCATGTGGTGCTCAGCGATGTGTTGATTATTGCGGGCATTTCTTTGTTATTGTCTTTTTTGGTAACGCTTTATCCCAGCTGGCGTGCGGCCAAAACCCAACCGGCGGAGGCCTTGCGTTATGAGTAATTGGGTATTGCAGTGCCAAAATGTGGGCAAAAGCTATGTAGACGGCCAATTGAACGTGACCGTGCTGGCCAATCTCAACCTTCAGGTAGCCGCAGGGAAAAGCGTGAGTATTGTGGGCGCTTCCGGCAGCGGTAAATCCACGCTGCTGCATATTTTGGGCGGGCTGGACACGCCCAGCGAAGGCCGGGTAACGCTGCTGGAGCAGGATTTGGCCGGTTTAAGCCAAACCGCACTGGGGCAGCTGCGCAACCGCCACCTGGGCTTTGTGTATCAATTCCACCATTTGCTGCCTGAATTTTCGGCGCTGGAAAATGTGATGATGCCGCTTTTAATCGGCAAAATGCCCAAAGCCGAAGCGGAAGCCACAGCGGCGGACATGCTGGATAAAGTGGGCTTAAAGCCGCGTATGCAGCACCGCCCGGGTGAATTGTCCGGCGGGGAGCGCCAACGCGCCGCCATCGCCCGCGCCTTGGTAAACCGCCCCGCCTGCTTGCTGGCCGACGAACCTACCGGCAATCTGGACCGCAAAAACGCTCAAAATGTGTTCGACATGATGCTCGACTTGCAGCACGAGCTCAATACTGCGCTGGTGGTGGTGACCCACGACGACGAGCTGGCGGCGCGCTTTGATGAAGTGCTGCTAATGCAAGACGGCGGCTTGATGCCGTTTCAGGCAGCCTAGGTTGGGTGTCGGGTTTCAGCCTGTAGGCCGGATTCTTGAATCCGACACTTGTTCGAAGAACACTGTCGGGCTGCTTTTAGCTTGTAAGATTACTTTTTTGAATCGGTATTACATCTCCCCTTATTTCTCCACAACCATCAGCCTATGCCAACCTTGCTACCCGAATCCGCCCCCATCACCCATCCTGCCGCCTTAAGCGCCGCCGCGGTATTGTCGGCACAGGCGCCGGCGGCGTGGCCGCGGGTGGCGGCTCACCTGGATGCTTTGTTTTATGCACTGGACAACGGCCACAGCTTTATTTACTTGAGCGCCGAAGAAGCGGAAAACGTGCAGCAAGCCGCGCCGATTGTGGGCGCTGCCGGGGCGTTTGCGCCGCTGATTTTGCAGGGCAGGCGGCTGTTTTTGGGGCGGCTGTGGCAGTTGGAGCAAGACATTGCCGCCGATTTTTGGCGTTTGGCCAATGCCCCCGTTGCTCCGGTAGACAGCCCCGCCGCGGCTGCTTGTTTGCAAGCTTGGTTTGCCGATAAAGACAGCCAAGGGCAGCAAACCGCTGCTGCGCTGGCTTTGTTGCAACCCTTAATGCTGATTAACGGCGGCCCCGGCACCGGCAAAACCACCACTGTGGCCAATCTATTGGCCTTACTGTGCCAAAACAGCGTGGCGGCAAATCAGGGCCTGCCGCGCATCGGCTTGGCCGCGCCCACCGGCAAGGCGGCGGC
>RRZU012714856.1_pt1 | contig 11284 bp, 8 predicted proteins | sample 2165561 | NCBI WGS metagenome assembly RRZU01 (sample SAMN10456909, study PRJNA506462) | wastewater metagenome | isolation source: wastewater sludge | place: USA: Moscow, Idaho | reverse complement strand
TAGAGCAGCACCGCAGCGCCGTTGCAGACATCTTGCACGGTCGCAGCGACAGGCTACTGGCCGTAGTTGGTCCATGCTCCATCCACGACCACGCGCAAGCAATGGAATATGCGCGGCAACTGCACCCCATCGCACAACAACTGGCTGATGACATTCTGGTAGTCATGCGGGTCTACTTTGAAAAACCGCGCACCACTGTGGGCTGGAAAGGCTACATCAACGACCCCCATCTGGATGGCAGCTTTGCCATCAACGAAGGGCTGGAGCGCGCGCGCCGCTTGTTGCTCGAAGTAGCAGAGCTGGGCTTGCCCGCAGGCACCGAATTTTTAGACTTGCTCAGTCCTCAATTCATCAGCGATTTAATCGCTTGGGGCGCCATTGGCGCACGCACCACCGAAAGCCAAAGCCATCGCCAACTTGCCAGCGGCTTGAGCTGCCCGGTAGGTTTCAAAAACGGCACCGACGGCGGCGTAAAAGTAGCAGTAGATGCCATAGTGGCAGCACAGTCATCGCACGCTTTTATGGGCATGACCAAAATGGGGCAAGCCGCCATTTTCGAAACACGCGGCAACAGCGATTGCCACCTGATTTTGCGCGGCGGCAAAGTACCCAACTACAGTGCAGCGCACGTTGAAGAAGCATGCACAGCCCTGCGCAATAACGGCTTGCGCGAGCAAGTGATGATTGACATGTCGCACGCCAACAGCAGCAAACAGCACCGCAAGCAAATTGAAGTAGCCGCAGATATAGCAGCACAAATTGCAGGTGGCGACAGACGAATTACTGGCGTAATGATTGAAAGCCACCTCAACGAAGGGCGGCAGGATTTATGCCAAAAACCACTGCAACACGGCGTATCTATAACAGATGCCTGTATCAGCATGGAACAAACTGTACCCGTATTGCAGCAGTTGGCAGCCGCAGTGCGAAAAAGACGGGGAAATGCCGTATAGAATCACCCACTTGCATGTATTTGTGCATGCAACACAGTTTCGATGATTTAGACAGCTTTGCTGCAAGCCGCCCCGATGGTGAAATAGGTAGACACAGCGGACTTAAAATCCGCCGCTTCGTTAATAGCGGGCGTGCCGGTTCGATTCCGGCTCGGGGCACCATAAGGCTTGCGGTGAGAGCAGTTGCTAACATGGGGTGAATCATTTCCGCAACTTTCAATCACCATTCCCGCAACTCTGGCTGCTTTGGCGCAGGTGCGTAAATGGTGCATTGATGGGCAAAGAATGCAAGCCTCTTGCCAACAGATGGTATTTGCCAGCTACTGAATATCTTTTGCCATGACACAAACCCACTTTGGCTTTGAAACCATAGACGAGCAGGAAAAATCTGCGCGGGTGCGTGGAGTTTTTGATTCAGTGGCCAGCCAGTATGACCTGATGAACGACTTGATGTCTGTTGGCTTGCATCGCTTCTGGAAAAAATACACCGTGCAGGCAGCCAATGTACGCGCTGGGCAAAAAGTGCTTGATATTGCAGGTGGTACGGGTGATATGGCCTTGGCGTTTGCCCAAAAGGTAGGTGCAAACGGGCAGGTGGTGCATACCGATATCAACTACAACATGCTGGCAACAGGGCGAGATCGTTTGCTGGATAAAGGTATGTTTTTGCCGACCGTGGTTTGTGATGCCGAACATTTGCCTTTTGCAGACCATTATTTCGACGTAGTCTGTGTGGCTTTTGGCTTGCGCAACATGACGCACAAGGAGCAGGCCTTACGTGAAATGTGCCGCGTGCTCAAGCCCATGGGTAAATTGCTGGTGTTGGAGTTTTCTAAAGTGGCGCGTCCGCTTGAGAAAGTTTATGACTGGTACAGCTTTAACGTTTTGCCGCGCATGGGGCAACTCGTGGCGGGTGATGCAGACAGTTACCGCTATTTGGCTGAATCCATTCGCATGCATCCAGGGCAAGCGGAGCTTCAAGCCATTATGCACAGCGCAGGCTTTGGGCATGTGGATTGTCATAATTTGAGTGCGGGTGTTGTAGCTTTACATGCAGGCATCAAGTGTTGATGCCTTTTGTTTGTACCTCTTTTTATTGCAGTAATTGTGAGGGTTAAAAGATGGCAATGATGTGGATTATGTTGGCAGTGGTAGTTTGTGCAGGCGCACTGGGCTTGTGGTGGTATCGGTCAGCGGCACGCAGCCGCTTGCCCGAGTCTGCACCAGCAGCACCAGCAATGCCAGCGGCTGCTATGGCAAATAGCTATAACCCCAGCAAAGTAGGCAATGATGCAGCGGCACGCCCTTGGGAAAATTTTCCGTGCAGTTTTAATACCTGCTCTGTTCCTTCAGCGCAAGAAAACGATGCGTCGGCATTTGATGAGGAAGCGTTTGTGCAGCAGGCCAAGCGCGACTTTTTGTTATTGCAAGAGGCTTGGGACAATGCCAATATTGCCCACTTGCGCTCCATGATGACGGAAGATATGCTCTTTGAGATTAATGACCGCCTCTGCGAGTACGAGCAGCGTGGCCCGGGTGGACAGAAAACTGAAATCCCCATGCTTAACGCCAAATTGCTGGGTATAGACGAAACAGAAAACCAGTTTATTGCCAGCATTGAATTTTCTGGTGCAACGCGCGAGGCAGGTGCTGCCAACTTGATGCCTTTCCGTGAAATTTGGGATATGAGCAAATCCAAGGCCGAGCCCAATGCTCGCTGGATGGTGGCAGGCGTAGAGTCGCTGCAGCACGTTTGAGCATGGCCGCTTGCGGGTAGTGGCTATGGCGCGTTTAAATATGCGTGGCATCCGAGTGCTATAAAGCCAGCACGTTATTGCGTAACTGGCGGCGTTGCAAGCGGATTTTTCATGCTGGCGCTATTTTCGTGAGGTGTGCCAGCCTCGGGTGCTGTGGCTTTCGGCAAAGTGCAGACAATTACGCAATTGCAGGCGGCTATTGTGGCGTTTATCGGCAAAAAATCAAAGAAAATTCAAGTATGAAAACTTTTACGCCACCTGCCTTTATTTCTGACCTGCTTGGCGCTGCTGCTGATACGGTGTCATCACTGCAGCCGCCCATCTGGATGCAACAGGCTGTGCAGCAACGGCTGGTGTTGTTGCTAAACCATGTGTTAGAGCAAAACCAGTCTGCACAAGAGCGTTTGCTTACGCAGCGGGGAAAAACCGTGCGGGTGTCTTGGCAGCAGTTTGCATTGCGCTTGCAGATTACACCTGCGGGTTTGTTTGCACTGCTACCTGACGCTGCTGATGCCGATTTGTCTTTGACGCTGCAAGAGCACCAGCCTTTGCGGCTACTGCAACGCGCTGCTATGGGCGAGCGCCCTGCCGTGCACATTGCTGGTGATGCGCAACTGGCAGAGCATATCAACTGGCTGGTGGCTCATGTGCGCTGGAATGTGCAAGCAGAGCTGGCGGATGTTGTGGGGCAAACGCCTGCGCACTATCTGGCGCTGGCTGCACAGCATTTGGCGCACGCCTTGCGCTGCTTTGTAGAGCGCATGGTGCCGTCTTCTGCCATAGTAGGCAAGCAGCAGCCAATAGGGTAGGGCACAGCTATGAAATTGCTGCGTGGCGTTTATATCGTTTGGATTTTTTTCCGCTACGGGCTGGATGAGCTGCTGCTTGCTTCTGCGCCGTATTCAGGTTTACGCACCTTGGGGCGCATTGTATCTATCGGCCGCAAGCTTAATGCGCCGCGTGGCGTGCGCTTGCGTATGGCGCTTGAAAAACTCGGGCCTTTGTTCGTTAAATTTGGGCAAGTGCTCTCCACCCGCCGCGATATGCTGCCTACGGACGTGGCCGATGAGCTTGCCTTGCTGCAAGACCGTGTGCCACCGTTTGATGCAGCCATTGCCATTGCTGCCATTGAAGCTGCCTTTCATAAGCCGCTGGCAGAAATATTTACACAGTTTGACTCTGTGCCTGTAGCCAGTGCGTCTGTAGCACAGGTGCATTTTGCGCAGTTACGCGATAAAAACGGCGTTATCAAAGATGTTGCCGTGAAAGTTCTTCGCCCAGACATCGTGCCTGTCATAAAACAAGATATTGGCTTGATGCGTTTTATGGCTACTTGGCTAGAGCGCATAGGTGGCGTAGATGCGCGCCGCCTGAAGTTGCGTGCAGTAGTGGAAGAATTTAGCAAATACCTGCACGATGAGCTCGATTTAATGCGTGAAGCAGCGAACGGCACGCAATTGCGCCGCAACTTGCAATCGCTCAATCTGGTGCTCATTCCCGAAATGTATTGGGATTACTGCACGCCCAGCGTACTGGTGATGGAGCGTATGCACGGCATACCCATCAGCCAGATAGAGCGGCTACGCGGCCTTGGGGTAGACATTAAAAAGCTGGCGCGCGATGGTATTGACCTGTTTTTTACCGAAGTCTTTCGCGATGGCTATTTCCACGCAGACATGCACCCAGGCAACATCATGGTGAGCGTTGAGCCAGCCACCTTTGGCCGCTTCGTGCTGGTTGATTTTGGCATTGTGGGTACGCTTACCGCTTTTGATAAAGAGTATTTGGCGCAAAACTTTACCGCTTTTTTCTGCCGCGACTATCGGCGCGTGGTTGAGCTGCATATTGAAAGCGGCTGGGTGCCAGCAGAAACAAGGGTTGATGAGATGGAGGCAGCCATACGCGCCGTTTGCGAGCCTTATTTTGATAGGCCTTTGAGCGAATTGTCTTTGGGATTGGTGCTGATGCGGCTGTTTCAGACATCGCGTCGCTTTCAGGTTGAAATCCAGCCGCAACTGGTGCTTTTGCAAAAAACCCTGCTCAATATCGAAGGATTGGGGCGCCAGCTCGACCCAGAGTTGGACTTGTGGAGCACGGCACAGCCTTTTCTTGAGCGCTGGATGAATGAGCAGATGGGCCCCAAACGCTTTTTTATCGAGCTGCGCAAACAAGCGCCCTATATGGCCAAAATGCTGCCCGAGCTACCTGCACTGCTGCACCGCTACTTGCAGCAAGGCGCAGCCATGCAAAGCCAGCAGCAAGCTTTGCAAACATTGATTGAAGAACAAAAGCAAACCAATACCCTGCTGCGCCGCTTGATTTACGGTGGCGTAGGCTTTGTGGTGGGTGTTGCAGTCATGATTTTGTTGCAGCGCATAGCCAATAAGTTTTTGTTTTTTTGATTTTCGGACTTCGGTTTTTGACTGTGCGTGTTGATTTGATTCAAGGCGCGAGAGGTGGCGCGCTGCATTTACGCGCTACACGTCACACGCCAACACGCCGCCAAAGCAGATATGTGCTTGTGGCGGCGAGCCAAGCGGCTCTTTTGCTGCCTGAATTAGGGCGTGCTGGGTGTGGCTTCTAGCACCTTGCTTGATGCCATCAGGGACTCTTGCGGGTAAATCATCTTAAACCCCGCAATGCGCCCTACGGAGCAAACTTCGCCGTACAGGTTTTGCAGCAGCTCTTGGTTCAAAATCAACTCTGGCTTGCCTGTTGCCGCCACAGTGCCTTGATTAATCACCACCAAATCATCACAAAACCAAGACACATGGTTGGGGTCGTGGGCGCAGGCAAATACGGTGGTACCCGAGTCGGCAATTTCGCGCAGCATTTGCCAAATCAGCATCTGGTTTCTGAAGTCCAGCGCCGATGTGGGCTCATCGAGCATAACAAAAGGCGTGTCTTGCGCCAAAGCGCGGGCAATCAGCACCAGTTGGCGCTGCCCGCCTGAGAGTTGCGTATAAACCTTGTTGGCCAGATGCAGTATGCCCAGGCGCTCCATGGCATTGTGGGCAATTTCGCGGTCTTTGGCTTTCAGGCCAAACACACCGCCCAGATGGGGCGAGCGCCCCATGAGCACGATTTCTTGCGCCAGAAAAGGGAAAGGCGGCGTATGCTCTTGCGGCACATAGGCAACCAGCCGTGCCATTTCTGCGGTTGATAGCGCGTTGATGCTTTTGCCATCTACATGCACCGCGCCCGCACTGCTTTTGAGCAAGCCCAGGCAGCATTTGAAAAGGGTTGATTTACCCGAGCCGTTGGGCCCAAAAAGTCCGCATAAAGAGCCTTTTTTAACCGTGAAACTGACGTTGGAGAAAACCTGATTTTCGGCATAGGCAAAGCCAAGCCCTTCTACAGCAAGCATGGCGTTTTGATTAACCATAAATCTGTTTTCCTTTGCTGCGTAGCAAATAAACGAGGAAAGGCGCGCCAATGATGGAAGTCAAAATGCCCACAGGAATTTCCGAGCCTGATATGGTTCGCGCCAGAGTGTCGCACAGCAAAAGGAAAATAGCACCAATCAGCGCGCCTGCTGGCACAACGTAGGTGTTGTCAGCGCCAAAAATCATGCGGCTGGCGTGCGGTGCCATGAGCCCAACCCATGCAATGATGCCCACTTGCGAAACAGTAAGCGCAGTCATCAAGGTGGTGGTAATGATGAACAAAAAGCGGTAAAGCTCTGGGTTTACGCCAAGGCTGCGTGCTTCTTCATCGCCCATAGAAAGAATATTGAGCTTCCAGGCTAGAAAGCAAACCAGTGCCAAGCCGCCCAAAGCTACGGGTGCAGCCAGCAAAATATCGTTCCAGGTCGCATAGTAAAAGCCGCCCATTACCCAGAATGTGATTTCGCGCAGCTTGGCATCAGGCGCTACATATTTGAGCAGCGAAACCAGCGCCGAGAAGAATGAGGCAATCACCACGCCTGAGATAACCAATGCAATGACGGGGCTGCGCCCACGGGTGCGCGAGATGGAGTAGCTCAGAGATACAGCAACAAACGCGCCGATAAAGGCAGAAATCTGCACCGAGTGGAAGATGGAAGGGAAAACAATCCCTAGCGCAGCGCCAAAAGCAGCGCCCGCCGATACGCCAAGAATAAAAGGCTCAACCAGCGGGTTTCTGAAGCAGGCTTGGTAGCTTGCGCCTGATACAGAAAAAGAAATGCCTGCCAGTATCGCCAGCAAAATGCGCGGGCTTCTGATTTTCCAGACGATGACAGTGTGCAGCTTGGATAAATCGGCATCGTCGCCGCCAAAAATTTTCACCTTGAGTATTTCAAAAGTTTTTGCCAGCGATAAATCGTAGCTGCCTGCCGTGAGTGCAAAGGCTGCTCCTGCAAAGAGCACAGCCAAAAGCACCAGCAGCAGGGCTTTTTTCTTTCTGGGGTCAGAAATCATTTTCTACAGTCCAGTCGAGCCATTGAGTAGAGCGCAGACCTTTGGCGGTTTTGTCATCGACCTTGTAAACGTCTTTGTAAAACTTCAGCGCAAACTCATGCACCTTGATGTCTTTGAATTGCTCGGGGTAGGCGGCTTTGGCAATCACCAGCATGTCTAGCGGGTATTCCACGCGGCGGGCGCAGTTCATGGGTGTCCAGGGCATGGAAACCACTTTGCGGTTTTTAATGGCGCGCAGCTCCGAGAGCAGGGCAAAGTCAGGCCCTTCTAAAATTTCTCTGGGCGGGTGAAAGCCATTGGCTGTGGGCAGCACGATAACGTCGGGGTCGAGCGCGTAAATTTGCTCAACGTTGAGGATTTTGCCCGAGCCGTTTTCGCGGAAGGCGTTTTTCGCGTTGGCTACTTTTTCAATAATGAACGATTCAGGCGTATCAATGCCCCACACGCTGCCCGTGCCGCCGTTTTTGCGCACATTGGGGTTCAAGCCCAGCATCAGCATTTTGGTTTTCTTGGCTTCGGGAATGTTTTGCGTGCGCTTGCGAATCATATCCACGGTGGAGTTGAGGTAAGTGGCTAAAGATGTAGCCTGTTTTTCTTTGCCAAACAAGCGGCCAATAGTTGCCATCTCGTCTTTGATGGTTGATAAATCCGAGTTTTTGTACCATGTGGGCGAGTACAGCACCATCAGCGGAAAGCCCATGGACTCAATCGTGTCGATGGTTTTTTGCAACGCCTCGGCATTGCCAGCGCCCACGGTGCAGTCGCCCACGCGCATGATGACCAGTTGTGGTTCGGCCTTGGCCAGCGTTTCGTAGCTGATGATGTTGCCTTGCGGGGAGTTAAAACAGGGCAGGTCATTGAGCCACGGGTTGAGGTATTTCATGGTGTTCCAGCCTTTGGAGTAGGTGTAGCTTTCTCCTTTGGTGGTGACAAAATCGTATTTGTAATCGCGCTTCATCGACCATGAGCCAATGGCTACAACCTTGCGCACTTCGCCCAGATGGGTCATGACGGATTCAATAAAACCATCGTCAATAGTGGCAATGCGGCTTAGGTTTTTGGGAACCATCACGGTTTTGCCGCGCATATTTTTCAGGGCAACCGTAGCTTGTTTGCTTGCAGCGGCTTGTGCAGGTGCGGTTTTGGCGGCCTTTGCGGCAGGAGTTTGGGCAGCAGCAGGCAAGGCCAGCGACATGGCAAGCAAAGCTGCGCTTAATAAGCGTTTTTTAGAGTGCATGGTGAACTTCATACTTACCTTTCAGAGAGATTGAATAAGACAAAAAAAGAGCTGCTTTGCATCAAAAAGCAGCAGAGATTTTTTCTTGCAGTTAGGTTTAATCTGGCGTAAAAACTTGCTGTTTACTCGCCATGAAATGTTATTGTTTTCAAAAGAGTGCTTAATCTACCATAGTTCTTAATAAATTAACAGTTTTGTAAGTAAACAGGCTTGGGGCGCTGCTTGGGGCTTTATAGGCTTTTTATATGCCTGCAAGCTGCCTGATGTGGCAAGCTATAACTTACAATCGGCGCGCGCAGGCAGGGTACTGCCTAGGCGTGTAGCAGCGTAGCAGAGCGGTGGCAAGCCGGATTTGCAGTTCTCATCATTTTTTTTACTCTGGGAGAGTGAACTATGAAAGCAAAATATCTTCTGGCAGTAGCAGCATCTGCTGTGCTACTAACAGCGTGTGGCAAACAAAGTACCGATACAGCGCAGGCCAATCAAGCGCCTGCCGCCGAGCAGGGCGCTGAAGAAAAAGTGTTGAATTTTTATAACTGGGCTGACTACATTCCAGAAAACATGATTGCCGACTTCGAGAAAGAAACAGGCATCAAAGTTAATTACCAAACATTTGAGAGCAACGAAATGCTCAACGCCAAACTGGTGGCAGGCAATTCGGGTTACGACTTGGTTGTGCCAGGCTCTGTATTTGCCAAAGCGCAGATTGAAGCAGGCTTGCTGCGCAAGCTTGATAAAGAGCAAATAGCCAACTACAAAAACCTCGACCCCGCCATCATGGCCAAGCTGGGCAAGGTAGACCCCAATAACGAGTACCTTGTACCTTGGGGCTGGAGCTATGTAACGGTTGCTATCAACAAAGATGCCGTTGAAAAGGCGCTGGCTGGTACAGCCATGCCTGATAACGCTTGGGACTTGGTGTTTAACCCCAGCTACACCAGCAAGCTCAAATCATGCGGTATTGCCTATCTGGATACACCTTCTGAAATTTTGCCTTCTGCCATGCGCTACATTGGCAAGCCGCCTTATTCAACCGATGTGGCTGATTACAAGGCGGCAGGCGAAATGCTGGCCAAGGTGCGCTCTGATGTGCGTATTTTCAGCAGCACCATGATTGACGACTTGTCTAGCGGTCGCGCTTGTGCGGCTATTGGCTGGGCGGGCGACATCAATATTGCACGCACCCGCGCGGTTGAAAACAATTCTGGCATCAAGATTGAAGCCTTGGTGCCGTCCACAGGCGCAATTCTTTTCTTTGATAATTTGGCAATTCCCAAAGATGCCAAACACCCTGGCAACGCGCAAAAGTTCATTGATTACTTCTTGCAACCCAAAGTGTCTGCTTCTTTGACCAATGCCATGACCTACCCTGTAGCCAATATGCACGCCAAAGAGCACGTTACGCCAGAGCTGGCGAATGACAAATCTACGTTCCTCGACGCAGATAGCATGGCAAAAATGGTAGAGCCTGAGGGCTTTAGCAAAGAAGCCCGTGAAGCAATGAACAATGTGTTTACAGAGTTCAAAAAAGGGCGCTAATGCGACTTGAGCGACTTGGGCAACTTGGCGCTGATATGTTTTGGCGCTGCTGCTTGAGCCGATAAGCCGCCAAGCGCGAAAGCGCAGCGCAAAGGCACCAAGGTGGGCATAGATGCAAAGTATGCAGCTATGCCCATTTGCATTGTTGGCACTGTTTTTATTGAAAGCGCGTTGGCTTGGCTGCATGTGGCTTTGCTGCACGCTGTTGCAGATGTGCCGCTTGTGTAAATTTCAGCCAAAGACGACCAATTGCAGACAATTGCAGCCCAATTGTTTGCGCTGTGCGCCGCTGGTGTTGTATCTATGCAGCGTAAAAGTGCTTTCACTTGTCTTTTCTCTGCTGTTAGGCGCTTTTCCCTATTAGAATTGCGCGATTAAAGGTGCTGTGCTGCGGCCACGCAAGTGGTGGGCACGGCTTTTTTCTTGCTGATTTAGCTTAAAGAAGGCCAGATAAAGCGATGACTACGACACCCGAAGAAGGTTTTTTGACTACAGAGCGTTTATTCAAGCGTTTTGGTGACACTGTGGCTGTGAATGAAGTTTCGCTGTCGATTCGCAAAGGCGAGATTTTTGCGCTGCTGGGCAGCTCGGGTTGCGGCAAATCAACGCTGTTGCGCATGCTGGCAGGGTTTGAGCAACCTACTTCGGGCAGCATCCGCTTGAACGGGCTGGATTTGGCGGGCTTGCCGCCCTATGAGCGCCCAATCAACATGATGTTTCAGAGCTACGCCCTGTTTCCGCACCTGACGGTGGCTGAAAACATTGCTTTTGGCTTGAAGCGCGAAGGCATGCCCAAAGACCAGATTGCACAGCGCGTAGATGAAATGCTGCAACTGGTGCGCCTGCGTGACTATGCGCGGCGCAAGCCGCACCAGCTCTCGGGTGGGCAGCAGCAGCGGGTGGCGCTGGCGCGTAGTTTGGCCAAGCGCCCGCAATTGTTGCTGCTTGATGAGCCTTTGGGTGCGCTGGATAAAAAATTGCGCGAGCAAACCCAGTTTGAACTGGTAAACATCATTGAGTCGGTTGGCGTAACGGTGGTGATGGTGACGCACGACCAGGAAGAAGCCATGACCATGGCCTCGCGCGTGGCGGTAATGAGCGAAGGCAAAGTACTGCAAGTGGGTCGCCCGCAAGAGGTCTACGAATACCCCAACTGCCGCTTTGTGGCTGACTTTGTAGGCAATATCAATATGTTTGATGGCACGCTGCAAGACAACGACGCCTCAAGCTGCACCATCCAGACCCCGCTGGGGCTGGTGGAGGTGGGGCATGGCGTATCGGTGGCCGAAGGCATGCCTATTAGCGTGGCAGTGCGCCCAGAGAAAATCCGCATCAGCTTGCAGCGCCCAGAGCGTGCGCGGCCTAATGTGTTTAGCGGCAAGGTGGTTGAAATTGCCT
>RRZU010809483.1_pt1 | contig 11285 bp, 9 predicted proteins | sample 2165561 | NCBI WGS metagenome assembly RRZU01 (sample SAMN10456909, study PRJNA506462) | wastewater metagenome | isolation source: wastewater sludge | place: USA: Moscow, Idaho | reverse complement strand
GGCGTGCCCCTGGAGTGGTGATGGAGCGAGGGAACCCCGGCGCAGCCGGGGCCGGATGGTGGGGTGCCCTTCTCTTTGGTTACTTTCTCTTGGGCAAGCAAGAGAAAGTGACTCGCCCGTGAGGGGCGAAACCAAGACGAGAGATCGACGCGCTAGTGATCTTGGCCCGGATATAAATAGCGCAAAAGAACACACAAACTTGCCAGTCCGGTATCAAGCCCTTTCCACCGGGGCGTCGCCGTTGGGCTGGCGTTTGTCGCGGCGCCACTGGATAACGATAAGCAGCAGTGTCGGTATACCCATCAGCGCCGTGGCGAGGAAGAAGTGGGCGTAGCCGAGGCTTTCCACCATCACGCCGGAATAACCACCGATCAGGCGCGGCAGCAGCAGCATGATGGAACTGAGCAGGGCGTACTGGGTGGCCGAGAATTTCAGGTTGGTCAGACTCGACAGATAGGCCACGAACGCCGAGGTAGCCAAGCCTGCACTGAAATTGTCGCAGCTGATGGTGACGATCAGCATGTTCAGGTGCGGACCCATGCCCACCAACAGCATGAACATCAAGTTGGTGGCCGCCGAGGCGGCCGCGCCGATCAGGAGAATCGGCATGATGCCGAAACGCACGATGAGCAGGCCGCCGGCCCCGGCGCCGAGCAGGGTCATCACCAGGCCGAAAATCTTGCTGACACTGGCGATCTGCTCCTTGGTGAAGCCCTGGTCGATATAGAAGACGTTGGCCATCACCCCCATTACGGTGTCGGACAGGCGATAGGTGGCAATCAGGCTCAGCAAGAGCAGCGCCTGCCAGCGATAGCGCACGATGAAGTCGTTGATCGGCGTCAGCACCGGGGCCATGCCGCCCCAGAACAGGCTGGAGATGGACAGGCCGGTGAGCAGGGTATAGAGCAGTGCACGCAGGAAGGCGCGGTCGTAGTAGAGCAGCTCCTGCAGGCTTATCTGGCCCTGGAACACCAGCATCAGGTCACTTTCGTAGAACTGGGTGATCATCGCCGGAACGGCAATCAGCAGGATGATCAGCAGCAGCACGGACAGCAGCTGATGGAAGAATCCATACCTTGCCGCTGCCGTTTTCAGCACCGGCGCCAGCCCACCCCAGAACAGCCCGGAGGCGCACACGCAGGCCAGGGTGCTGTAGAGCAGCGCACGCAGGAAGGCGCGGTCGTTGTAGAGCAGCTCCTGCATGCTGACGTCGCCGAGCAGCATTGGCACCAGATCGCTCTGATAGAACTGGATGAACATGGTCGGCACGGCGATGATCAGCACGATGACCGCGCTGATCGCCAGCAGTTGGTGGAAAAAACCGTGCTTGGGTGGCGCGACATTGATGTGCGGCGGTGCTGGCGGCTCGCGCATCCAGATGGAGGTGAGCAGGCCTGGCAACATCAGCAGGGCGAAAACCATGTAGGTGCCGGTCCAGGCGCTGAACTGATAGTCCTTGGCGGTCGAGCCGAAACCTTCGGCGAAATACAGCGCGCCGGCCGTGGCCAGCAGCGCGGCGACGCGGTAGCCGGTCATGTAGGCAGCGGCCAGCGCAGCCTGATGCTCGTCGCCGAGAATTTCCAGGCGATAGGCATCGACGGCGATGTCCTGGGTGGCTGAGGCGAAGGCCACCAGTACGGCGAGGGCGATCAGCGAAGACAGGTGCGTTTGCGGGTCGTAATGCGCCATTCCGATCAGGCCGATGGCGACCAGACCTTGTGACAACACCAGCCAGGAGCGGCGCCGGCCAAGCTTGCCCAGCAATGGCAGGCGCCACTGGTCGAGCATTGGCGCCCACACCCATTTGAAGGCGTAGGCCAGGCCGATGAGACTGGCGAAACCGATGGTTTCGCGCGCCACTCCGGCTTCCCGTAGCCAGACCGACAGGGTCGAGAACACCAGCATGTAGGGCAGGCCGGCGGCGAAGCCCAGAAGCAGCAGCGCCAGTGTGGCGGGGTTGGCGTAGGTGGCGAGGGCTTCTCGCCAGGATTTGCGTGGCATCAGGCTCGAATCTGGGCAGGGGGAGTCTTGGTAGGCGCACTCTAACTGCTGTGCTCCATCGGACGCCAGCCGTGACGGCGCATATCCACACGTTCGTTCAGAATGCTGATGCCCTCTGCGCGCAGGCGCGCCCGTTGTTCGGCCCCGGAAGGGCTGCCGGCAGCCAGACTGAGGCGTCCGCCGGCGGCGATCACCCGATGCCAGGGCAACGTGGTGCCATTCGGTAACTGGCTCAGCGTACGACCAACCCAACGTGCAGCGCGGCCAAGGCCGGCCAACTGGGCCAGTTCGCCATAGCTGACGACCCTGCCTTCCGGCACCTGTGCCAATACCAGGTACAGCGCTTCGCGACGCGCCTCGACGCTTGCCGGTGGTGGGGCCTGCCATGCAGACTCTGGCGGTTTCGTATTGCCCATAGGGTTCGTCCTTATCATGCGCGTACTGATCGCCTTATTCCTTTTTACCCTGGCAGCCCGCTCTGGGCCGATACCGTTTGGCTGGACAACGGTGATCGACTCAGTGGTGAGATCATCCTGCTCGACGGCGGCAAGCTGGCGCTCAAGACCAAATATGCCGGCCAGGTGCTGATCGACTGGAAGGATATCGATACCCTCAGTTCGGACAAGCCCCTGCTGGTGCGCCGTAGCGGCTTCGACAACGAACGCAGCGAAAGGTTGGTTGCGGCCGGCAGTGGCATGGTCCGGGTGCAAGGCGAGCGCGAATACACCCTGCCGCTGGCGCAGATCAAGCGCCTGGTGCCACCGCGGCCTTTGCTGGAGGACCGTCTCTGGGAAGGCAACCTCGATGCCAAACTGGACATGAAGCGTAACCAGAATGATGTCGACGAATGGAAGCTCAAGGGCAATACCCGTGTCGAACATGGGCGCTGGCGGCATGTGCTCAGTGGCGAGCTGGAGCGTGAAACCAAGAACGACAGAAAGGTCGAGGACAACTGGGAACTGGAGTACGACCTCGATCGCTTTTTCACCGAACACTGGTTCTGGCGGGTGGGCGTGGAGCAGGCCGAGGACGAATTCGAGACTGTCGATCGCCAGCGCATCGTCGGTACCGGCCCCGGTTATCGCTTCTGGGATGACGAACTGGGACGTTTCGACCTGATCGGCCAGTTCAATCGCGTGCGTCTGGAGTCGGATGTTGCCGATCTGGCGTTCAATACCACTTCGCTGGAGCTGGATTACAAGCGCCTGCTGTGGGGTACGCGGCTGGAGTTCTATGCCAATGCCCAGTTGCAGATCCCGCATATCGAAGAAATCGACTACGTGCTCGATAGCGAATTCGGCCTGCGCTACCGCCTCAACCAGTGGGCGCGCTTATCGCTTTTGTACGAGCTGGATCAGTTGCGTGCCCCAGGGCAGACGGTTTCGGATCGGCATTATCTGATCGGTATCGGCGTGGGGTGGTGATGCCGTCGGGCGGTGCGCTGCCCAACGGCACGCCGCCCGACGGAAAAAGCTGAACTCTGCGTATTCGGCCCGGTCAGTTGTTGCTCTGGCGCCGGGGTTGCGGATAATGCCCGGCTTTCGCCCACCAACGCCATTACCCAACTTATGTCGCGCTCTACATCGCTGTCCCTGCTAGGCCTGAGCATCGCTCTGTGCAGTTCCGCCACCTTCGCCGATACCGTCTGGTTGAAGAACGGTGACCGTCTCTCCGGCACCATCCGCTTCTTCGACGGCAGCAAACTGCTGCTGGAAACCGACTACGGCGGCTCCATCCCGCTGAGCTGGAAGAAAATCGCCACCCTGCAAAGCGACCATGAGCTGCTGGTCAAGCTTGGCCCGGTGGATGGCGAGCGTGCCAAATCGCTGCTGGCCGCCGAGCCGGGCAAGGTGACACTGGCCAATGGCGACTCGCCGAAAACCATCGAGCTGGCGCAGATCGAGCAGATCATGAAGCCCAAGCCGCTGGTGGAGGACTTCACCTGGAAGGGCAACATCGACCTCGGTCTCGACTACAAGCGCGGTGAGCGCGACTCCGACGACTACGATGTCGGCATCAAGACCCAGGCCCGTCATGGCCTGTGGCGGCATAACGCGCTGGCCGATTACAACCGCGAGCTGAAAAACGACGTCGTCAGTACCGATAACTGGAGCGCCGAATATGCCCTTGACCGTTTCCTCACGGAGAAATGGTTCTGGCAGGGGCGCTTCGAGTACAAGCGCGACCGTATCGAAGAGGTGGAGCGTCAGCGCACCCTGGGTACCGGTCCGGGTTACCAGTTCTGGGATGACGAGCTGGGGTCGTTCTCCCTCGCCACCCTGGCCAACCGCAGTGATTACCGCTACAGCAATGGCGAGCAGGACCGCTTCTATGCGATGAGCGTGAAGTGGGACTACAACCGCTATCTGATCGGCAAGACCGTCGAGCTGTTCACTGTCGGTGAGGTCGGTCGTCCGCTCAGTGGCGCGGCGGACTACAGCCTCGATGCGGAAGTCGGCCTGCGTTACAAGGTGACCGACTGGGCGTCGCTGAACATGAAGGCCGAGAAAGATATCGTCAGCGGTGCCGAGGGCGATCTGAACGAAACTCGCTACACCCTGGGGTTCGGCGTCGGCTGGTAAGCCGGTGCCAACAAAAAGCCCGCGATCGTCGCGGGCTTTTTGTTGGGCGGCGTAATCAGGCTTCTTCTGCGTCCCGCTTGCGCCAGCCGGCACCGCCCGGCAGCACTAGATTGAGCAGCAGCGCGCTGATGGCGCACAGGGAAATCCCCGACAGAGCGAATTCCTTACCGCCGATGACCATGCCGCCGATGCCGAATACCAGGGTCACCGAGACGATGATCAGGTTGCGCGCTTCGGACAGGTCGACCTGGTGACGAATCAGTGTGTTGAGGCCGACCACGGCGATCGAGCCGAACAGCAGGCACAGAATACCGCCCATTACCGGTACCGGAATGCTCTGCAGGGCCACGCCGAACTTGCCGATGAAGGCCAGGGCGATGGCGAAGACCGCAGCCCAGGTCATGATCTTCGGGTTGTAGCTCTTGGTCAGCATCACCGCGCCGGTGACTTCGGCGTAGGTGGTGTTGGGCGGGCCACCGAACAGGCCGGCTGCCGAGGTGGCGAGGCCGTCACCGAGCAGGGTGCGGTGCAGGCCCGGCTTCTTGACGAAGTTCTTGCCGGTGACGTTGCCGATCGCCACCACACCGCCGATATGCTCGATGGCTGGCGCCAGGGCGACCGGCACCATGTACAGAATGGCGCCCCAGTGCAGCTCCGGGGTGACGAAGTTGGGTACGGCGAGCCAGGCCGCCTGATCGACGGCACTGGTGTCGATCACCCCGAGCACCGCTGCGATGGCGCAGCCAACGGCGATACCGGCAAGAATCGGCACCAGGCGGAAGATCCCGCGCCCCAGCACCGCCACCAGCAAAGTGGTGATCAGCGCCGGCATCGAAATCATCATCGCGGTGCTGTACGGCACCAGTTCGACGCTGCCGTCACCAGCCTTGCCCATGGCCATGTTCACCGCCACCGGTGACAGCGCCAGGCCGATGGAGATGATCACCGGGGCGATCACCACCGGTGGCAGCAGGCGGTCGATGAAGCTCGGGCCGCGCAGTTTGACCAGCGCCGAGAGCAGGATGTAGACCAGACCGGCGGCGATCACGCCGCCCATCACTGCCGGCAGGCCGAACTCGCCCTTGGCTGCCAGAATCGGCGCGATGAAGGCGAAACTCGAAGCCAGGAACACCGGCACCTGGCGTTTGGTCACCAGTTGGAACAGCAGGGTGCCGATGCCGGCGGTGAACAGCGCGACGTTGGGGTCCATGCCAGTGATCAGCGGCATCAGCACCAGGGCGCCGAAGGCCACGAACAGCATCTGCGCGCCGGAAATGCCCTGGCGCCAGAGCGGATCGTTGAATTCCGTTTGCGACATGTCAGGCGTCCTTCTGCTTGGTGCCGAAGATCTTGTCACCGGCATCGCCCAGGCCTGGGATGATGTAACCATGCTCGTTCAGGCGCTGATCGATGGAGGCGGTGAAGATGGTCACGTCCGGGTGCGCCTGCTCGACCGCCTGAATGCCCTCGGGGGCAGCAACCAGCACCATGGCGCGAATGTCCTTGCAGCCAGCTTTCTTCAGCAGGTCGATGGTGGCGACCATCGAGCCGCCGGTGGCCTGCATCGGGTCGATGATCAGTGCCAGGCGCGAGTCGATTTCCGGCGCGAGCTTTTCCAGGTAGGTATGCGCTTCCAGGGTTTCCTCATTGCGTGCCACGCCCACGGCGCTGACCTTGGCACCGGGAATCAGGCTGAGCACGCCGTCGAGCATGCCGATGCCGGCGCGCAGGATCGGAACCACGGTGATTTTCTTGCCGGCGATCTTCTCGACCTGCACGGTGCCCGCCCAGCCTTCGATGTCGTAGGCTTCCAGCGGCAGGTCGTTGGTGGCTTCATAAGTCAGCAGGGCGCCCACTTCCTGGGCCAGCTCACGGAAATTCTTGGTGCTGATATCGGCGCGGCGCATCAGGCCGATCTTGTGACGGATCAGCGGGTGGCGAATCTCGCGAGTGGGCATGGGCTGGGATCTCCAACGGGGCTCTGGGAAAAATCGCGTTAGATTAAAGCATTGCTCATGCCAAGTGGTGGGTGACTGATGAGTCACGCCACCCCGCGCCGTGCATCGGCTACGCTGGTCAGTCGATACTTGGCAAGCGTTGCCAGGGTCTGTACCTTTGCCCGCTTTTATTTGACGGTTCGATCAGCTTTCAGGCTGTTCGCCGCCATTCATCAGTCCGATCAAGAGAGAGTCCCATCATGTCCGCCGATCTCGCGCACATTCGCCAAATCATGGCGGAAGCCGACTGCCTGTTCACCGAAGCTGAGGTGGAAGCGGCCATCGACAAGGTCGCCAGCCAGATCAACACCGAGCTGGCTGAGCGCAACCCGGTGGTGTTCTGCGTGATGAATGGCGGCCTGATCTTCTCCGGCAAGCTGCTGACCAAACTGAATTTCCCGTTGGAAGCGTCTTACCTGCACGCCACCCGTTATCGCAACGAAACCAGCGGTGGCGAGCTGTTCTGGAAGGCCAAGCCGGAAGTGTCGTTCATCGACCGCGACGTGCTGATCATCGACGACATCCTCGACGAAGGGCATACCCTCGGCGCGATCATCGATTTCTGCCGCCATGCCGGCGCGCGTGCCGTGCACACGGCGGTGCTGATCGACAAGGAGCACGAGCGCAAGGCTCGCCCGGACCTGAAGGCCAATTACGTGGGCCTGCAGTGCATTGACCGTTACATCTTCGGTTACGGCATGGACTACAAGGGCTACTGGCGCAACGCCGCCGGCATCTACGCGGTCAAGGGGCTGTAAGCCTGATACCAGGTTCACACACCTGCTTTCCGTAGGAGCCCCGCCCCGGGGCGAAGCTGTTGATGTCAGTGTCGCCCAGCTTCGCGGCGGGGCGCCGCTCCTACAGATCGCCGTCGGGCGCGAAGGCCGGATGAAATCCGGTCACAGCTTCGGGGTCTCTCCCAACCAGCGCAATGCCTTTTCCCGCGCGTGCGGCAGATCCCGCGCATAAGCCAGTTCGCCCTCGCGGCTGCGCACGCCGGCGCGCCGTAGTTGCAGGCGTACCTGCGCGGTGGGGCCGCTGAGGATCAGCGCCACACCCTGCTGGCGATAGTCGCGCAGCACATTGTCCAGCGCGGCGATGGCGGTCATGTCCAGCAGCGGTACGGCGCTGATATCGACGATCACCACGCGCACCCCTGGGGTGAAGCGGCGCAGCACGCTCAGCGCCTTTTCTGCCGCGCCGAAGAACAGCGGGCCGCGAATGGCGTAAGCCAGCACGTGCTCGGGCAAATCCTGCAGGGCCTGACGTTGCTGCCGGCTCAGCGCAGCGGTATCGGTCAGCTCGCTCATGCGTTTGATGAACAGTCCGGCTGCCAGCAGCAGGCCAACGCCCACGGCCAGCACCATGTCGAACAGCACCGTCAGCAACAGGCAGGTCAGCAGCACCAGCACATCGCCGCGTGGGGCGATGCGCAGGGTGTGGGCAACATGGTGTGGTTCGCTCATGTTCCACGCCACCATCAGCAGCAGCGCGGCCAGCGCCGCCATCGGCAGGTAGCTGAACAGCGGCGCGAGCAGCAGAATCGCTGCCAGCACCACGCCGGCGTGAACCAGTGCCGCCATCGGCGAAAAGGCCCCGGCCCGCACGTTGGCTGCCGTGCGGGCGATGGCGGCGGTGGCGGTGATGCCGCCAAAGAACGGCGCGGCCAGATTACCCAGGCCCTGACCGATCAATTCGGCGTTGGGATCATGCGTGCTGCCGGTCATGCCGTCGGCCACCACCGCGCACAGCAGCGACTCGATGGCGCCGAGCATGGCGATAGCGAATGCCGGGGCGAGCAGTTGGCGGATCAGTTCGAACGACAATACCAGCGGCTGGCCGTCAGGACCTGGCAGGTTCCAGGGCAGCGCCAGGCTCGGCAGGAAGGGCGGGATACCGGGGTATTCAATACCATCGAGTTGATAGCTGAAGCGCTCGCCCAGTGTCGCCACGGGCAGTCCCAGGCGTTCCAGAGCCAGTGCCAGCAATGCGCCGACCGCCAGGGCTACCAGATGTGCGGGAATTTTCGGCGCCAGGCGTGGCCAGATCAGCAGCGTCGCCAGGCACACCGCGCCAACCAGGGTATCGCCGGGCTGCAGGCTGGGCAGGGCGCGCAGCAGAAGATTCACCTGCTCCAACAAATGCTGCGGCGCGCCGGCCAGATGCAGGCCGAACAGATCCTTGATCTGCAGGACGGCGATGACGATACCGATACCGGCAGTGAAGCCCAGGGTCACCGGGTAGGGCACGAATTCGATCAGACGTCCGGCGCGCAGCAGGCCCAGGCTGATCAGGATCAGCCCGGCCATCAGCGTGCACAGCAGCAAGCCACCGAGGCCGTACTGCTGGGTGATCGGCAGCAGGATCACCACGAAGGCAGCGGTGGGGCCGGAAATATTGAAGCGCGAGCCGCCGCACAGGGCGATCAGCGGTGCGGCGATCAGCACGGTGTAGAGCCCATGCTGCGGCGCCACACCCACGGCGATGGCCAGCGCCATGGCCAGCGGAATGGCGATGATGCCCACCGTCAGGCCGGCGCTCAGGTCGCCGCGCAGGGCCTTCCACGAGTAACCGGCGCGCAGCGTCTGGCGCCAGGCGGCGAACAGCGGTAACGATGGGCGTGACATGCTGGCTCCTAATGGCTTGGCGCATTATAGAAGTCAGTTCTCCGGGCGCGGCATGACCTAGGTCGGCTGTCGTGTCGATTGTTCGCGTGTTAGCGTTGCGGGCTGCGCGTTGAGCCGCGCGCGGCTCGGCGGTACACTGCCGGCCCTCTGTAATGCTGGCGGGAGCGGGCGATGCGTAAAGACAAGAAGCAGGTGATTGGCGAAGAAATCAGCGATGACTCGATCAAGCTGTTCCTGGCGGTAGAGCCGGCGGACACTACGCCGCCTTCGCTGCACAAGCTGGTCAAGGCCTATCGCGGCTTGCGTGTCGATGATTTCGAGCGCTTCGTGGGCTTCTTCGTCGCCGCAGGCTACGACCTCTCGGCCACCGATGCGCAGGGCAATGATTTCATCGCGCTGATTCAGGATCAGCGCAATGCCGGGCCCTACATCGAAGTGATCAAGGCTGCTCGCGGCTGATCTTCGCTGTTTTCGAGAAATGCCCGCACTTCGCAAGGAGGCGGGCATTTTTCATGGATGCACGGCTGCGGACTTGAATTTAGGGCAATAAAAAAGGCTATGTCTGCGCTAAGTGTTGGGAGTGGGTGCAAAGGCCCGTAGGGTGGGCTTTAGCCCACCAACGGTGGTTGGCGTGGGCTAAAGCCCACCCTACAAGGCTCCCGGCCTTCCTTGGAACCCTAGCAACAGTTAACAGGGACATAGCCATAAAAAACCGGCCTCCAGGGCCGGTTTTTCAAGAACCTGTCGCAGTTAAGCGGCAGCAGCTTCGCCCAGCGCCTTGATGTGCGCGTTCAGGCGGCTCTTGTGACGAGCGGCTTTGTTCTTGTGGATGATGCCTTTGTCAGCCATGCGGTCGATGACCGGAACGGCTGCAGTGTAAGCGGTTTTGGCAAGCTCGAGATCTTTGGCAGCAATAGCCTTGACTACGTTCTTGATGTAAGTACGAACCATCGAGCGCAGGCTGGCGTTATGGCTACGGCGCTTCTCAGCCTGTTTGGCGCGTTTTTTGGCAGAAGGTGAGTTGGCCACCGTCAAGCTCCTCGAAAACTGGGGGGTTACGACAAATAAGGCCGCGAATCATGCCGATCCATCTGCCTGCTGTCAAGTCTGATGACGCTTTCCTGTGCTGGCCTGACCAGTGGTGGCTCGCTACACTCGACGCCTTCGTTGGGCGGCGGATTGTCCGCTACTGCACCTTTTTATGGAAGTCGAAATACCCCATGAATCTCCTCAAGTCCCTGGCTGCCGTCAGTTCACTGACCATGGTGTCACGCGTGCTGGGGTTCGTGCGCGACACCATCATTGCCCGTACCTTCGGGGCCGGGGTGGCGTCGGATGCCTTCGTGGTGGCCTTCAAACTGCCCAACCTGCTGCGCCGTATTTTTGCCGAAGGGGCGTTCTCGCAGGCCTTCGTGCCGATCCTGGCCGAGTACAAGATGCAGCAGGGCGAGGAGGCCACGCGCACTTTCGTTGCCTACGTCTCTGGTTTGCTGACCCTGGTGCTGGCGCTGGTCACGGCCATCGGCGTGCTCGCAGCGCCCTGGATCGTCTGGGCTACGGCACCGGGTTTTGCCGATGAGGCCGAGCGTTTCGAGCTGACCGTCGATCTGCTGCGGGTGACCTTTCCTTATATATTGCTGATCTCCCTGTCATCGCTGGCCGGGGCCGTGCTCAATACCTGGAACCGTTTTTCGGTGCCTGCGTTCGTGCCGACGCTGCTCAACGTCAGCATGATCGTTTTCGCGCTGTTTCTGACGCCCTATTTCGACCCGCCGATCATGGCGCTGGGCTGGGCGGTGCTGGTCGGCGGCCTGGCCCAACTGCTCTGGCAGCTGCCGCATCTGAAGAAGATCGGCATGCTGGTGCTGCCGCGCCTGAGTTTCGGCGACCTGGGCGTGTGGCGCGTGCTCAAGCAGATGGGGCCGGCGATCTTCGGCGTGTCGGTGGGGCAGATCTCGCTGATCATCAACACCATCTTTGCCTCGTTCCTGGTTGCCGGCTCGGTGTCCTGGATGTACTACGCCGACCGCCTGATGGAGTTGCCCTCGGGGGTGCTCGGCGTGGCGCTGGGGACCATC
>RRZU010066892.1_pt1 | contig 11285 bp, 11 predicted proteins | sample 2165561 | NCBI WGS metagenome assembly RRZU01 (sample SAMN10456909, study PRJNA506462) | wastewater metagenome | isolation source: wastewater sludge | place: USA: Moscow, Idaho | reverse complement strand
TCTGATAGCTCACATTTAATGAAACTCGCATTTGTTACTTCAAATTTTGAAGCATTTTGTCGAGCTTTTTCTATCATCCCGTCTGAAATGTCTATTCCATAAGCCATTCCATCTTCTCCAACCTCTTCAGCTAATCTTATTACATCTGTTCCTCTACCACTTCCAAGGTCTAAGCATGTTTCACCTTTTTTTGCTTTGGAGTGATTTATTGCCCCACCGCAAGAGAGACAGCAGCTATCTTGGGCTAAAACACTATATCTTTTATTTATCTCAACTATACTCATAATCTGCACCTCATTTTAACATGTTTTGCAAGGTGAGTTCGTGAAAAAGTAACCCAAGAGTGCCCCAACACCAATGCTGCCCCAAGGGTTAGCAGTTATTCCACAACTACCACTTGTACATCCAATATAGTAATAATATAGGTAACCCGCAATACCTCCAATGACAAGTGGTAAAACTCTTTTCCAAAGATACCATGAGGTTATCCAATTTTTAAATCCTTTAGGCTTTATCTCAACTTTACAACTATTTTCCATATCTATAACTTTAGTAATGCAAAATTGCTTCAAATAATTTATATATGCAAATATTTAGATGTGTTTTTGATCTTTGAGTGAATTTGGTTCTAATTTAGACTTATTCTAAAATGAGCCTCTTTATTTGTATTCCCTTTTTTATGCCGAAAATTGCATATATTTTTGTTGTAATATTCACAATTTAATAATTGCAACGATGGCATACGTTATTAACCAAGATTGTATTGCATGTGGAACATGTATCGATGAGTGTCCAGTAGAGGCTATCTCTGAGGGCGATATTTATAAAATTGATGCTTCTGCTTGTACTGACTGTGGTACTTGTGCTGATGTTTGTCCTACTGAGGCTATTCATCCTGCATAATTAACTTACAAAAAGTATCAGAATGGTTTCATTATTTAATAGTGAAACCATTTTTTTTATATGAGATTTCACATTAAATAGTCCACTTAGCTTAGTTGCTTTTAATGTTAAATTGCTCTTAGGTTAATGAAATGTTAAAGTGTCGATTGCTATTGCATAGCTCTATTTCTAGGCTTAACTTAGGCATCATAATTGTAAAAGCATATTTGATTGTTGAACTATCCATTGTGGCTAGTTATTTTTTACTTTAGGTTAAACTAATATCAATAATTACATGAAAAAAATTATTCTGACAAAACTGCTCTTTTTATTTACAGTAGCCCTTTTTGCTCAGCAGATGAAGCCTACTATTGCATTTACTGAAATGGTGTATGATTACAAAGATATTCCTGAAGCAGGTGGTAAGGTTGAACATATCTTTAATTTTACAAATACTGGAAATCAGCCTCTTGTGATTCATAACGTACAGGCATCGTGTGGATGCACAACTCCTGATTGGACTAAAACTCCTATTCAACCAGGAGCTAAAGGCTTTGTGAAGGCAACTTACGATCCAACTAATCGACCAGGTCAATTTAACAAGACTATTACGGTTATGTCAAATGCAGAACAACCATCGATGGTTTTACGAATTATTGGTAACGTAACACCTAAACCAAAAACGGTTACAGATGAGTTTCCTCGTGCTTTTGGCGATTTACGGGCGAAGGGACAAAGTCTTTCGTTCACAAAAATAGCTCCTTCACAGAAAAAAACTGAGACTATTGAAGTTATTAACACTTCGGCCGCAGATATGAAGGTTGAATTTATTGGTGTCCCTGCTCATTTGGGAATTTCGATGAACCCAGCTGTCTTAAAAGCAGGACAACGCGGAGTTATCGTGGGTACCTTTGATGCTGCTAAAAGACAAGATTGGGGTTTTGTGATGGACAATGTCTCTCTATCAATCAACGGTGTGCAAGATCCTAATAATAGATTGAGCGTTAATGCCACAATTGAAGAGGATTTTTCAACAATGACCCCTGAGCAGTTAGCTAATGCACCTGTAGCATCTTTTGATGCTGTAAATTTCTCTTTTGGTGAAATAGCTCAAAATACCAAAGTTTCTCATCAGTTTGTACTAACAAATACTGGTAAGACAAACTTAATTGTTCGTAAAGTTCGAGCTTCTTGCGGATGTACTGCAGCTGCTCCTCAAAAATCGATTATCGAGCCTGGTCAATCAACAACAATTGATGTGCAATTTGACTCAACAGGTCGTTCTGGTCAGCAAAATAAATCGATCACAGTTGTTACAAATGATCCAAAAGCATCTACCGTTATTTTAATGTTTACAGCTAATATTGTGGCTGACAAAAAATAATTGTTCATATTTTTTAACGAAGAAGCCGAGTGATATTTTCATTCGGCTTCTTTGCTTTTAACGTGAGCTGTTTATGCAACTTTTTATCCCTATCTTTGTTTATCTTTCATATTTTCACGTTTAATACTCTTAAAAATATATTTGTATATGAGTTTTGATCTTATTGTAATTGGCAGTGGCCCTGGTGGGTATGTGGCTGCTATTAGAGCCTCACAGCTTGGACTAAAAGTGGCTGTTGTAGAGCGTTCTGAATTAGGAGGTATTTGTTTGAATTGGGGGTGTATCCCAACTAAATCGTTGCTAAAAAGTGCTCAAGTGTTTGAGTACCTTACACACGCTGCTGATTACGGAATCTCGATTTCAGGCGAAGCAAAACCTGATTTTACAGCTATGGTTAAGCGCAGTCGCGATGTTGCTGATGGAATGAGCAAAGGAATATCGTTCTTGTTGAAAAAGAATAAGATTGAGGTTATTGTCGGTACTGGCAAACTTATTGGAAATAAGAGTGTTGAGGTGACTGATGCAAATGGCGGGAAGCAGCTTTTTAGTGCTCCTAATATCTTATTGGCTACTGGTGCTCGTAGTCGAGAATTACCAAATCTGCCACAAGATGGTGTTAAGGTAATTGGCTACCGCAAAGCGTTAACACTTGATAAACAACCTCAGAGTATGATTGTTGTAGGTTCGGGTGCTATAGGTAGTGAATTTGCTTATTTTTATAACTCAATTGGTACTAAAGTTACCTTAGTTGAGTATCTGCCACGTATTGTTCCTGTTGAAGATGAGGAAGTTTCAAAGCAACTTGAGCGATCGTTTAAAAAGGCTGGAATTGAAGTTTTAACTGGTGCTGAAGTGCTTTCTGTTGATACAACAGGGGCTAAGGTAAAAGCTGTTATTAAGACTAAAAAAGGAGAAGAGATTCAAGAGGCAGATATTGTGTTATCCGCTGTGGGTATTACTCCTAATATTGAGGGCTTAGGACTCGAAGAGTTGGGTGTTGTAGTTGAAAAAGGACGTGTTAAAGTGGACTCTTTCTATCGCACTTCGGTTGATGGCGTTTATGCTATTGGAGATATCGTTGCAGGACAGGCATTAGCGCATGTTGCTTCGGCTGAAGGTATTGTTTGCGTTGAGAAAATTGCTGGACACCATCCTGAACCAATTAACTACAACAATATTCCAGGTTGTACTTATACCTCACCAGAGGTCGCATCGGTTGGTTTTACTGAGGCTGCTGCTAAAGAGGCAGGTTACGAAATAAAAGTAGGAAAATTCCCATTCACTGCATCAGGAAAAGCCAGTGCAGCAGGACATAAAGATGGGTTTGTGAAATTGATATTTGATGCAAAGTACGGTGAGCTTTTAGGTGCTCACATGATTGGTGCTAATGTGACAGAGATGATTGCGGAACTTGTTACTGCTAGAAAATTAGAGACAACAGGGCAAGAGTTAATAAAAGCTGTACATCCACATCCTACAATGTCTGAAGCGGTTATGGAAGCTGCCGCTGCAGCATACGGCGAGGTAATTCATATTTAATTGTAATTATTTATAATAAAAAAGGGGATCTGAAACGATCCCCTTTTTTATTATAGTAATGATTTGATTGCAGCAGCGAGCTCCTCTCCTCTTAAATCTTTATACAAAATTGTCCCGTCTTTTCCAATAAGCAATGTGTGAGGTATAGTTTTTACTCCGTAGATGTTTGCTATTTTGCCCTCTTTATCCCAGAAGTGGTTATCCCATATCAGACCATCTTTCTGGATTGCATCCTTCCAAGCTTGCTCCTCTCTATCAAGCGAAATGCTCACAATGTCGAAGTTGTTTTTGCTGTGTTTTTTATATATAGCTACAACATTAGGACTTTCAGCACGGCAAGGCGTGCACCATGATGCCCAAAAGTCTATTAAAACAACTTTCCCTTTAAAAGAAGTTAATGTTTTACTCTCCCCTTTAAGGTTCGTGAATGTAAAATCAGGAGCTTGATTACCTACTTTAGTTAAAGCTTCAGAGGCTTCAAATGCTTCAAGCTCTTTAACTGCATTTTCGATAACCTTAACATATTCCGAATTTTTAGCTTCACCCGCTTGAAGTTTCGTTAGTAAGCTCTTAATATCCGCTAACTCTAGTTGACGCATATAAGAGACTGCTAAATAAGCACCGACATAGTTGTTGGTATTAGCAAGCACGAATGATTTAAAGTAGTTGTTTTGTTTCTCAACCATCTCATTGTATTGATCTCTCAACTCATTCATCTTTGCAATGTTATTGCTCTCTTTCGCTTTTAGGAACTCCTCTTTTAAAGTCTGCGACTCTCTCTTTAGCGGCATTTCACTATTAAACTTAGCCCATGGTATATTTGCTTTTGATCCCTTTATTGTCGCTTCTTCTAAAGAATCAATATCTGCTTTTATTTTAATCGCTGAGTTCTCGATAAAGAAAACAATTGGAGAGGGCTTGCCATTAATAAAGAGGAGATGGATTTGAGGCTCGTCAACTTTGCCTTCAAATTCAAATTCACCATCTTCAATTTGGACGGTATCAAGTGTGGTCAAATCTCTACCTGATAATGTTTTAACGTAGAGTTCGCCTTTCTCAAGACCTTTTATCTTACCCTCAACAACATATCCATCCTTGGGAGCACAAGATGCAACTAAAGCTATTGTTAGTATTGTATAAATAAACTTTTTCATAGGTTAAATGGCTTAATGTTTATGTTTAAAATAGATGTTTATAAGTTCTTTTGCAGCGATGAATGAACTTTTTTTGTTTTGAAGCACCTCTAATTCAAATTGTTGAAGCTGAGATTCAATAGAAGGATTGTGATAAAAACTATTACTTATTTGTTCGTTAATGCTCTCGTACATCCAATACTTAGCTTGGTTGTGCCTGTTAGTTTCAAAAAAAGTATTCTCTTTTGTATGAGTGATGTAGTTTTGAATCATCACATAGATTTCTTCAATTCCAATATTGTTTAGAGATGAACAGGTTAACACTTCTGGACTCCATTGTGATGCTGGCATTGGGAACAGATGAAGCGCGCCTTTATATTGAGTTTGGGCTAATTGCGCTTTTAATACGTTCTCACCATCGGCTTTTGTGATAGCAATGCCATCCGCCATCTCCATTATGCCTCTTTTAATACCTTGAAGCTCATCTCCTGCACCAGAGATCATGAGCAATAGAAAAAAATCGACCATTGAGTGAACTGCCGTTTCCGATTGACCAACTCCAACAGTCTCTATCAGTATTGTGTCGAATCCTGCTGCCTCGCATAACACAATTGTTTCTCTTGTTTTTCGGGCTACACCACCAAGTGATCCAGCAGATGGGGAGGGGCGTATGTAGGCTTTAGGATGGGCCGAAAGCTGTTCCATGCGAGTTTTATCGCCGAGAATGCTTCCTTTAGAACGCTCACTACTAGGATCAATGGCCAATACAGCAATTTTATGTCCTTTTTCAATTACATTAAGACCAAACGCTTCAATGAAGGTGCTTTTGCCAGCTCCAGGAACACCCGTGATCCCTATTCGTATTGAATTGCCTGTGTAGGGTAGGCATAGCTCTATTATCTTTTGGGCTATCTCTTGGTGCGATGGTAAAGAGCTTTCTACAAGCGTAACTGCTCTTGACAAGATTGTAATGTCACCTTTTAGAATGCCATCAACGTATTCATCGATCGATAACTCCTTTTTTTTGTTTTGGAGAAATCGTTTGGCTGCCTCAGGATTTACTGTTGGTGGCGCCTCAACGCCTTTGTTTACAGCAAGACCTTTGTACTGAGGATCATTTTCGATATGATGGTGTTCCATATTTTTAAAACTCTATTTAATGATATTTTTTATTGCATTAATCATATCTTGAGCCAAAGAATCTGCTTCTGATGCAGTTGGAGCTTCAGAGTATATGCGAATAATTGGTTCTGTATTTGATTTGCGAAGATGAACCCATCTGTCAGCGAAATCAATTTTTACGCCATCGATATCATTTATACGTTCTTTTTTATAAAGTTCTTTTATAGCAATTAATACCCCATCTACGTCAATATCTGGTGTTAATTCTATCTTGTTTTTTGACATGAAGTAAACAGGATAGGTTGCTCTTAGTTTTGAGCAACTAAGTTTTTCATTTGCTAAATGTGTTAAGAAGAGTCCAATGCCAACTAATGCATCTCTTCCGTAATGCGACTCTGGGTATATAATGCCTCCATTGCCTTCACCACCAATTACTGCCTTCGTGGCTTTCATTGCATTTACAACATTCACTTCACCCACAGCAGCAGCGGTATAAGTACCACCATGTTTAACTGTTACATCGTTTAAGGCTCTTGTAGATGATAGATTTGAAACACTATTGCCAGGGGTGTTCTTGATAATGTAATCTGCTACAGCAACGAGGGTGTACTCTTCGCCAAACATGGATCCATCTTCATTAATTATTGCCAACCGGTCAACATCAGGGTCCACAACAAAGCCTAAATCAGCTCCTTTGCTCTTTATAAGTGAAGAAATTTCTGTTAAATGTTCGGGCAGTGGCTCTGGATTATGCGGGAATTCGCCATTAGGGGTAGTATATAATTCTATAACTTCTCTTACACCAAGTGACTTCAGTAATTGCGGCAAAACAACACCTCCAACCGAATTTACACAATCTATAGCAACTTTTAGATTGGCCTTTCGGATGGCATCAATATTTACCAATTTAAGTCCCAAAACATGATCTATGTGTTTTTGGTTGTAACTATGGTTCTCGGATACTTTACCCAATTCATCTACTTGAGCAAAATCAAAAAGCTCTTTTTCTGCAATTTCTAGTACCTCTTCTCCATCTTTTCCTGAGAGGAACTCACCTTTGTGGTTCAATAGTTTGAGTGCATTCCATTGTTTGGGGTTATGGCTCGCTGTTAAAATGATGCCGCCGTCGGCATTTTCCCAAGTTACTGCTAGTTCAGTTGTTGGTGTGGATGCTAAACCAATGTTTACCACATCGATTCCCACTCCTTGAAGCGCTCCAATGACAAGATTTTTGCACATCTCGCCAGAGATTCTAGCATCCCTGCCAACAACAATCTTTATTTTATCTTTTTTTGATTGCTTTTTGATCCATATTCCATAAGCCGATGCAAATTTTACTAAGTCGATGGGACTCAGACCTTCACCAACTTTTCCTCCAATAGTACCTCGTATTCCTGAGATTGATTTTATTAATGTCATAGCTCCTTTTTTAGTAGGAACAAAATTGCAAAAAAAGAAGGGAGTAATGAAATATTTAGAACACCTATTTCTCTTTTTTTTGAAGATATCCTAGGGTCAGAGTCTGATGCGATAATTATTAAATAACTAACCTAAAACCGAAATACGTTGAAGTTTCTCCTCTTCCAAAATTCGAATTGAACGACCATCCACCTCAATCACATTTTCTGCAACAAATGAGGATAGGGTGCGAATGGCATTGGAGGTAGTCATGTTTGAAAAATTTGCTAGGTCTTCTCTTGATATGGATACATTAAGAGTGGCGCCGTCTGCCTCATAGCCATAAATTTCACGTAATAGCATTAAACTCTCAGCTAAACGTCCTCTGATGTGCTTTTGAGTGAGTGTAACCGTTCTAAAGCGCGCAAAACCCAACTCTGAGGCGAAACTTTTTATAATGTTCATGCAGAGTTTATTGTTTGTTGCCATGAGATTGAAAATAACCTCTTTTTTTATCAGAAAGATGACGCAACTTTCAATAACAACCGCCGTTGCAACATGATTTTCTTCGGCAAAGAGTGCTCTGTAGCCAATAAAACCTGGCGGATTTGCCATGCGAACAATTTGATCACGACCACCAAAACCCTCTTTGTAAATTTTTACCTTACCAGAACCTAAACATAATAAACCAGAAGGTTTCTCTCCCTCTTTATATATGATTTGGTTTTTCTTGAAGCGAATAATAGAGTGGTTTTGCTCTAGATAGCGTTTCTCCTCCTCGGTAAGTACATCCCAGAGTAGGTGAATCTGACTAATTAAGGGTGTTGTATCAATTTCGCGTTTCTTTGTACTTGGCATTTTATGTTTTATAACATTGTTATCCGACATGCAAAAATATAAAAACTCTACATATAAAAATTGTTTTTGCCCTATTATTATTCATAATTTAGACTTATTAACTTTGTATGATGTAAGTTTGTGCTTGGTTAGATTATAAAATATAGGGTTATGTTGCTTTTTCCCAATGCTAAAATCAATTTAGGTTTAAATGTGGTCTCAAAAAGACCTGATGGATATCATAATCTTGAAACAATCTTTTATCCAATTCCAATAAGTGATGCTCTCGAGATTATTGAAGATCCTGATGGATCAAGTAAGGGGTATCAGTTTACTTCATCTGGAATAATTGTAAATGGTGCAGAAGAACATAATTTATGCGTTAAAGCTTATCTTTTGCTTAAGGATGAGTATGATTTGCCTAATGTAAAGATCCATTTACATAAAACAATTCCTATGGGCGGAGGTTTGGGGGGGGGGAGTGCCGATGCTACATTTATATTGTTGGCTCTAAATCAGATGTTCAGTCTTAATTTATCAACTCAAGCATTGAAAGATTATGCATTAAAGTTGGGTGCCGATTGTCCCTTTTTTGTTGAAAATACTCCATGTTTGGGACAAGGAGTAGGGGAGCTTTTAGAACCGATAAATCTATCATTAAAAGGGTGTTATTTTGTTTTGCTAAATCCCAATATACATGTTTCTACAGCCAATGCTTTTAGTGCTATTAAACCCAAGCAGCCGTTAGTTCGTGTAGATGAAATTATTGTAGGACCAAAAGAGAGTTGGCGTGATTTATTAGTGAATGATTTTGAGGAGAGCGTATTTCCACAATTTCCGGTGATTGAATCGTTTAAAAAGTCGTTGTATAATGATGGAGCTTTTTATGCGTCGATGAGTGGAAGTGGGGCCTCTGTTTTTGGTCTGTTTGAGAATGTACCTGATAAAATTTTAAATGAAAATTATATCGTTTGGAAGGGGTTTTTGTAGTTTTGGGCGAGATAATTAGTATAATAAAAAGGGACTATCCGTGTTGGATAGTCCCTTTTTGATTACGTTATTTGAAGAAACTACTCTTCTGAAATTTCCACCATTAAGTGGTTTTTTGGAATGCGTTGTCCTGGTTCTACACATATTTTGGTGATAGAACCATCGCAAGGCATGCAAATGTTGTTATACATTTTCATAGACTCCAAAACCAGTATGCGTTCGCCCATTTTTAAAGTCTGACCCTCTTTTACATCAATGGAAATAATAGTTCCAGGAATGATTGAGATGATCTCATTTGGATTGTTGGGTTCCCAGTTTTTTCTACCGGCATATTTTTTTGTTAGTGTTGTTTTGTAAACTCTTTTAAGAATACAAAAATCTACTAATTCTTCTTTGTTTTCCATAGCCTACGACTTAAAATGGTGCAATTCCATGCTTCTTATACGGACCTTTTTCTTCTTTATGCGCTGAAACTTCAAGTGCATGAAGTAAAAGTTGGCGTGTTTCAGCAGGTTCTATAACTGAATCGATATAACCCTTGGCAGCAGCCACGTATGGATTTGCAAATTTGTCAATATACTCCTGAACTTTTATTTTTCTCATCTCTTCAGAGTTCTCAGCTTCATCGATCTCTTTCTTGAAGATGATATTTGCCGCTCCCTCTGGACCCATAACCGCAATTTCAGCTGTTGGCCAAGCAAAGTTAAAGTCAGATCCTAAGTGACGAGAGTTCATTGCGATATAACCTCCTCCATAAGCTTTTCTTAAGATAACTGTGATTTTTGGTACAGTTGCCTCTGAATAAGCGTAAAGAACTTTGGCTCCGTGACGGATAACACCAGCATGCTCTTGGTCAACACCAGGTAAGTAACCAGGCATATCCTCAAGTGTAACAATCGGAATTTCAAAAGCGTTACAGTAACGAATGAAACGAGCTGCTTTATCAGAGCTATCGCAATCTAACACACCAGCTAAAACAAGTGGTTGGTTAGCGACAAAACCAATTGTTTGTCCGTTTAGACGACCAAATCCAATAACGATATTAGCCGCAAAATAGGTCATAATTTCAAAGAAGTCAGAATCATCCACAATAGCGCGAATAACCTCTCTTACGTCGTAAGGCATTCTTGGGTCTGCAGGAATGATATCTTCGATTTTACCTTTGAATTTAGGCTCTTTTGGAGGGAATACCTTAGCTTTTTGAGTGTTATTCCAAGGGATGAAGGTGATTAATTTCTTAATCTGATCAAAACACTCTTGTTCGCTTAAAGCAAAGAAGTGTGCGCAACCAGTGATCTCTGCATGAACGCGAGCTCCACCAAGTTCTTCCATTGAGATCTTCTCTCCTAATACTGTTTCAATTACACTTGGGCCAGTGATAAACATTTTTGAAATGTTATCAACCATGAACACAAAGTCTGTAAGTGCTGGAGAATAAACGGCACCACCAGCACAAGGGCCAAGAATAACTGAAATTTGAGGGATTACACCCGAAGCTATAGTGTTGCGATAGAAAATCTCACCGTAACCAGCCAAAGAGTTAACACCTTCTTGAATACGTGCACCACCTGAATCGTTAATACCGATTACTGGAACGCGCATCTTAAGAGCGTGATCCATAATTTTAGTGATTTTACGAGCGTGCTTCAAACCAAGTGATCCACCTGCAACTGTAAAGTCTTGTGCATAGATACATACTGGTGCGCCATAAATGGTACCTGTACCAATAATAACACCGTCGCCATGCAACTCTTTGTTAGCCATACCGAAGTCGCGAGCTTCATGCTCTACGAAAAGGTCATACTCAGTGAACGAGTTGGGGTCTAGAAGCGCTAAAATACGTTCGCGAGCGGGCATCTTACCCATCGCAACTTGCTTTTCGATAGCTTTTTCGCCACCACCTTGTTGCACTATTTCTTTTCTTCTGCGAAGATCAAGGATGTGCTTTTTTAATGACATAAGTTAATAATTTAAATTAACACACTTATTATTCAAGCGTT
>RRZU010687866.1_pt1 | contig 11286 bp, 7 predicted proteins | sample 2165561 | NCBI WGS metagenome assembly RRZU01 (sample SAMN10456909, study PRJNA506462) | wastewater metagenome | isolation source: wastewater sludge | place: USA: Moscow, Idaho | reverse complement strand
CTGAAGAGACACAGGATGATAACGCATCTGCAGCCCCAGTGAAAAAGGGGTTGTTCTCATGGTTTGGTCGTAAAAAAGATAAGGCTAAAGCTGAGCCGACAGCGGTTGTTGTGCCAGAAGCTGAGCCAGAAACCGAGCTGGAAGTTGCTGCAATCACTGAGCCTGAGCCTGCTAATGAGCCAGAAGCACAGCCGACTGTTGTCTTAGAGCCAGCTGCGCCTGAGGTGATTAAGCCGCAACTACCTGCTGCCGAGGTGCAAGCACCGCTGCCAGTCGAGCCGCCTGCTGAGCCAGTTGCTGTGACAGAGCAGCCAGAACCCGCAGTGTCGGCTGACACTCCAGCCGCTGCAGTGGATGCGGATGTACCGGTTTTAGCGGCTAATTTAGCCGGGCAGAGTAAGCCACAAGGCAATAAAGTGGGTTGGTTTGCGCGTCTGAAACAAGGTTTAGCCAAAACCAGTTCCAGCCTTGGCGAAGGTATGGCCAGCCTGTTTTTAGGCAAAAAAGAAATTGATGACGACCTGCTCGAAGAGCTGGAAACCCGTTTGCTGATGGCGGACGTGGGTATGGAAGCCACTACCGCGATTATGGGTAACCTCACTCGTCGTGTAGCCCGTAAAGAATTAGCCGACAGCGGTGCGCTCTACCAAGCCTTACAAGTGGAAATGGCCGAGTTACTGCGCCCGGTTGAACAGCCGATGACTATTTCAGCACAGAAAAAGCCGCATGTGATTTTGGTGGTCGGCGTCAATGGTGCGGGTAAAACCACCACCATTGGTAAATTAGCTCAGCGTCTGCAAAACGAAGGCAAAAAAGTCATGCTAGCGGCTGGTGATACCTTCCGCGCTGCCGCGGTAGAACAACTGCAGGTCTGGGGTGAGCGCAATCAAATCCCAGTGATTGCCCAGCACACCGGCGCCGATTCTGCTTCGGTGATTTTTGATGCGGTGCAAGCGGCGCAAGCGCGGGGCATGGACGTGTTAATTGCCGATACGGCAGGGCGTTTGCACACCAAAGATAACTTGATGGAAGAGCTGCGCAAAGTCGCACGCGTGATGGGTAAGCTCGATGACAGCGCCCCGCACGAAGTGTTATTGGTACTGGATGCTGGTACCGGTCAGAATGCAATTAACCAAACCCGTCAATTTAATGAAACCATTCCCTTGACCGGTTTAGCCTTAACCAAGCTGGATGGAACAGCCAAAGGTGGGGTGATTTTTGCCTTGGCCAAGCATTTCCAAATCCCAGTACGCTATATTGGCGTGGGTGAAGGTATTGATGATTTACGCGACTTTGTGGCCGATGATTTTGTCAAAGCATTGTTTGCACAAAAGGATGATGAATGATTCGTTTTGAGCAGGTCGAAAAGCGCTACCCCAATGGACATGTGGGGTTACATGAGTTGAGCTTTCGTGTGCGCCGTGGTGAATTTTTATTTGTCACCGGTCACTCAGGTGCGGGTAAAAGTACCATGCTGCGCCTGCTGTTAGCGATGGAGCGCCCAACGGCTGGCAAACTCTTGCTGGCCGGACAAGACCTCGCAAAAATTCGTAATTCACAGATTCCGTTTTTACGTCGCCAGATTGGCGTGGTGTTTCAAAACCACCAGCTGCTGTTTGACCGCAGTGTTTTTGCTAACGTGGCGCTGCCACTGCAAATTCTGGGCTTACCACAAGATGAAATTAATCAGCGTGTCAGCTTAGCCTTGGAGCGAGTGAGCCTCAAAGAAAAGGCGCTACAAGCACCATCAGACTTATCCACGGGCCAGCAGCAGCGTGTGGGTATTGCGCGCGCGATTGTGCATCAGCCTGCTCTTTTACTCGCGGATGAGCCCACCGGTAACTTAGACCCGCGCTTGGCGGCGGAAATCATGGCGGTGTTTGAAGATATTAACCAGCTGGGCACCACTGTCTTGATTGCCAGTCACGATTTGGCCCTGATTGCGCGGATGCGTCATCGTATGCTGACTTTGCAGCGTGGTCGTTTAATTGGTGATGGAGAAGCAGGCTAATGTGCGCAGCTAAAATTACTCCAAATCAACCTGGTGAGCGCGTTGGCGCAACTAGCAAGAATCAAGTGGCTGATAGCCTGTCGGATAACCGCGGCTTTCGTAATCAATTTCGTGCATGGGTAGAAAGCCACCGTGCCAGTTGCAGTGACAGTATTACCCGCTTAGTACGCCAACCCTTAGGTAGCTTTTTTACCTGCTTGGTGATGGCCGTCGCCTTAAGTTTGCCCATGGGTTTAGCGCTGCTGCTGGAAAACGTCAGTCAATTGGGTGGCTCATGGCAGCGTGCGGCACAAATCTCTATGTATTTAGAGCTTGATGCGGGTGATACCTACGGTCAATTATTACGCGATAAAATTGCTGAGCACCCGCATGTAGCAGAGGCACAGTGGATCAGTCGTGAACAAGCTTTAGCTGAGTTTCAAGAGCAATCTGGCTTAGGTGATGCGCTACGTGAGTTACCGGATAACCCATTGCCCGGTAGTATCTTAGTCACCCCCGAAGTTATTGATAAAGACACCTTGGTGGCCTTGCTCGCTGAGCTGAAAGCCATGCCAAAGGTGCAGCAAGCCCAGCTCGATTTAATATGGATTGAGCGTTTGGCCGCCATTTTACAGATGGGTGAGCACTTTATTTTCGCTTTATCAGTCTTGCTGATTGCCGCATTACTACTGGTGGTGGGCAATACTATTCGCCTGCATATTGAAAACCGTCGCATTGAGATTGAAGTGATTAAGCTCGTGGGTGGTACTGACGGCTATGTACGTCGTCCGTTTTTATATATGGGCGTACTGTACGGCCTAGCCGGCGGGGTATTAGCTTGGATATTGTTGGCCTTTGGTTTGCAATGGCTCAATGGTTCAGTCGTGCAGTTGGCGCAGCTGTATGGCAGTGACTTTAGTTTGTCGGGTGTACCAATCGAAGATGGCTTTTCCTTACTACTTGGTGCAGTATTGTTAGGCTACATCGGTGCTTGGTTAGCTGTAGCACGGCACTTGCGGGAATTATCACCGCGTTAGTAGCAACGCTTTATAGGAGAAGGGTTTGCGCGAATTTACGCAGCGCAATAAATGGAACTTTCTGGCATTATTGCCATCTTATACATAATTGTATTGTTAAGATATTGTTACCCGTTGGAGGATATTTATGACCACCACGACCGCATTACAAACGGCGCAGATGCTCAGCCCAGGTGCTAACCTGCAGGCGTATGTGCATTCTGTGAACTCGATTCCGGTGTTGTCCGTTGAACAAGAACGTGACCTAGGCGAGCGTTTGTTTTATCACCAGGATTTAGATGCTGCCCGCCAAATGGTAATGGCCCACTTACGTTTTGTGGTGCATATTGCGCGCAGTTATTCAGGCTATGGCCTGCCGCAAGGCGATTTAATTCAAGAAGGTAACGTTGGCCTGATGAAGGCAGTAAAGCGTTTTAACCCAGAGATGGGTGTGCGCTTAGTGTCTTTTGCTGTGCACTGGATTAAAGCTGAGATTCACGAATATGTGTTGCGTAATTGGCGCATTGTTAAAGTGGCCACTACTAAAGCGCAGCGTAAATTATTCTTTAATTTGCGTAGCCAGAAAAAACGTTTAGCTTGGTTAACCAATGATGAAGTGACTGCCGTAGCCGACTCTTTGGGTGTGGAAGCACGCGAAGTGCGCGAGATGGAAAGCCGCTTAACCGGCCATGATATGTCCTTTGATCCGTCAGATAGTGACGATGATGAAAGCGCTTACCAGTCGCCTGCCAACTACTTAGAAGATCACAGTTATGATCCAGCCTTGCAGTTGGAAGCCTCGGATCAGACTGAGAATGACAGCAGTAGCTTGCATGAAGCACTCAGTGAATTGGATGAGCGCAGCCGTGATATTTTGCAGCAGCGTTGGTTGTCCGATGAGAAGGTCACGCTGCACGACTTAGCAGCGCAATATGGTGTGTCTGCTGAGCGTATTCGCCAGTTAGAAAAAAATGCCATGAAGAAGCTTAAAAGTAGCATTGCTGCTTAAGATATATCCTGCGGGTGACACAAAGGCGACCTTAAACAGTCGCCTTTTTTATTGTCTGCAGATTAGCAAGTTAGGTTGCTGCTGCCGAGAGCCTGCTCTAGCATGGCCTGATGACTGCGCGCTGAGCGCAATGGCAAGATCATCAGTGAATGAGGTCAAGGTATGACGCAATCTGTATTAATTATCGGCGGTAGCAGTGGCATTGGTCAGGCGATAGCGCAGCAGTCCAGTGCAGAAGGTGCAGTGGTCAGCGTGATTAGCCGACAAGCAGCACCGATTGCTAGTCCATGGTTTTGGTATCAAGATGCGCCGCAGAGTCAGCACAGCAGTCAAGATTGCATTGAGCAGGCTTTACAGCATAAGCCCGATACCATTGTGATCTGTAATGGCGTTTTGCATGATGCGCAAGGCTTGCCGGAGAAGACCATTCGCCATCTAGACAGCGCCATTCTCACTCAGCGTTTACAGACCAATGTGGTGATTCCAGCGCAGTATTTACAGGCTTTATTTCGTTATCTAAGCCGCACCCCGCAGATTAAAGTTTTGGTGCTCAGTGCGAAAGTCGGCAGTATTACGGATAACCATTTAGGCGGTTGGTACAGCTATCGCATGAGTAAAGCTGCGCTGAATATGCTGGTGAAAAACCTCAGTTTAGAAGTGCAGCGCCTCAATCCCAGTGCCAGTATCGTGACTGTGCATCCGGGGACCACGGATACAGCCTTATCCGAGCCTTTCCAAAGCAATCTACCTGCTGGGCAATTACAAACCACAGCACACACCGCGCAGCGCCTACTCCAAGTGCGTGATGCGCTGACACCCCAGCACAGTGGTAACTTACTCAACTGGGATGCGAGTATCTTGCCGTTTTAAATCTATGCATGTTGAGCATGTACGTTGAGGTGGTATTGAACACAATCGAAAGTCAGCAGCAGTATTTTGAACAGACCTTTAAGGGCCTAGATCTGCAAGATTTAGTCTGCGTGGGCACTGAATTTGAAGAGTGCAGTTTTATTGACTGTAATTTTACCAGTGCCGTGTTTGAAAACTGTAACTTTATGAACTGCAGCTTTCGCGGTTGCCAATTAAGCTTAATCAGTGTGCCGTATTCACGCTTGTTTGAGTTGAGCTTTGTGGAGTGTAAGTTGGTTGGCGTGGATTGGACACGCGCTAATTGGTCGGCCTATCACAAAGATTTTGAAATCAGCTTTCGCCAATGCATCCTCAATGACTCATCATTTTTCGGCCTGACGCTGCAAGCGCTGGTGCTGGATGAATGCAAAGTGCAGGATGTGGATTTTCGCGAAGGTGATTTCTCCCATGCGGTGATGACCTACAGCGATTTTACCCACAGCCTATTTATGCGCACTAATTTACAGTCTGCGAACTTCACTGAGTCGACCCAGTACGCGATTAATATTTTAGAAAACCAAGTGCAAGGTGCGAAGTTTTCTAAGCATGAGGCGGTGTATTTGCTCGAAGGCCTAGGAATTGAGTTGGTGGATTAAATTTTGCTGCTAGGTTGGTTCTCTAGCAGCAAGGCTGTACCTGTTAATAACGAATGCATGGCTGTTTAAAATGGCCAAAACATTGGAATAAAGATCACGCCCAGCACCCAGAAAATCATATTTAGGGGTAAGCCAATTTTAATAAAATCGCTGAATTTATAGCCACCTGCGCTGTAGACCATCATATTGGTTTGATAGCCGACTGGCGTCATAAAGCTGGTTGAAGCAGCGAAGGTGATCGCAATTAAAAACGGCGTAGGATCAGCATTCATCAGCAGCGCGGTAGAAAATCCAATCGGCGTTAGCAGTACCGCTGCCGCCGAGTTACTCATCAGTTCACCCAGCGCCAACGCCATCAAATAGAGCACGGCTAACACTACATGCGGTCCCAGATGGCTGACCAAACCAATGCTGTTATCCACTAAAAACTGTGCCGCGCCGCTGCTGCTCATGGCAATGCCCAGAGGTAACAGCCCAGCGATTAAGATCACGATCGACCAGTCGGTACTTTCATAGACATCATCGGCATGAATACAGCCCGCCAGCGTCATAGCCACGGCTCCAGTCAGTGCAGATAAGGCAATCGGTAGCCAACCCAATGCCGATACTGTAACTACCGCCGCCATGACCGCGACGGCAAAAGGTGCACGCCAACCGTAATCTAAAGTCGCTTCACGCTGTGAAATCACAATGACGCTTTTATCTTTGCGCAGGGCGGCTAAGTCTTTTTCCGGTAGCGCCATCAGTAAAATATCACCGATGCGCAAACGTAAACTATTGAGCTGCGTACGCACCACTTGGCCACGACGTTGCACACCTAAAACCGAAGCGTTGTAGCGCCAACTGCGATTTAATACCGCGAGTAAACGCCCGGCTGCACGCGATTGTGGAGCGATCATCACTTCGGCTAACACGGACTTGTCTTGTTTCTCGCCCTTGAGTTGGAAATCAGTTTTGGTATTAAAGTCGAGTTTTTGCTCATCTTTAAGGGTTTCCAAATCTGACCAGACGCCGCGCGTGAGTAAAATATCCCCCTCTTGCAGTTCTTGGGCACGCGGTGACCAGTATTTTTCACCCTCACGCAGCAACTCTAATACATACACATTGTAGTTTTTACTCAGCTGCGCTTGCTCGACAGTACTGCCGAGTAATTTTGATTCGGCGCTGATTTTTAGCTCGGTAATATAGTGGCCAAATTCATAGAGGTTATCTAAATCGGCACTGCGTACATCAGGTAATAACCAGCGGCCAAAGGTCAGTAAATATAAGCAGCCTGCCGTGGCACAGATTGCTGCCAAAGGTAAAAACTCAAACATACTAAAACCGCTATGGCCTAAATCTTTAGCCACTGAGTTCACTAGCAGGTTGGTTGAGGAGCCGATTAAGGTAAAGACGCCGGCCATTTGTGCGACATAGGACAGCGGGATCAAGGTCTTGGAGGGTGTTAAACCAACTTTTAAGCTGGCGGCAATCACAATCGGAATAAAAATCGCCACCACAGCAGTGTTATTGATAAAGGGCGCAATCAGCAGAATTAAGGCAAATAGTATCAGCAAAAACTGTAAGGGTGAGCGTGCCGCCCCAAGCATTTTTTGGATACCACTCAGCGCTCCACTGTTTTGCAACCCAGCCGCCAGAATAAACATAGCCGCCACAGTGATGGTGGCAGGGTTACTAAAACCGCTCAATGCTTGGCTGGGACTGACTAAATCAAGCAGCGTTAAGCTGACCAGTACCAGTATCGCAATGGCATCAACACGCAGCTTTTCGCTAATAAATAGCGCCATGGATGACGCAGTAATGAGCAAAACCAGAAAGATTTCTAAGGTCATAAACGTCTCGTATAATAATTTTTATAGCAGATCGAGTCATGTTCTACAGATTTGAGCACTACTATCGCTGTTAGTGATTGGTTTGTCTTGTTATTAACCAGCGGGCTGTGTTTGCTGTGCAGTAGTAGATCTCTTGATAATGACACTGGCAAGTCACAGTAGTGCGCAAGGTCACTCAAGCTGAGAGTGTGCTGTAGCTCAGTTGAGCGCTGGGGGAGGGATGCACACTAGATGTAAGAGGAAATGGCATGAGTGCTGATACACAAAGGCGCTTGCATCTTGGTGTGATGCAGGCGCCGTTGAGGGTTGCAGGTTGCTTGCTAGTTTAAGCTTTTAGGTCAAAACGGTCAGCGTTCATCACCTTAGTCCACGCAGCGACAAAGTCGTGCACGAACTTTTCTTGGTTATCGTCCTGTGCATAGACTTCAGCGTAGGCACGCAACACTGAGTTCGAGCCAAACACCAAGTCAACACGACTGGCGGTCCATTTCACTGCACCGCTATGACGCTCACAAATCTCGTAAGAGTTACGGCCGGTAGGTTTCCAGGTGTAAGCCATATCGGTCAAGTTGACGAAAAAGTCATTACTGAGCACGCCGACACGGTCGGTAAACACGCCATGCTGGCTGTTACCGTAGTTGGTGCCTAACACGCGCATACCACCGACCAGTACCGTCATTTCATGCGCAGTCAGTTGCATCAATTGCGCACGATCCAGTAATAGCTCTTCCGCGCTGACCACATAATGCTGTTTCATCCAGTTACGGAAACCATCGGCGAGCGGTTCCAGTACATCGAATGATTCAGCATCAGTCATCTCGTCGGTAGCATCACCACGGCCGGGGGCAAAAGGCACAGTCACTGTTACGCCAGCGGCTTGTGCTGCTTGTTCAATACCCAGGTTACCGGCCAAGACAATCACGTCAGCTACGCTGGCACCGGTTTGGGCAGCAATGGCTTCCAGTACGTTCAGTACTTTAGCTAAACGCTCAGGCTCGTTACCTTGCCAGTCTTTTTGTGGCGCTAAACGAATACGTGCACCGTTGGCTCCACCGCGCTTATCTGAACCACGGAAGGTACGCGCGCTGTCCCAAGCGGTAGTGACCATCTCGCTGAGTGTTAGACCACTGGCGGCAATCTTGGCTTTGACTGCGGCGACATCATAATCGGTACGACCCACAGGCACTGGATCTTGCCAAATCAGCACTTCTGCGGGTGCATCGGGGCCGATATAGCGAGTGTTTGGACCTAGATCACGGTGGGTTAATTTAAACCAAGCGCGGGCGAAGGTATCAGAAAAGTACTCAGGATCCTTGTAGAAACGCTCAGAAATCTTACGGTATTCTGGATCCATCTTCATCGCCATATCGGCGTCGGTCATAATCGGATTATGACGGATGGATGGGTCTTCCACATCAACCGGTTTGTCTTCTTCTTTAATATCAATGGGTTCCCACTGCCACGCACCGGCTGGGCTTTTCTTCAGTTCCCACTCGTAATTGAGCAGCAGTTCAAAGTAGCCGTTATCCCAGACTGTTGGGTTGGTGGTCCAAGCGCCTTCAATACCACTACCCACGGTGTCACGGCCAATGCCACGAGTGGTGTGGTTGTTCCAGCCTAAGCCTTGCTCAGTCAGATCAGCACCTTCTGGCGCTGGGCCCAGATTGGCGGCGCTGCCATTACCGTGACATTTACCCACGGTGTGGCCACCGGCAGTCAGGGCCACAGTTTCTTCATCATTCATCGCCATACGGGCGAAGGTGATGCGTACGTCATGCGCGGTTTTTAGCGGATCAGGTTGACCGTCCACGCCTTCTGGATTGACATAAATCAGGCCCATCATCACGGCGGCCAATGGGTTGGCTAGATCGCGTTCACCAGAGTAACGGCTGTTCGCACCACCGCTGGGCTCGAGCCATTCTTTTTCTGCACCCCAGTAAATATCTTTTTCTGGATGCCAAATATCTTCACGGCCAAAGGCGAAACCAAAGGTTTTCAGACCCATAGATTCATAGGCCATATTACCCGCCAGAATCATTAAGTCGGCCCAGCTGATTTTATTACCGTATTTTTTCTTAATCGGCCATAACAGACGACGGGCTTTATCCAGATTGACGTTATCGGGCCAAGAGTTGAGTGGGGCGAAACGCTGATTACCTTTACCACCACCGGCACGACCATCGGCAATTCGATAGGTACCAGCCGAGTGCCAGGCCATACGAATCATCAGGCCACCGTAATGACCCCAATCCGCTGGCCACCAATCTTGGCTGTCGGTCATCAGTGCTTTGAGGTCGTTTTTTAGCGCCGTGACGTCGAGCTTTTTAACTTCTTCACGGTAGTTAAAATCGGCGCCTAAAGGATTTGTCTTGCTGTCGTGCTGGTGCAAAATATCCAGATTGAGGGCGTTGGACCACCAGGCTTTGGGTTCTTTACTCGCTGAAGTTACACCGCCGTGCATCACGGGGCATTGGCCTGCTGTGTTTGGATTATTAGTATTCATTGTTAGCTCCGACGTTTAGTAGCATTGGCTCTGATTGGCGAATATCGTCATCAGACATTCATATACAGAAGTGACATAAGGCGCGTTACTCATAGTGTAAAACCTTGTGTGCTGGCTTAAGGACCATGGACCTAGAGTAACTATAAACCTTTTATTGCTCTAATTTATTGTTGATAACGTTTCGATAGGTTTTTTGTATGATTAGGTATGCAGCACATCACATCAGCACCGATTAAGGTGCTAACGCAATCTGCTTTGTATTGAGGAATGTAGTTAAGGGTCAGGTGTGGCTTGCTGTGCAAAATGGTTGGCGATAACGCACATGCCCATGGCCACTAAGCCTAGAACCAGCAGGGCTATGGGTAGCGTAAACAACGAAGGTGCTGCCAGCAGACTGGCAATAAAGCCAATGGTGGCCGCCAGTAAAAACTGCATAAAGCCCATTAAGGCTGAAGCAATCCCAGCATGCTGTTGGGTGTGGGCCATGGTCACTGCGGTCAGGTTGCCGGTAATCATACCCAGCATAGCAATACCCATACCCAGCAAAATGCTATAGCTCCACAAGGCTTGCCAATCCAGTTGCACCAAGACCATCAGTGATAAACCAATCACCATAAAACCGCTTAAGCCGACAAATAAAATACGTGCGGCGCTGTAGTACTTGAGCAGGCGTAAGTTAATTTGGCTGATGGCAATCATCAGTACTGCATTGGCGGCAAAAACATAGCTGAACTGGTTAGGGGTTAGGCCAAACATGTTAATAAACACAAAGGGAGCGTTGTTTAAGTAGATAAACAAACAACCCAAGGTGCAACTGGTGGCCATGGTGTAAAAGAAGAAGCTGGGGTTGCTGATTTGAATCGCGTAGTTGCGCACAATATTACGCATCGATAAGGGTACGCGACGCTCTACAGGTAAGGTCTCCGGCAGCCAGCGCACGGTAAATATACCGCTGACCACACCAAGAATGGCCAGTACCCAAAAAATCAGATGCCACTCACCATAGAGTAAAATCACCCCGCCGAGCATCGGCGCAGTAATGGGTGCGATCATCATCACTTGCATCAGCATCGAGTAAATTCGTGCTGAGTTTTGTGGGTCGCAGGTATCAGTCACTATTGCACGTGATGCTACAGAGCCTGCAGCCGCACCAATGGCCTGTAAGAAGCGTGCAACCAGCAAGCCTTCAAGGCTGGTGGTCATGGCCGCGGCAAGCGATCCGATGGTAAATAAAACAATACCGAATAACAGAGGCGGTCGGCGGCCAAAGCGATCGAGAAAGGGCCCATATAAGCCTTGACCAATACCCAAGCCCACAAGAAAGACAGTGAGGGTTTGTTGCACTTGTCCTTCGCTGATCTCCAAACTGCTAGCCACTGTTGGAAATGCCGGGAGGTACATATCAATCGCTGCTGCAACTAAGGCGCTGAG
>RRZU010882165.1_pt1 | contig 11288 bp, 5 predicted proteins | sample 2165561 | NCBI WGS metagenome assembly RRZU01 (sample SAMN10456909, study PRJNA506462) | wastewater metagenome | isolation source: wastewater sludge | place: USA: Moscow, Idaho | reverse complement strand
CAGAAGTAAAATCGGCAAGATTGCACCAAGGTGTGGAAAAGTGATTGTAATTTGTTGACACATAAGGACAGTCTGTCAAAGCATCCCGCATGATCATCATAGCCGGATAGCCGAACTCTTGGGCAGCAGAAATTTCGAAATAATTATAACTATACATAAAGGCCGCCGTACTATTTGCTAAAGATTCCAAAGCGGTTTCCGATACTCCTATCTGATCTGATGTAGCGTATTCTGTGGGAATTGCTTCATCCATACATCCTACAAAAGACAATACGGGGAAATATAATAGTATCAGTCTGAATAATATTTTTTTCATAATTGAATGAGTCTTTAGTTAGAAATCAAATTTAAGGTTTAGCATAAATCTACGTGTACTGGGGTAATAACCCGACTCTAAATCACCATCAAAGTCCCGGTTCGGAATAAACCCTTTTCTTTTTGATAGCAAAAAGAGGTCGTCTACACCGGCAGATGCAATTATCCCTTCAATTCCTAATTTGTTCACTATACTTCTTGGAATAATATAACTCAGCGTTATATTTTGCAGATTCAGATAATCGGCTTTCGTGAGCCAACGATCAGATGATGACGTAAAATAACGATCGTCATATTGCCAGCGTGCATACATGTTATTCGGATTCTCTGCAGTCCACGATTTGGATATGTCTTTATGGAAGTTAAACCCGGTATGTCCACTGTATGGAGCAGTCATCAACGATGCATATGTGGCATCGTAAGAGTAGCCACCCAATCGATAAACGAAATTGAAAGAAAGAGACAATGTTTTCCAGCTCAGACTTCCTCCAAATCCACCCAATAATTTAGGCTGCGAACTTCCGCAATCGAAGTATGATGCCGAACTATAAGTTGTAGTGGTCGACAATTCGCCATTGTCCGAATCTTGTACATACCACATGCCACGGCCTTCGTCATCGACTCCGGCAAATTTTTTCAGATAAAATGTCTTGTACTCCAGACCCTCTCCATAAAAATACCGGCCGGAGCTATAACCCTTGGCTGAAATGCTTCCATCAAGATTATAAAGCGTTTCGCCGGTTCTTTCTTCTGCCAGATCTAATACTTTAGCCTTATTTATCGAACCGTTCACATACATTGACCACGTGAAATCTTTACTGCGAATGATGTCTCCTCTCAGCTCAAATTCGAAGCCGCTATTACGCATACTGCCGACATTGTCATAGTACGTAGAATACCCCAAAGAATAAGGAACGGATATCAAAGCCAGCATATTGGTGGTTTTAGTATTATAGTATTCAATACCTCCGCGCAAACGACTGTTGAATAAATCAAATTCTATCCCTGTGTTTATAGCCGACCGGGTCTCCCATGTGATTTCTTTGTTCCCTTTATTCTTGAAGGTAAGGGCTATGTCTCCATTGAGATTTGTTATATCATACGTATCTATATAGCGATGATAGCCAATCTGATCATTCCCGTTCTGTCCGTAAGACAACTTATATTTCAACTCGTTAATCCAAGGTACATTGAAAAAATCTTCGTTGGAAATAAGATAAGCTCCCCCGAAAGAGAAAAAGTTGCCCCAACGGTGATCGGGATGGAAGTTTGATGAAGCATCCCGTCTGTATGAGGCGTCGAAGCTATATATTCCTTTGTAATCATATAAAGCACGTGCTCCAAATCCTTCGCTTTGATAAGATTTTGAATATGAATTAACATCATTCATTGTAACAGCTCCTGCTAGTTCCTGGTTTTCAAAATAGCTAAACATATTCGACTTATTGCCGTACAGGTAATAAGAGTCAGATTTGTAGGACTCGTGTAATAATGTCGCCTTCAAATTATGCGAACCAAAACTTTTATTATAATTAGCCAATTGCTGTAAATTCAGAGTTTCGTCTTTGTATGCGGTAACTGACACAGACCCTCCCGGATTGGATGTCCCGTAGAAAGGCTGCCCGGTGGATTTGTATCTCCGTTCACGATCGTTATAGGCAACATTTAAGGTTACAGTCAATTCGGGCAGCAATATTAAATCAGCTGCTCCTTGCGCACCCACTTTTGTAGATTCGGTTCTTCTGGTTTGCAGTAATGTTTCCTGAATACGGTTCGATCCCGGACGAATCGGTCGAGATATTCCATTGTTGTATGTTCCATCTCCATAATCATAAACTTTACCATTTGCATCATACAGTATATTGCCATTTGCATCGCGTATGTATACCGGATAGATAGGGGCTATTTCGTTGACATTGGAAAACAGATTATTGGAATTATTGCTATAGTCCGGATCACTATCAGTTGTGGATTTTGCAACATCCAGATTACCGCTGAACCTCAGCCATGTTCTTGCCTGAAACATACCTTTTAGCCGTCCGGTAAATCGTTTATAACCTGAGGATTCTGTTATACCTTCGGCATCGGTATAGCCAACAGATGCCAAGAGATTCATTTTCTCAGTACCTCCCTTTATACTAAGGTTATAGTCCTGATAAATACCCGTAGTGTATGTTTCCTTCATCCAATCGTCCGGATATAAATAGTAGCTTCCACCGTCAGAATTAGTAACCAACCGACCTAAAGTTGCATTCGGGTTGAGCCTGCCATTATGCCCTACAAGCTGTTGCCCATCGGGAACGGTATATACGAGATAACCCAAGCCTCCTTCGTCACTATTTTTTGTCCATGATGAGTTTGCTGCCTGGTTTGCTTCATAAGCACTGTATCCGCCTACATTCTGATAATAATTATAGAGTGCTCTGTAGTGCTGTTCGTAAAATTCTCCGGGATTTTCGATAACATCGTACAAATCGCTACTCCTCACTTTCGACAATGCGAATTTAGTATCTAAAGAAACTGATATTTTATCTTGCCGTCCCGCCTTTTTTGTGGTTATCAGCACCACTCCGTTTCCTCCTCTGGCCCCGTAAATAGCTGTAGAGGCTGCATCTTTCAACACGGTAACGGACTCAACGTCATTCGGATTAATATTATTCCACCCGCTTTCGTATGGCACTCCATCGACAACAAAGAGAGGGTCTTTCCCTGCATTGATAGAACTGGCTCCACGGATGCGAAATGAAGGTGTCGCATCAGGAGCTCCTGACGAATTTTGCACCTGTACGCCTGGGGCCATCCCTTCTATTACGCTCATTACACTTTGTACAGGACGGCGGGCAATAGCATCTGATGAAATAACAGAGGCCGAACCTGTAAATGACGATCGCTTTTGTTCTCCGTAAGCGATTACAACCACCTCATTCATCAATACTGTGTTCTCGTGCAATGTGATATCTAAAGTTCGTTGTGCTTCTATTTTTATTTCCTGGGTTATATAACCAATATATGAAACAATAATCGTCGAATTTTCAGGAACATCGAGTTTGAAATTCCCGTCGATATCGGTTACGGTTCCTTTATTGGCCATTCCTTTTACAGATATCGACACCCCTATCAGTGGCTCATTCTTTACGTCTCTGACCATTCCCGATATTGGAATATCTTGTGGCTGTAACGCTTCCGCCTGTATTTGTTCTACGCTATTTTTATCCGATTCTTTTACCTTATGTGATACATATATCTGATTTCCTGAAATTACATATGTATTGTTGGTGAAACTGAAAACCTTATTAAGAATTTCTCCTATAGTTTCATTCTTTGCAGAAACACTTACTTTCTTATTTGTATCAATGACATTGTCGGAATAGAAGAAAACAAAATCGCTTTGATTTTCTATAATAGAAAAGATTTCTTTAATAGACTTATTACTGGTATGTAGTGATATCCGGGTTTCCTGGGAATATCCGGAGTTTGCGTATGACATGCCGATGCATAAAAAGAGAAAGAAGATAGTGAGTTTCACGGCTAACAAAGCTTTTTTACATTTAGTACTTTTTAAACTAAAAGAATTTATATTTATCATATATTTGCGTTAATTTAATTAATAATCTGAGGACATTGATTTTAATTAGATTCTATGATCAGAGAATACGGCAATATTCTCTGATCTTTTTGTTCGTTTTTATTTCATCATAGGCTTTTCTTTCTATTAGATAGATTAATGTTTGATTATTTTGATAACTTTATTTTATATACATCGTTTTCCTTCGCATACGATATTGGCACCGAATTGGAGAGTCCGTCGAGAACAGTTTCAAATTCATCTCTCAGATTCAGTTTACCTGAGCATAGGTATTTCCCGGCTTCCTTATCGCAAACCACTTTCACTCCATAGTACATTGAAAGACGGCCAATCACATGTTCAAATGATTCCTTATTGAATATATATTTGCCGTCGACCCATGATGTGTATAGGGTTACATCCACGTCTCTGATTTCCTCGTTTGAGTTGGATTTGTCGTACTTATAGATTTTATTCGGTGTCAATGTTGCATTATGCTTTGTTGTTCTGTTTACTACATTTACTTTTCCCGATACCAGTACGACATTGTTATCGTTTTCTTTGCTATATGCAGTAATATTGAATTTTGTACCCAATACTTTTATATCCATATCTTTGGTCTTGACAATAAACGGACGATCCGGATCTTTTGCCACATCCAGATATATCTGACCATCGACAAATATTTCTCTTTCCTTCTTATTGAATTCGATAGGATATACCAATTGGGTACCGGCATTTGCCCATACCTTCGTTCCGTCCGAGAAAGTGATGGAAGACCTCTTACCAAAAGGGATTAATAGTTGATTAAAGCTTGAAGACTGATCTTTGGAAATATTTTTACCATCATCCATCGTTATCTTATCGTCTTTGTACTGTATATCTACATTCTCTGTGTTAATATCCACTGTCTTATCGTCCGACAAGATCAGCTGGATATCCTTTGATGTGGTAAAATCGGCTGTGGTTGTGTTTGCAAAAGACATTATATCTTCAGGCTTGTCTGAATTGATATTTAAAACTAAGGCGGCTATAATCACACAGGCTGCGGCAATGGCAGCGGATATTATTGCAATCTTTCCGGCTTTACTCGATTTAGTTTTAACGTCTTGTATCAAAACCCTCTCTCTGAAATCATTCAGCTCTTTATTTATATCTATTTTGCCTTTGTGTTTTGTATATTCCAAAGAATTCCACAAGCGGTACATTGCAAGAAATTCATTTTTGTTTTTCTCACTTTCTCCAATCCATTCAGAAAGAATATTCAATTCTTCGTTTGTGATTGTACCATCGAAGTATTTTACTAAAATGTCCAAGGAATATGTTTCCATCAGATTAGATTACGTTACATTATATTAAACGATTGATATCAAAAGAACCCTACCTCAAAAAAAGAATTATTTTGGGAATATTGAAAAAAGAATGATAAGAACGATCATCCTTTTTTCCGTCAGAAATGTACGGATTAAGCTTAAAGCCTTGGTTATCTGTTTTTCCACTGCTTTTACAGAAACGCCCAACTGTTCGGCTATTTCTCTGTTTTTTAAATTATTGAAACGGCTTAATACAAATATCTTTTTGCATTGTGGAGGCAATGTTTCCACACGTTTCCAAATTTCTTCGGTTATCTCTATGATATCCGGCTCTTCGTCCTGATTGGCCTGGAGCATGTCTGTAAAGACATCCATAGGGATGCCCTTCAATATTTTTGTTTGATGATGGGCTCTGATATAATCTATCGCTTTGTTTTTTGCGATACTGTATAGTAAAGTCTTTGTCGGTTCGTATTTATCTTTGTTTTGCCACAAAGCCACAAATGTATCCTGAATAATATCTTTTACCGCATCGATATCGGGAACATAAGAATATACGAATGAACACAGATATTCATAGTTTTGTGTAAACAAGTCTTCGTATATATTAGAATCAGAATTTTTACTCCTATTCACTTTGATAATTCCCATGAACTTTCCTGAAAGGATTAAACGTGCAAATAAAGATAGAACTATTATGCAATTCTTGTATATCTATCTCTGTATTTTTAACATTAAGTATTCGCTAAAAAGCAATGAAGCATTGATTATTTAGAAATTTGCTTGCTGATACAAATATCGATTTCTCATCAATTGAAGCCTTTCTTTCCTGGATATAATAACAAAAGGAATGCCAGAAGACATTCCTTTAAATTATTTATTTTCAATAAGACGAATACCTATTTAGTATTGCGTACTCCATTTCCAGTCATCGGTTTTGAATGGAACAGCAGGCAAACCATCTGTATTGAACAAGTTTACATCAGGATTATTAGCCCATGAGTAACGAACCGCCACCGGTGCAGATACTTTTTCCGAATAGACAACTATCTTATCTCCTTCGATAGATGCTTTTGCCCATTCAAATTTTCGGTCAGCCCCGGCGATCGTAAAGCCATCGACATAACCGTATTTGTTTGTTGTTAGCAGCCCATCAGCCACAAAATCAAAAGACAGGATGATTTTTGATCCCTTTATCTCCATCGATTTGAATTTAGGACCGGAATATACGACATCATGCTTTCCGTAGTCCTTATTCAATGCCAGTAATGCCAAGCGAAGTCCTACGTCCTGCTTGTTGCGCGGATGAATATCATTGGCTTCGCCTATATCGGTAATCACAGCCTGACCTGTATTCGGCAACGACAGTGTTTCCGTCTGTGCCTGTCTCAACTCAGCCCATGCGCTTTCCTGCGGAACATTGTCTTTTGGCAGGAAATTAGCCAACTGCACCCAATAAAAAGGAAACTCGTCTCCCCACTTTGTACGCCAATCATTAATCATTGCAGGGAAAAGTGTTCTGTAATCATATGCGTTCCCAGTATTATTTTCACCCTGATACCATATCACTCCTCGCACAGGAAACTTTATGATCGGATTTATCATTGCATTGTAAAGCAAAGACGATTTCATGTTTGGCGTTACTTCTATGTAATTGAATTGCTTGTTGGTAACAGCTTCTTTATAAAGCCAGTTACCCGATAATGAATATTTTTTTCCATTTACCTCCAAATACATATCATCCGCCTTACCATATAAGCCTCCGCCGCCATAAGGGTCGGTTACTTTTACCACAATTGTATTTGTACCACCCTTCAATATATTTTCGGGAACAGCATACTGCCTGTTCAGGCTGTAACCTTCGGTTTTTCCTATTTGCGTACCGTTTATCCATGTTACATCATTGTCATCTATTGCCCCGAGTTGAATAGCCGCAGGTTTTCCCGATACATCTTCAGGCAAAGTAAGATCAAACCGAAACCAGATAATACCATCCACATCCGGCAGTACTTTTTCCCAAAGTTGAGGAATATTCATTTTCTTCCATGAAGAAACATCTGTTGCAGGATCGAACCATCGTTGAGCCACTCCCGGTTCCGAATTCATTGCGGCATAAAATTGGGTTTTTCGCTCAGCTCCTTCTTTCAATAATTTATCAAAATCGGTAATCCCCAGATTTGCATAACGCTTGCTAAAATGCTCCGGCAACGAGCTAAAAGCGTCACCGCTCATCCATGTTTCTATATCGGTTCCTCCCCATGACGAATTAATGATACCGACAGGAATCCCTAATTCGGCATTCAATTTGCGGGCAAAGAAATAGGCTACCGCCGAAAAATCGAGCACTGTAGACGGACTGCAAACCTCCCACTTTCCATCCAGATTGTTTTGGGCTTCAGAATTCAAAGCCTGTTTCACATTAAAAGAGCGTATCTGCGGATAGTTGGCAGTATTTGCCTCAACCGTTGCATTGTTAATGCCTTTTCTCGGAGTCCATTCCATATTCGACTGCCCCGAGCATAACCAAACTTCTCCTATCAGGATGTTTTCCAACAAAACAGTATTACTTTTCCCTTTTACCTGCAGACTGTAAGGGCCTCCATAGGTTTGAGGTGCAAATTCAACGATCCAGTTTCCGTTCTTATCTGCTTTTACAGATTTCTTTTGTTTCAGAAAGGAAATTTCTACTTTCTCGTTCGCATCTGCCCATCCCCATATCCTGATCGGTTTTTGTTGCTGAAAAACCATATTGTCAGAAAAAATAGAAGATAATTTAACCTCGGCCTGCAATGACATTGTAAGCGTCAACAACAAACCGCACAATAAAAGGATTCCTGTTTTTTTCATTTCTTATTTCGATTTAATCTTTATATCCATCTCTTTGAGACCAGCAGATGTGGCTTTGAGGACAATGTCACCACCTGATCTCCCTGCCTGAACCACCACCAGAGCTTTACCGCTAAATAGTTTTCGCAGTGGCTTTTTCAACGAAACTGAATCTGTGGCATCTCCATTATCAGTTCCTGCTATTATTCCCGGGCCTTCTATTGCAAAGTTAATTAAATTATCGGCTACCGGAACAATATTCCCTTCGGAATCCAACGCTTCGACTGTTATAAATGAAAGATCTTTACCATCGGCTTTTATTGTTTGCCTATCGGCTGTCAGACGGATCGAGACCGGCTTGCCCGCTGTTTTTATTTCACGGGTCAGAACTTCTTTTCCATTCTTATATGAAATGGCTTTCAATGTTCCCTTCTTATACGGTACTCTCCAAAAGACATGGAAAACATCTTCCGGCTTCGACTTACGTCCGAGAGATTCACCATTGAGGAACAGTTCTACCTCGTCTGCATTGCTATAATATGCCCATACATCCACTTCCAGTCCTTCCTGCCAGTTCCAGTGAGGGAAAATGTGCAACACATCTTTGTCCGTCCACTCACTCTGGTACATATAATAAATATCCTTAGGGAATCCGGCAAGATCTACCGCTCCGAAATAAGAACTGCGGGACGGCCACCAGAAAGGAGTAGGTTCGCCCAAATAATCAAAACCCATCCATAGATACATACCCGATATATAATCTTTTTTCTTGACCAGCTTCCAGCTATCTTCGTGTGTGCTTCCCCAAGGCACGTGACAATTGTCGTAAGACGAGCATTGCTGTACTGCCTTTGTCAACGGTTTGTCCCACCTGTCGGGCCAGATGCTTATACTATCGGAAGGCATCGTATAATAGCCACGCGACATAAGCCCCGAGGTAGACTCGGAGATAATAAACTTCTGGTTCGGAAACTTCTGTTGGAAATCTATCCAGTCATTTTCATGATAGTTAAAACCAACAATATCCATTGCGCCGGATCGAATGACAAGATTGATAGGTTTCGTTTCATTATTACCCGTTGTAACTGGGCGTGTAGGGTCGAGTTTTTTTACAATATCCGCCAGTTTGGTAGCCAACAGGGAATTCACATGTATTTCTTCCGAATCTTTATTGCTCTTATTCATTGTATTTGCAAAATTCAGAATAAGGTTTGCCTGCTGCAAGTCCAACGTATCTGCATTTATGTCTGACCACTGTTCCAACACCTCATTGCCCACACTCCACATAAAGATAGACGGATGATTGCGGTCGCGCAAAATGAGGTCGGTCAAATCTTTTTCGTGCCATTCGGCAAAATATTGGGAATAATCGTAAGGTGACTTTTTCTTCCGCCACATATCAAAGGCCTCGTCCATAACTATAAAGCCCATTTTGTCGCACAAATCGAGCAATTCGGGTGCAGGAGGATTGTGAGACATCCTTATTCCATTGCAGCCCATTTCTTTCAGTATCTCCAACTGACGTTCTATCGCTCTTACATTCACAGCCGTGCCCAAACAACCCATATCGTGGTGATGACACACTCCTTTTATTTTAACACTTTCACCATTGAGAAAGAATCCTTTATTGACATCGAACATAAAATAACGAATACCGAGCGGTGTTTCATATTCATCTACTACCCTATTATTCTGCTCAATACGGCTTACAACCTTGTACAAATAAGGATCTTCGATAGACCAAAGCATAGGATCGGCTATCTTTAGTTCCTGATCAGCTTTCACCACACTATCCGGATCGACTGTCAACGGGCTGGATGTCCGCACAACTTCTTTTCCGTCTTTGTCTAACAAGATGGAATACAATTCGAACTGTTGCGGTTCTTTCGAAGCATTTCTGACCGAAGTTTCTATCTTTATCTCGGCATTGTCCTTCGTTACCTGAGGTGTGGTCACATAAGTGCCCCAATGATCTACATGCAGGGTATTGGTAGTTACCAGCCACACATTGCGGTATATACCCGAACCGGAATACCATCTTGAATTTGGTTGCTGCGAATTATCAACCCTCACTGCAATCACATTCTTTTCTCCGAAACGGATGTAAGGTGTCAGATCGTAACGGAACGAAATATAACCGTTTGGACGTTCTCCCAGCAAATGTCCGTTTATCCAGACCTTACTGTTCCAGTAAATACCGTCGAAATCGATGTAGATATTTTTCGCCTCATCCGATTTGTTTACTACAAACTCTTTGCGATACCATCCTATCCCACCGGGCAGAGCTCCTCCTCCGGGTGTAGCAGGATTGTCTGCCGAAAAATCGGCTTCGATGCTCCAGTCGTGCGGCAAATCGAGAGTTCGCCATCCCGAATCATCGTATTGAATAGCTGAAGCCAAGGAGTCGTCGCTCAAGTGAAATTTCCAGCCCTGAGTAAAATCCTCGTTTAATCTACTTTTGGTACCGACGGCACACGATGACAACAGCAGAGTAGTAATGAATAGATATAGTATTTTCATACGATAATTTTGTTTTTAATGGAGGTATGGAAACTCGCATGACAAAATTATCATAGACTTTGGTGAATCGTCATTCATGCTCGTTTTCATAATAGTTTAAATAAAATTTCAAGATTTCAGGATCTGTTTAATAACCCTGAAATCTTGAAACTTGAAATCACTTATTTCCCTGCGCTTATTATCGCCTCTATGGCATCTGTGTGTACCGGGTCTCCCGTGGTACGATTGAACAAGCCCGATGCTTTATCTCCTGTCGGGCCATTGTCCCAGTAAACAGGTACTGTACCATTGGTTATCGCAGCCTTGGTCACATAGTTCAGATAATAATTGCGAGCCTTGACATGATTTGTATAGTTAGTTCCGGTAAGGGAAGCACGCAATGTAGCAGCATATTCACCGATAACAACAGGAATACCTTTATCCACGAAGTTTGTTTTCAGTTTAGCGAATTGCGTATCAACCCAGCTCTCCAAACCCCATGTGGCAGCTCCGGTCATGCCTACAAAATCTTTTCCCCAAAGGAACTTCGGTTCTTCTCCGTTTTCGGTTTTTTCCTGTATCGTAAAATCATACGGATCGTAATAATGCACCTCAGCCATCATACGGTTTGCAGTAGCATCAGTCGGCATTTTAAGATAAGTAACCGCATAATCTATATTGGTATTGTAAGATTGAACAAGGAGGTTTCTCCATGTATTTTTACCACCGGTAGAACGAACTGCATCATCAAAAGTCTGGTTGTATGATTG
>RRZU012882474.1_pt1 | contig 11290 bp, 27 predicted proteins | sample 2165561 | NCBI WGS metagenome assembly RRZU01 (sample SAMN10456909, study PRJNA506462) | wastewater metagenome | isolation source: wastewater sludge | place: USA: Moscow, Idaho | reverse complement strand
CTAGCAAGTCCCAGGCATCTAAGCACTGTTTGACATCCTCAAAGATTGAGTCATAGACCGTTGAACCAACCTTCCGTAGAAACAGAACCTTGCGAGGATGCTTCCAGTCTTTGCAAGCCTTGTAAACAACCTTCTGAATAATACCGTGACTCTTACCAGATGAAGCGCCACCGTAATGAACTTCAGTAAAAGTTGAGTAGTCATTGAGCTTATCATAGATATGCTTGTTGAAGACACTGCTAGGATATGGGATTGAGATTTGAATACTTAGCTTTGGTCTAGTCTTCGTCAGCATCCCACTCACCTACCTTGATTTCAATCGTTCGTTGAGTGATTTCTTGTTTATCAACAAATAGACCATAACGCTTACCGAGATCGACAGCAGCACTTTTCCTAGTTGAAACGCTAGGCTTTGCCATGACCATCCGCTGAGTACCCTCACCGTCCAATATAAGCAAAGGCTCAGTGACCTCGCCACGCATAACGGAAGTGAGGAACTCTAGGACTTCCTGCTGATCAGCAACCCGTTCAGACTGCAACTTTTCTAGCTGTTCATCTATATAGGCCTTGACGTTAGCATTTGTTAGCAATCTACTACCATTTGCCCTGGCAACATCATCCTTCTTTACATTCGGATAGGCTTTTTTATAGGCCTGTGTAGCGTTCAAACTTATAATGTATTCATCAGCAAAAATCTTCTGTTTTTCGGTCATCCCATGTCCATCACCTCCGTTCCTCAATAAAATAAAAACCCACACTTCATTGTGTGGGAAAAATATAGGAGAAAGACCCCTAGCGGAATCAAACCGCCCAGTTTATAACTTACCTAGGATATAAGTAGCTGTGCAATCATGCAGGGCCTAGTCCCGATGAGGACTATTCTGAAAGTTCTTGAGTAATCTATGAATGCTCACCCTAATGGCTTACCCCGTTCTGGGACACAACTACTCAAATGGAAACAGCAGGAATTGAACCTGCGACCTTTGGTGCTTCAAACCAACGCTCTACCATCTGAGCTATGTTTCCGAACGACAAGGCAAACAGCCTTGCCCTTAATTCTTGATACTACCATTCTAGCAGATTTTTAGAACTGTGCTAACAAGTATTGATTTGTTCAGTACGGTTTTGTAAAGTTCAATTTAGTTCCATTTGTTCCAAAACATCATTCAACTCACAGATAGCCGTATTCCTCCAAGTATAGAAAGTGGTTCTACTGATGCCCATTTTGTCACAAACATCATCAACATACATCTTAGTAATGTAAGTCATTCTGAGGACTGATCTGCTCTTTGGATTTTTCAGCTTGTTAATCAATCTACCTAACTCAAGTTTCCTGCTAATAACTTCATTGGTATCTTGTTCAATCGCCTCTTTCATCACGATCAGCTGGGCATAGACATCATCAACCTTTTTAGCCTGACCACCTTTGATTTTGTCTGCTGTCCACTTGGGGCTTGAGAGCAAACCTGCCTCAAGCTCATTGATTTCATCTATGCGACTCTGGATGTCCATATCAAGATTTTGTAGCTCATTCAAAAGCTCTTTAGCCTTGTTCACTCTCTGTCTCCTTTATGCTATAATAGTCTTTGTGGAAAACGTTAGCTGAGGCAGAGAGTGCCTTGGCTTTTTTTGTTTAGTATTGGTTCAGGATATTCACGACCTCTTCAAAATCAAGATAGACCATGATAGTTCTTTCTTCGTACTGGCCGTATCCTAAACGAACAGCTACATCAATATGCTTGATGAGTTCGCTTTTTAAGGCTATGTTTCCTAGTTTGATAAGTCTCGGCATTTCTTTCCTGACAATCCTAGCCTTTCCTGAATATGGATATTTTTTAGGCCTCATTTTTTCCTCCGATAACTCCAATACTTAATTTTTAGCCATAACCAAGCAAAAAAATAGAAAAGAAATACGACTGCTAGCATTCCCCAAACGGGAGACAGCACCCACCACCAAGACCAGTCAATGTAGCCAGTCAACTTCAAGGCAATAAAGAGTAAGGTAAGTAGTGAACTAAAGCTAATTCCGCTACTGTTGCCATTATCGTTACTGTTCCTCATGTTCTACCTCCTACGCCTCTACTACTGGAAAATGGATTTTACCAATAACCAAGGACCCTACACTGTAGTAATAGCCTCCATTGCCATCATTAGCCTCACATTCTGCCAGGGCTATCGGATTTTGATTGTGATAGATAGTGATCGTGTTTTCACAAGTGGTCCCGTCTCCATTGCCAAATTTTGTGGGTTCTCCGATTTTTACATCTGTAATGACGGCGTCTAGTGTAACGTTCTTGAACTCTCCACCTGCTGAGGCACAGCAATCACTTTCTGACATTTCAATAGTGACCTTTGTGCCGTCCTCAAGCTCTAGGTGGTCCTTGTCCCATTTCACAATACGCTTATAGAGTAACAACTCTTTCAGTTCTTCTAGTGAGCCATAACGCTCATCTTTGCTACCCCACATGGAGCACCAATCTGGGATTTCAATAGTTTTGGTCATTTTAATTACCTCTTTTCTTCAAAAATTCAGGGATTTCATCACCAACACGGATAGCCTCATACTGCTCCTTGGTCACAAGAAATTTTCCATATCCCTGGGCCGTCACTGTGTAACGCCCCTCTATGATTTCTTTATCAGTGATTGTCCCAACCATCTCACCGCCTGAGTTATCGACGGTATAGATGATAACAGGCTCCCTAGCTTCTAGCTCAGCCACTTCTTGCCTTAATTCCTTAATTTTTAGCATGGCTGCAAGTAGTATGATAAGCCACAGGGTTCCAAAGAATAAAAATGGTTGATGGTCTTTCATTTGTATTCCTCCACTTCTACCTCAATTCGTGGGTTGAGGCTGTAGAATTTCCCTACTGTGTGCAAAGCAATCTGACCGTCATCTTGAAAGACTATTCCACTCATGCTGTCGTAGAGAGCTTTTTCATAGTTATCAATATCAGGCTTTTTGCCTACTGGGATTGCCTCCTCCTGGAGCCCTAGCTGGTTTTTCTTTGGCTTAGAAATATACTGGGGCGGTTTCAAGAAAAAAGTCACCTTGGCCCTAAGGGGCCCCTCTAGCATGGGTTGCCCCATGTAGAGGTTGGCTATGAGTAACCTGCACCGCTCCCGCCAAGATTTCATTTCCTTGTCTTCATAGGTTGTAGTGAAATTGCCACGTCTAGCAAATCTTGGCCGTGATTGTGGCTTAGGTTCAATATTCAGAATTAGTTTCATTCCTCAAGAACCCCTTTCAGCTTCAATTTTTCAAAAAAGTTCTTTTTATTCAACTTGATAAAGTCAAATAACTTCTTGATTTCAGCTGCCTCTTTGGAAAGTGAACTTGCACCGCTTGGAGTTTTCAAAATAATATCCTTTTTAGGTGTAGCCACCATGACAAGACGATACTTAGGCTCAAAATCGTCTTTCTGATACTCAACTTTAATGTCCCAGCTATCCATGCCTAAAACTGTAATTTTCTTGTCTTTGATTGAAAAATCAAGCTCTAAGCTATCACTTGCATTGATTTTGTCTGTCATTCTGTTTCTCCTGTAAAAATTTATTGTAAACCTTAGTAAATATCTCTATTACTAACTTCTGAGGTATGTTGGACCGCTCATTGTAGGACTTGGAAAAGTATTTCCACTCCACCTCTTGCTTGATGATGTCATTTTTTAGCTCTAGGTCAATGTTACTGGCAAACTTTGTAGGTTTTTGCAGTGGGTAATCATAATTGTTGTACCTTGTCATATTGAGGTATGGCAACTTAAACCCCATGACCTCCTCTATATACTTCCACAATCGACCACTAGCAGGATTTTCAATAATGAAATACCTGGGGTCATACCTCTTGATGATTTCAATGGTATTGAACGCTGTCAGCTCTCCATTGACCCTTTTCATGAATTGCCTACTGTACTGATAATTGACATAGGCTTTCTCATAGTCTGAGCTATTCCTGATAGTGAACACACTAGCCTCCCTCTGTGGAGCAAAGAGGCTATCTGAGAGGTCCTCCTGTTTCCAGCAGGCATTACCCTCAGACATTGCACTAGCATTACTCCAGCTCTCACAGGGTGGGCTGGCTATTATCAAATCAGGCTTAGGGAGCTTGTCCAACTCGTCAAAGAGCTTGGTATCTCCAAATAAACGGCCATAATCAGCAAGATTTAGGTTGATAAAATGATTGTTCTTGTTTTCTATATCAATCCCCACGGGGTAGATGTCAATGTTAGCCCCCCCCGAACTATTCAGAGCGTCCACACCTTTTGTGTAGCTACCATTGCCACTGTCAAACAAGGCCCAGACGGTCATTTTAATCATTGGCAACACTCTCCTCAAACTTAACAAAGGTCAGCCAGTGAGTGGTTCCCCGCTGTTGCCCAAATAGTGGTTTGTAAGGTATCACCGCTAGTAGTTTTTTTACATTTATCTGAACATCAGACCACTTAAAGACTAGCGTTCCACCCACTTTGAGGACCCTCATACATTCGTCAAATCCTTTGGCCAAGTCTTCCGCCCAGGTAACTTTATCAAGTTGTCCATATTGGGCGTTCATGATTGAGTTAGGACCTGCCCATTTTAGATGTGGCGGGTCAAACACAACCAAGTTGAATGTGTTGTCTTCAAAGGGCATGTCACGAAAATCACCGATAACATCAGGATTGACATTGACTTTCTTGCCGTGTATTTCAAATGTCTCTTGTCTAATATCCATGAAAGTTGTGTGACTTTCATTTTTATCAAACCAAAACATCTTAGAGCCACAGCATGCGTCAAGTATTTTTATATCTGACATCAGCACCTCCTAGAATGGCAAATCATCATCTGAGATGTCCATAGGGTTTGACCGGCCAAATGGTGACTCGTAGCCGTTCGGTTGGCTGCCTTGTGTAGTTCTGTTTGAGTTGTTTCCATTTTGGAAAGAGTTGCCTTGGCCCTGCTGGCTACGGCTTTCCAGCATTTGAAAGCTCTCAGCTATTACCTCAGTAACATAAACCCGCTGACCCTGTTGGTTTTCGTAGTTTCTGGTCTGAATACGGCCAGTGACCCCAACCAGGGCCCCTTTCTTAGCCCAGTTGGCCAAGTTTTCAGCTAGCTGTCTCCAGATAACACAGTTGATAAAGTCAGCCTCACGCTCACCAGCGTCATTTTTGAAACTCCTATTGACAGCAGGGGTAAACGTGGCTACCGCTACATTGTTTGGCGTGTACCTTAGTTCAGCGTCCCTAGTCATTCTTCCGACCAGAACAACATTGTTAATCATCTTCTTTGTCCTTTCTAGCACTACGCTCACCGACTAGATAGCCAAGCATGAGCCAAACCAACGCCATTCCAACCTCTTTTAGTAATTCAATCATTTCTAATCCATCCCTTCGTATAGACTTTTTCCTAATTGTTCTTCAAAATCTTGTTGATTTTCAGGGTCCAGCATAGCTAGAGCTGTAACGATTTTTACTTTTGTTTCTCTGCAAGGTTGATAACCGTATTTTGCATACTTCATCAACCTGTTAAACGTACTAACGGGAAATGGCAATCTAAAATCAACAACTAGACGCTTTGTATGCAAATGTTCGAAGAAATCTTCGTGGAAAATCACTTCGAAAACAGCCATGTAGTCATCTTCATCTAGATTTTCATAATTTTTGTAGTAAGCAAATTTTGTTATAGTGAAATCAAAGTTTGAGATAACCTGTTTTGGCGTTCCGTATGTGTTTCTGATAAGTTCCAGACGAACTTTCTCTTTTTTTGAATATATAGACCAACAATTTTTATTTTCATACGAAAAACGCCAATCTTCGGGATTCTCTTTCATCTGTTGCTTATAGTAACTTCGAGCTTCTAAAAAATCCTGTTCGCTCTCAAAAAATATATCCAAATCCTTGACACGTTCATTGTTGAATATATTTTTGAAGCACCCGCCAGCAATAAAACCCTTGTGTCCTACTAGAAATTTATCTAACCACCACAACTGTCTGTAGTTCAGCAAATCACATATCTTAAATGTCATTCTTCTTCTCCTAATTCTTTTAGCCATTCCTCAAGGTCTTCTTGATTATCCACAAGATAGGTGTCAAACACGCCAAATTGAGAAATGGCCCACCGTAGGCGGTGCATATCTTCCTCAGACTTGGCACAGAAACCAGACACCCTGAAAATAGGCTTGATGTCGCTGACTTCAACGGCTACCAAGGTGTCAATGTTGTAGATTTTATCAACGTTGACCGCTATATCAATGACAAACTCATCTCCTAGGTCATGGATAACCTGCAAGCGTTGACCATCTGAATAGATGGCCACGCTGTCTGAAACATGTCTAATTTCCATAGCTCCCCCCTAAAATGGCAAGATTTCAATGACACACCAATCATTCGTTACCTTATGCACTTTGTCAACGTATGAATTTAGCAGGTCATCTTCTGTCTTGCAGCCTGTTTTGTTCTTAACATCATCATTCCAGCCAGTAAAATTGACTTCCTCTGTCTCTCGTAGTTTGCTAAAACTTGCTACACACTCACTCCTTGACTGATGGATTGCAAAAGTAACGGCAAACGCTTGAGGTTCGTGTTGGTTGATTACGTCTTTTACCTGTCTACCCATAGTCACTCTCCAATCAAGTCATTCAGACTGATAACTGACCCTAGTTTCTTCTGACTACGACAGTAATCACAACGACCGCATTTTTTCGGTTTCTGTGTGCCTTGGATAACTGCCCAAACCTCTACAATGTCTGATTTCAAGTTAGCCAAGCCCTCCTCTAGCCAAACATCATCAATCCTTAGAATGTCCTTGTCAGGCACATTTTCCTTGCTAACTGCCACAATATAGGGCCTGAACTCTTGCCCGGTCATATTTTGCAACAACTCACGATACAAACCAAGCTGACCATGATAGCCAAAGCCAAGAATATTGTTGACAGCTGCTGGCACTCGTTTTCTCAGCTCAGCGCTCCATTCCTCAGCATAGATGGATTTCATTGTTTTCAGGTCTACAAAGTAGCCACGGCTTAGGTTTACGCTATCCAGCTTGCCCTTGACAGGCACACCCTCAATTTCTCCAAAGACAATCATTTCCTTTTGGACATCATCATCTGGATAGCCGTGGTAAAGACGGCTAAAGCCGTCATCACCTTGTAGGCTTTCAATCATCTTGTCACCAATGACAAAATCCGACTTGAGACCACCTTTGTTTTTGCCTGATTTAGCAATGAGCTTGTCCCCATTTTCTGCTAGGAATTGCTCGTGAGCCTCTGGGCTTTCAAAGTAGCTATGAACGTAGTTGCCGACCAAAAGAGCTGTCTCATCACGTTCTTCTACCCAGCTACCGCTATCCACAGCTAAAGCCATTGCCTGGCATTTCTGGTATCGCTTAAAGCGTGAGTTGCTCAGATAGCTTGTGTCTTCGTAGTAGTTTTCTTGTGTCAGCTTAATCATCAATCTTGCTCCTTGATTTGGGTTGTATTGCCCTAAAACAAGCTAATTTCTTCCAAAACCTCGCCTGTCTCTTGGTCAAAATATGGGATTTCATCTGCTGGGTAGCCTGTTGGTTTTAATTCGTCAGGATTTGCTGTTTTTTTAGCCATTTTTGGGCCCGTTTCGTCTTCTTCAACGATTTCCCCATCAGCGACCTCAACATCTGCTACAGGCTCACTAGGGGCTTGGAGAATATCTTCCAAAGTCTCAACCTCACCTTTTACAGGCTCTGCCTCTTTGACCTGACGCTCATTGTCGTACTCGTTCTCAGTGGTACGGTTGACAGCGTCAATAAATAGGTCATTGTCATCACTTGTGTTGAAAAACTGCTTAGCTGCACGATTGATGACCGTCCGCTTGGCCATTTCTTGAGGGAAGTTGTTTTGAACATTCTTTGTTTTGGCCTGGGACCAAGACTTGTCAATTTCTTTCTTGGTCATGACAGTCAAAATCTTTTCGCCGTCAACTTTTTCAATAATACAGTAGGCCCCAACAATAGCTTTGTCAGCATTGGTCCAGTCCGTGTCATGGCTGACAAATACCTTACGGCCATTCTCGTTCTTAATTTTGAAATCGTCACCCTCGTAGATAACCTCTGCATAGATGTCCTTTACTTCTGGTAACTGCTTGACCACTTTCATTGTGCCAAAGTAAGACCGTGTCAGCTTGACCGTATTGCCATAAGGGACAAAGTAACATTGTGTTTTTGCTGGGCTGAGACCTTGAGTGACCATGTCCAGCAAGGCGTTGTAGATACTGTCTGGCGTGCATTTCTCCAGCAGATTTCCACCGGGTGCATTTTTCAAAGCATAATAGGCAGAACTAAGGGCGTTACTAACACTGTAGTTAGGTGCAATTAATAACCCTTCCCCCTTCATCGCTTCGATTCGGGTAGCTACATTTGATGTGACTTGCTTTTGTGTTAATTCTGTTGTAGTCATTTCTTTCTCCTCTTCGTCTGTTTCCATAGGCTAGTTATCTCCTACATAAATCCATTGACCGCCTCTGAATACCCATTCATCAGGATCATGTACCTGTCTTGGCTCCTCAGGTTGTAGATAGTCACGGTCATAGTCAAACCATGGGTAAGTACCTTCCATGCCGTACCTCCTCAAGATGATAAAGTTGCATAAGCGTCAATCAGTCGCTGCTGTCTTGCAATGATGTCAGCCATTTGTTGACGGTCACGGCCAATAGCCATATTTTCCTGAGACAGCTCTTGTAGTATTGCGTTTTTTTGGTCAATAAGTCCTTTAAGCCTACGGTTCTCAGCTTTGAGGGCTTTTAGCTCAATCAGAGTGCTATCAGTTTTAGTTGGCTCAGCCTTTGCCAGTTCATCTAGTCCAGAATATCGTTTCAATTTCTCTAGCATTAGTCCTCCTCCTCATCGTCTTCAATCATCTTGTTAATAGCCTCTTGTGCTGACATGCCATTCAAGATGTCTTTGATAGCGTGTGAGATTTCATGCGTGAGTAAGGCTTTTTGTTTAGCCATATCATCCTTAGACAAGATCCCAATATCCATCAGTGCTAAAGCTGTAACGCTTGACATGTGGATTTTTTCTTGAAATTTCTCAATTTCATCAATGATGGTGTTGATGGCGTTCTTTTTGTTAGTGTGCTGTTTTTCAAATTTTCTAAACATGATTTTTCTACCTGTGGATAACTTTAGTTATCCCTTTCTTTATTTATTACTACAAGTTTTTTGTAAATTAGTATTTATTACTAAGTTAGTGCCGTAAGGCATAGATTATTGTAAGTTAGTGTGCGTAAGCACTAGATTGTTATATATTGGTACTTGTTGTATAGTTAGTATTTATTAGTATGCGATTTTCCAAAGTTGTAAAATACAAAGTTGTAAAACCTAACTTTGTAAAGTACAAAGTTGTAAAGTACAAAGTTGTAAAACCTAACTTTGTAAAGTACAAAGTTGTAAAATACAAAGTTGTAAAACCTAACTTTGTAAAGTGCCATCGTCTGGGTTATCAACTGTTTCTGTGGATAACTCTTTTTCAAACTTCTCTAAGATATATTCAAAATAATCATCTGCAATAGGTATGTCTTGAGCAAATCTATAATGCTGAATACCTTTACCTCTACCTAAACTTTTCTTAACGGTTCTTATGTACCCATGCTTTTCTAATTCCTCAAAAGCTGTTCTGTGACTAACCAGACCATCTTTTGAGCGCTTGGCAATTTCGTCTGGGTAAATACGCCAATCATCTTTATTACTCAAGATGACAGCTAGGACACCCTTAGCAGAACTCGATAGGTTAGGGTCTTGTAAAAAATGATTATTCATAGAGGTGTAATTTTCGTGAGTGTTCCTGATAATATACTGCATACCTCATAAACTAAGCTCCTTTCCGTAGCTCATGCTTGTGCATTCCTACAATGACGTCATAATATGGATGACCTGCTGGAATGACATAAGTTGCTGGATCAAACTCTATCCATTGCTCCTCACCGTCAACAATTACCTTGCGTAGGCTAGTAACCTTGGGTGCCCATTGTTCTTTTCTTCTTGACATGATATAATTACCTCGTAAAGTATTTTGCTAGTCCCTCAATGGAATTGCCGTTCCAGAGGGGCTTTTTTGGTACAATAGAATTACCCTTACGGAAAGGAGAAAATTCTATGAACGACTTTGAAAATTTAAAGCAGGTTAGTTACAACCTAATAGCCGAATTCATTGAGAAGAATCCAGCTGAAGTTGCGACGCCAGCTGTTATAGATGTCATTGAGAAGTTGTTAAATGCCAAGGATATGCAAGTGGATGTACTTGCTAATCAAAAGGCAACTAAAATTCTCAATGATATAGCTGATAAAGCCTCTGAGTAGCTTTATCTAATTCTTGTTCAGCCTTTTCTTGCCTTTTTTGACCTTTGACACGATATGCTGAATAAGCTTTTTCCCAAGCCTTGACTATGTCAGTAGTTGAGGCTTTTGATTTTCCACTATACGGATAGCGTTTTGGTCTCATCCCCTTCTCCTTTCTAGTTTGGTTGGTTTACAAAATTACGTTTTAATTCGTAATTTGTACCCAAAAAAATATCGTCTTGTGCAACTTTATAAAATTCAGCTAATTGAGCAAGTAAATCCGCTCTAATTCGACTGCTATCATTTTCGTATTTCAAAAGCGTTTGTTGGTGGATGCCAACTATATCAGCTACCTCTTTGGCAGTAAGTCCTGTATTGACACGCAGTGCTTTTAAAGACCATTTCAATGTCCCTCACCCCTTTCTAAATTCATCTAGGCTGACATCTAATGCATCAGCGATTTTCTCCATTTTTTTGTAACCAATATCGTGATGTTTGGCATTATATATGCTTGTCTTTGGAATACCAGCCATTTTTGCCAAGTCAACGACTGTCAAACCTCGTTCTGCCAATATTTCTTGTAGCTTTTCCCACATGATACCCTCCTTGTAAAATACTAGATATAGTAATGTAAAATATTTGTAATACTATATGTAGTAATATCTGCTATAATATTTCTATGACAAACAGGTAAACAAATCCAACTTTAACTACCAATTCAAGTGATTTTCTCCTGTGCGTCAAATAAGTTAGAAAGGAGAATAATATGGCAAAATCATGTAAACCATCTAAAACTGTCAGTAAAGCTGGCAAAACATTGTCGACTAGCAAGTCTGATTCTGCAAAATCCAAAGCAGGCAAGACTTTAGCCAATCATAAGGAAGCTAAACATTAAATAGCTTTGGATTATCAATTAAAACTTGATGCAAGATTATAGAAAATCGCGTTACTAGATCTTCATCCTGTTCTTTGTATCCAGCTTCTTGCAGCATGGCATGTGTTAATT
>RRZU012163817.1_pt1 | contig 11290 bp, 23 predicted proteins | sample 2165561 | NCBI WGS metagenome assembly RRZU01 (sample SAMN10456909, study PRJNA506462) | wastewater metagenome | isolation source: wastewater sludge | place: USA: Moscow, Idaho | reverse complement strand
CCTCATCGTTCCGATCGCTATGCAGCCCGGACTCCGCTTCGCAGTACGTGAAGGCGGACGCACAGTCGGCGCAGGCGTCGTAACCGAGATTATCGACTAGTACTACCCCAGGAGGGGAATATTTTGGCGAAAAAAATACGTATAAAACTTAAGGCATTTGACCACCGTGTGCTTGATGCTTCCGCAACACAAATCGCAGACACAGCACAGCGTACAGGTGCGAGAGTGTCCGGTCCTGTCCCACTTCCGACAGAGATCAAAAAGTTCACCGTCCTTACGTCACCTCACGTTGACAAGGATGCGCGCGATCAGTTTGAAATCCGGACACACAAGCGTCTGATTGACATTGTTGATCCGACCCAGAAGACAATGGAAGCTCTTATGGAGCTGAACCTGCCATCTGGAGTCGACATACAGATTAAGCTCTAATAAGGAGCTTAGTCTGAAAGGAGTGAAACGTATATGAGTATGGGGATTCTGGGCCGCAAGGTAGGGATGACCCAGGTCTTCGACGAAGAAGGTAAGGCAGTGCCAGTAACAGTTATTGAGGCTGGACCTTGCCCCATCGTTGAAATCCGGACACCTGAAAAGAACAGTTACAGCGCAGTTCAGCTTGGTTACGGTGAAGTTAAGCCCGGCAACGTTATTAAGCCGATGAAGGGCTACTTCGAAAAGCAGAACGCGACACCTAAGCGCTGGCTGAGGGAGTTCCGCGTGGACAACACAGCGGACTACCAGGTGGGACAGGAGATCACCGTTTCTCTGTTCCAGAATGGCGAAGTTGTTGACGTAATCGGAGTCAGCAAAGGTAAGGGTACTGCGGGTGTAATGAAAAGACATGGTTTTGGCGGAACACCAGCCAGCCACGGTCACTCGGTAACACACCGTCACCCTGGTTCAATCGGTTGCAGCAGCTACCCCGGCAAGGTTATTAAAGGCCGGAGAATGGCGGGTCACATGGGCAGCGAGCGTGTCACTACCAAAAACCTCACGGTTTTTGGAGTTGACGAGGAGAACAACCTTATTCTTATTAAAGGTTCAGTACCCGGCGCACGCGACAGCCTTGTTATGATCCGCAAAACAGCGTAAGTAGGGAGGCAGAAGACTATGCCTGTAGTAAAAGAAGTTAATTTCAAAGGCGAGGTAATCGGACAGGTCGAACTTTCCGATGCCGTCTTCGGAGCCCCTGTCCATGTGCCGGCCATGCATCAGGTAGTGGTTGCGCATTTGGCTAACTGCCGTGTCGGTACTCATGACACTAAAGATCGCGGAGATGTCCGCGGCGGCGGTAAAAAGCCCTGGAGACAGAAGCATACAGGACGTGCACGTGCAGGCAGCTCACGCTCACCTGTGTGGGTTGGCGGCGGAGTAGCACATGGTCCGCATCCGAGGGATTATCACCAGAAGGTCAACAAGAAAGTTCGCCGTATTGCTCTTTGCAGCGCACTGACCTTAAAGGTTCAGGAAGAGAATATGTTTGTGCTTCATAGCTTCGATATCGAAGCTCCTAAGACAAAGCTTATGCTTGATTTCCTCTCAGCCGTACAGGCGGGAAAGAAGCCTCTCTTTGTTCTCCATGAGACAAACATGCCGGTTGTCAAGTCTGCCGCGAACATTCCTGGTGTTGAAGTGATTCACGTTGACAGCGTTAACGTATATGATCTTCTCAACCACGATCAGCTGATTGCAACTCCTGAGGCTGTTAAAAAGCTCGAGGAGGTGTTCGGTTAATGAACGCAGTCGCACATGATATAATTGTCCGTCCTGTTATTACGGAGAAGACAAGCCGTATGATGGAGCTCGGTCAGTATACATTTGAAGTTCTTCCGAAAGCGAACAAGATAGAAATTCGCAAAGCCATAGAGGAAGTTTTCAAAGTTAAAGTCGTCAGAGTCAATACGATCCAGGTCCGTTCCAAACCGAAGCGGATGGGTGCCTTTTTGGGTCGTTCACGCTCCTGGAAGAAAGCCATCGTAACTCTCGCCGCCGGCGAGAAGATTGCATTCTTCGAGGGCGCAAGCGCCTAGGCAGAAAGGGGTAAACCTTTATGGGAATTAAGAAATTTCGTCCCACTACTCCCAGCCGCCGCCACATGGCAACGCCCGACTATTCGGAAATAACAAAGGCGAAGCCGGAGCGGAGTCTGGTAGTATCTCTCAGTCAGTCTGGGGGACGTAACAATAACGGTCGCGTAACAATGCGTCACCTTGGCGGCCGTGGAAGAGTTAAGTATCGTATAATCGATTTTAAGCGCGACAAAGCCGGAATTCCCGGTAAAGTTGTCGCGATAGAGTACGATCCTAACCGTACCGCGCGCATAGCACTTATTTCTTACCTAGACGGTGAAAAACGTTACATCCTTGCACCCATCGGACTTAATGTTGGCGACAACGTTTACTCTGGCAAGGGGTCTGACATCCGTCCCGGAAATGCACTTAAATTAAAAGACATTCCGGTTGGTACTGTTATTCATAATATCGAGCTTGAGCCAGGCCGTGGCGGCATACTTGTCCGTTCCGCCGGAGTTTCAGCGCAGTTAATGGCAAAAGAGGGCAAATATGCGTTTGTCCGTATGCCAAGCGGTGAACTTAGACTCATTCTTCTCGAGTGCATGGCAACAGTAGGCCAGGTAGGCAACGAAGAGCATGAGAACGTTGTTTTCGGTAAAGCCGGCAGAACGCGCTGGCTCGGAATTCGCCCGCACATTCGCGGCATGATTCAGAACCCTGTCGACCATCCGATGGGCGGAGGCGAAGGCAAGAGCAAGTCGCATAAACATCCGGTCTCACCGTGGGGTACTCCGGCAAAGGGTTACCGTACACGCAAGCGGAAACCTTCGGACAAATTTATTGTCCGTCGCCGCAAGAAGTAACCCGGGTTTGTAGGAGGGAATACAGATGGCTCGTTCACTTAAAAAAGGACCCTACGTTGACGCAAAACTTCTTCGCAGGGTTGAGAACATGAACGATTCGGGGAAGAAAATTGTGATTAAGAGTTGGGCACGCCGCTCAAGCATCACCCCTGAAATGGTCGGACACACAATTGCTGTCCATAACGGCCGTATTCATGTTCCGGTTTACATCAGCGATAATATGATCGGACACAAGCTCGGCGAGTTTGCACCGACCCGCAAGTTCGGCGGTCACGCCGGACAGGAACGCTCCACAAAGGTTAAGAAGTAGGAGGGGCATAGGGATGGATGTAAAAGCAACGGCACAGCAGGTCCGTATCTCTGCTACGAAGGTTCGCCAGGTACTGGCTCTCATCAGAGGCAAAAAAGCGTCTGATGCTCTGCTTGTACTTAAGTACACTCCCAACAAGGGTGCTCGTTATACCGAAAAAGTTCTCAAAAGTGCAGTTGCCAATGCAGAACACAATTTTGGTCTTGACATGGACAAACTTGTTGTAAAAGAAGCGATGGCGGATCAGGGAAGCTACATGAAGCGTTTCCGTCCTGTATCAATGGGACGCGCGCATGCGTTCAGACACCATACGTGCCACATTTCTGTGGTCGTTGGTGAGAAGTAAGGAGGGGTGAAACGGTGGGTCAGAAAGTTCACCCGGTAGGTTATAGGCTTGGCGTTATCTACGACTGGGAATCCCGCTGGTACGCAGACGGCAAGAAATATGCCAAATTTCTGCATGACGACCTTAAGCTCAGAGAGTGGATTTCCAAACGCTGGGCAAGCGCAGGCGTCAGCCGTGTCGAGATAGAGCGTATTGGTAACGTTATGCGTTTCACAGTTTGGACCGCCCGGCCTGGTGTCGTAATAGGCAAGCAGGGTGCTGAAATTCAGGCGGTTCGTGAGGAACTTCAGGCAATGACCGGCAACCGGGTCATGATAAACATCCAGGAAATGAAAAACCCAGATGTAGAAGCACAGGTAGTCGCAGAGGGTGTTGCATCATCACTGGAGCGCAGAATTAGTTTCCGTCGTGCAATGAAACAGTCCATTTTCCGCGCAATGAAGGCTGGCGCTAAGGGAATCAAGATCCAGTGCGCAGGGCGTCTCGGCGGTGCTGAAATTGCACGTACAGAGTGGTATGTAGAAGGACAGCTTCCCCTTTCAACACTGAGAGCCGACATTAACTATGGCTTTGCAGAGGCCCACACCATTTACGGTGTTATCGGAATTAAGGTTTGGGTGTACAAAGGTGAAGTTATGGAGCGCATGCCGATCATGGCGGCGACTCCTGCTCCTAAGGAGAGGGGGTAACATCTGATGCTTTCTCCGAAAAGAGTAAAATATCGTAAGCCCCACCTCACGGCTCTTCGTGGCTACTCAAAAGGCGCGACGACAGTAGATTTCGGTGAATACGGGCTTCAGGCATGTGACAACGGCTGGATCACTGCGCGCCAGATTGAGGCAGTGCGTGTTGCAATAAGCCGTAAGATGAAAAAGGGCGGCAAAATCTGGATACGCATTTTCCCGGATCGCCCTGTAACTGAGAAGCCGCTTGAAACTCGTATGGGTAAGGGAAAAGGAAACGTCGAATATTGGACAGCCGCAGTCAAACGCGGACGTGTAATGTTCGAAATCGCTGGTGTTCCACGTGATGTCGCCGAACAGGCTTTCCGTACGGCATCCTTCAAACTGCCCATCAAGGTAAAAATGTTAGCCCGAGAGGGAGCAGGTGAATAGTATGGATCCCAAGGAACTTCGAGATCTCAGCATATCTGAGCTAAAAGACAAACACAAGCAGTTTAAGGAAGAGCTTTTCAACCTCCGTTTTCAGAATGCAATCGGACAGTTGAATAACTCAGGCCGTATTAAAGACGTAAAAAAGACAATTGCCCGCGTACTTACAGTCATTACTGAAAAAGAAATGGGTATTGAGCACGCAGGAGCAAGGAGGTAGCCGGAGATGGAAGATCGTACCGCACATAGGAAAGTCCGTACCGGCATAGTGGTTAGCGACAAAATGGAAAAAACCATCGTCGTTCGTGTTGACCGTATGGCCAAACACTCACTATACGGAAAGCCGGTTCTCCGGTCCAAAAAGTTTATTGCTCACGATGAGACAAATAATTGCCGTATCGGCGACACAGTCCTTATCGGTGAGACACGTCCCCTCAGCGCACGCAAGTGCTGGGAAGTAGTAGAAATAGTCAAGAGAGCTCCTGTTCTTGGTGAAGCTCTTATTGAAGAGGAGGATGCCTAAGTATGATTCAGCTGCGTACAGTGCTTAACGTAGCCGACAATTCCGGCGCAAAAAAAATCCTCTGCATTCAGGTAAAGGGAGGCAGCTTCCGTAAAGTAGGTACTGTCGGTGACGTAATTGTCGGCGCAGTTCGTGAAGCCGCACCTAACGGAAACATCAAAAAGGGCGATGTTGTCAAGGCTGTTATCGTAAGGACAAGGAAAGAAATACGCCGCAAGGACGGTTCCTATGTTCGTTTTGATGACAACGCCGCAGTTGTAATTGATGCTAACGGTGATCCTAAGGGAACCCGTATTTTTGGTCCTGTAGCTCGGGAATTGAGAGAGAAAAAGTATATGCGTATAGTTTCTCTTGCTCCCGAGGTTGTGTAGGGGGTACTGGTCATGTCCAAGATGAGAATTAAAAAGGGCGACCGGGTCCGCATCACATCCGGTAAAGATGCCGGCAAAGAAGGAAAAGTTCTTCGCAGGGACGTTCAGAAAGATACAATCGTAGTCGAGAATGTAAATATCGTCACGAAGAGTGTCCGTCCGAACCAGAAAGACCCCCGCGGCGGACTGATCAAGAAGGAAGCGGCAATGGCGGCATGCAAAGCCATGCTCGTGTGTCCTTCATGTGGTAAGGCAACCCGTGTCAGCCGCGCCTTTCTTGACAGCGGCAAGAAAGTCCGTATCTGCAAACAGTGCGGCGAAATCATCGATAAGGTTTAAGGAGGGACTCATATGACTCCGCGTCTTTTGACAAAGTACACAACAGAAGTTGTTCCTCGTCTGCAGGAACAGTTCTCGTACAAAAACGTCATGGAGATTCCCCGTCTGGCGAAGGTTGTTATTAACATAGGCGTTAACGAAGCGAAACTTGATACAAAATATATGGACGCTTCAATTAACGAACTGACAATCATCTCAGGCCAGAAGCCCATGATGAAACGCGCAAAGAAATCCATCGCAGGATTTAAGGTCCGTGAAGGAATGCCGGTTGCCTGCTGCGTAACGCTTAGAGGTCCTAGAATGTGGGAATTTGTCGATCGCTTAATCAGTATCGCTCTTCCGCGTATCAAGGACTTCCAGGGAATTTCAAAGAGAAGCTTTGATGGCAGAGGTAATTATAACCTCGGTCTGAAAGAGCAGCTCCTCTTCCCTGAGATTGATTACGACAAGGTCATTCGCCAGCGTGGTATGAATATTACATTCGTAACCAGCGCGAAGGCGGATGAGGAAGCCCAGGCTCTGTTGGCCGAACTGGGCATGCCCTTCGCCCGTTAGGAAGGAGTACACTAATGGCCCGAAAAAGCTTGGTAAACAAAGCTCAGCTTGAGCCGAAGTTCAAGGTGAGAAAATACAATCGTTGTCCGATTTGCGGTCGCCCCCATGGGTATATGCGCAAATTCGATATGTGCCGCTGCTGTTTCCGCAAACTTGCACGCGAGGGTAAAATCCCTGGCGTTGTCAAGTCTAGCTGGTAGGCACGTGGGCGTGGAAGGGAGGATCCTTTAATGCATATTACCGATCCTGTCGCGGATATGCTCACACGCATAAGAAATGCTAATGTTGTCTACCATGAAATGGTAGATATGCCTCTTAGCAAGATGCGTCTCGAGATGGCACGTATCCTCAAAGAGGAAGGCTATATCCGCAACTACAAAACAATTAATGACGCAAAGCAGCCGATGCCAATACTTAGGCTGACCATGAACTACGGTCCTGCGAGGGAACGCGTAATTCAGGGGCTTCGTAGGATCAGCAAGCCCGGTCGTCGCATCTATGTAAGCAGTGAAGATCTCCCCAAAGTAATGGGCGGACTCGGAATTGCAATGATTTCAACGTCAGCAGGGCTTATGACCGACGCAGAAGCGCGCAAGCGCGGACTTGGCGGCGAAGTCGTTTGCTACGTTTGGTAATGGGGGTGGCATAGTTGTCAAGAATTGGACGTAAACCTATCGTTCTTCCCAAGGGTGTCGAAGTGAAGATTGACGGAAGACATGTTTCTGTCAAAGGCGCAAAGGGCACACTTGAGATGGATATTATGCCCCTGATTAATGTTGCCGTCGAAGACAGCACAATTATTGTTAACCGTGAAAGCGAGATCAAAGCAGTTCGCGCCGCACACGGAATGACTCGTGCGCTTATAAGCAACATGGTCACAGGTGTCAGCAGTGGCTTTGAGAAGGTACTTGAAATCGTCGGTGTAGGTTACCGTGCACAGATGCAGGGCAAGAACCTCGTGCTGAGCCTTGGTTTCTCTCATCCTGTAGAAGTTGTTCCCCCTCAGGGAATCGAATTCGCTTGTGAGAGCCCGATAAAAATCGTTGTTCGCGGTATAGACAGACAGCTCGTCGGTCAGATTGCTTCGAACGTTCGCGGCTACCGTCCGCCCGAACCCTATAAGGGTAAGGGTATTAGGTATTCCGGCGAATATGTAATTCGTAAGGCCGGTAAGGCCGGCGCCAAGAAGTAAGGCGAGGTGAAGGACGTTGATTAGTAGTCGCAGTCGTAATGAAATGCGGGAGCTCCGCCATCGTCGCCTCAGGAAGCACATTTCCGGCACAGATGAGCGTCCCCGTCTTGCAGTGTTCGGCAGCCTGAACCACATTTATGCTCAGGTTATCAATGATGCAAAGGGTGTAACTCTCGTGTCGGCTTCAACAATGGAGCAGGCATTTAAGGATGCTAAGAGCACTGGAAATCAGGATGCTGCAAAGGCAGTTGGCAAGCTGATCGCCGAACGCGCTCTTGCCCAGGGTATCAGCGATGTGGTTTTTGACAGAGGCGGACATGTCTATCATGGCAGAGTCAAGGCTCTGGCAGAAGCGGCACGCGAAGCCGGCCTGAAATTCTAGGAGGAGGCAGAGTAACGTGGCGAAAGAGACACCTAATAATAAATCCTATAGCAGCAGAGGACTTGAGCTTGTTGAGCGTATTGTTTCCATCAACCGCGTCAGCAAGGTTGTAAAAGGCGGAAAACGCTTCCGTTTTAGCGTTCTTGTTGTCGTTGGCGACGGCGTAAGCCAGGTTGGGCTCGGTATGGGCAAAGCCAAGGAAATTTCTGAAGCGATGCGCAAGGCAATTGAGCATGCCAAGAAGAACATGATTGACCTTAAGAAGGTAGGACACACAGTCCCCCATCCTATTATCGGCAAGTTTGGTGCGGCAGAGGTACTTCTCCGTCCCGCAGCACCCGGTACGGGAGTTATCGCAGGCGGCTCTGTCCGTGCGATAATGGAGCTCGGTGGAGTTAAAGACATTCTTACAAAGTCAATCGGAAGAACTTCTAACCCAATCAATGTTGCCTATGCGACATTAGATGCGGTAAAACGTCTCCGCACTCCCGAAGAAGTTCGTCGTCTTCGCGGCAAAGAGCGTAAGGAAGCCTAGGAGGTAATTACTATGGCTAAACTTCTGATTACATGGAAAAAGAGTACTATTGGCCGTCATCCGCGCCAGGAGAGAATAATCAAGGCTCTTGGTCTTCACAGACTTAACGAAACGGTCACTCACAACGATACTCCGCAGATTCGCGGCATGGTTAATTCTGTCTGCCATCTGGTGGAATGGTCCGTCGAGGAATAGGGAGGAACTGACATGAATCTTCATGAACTTAGCCCGGTTCCGGGATCACGTAAAAAGAAAAAGCGCTTGGGTCAGGGACTTGGCAGCGGTCAGGGTAAGACAGCCGGCAAGGGACACAAGGGTCAGAAAGCACGCGCCGGGGTATCTATCAGAGCAACCTTCGAAGGCGGTCAGATGCCTCTCGCCCGCCGCATACCAAAGCGCGGATTCAGCAACTTCCGTTTTGCGGTGAAGTATGAAGTTGTTAACATTGCTGACCTCGAAGAGCGTTTTGAGGCTGGTACAGAAGTAACAGCTGTAGCTCTGTATGAGATGCGCCTTATTTCAGCTGTTGACAAACCGGTAAAGATTCTCGGTGTTGGAGAAATATCAAAGAATCTTACTGTACACGCCAATGCCTATAGTGCCTCGGCTGCGCAGAAAATCGAAGCAGCCGGCGGAAAGGCCGAGGTGATATAAGGTGATCGACTCCTTCCGGGACGCCTTTAGACTGCCTGATCTTAAGCGGCGGATACTGTTCACTCTTGCCGCTTTGTTCATTTATCGTCTTGGTGCTCACGTACCGACCCCTGGGGTCGATGCGTCTGCACTGGGAAGGCTTTTTGAGCAGGGCGGCGTTCTGGGGTTCCTAGACCTCTTTGCAGGAGGAGCACTCAGCAGGTTTAGTATCTTTGCTTTGGGCGTTACTCCCTACATCAACGCAAGTATTGTCATGCAGCTTTTAGCAGTTGTAGTGCCGAGCCTTGAAAAGATGCAGAAAGAGGGCGAAGAAGGGCGCAAAAAAGTTGTTCAGTATACACGCTACGGGACAATATTTTTTGCACTGATTCAGGCTGTCGGTATGACAGGTTGGCTCAGAAACCTGGGAATCTTCACCGGAAGCTGGCTTGACATAGCCCTTGTATCAGTAACACTTACAACAGGAGCGGTTGCCGTGATGTGGCTTGGCGAAGTCATGTCTGACCACGGAATCGGCAACGGTATTTCGCTTTTGATCTTCGCAGGTATAGTAGTGAGAATTCCTGAAGCTATCGTGCGTACGTTCTCACTGGTACGCCTTGGCGAAATGAATGCACTTATAGTTATTATCGCCATCGCGATTATGCTGGCGGTAATTGCAGGCTGCGTTATGCTGCAGGAAGGTCAGCGCCGTTTGCCGGTACAGTATGCCAAACGTATGGTTGGCAACAAGATGTACGGCGGACAGAGCAGTTTTATACCTCTCAGAGTTAACACAGCCGGTGTCATTCCTATCATCTTCGCGTCCTCTGTCCTTCTCTTCCCCTACACAATAGCGGGACTGTTCAAGGGCACTACCGCTCAGATTTTGCAGAAGGCATTCAGTCCCAGCAGCCCCATATACATTACTCTCTATGTGGCGATGATCATATTCTTCTCATATTTCTACACGGCCGTTGTTTTTAAGCCCGATGATATATCGAACAATATGAAGAAAAACGGTGGGTTTATCTTGGGCATTCGCCCCGGCAGACCGACAACTGACTATATTGAGAAAGTTATGGGACGCATCACCCTTGGAGGAGCCGTTGCACTAGCAATAGTTGCGGTCGTTCCTACAATTATGACAGGGCTGATGAACATTAACACCTTCTACTTCGGCGGTACAGCGGTCATTATCGTCGTGGGTGTCGCGCTTGACACTGTCCATCAGATTGAAGGTCAGCTCCTCATGCGCCACTATGAGGGTATACTGAAGCGCCGCGGTGGCAAAAGCGGACTTCTCAGACTGTAATCAGGAGGTTGTCTGACAATGAGAATTATACTTGTAGGCGCACCTGGAGCAGGTAAGGGAACCCAGGCGGAAGCAATAAAAGGCAAATATCCCATAGCTCACATTTCAACCGGAGACATTTTGAGAGCCAACGTCAAAGCCGGCACAGAGCTTGGTAAAAACGCCAAAGGTTACATGGATGCAGGTAAACTCGTCCCTGACGAGGTTATTATAGCGATGGTAGAATCACGTCTTCAGGAGCCTGACTGCAAAGAAGGGTTCCTGCTGGACGGGTTCCCCAGGACAACACCTCAGGCTGAAGCGCTCGACCTTCTGCTTGAGAAACTCGGAATTGCTCTTGACGCTGTAGTTGAGCTGGACGTTGATGACGAAGTCGTTGTCCAGAGACTTACAACCAGACGTGGATGCAAATCCTGCGGTGAGATCTACAATACACTTTTCAAGCCTACAAAAGTTGAATGTGTCTGTGACAAATGCGGCGGTGAAGTTATTCAGCGTGATGACGACAAAGAAAGTGTTATCCGCAACCGCCTCTCTGTCTTCCATGAGCAGACAGCTCCTCTTATTGAGTACTACCGCAACAAGGGGATCCTACTGACAGTAGATGCAACAGGCGGAAAAGATGCAGTGCTTAATCTCCTTGAAAAGAGAAAAGGCCTTTAGATGATCACCTTCAAAAGCGATCGAGACCTTGCTAAGATGCGCCGTGCCGGTCTGATCGTTGCGGATATCCTCAAACTGATGAGAGATATGGTTAAACCGGGTATAGACACCCTCACTCTTGATGAAGCGGCAGAAAACCTTG
>RRZU012244387.1_pt1 | contig 11293 bp, 9 predicted proteins | sample 2165561 | NCBI WGS metagenome assembly RRZU01 (sample SAMN10456909, study PRJNA506462) | wastewater metagenome | isolation source: wastewater sludge | place: USA: Moscow, Idaho | reverse complement strand
CCATTTGTAACGACCATTACCAACAAAAAACCAAATATTAAAGTTGCCGTGGATATGTCAAAAGCCTGGGAAGAAGCCAGCAATGGTTCCCAATTGCAGATGACCGCAGTCGTTGTCAACAAGGACTGGGCAGAAGCTAATCCCAAGGTGCTTGAACAATTCATGGAAGCCTATGAAGCATCGATCAACTCAGTGAATCAAAATCCCGCCGAAGGAGCTAAAAACATTGTTGCAGCGGGGATTATGACGGATCCGGCAGTGGCCGAAAAAGCGATTCCTAATTGTAATATTGTCTTTATTCCGGTTAAAGATGCCCAGGAATCCCTGAATGAATACTATACCATCTTAGCTGGATTTGAACCAAAAGCAGTTGGAGGAAAAGTTCCAGGTGAAGATTTCTACGTTCTTGGAAAATAAGCAGGACAAACCAATAAGAAAAATAATTGGAAAAATCGGAGTGGCCCTTTTCTGGGTATTCCTTTGGGCCCTGGCAGCCCGGTGGGTCGACAGTCCACTGGTGCTGCCATCGCCGCTTAAAACCCTGGCAGGAGTGATCATCCTGGCTGGGGATTTTGAGTTTTTTGTGAGCATTGCGGTCACCTTACTGCGGGTTTTCGGCGGTGTTTTTATTTCGGTTCTATTGGGACTGGTGCTGGGTCTGGCTGGCGGACTCAACAAACCCTTTTACGAGATTATGAATCCTTTCGTCAGTACCATCAAGTCGTTGCCGGTTGTTTCGGTAATTATTCTGATCAATCTGTGGATCGCCTCCGGTCTGGTACCCCTGGTGGTCACCTTTTTGATCTGCTTTCCGGTAACCTGGACAAATGTCGTGCAGGGAGTCAGAGCGACCGATAAAAAACTGCTGCAAATGGCCAGGATATATAATGTTGAACAGACCAGAATAATCCGGGATATTTATGTGCCATCGATCAAGCCCTACGCCGTTTCTGCTTTGATGAACGCGATCGGACTGGGTTGGAAGGTCACCGTCACTGCCGAGGTGCTGGCCAATGCTCTGCCTTCGATCGGTATGAACCTCTATTATGCCAAGATTTATCTGGAAACCGATTTACTCTTTTCCTGGACGCTGGTGATTGTGATCTGCAGTCTTGCCATTGAAAAGATTACCCTTCAGGTGATTGGTAATAATCGAAAGGGGGATGGTCAATGTCCATTATCATAACCAACCTCAGTAAAAGATATGGAGAAGAGGCGATTTTTGAAGACTTTAATCTGGTCTTTGAAAAGCATAAAATAACCGGCATTCTGGGACCATCGGGGGCCGGAAAAACGACCCTTTTGAATCTCTGCAGTGGTTTGGAACAACCGGATCAGGGAACCATCGAAGGGATTAATTTTCAGTCGATCTCCTATATTTTTCAGGAACCGCGATTGTTACCCTGGCGGACCGTCCGGGAGAATCTCCGCTTTGTCTTTAAAGAAAAAGCGATTGATAAACCAGGCCCTCATGATGCTGATATCGATGCCATGCTCGAATTGGTGGGATTGGCAACGGTTGGAGATTATTATCCCCAGGAACTCAGCGGCGGGATGCGCCAGCGGGTTGCGATTGCCCGGGCGTTTCTTTACCCGTCCGAATTGCTGCTGATGGATGAACCATTCAGCAGTCTGGACTGTTCGCTAAAAAACCGGCTGATAGATGATTTTCTGAAAATTTGGGAACAGGACAAACGGACGGTGGTTTTTGTCAGTCACAATGAAGATGAGATCAGACGTTTAGCCGATGTTATCTTGACCTTTTCGGATAAACCGGTTCAAATTCTAAAAAAAGAGATCATTGATTAATTTCCAACCAGAAGATTGATAACAGCTCAGGATTAGCTGATGAAAAAATGAGTTTCTTGTGTTAAACTGGTACGATATCTGGTAAGATAAACAGAAACGAAGTTAAGGAGATCACCATGAATAAAAAAGCAATCATTGCCGACAAGGCACCAGCGGCAGTCGGCCCTTATGCCCATGCCTATTTAGTCGGGGAGACCTTGTATACATCGGGTCAACTGGGCCTGATTCCGGAAACCGGTGAATTGGCCGAAGGCGTGGCGGAACAGGCTAAAAGAGGTCTGGACAATTTAAATGCGGTTCTGGAGCATGCCGGATTCAGTCGCAGCGATATTGTCAAAACCACGGTATTTCTGGCAAATATAGCCGACTTTGCCGTTGTTAATGATATCTATGCTGAATTTTTCGAAGGGCAGGCTGAGTATCCCGCCCGTTCCTGTATGCAGGTAGCCGCTTTACCCAAGGCTGCGCTTTTCGAAATTGAAGCCATTGCCGTTAAATAAAACCACTAAGAAAATCAAATAGCTTCGATTAAAGAGCCCATGGTCTTGCTTGTCTGGCAAATAACCATGGGTATCTTATTGATTAAAAATCTGAAAAAAGCGAGGAAAATTTTGAATAAAAAACTGCAAGCCTATGTAACGCTGGTCGATTTTCTGGCTGAATTTATGGGAGAGAATACCGAAGTGGTACTTCATGATATGACCGACTGGCATCACTCCGTGATTGCGATTCGCAATGGTCATATCAGTGGGCGGAAGGTAGGTGATCCGATCACTGAAACGAACCTGAGAATTCTCCGCAGTGAAGTCCATAAAAAAGTGCCCTATATGAACAATGATCCCAAAAAATTTAAGAAAAAAGAATCGATCAAGTCAGCGTCCTGGTTTATCAAGGACGAAAACGAAGTTTTAATTGGGATGATCTGCATCAATTCAGATTGTCATGACTTAATAGCGGCCCGGGAACTTTTAGACAAGATGATCCGACCACCACTGGTTGAAAGGGCGCTCAAAGAAAAAGGCCCGGAAAAAATAAATATCGATGTCAAAGAACTGGTGGATAATAATCTCAATCACATCTCACGGGATCTGTTAAAGAAGCTGAAGCTTTTATCTAAGGATGAAAAAGTCGAACTGGTGGGAAAACTCGATCAAATGGGGACCTTTTCGGTTAAGGGCACCATCTGGTATCTGGCTAACTGCATGGGGGTATCGGTGCCGACTCTGTATCGCTATATTTCTTTGAGCAAAAATGAACCTGGGAATCAGTCCGGTGATGATCAGAGATAATGGAGTAACAGAGATAAGGCTAACCTGAACGTTAAGGACATTAAAGTTAACCTTTATGTTCTTAAAAATAAATTAATTTTTGTTTAATCGTTTACTTTTTGGGTGAAAGATGTTATATTGACAACAATAATTCTCATTTTCACAATAATTTCCAGGAAGACCTCGGGCATTGCCTGAGGTCTTTTCCTTTTTTGGGGTAGTGGTCAGGTTGCGATACCGGGAAATTTGAGTCTTAAGTAAATCTTGTTTCAGTTCATCACCTGGTGATAGAATTTACAAATCTTAAAAAATAGCATATAATATTCAATAGCATCAAAAGCGTGAACAAATACCTAAATACGATAGAAATTGAGGTGCAATATGACAAGTCAGTTAAATCAAGATAATCTGCCTGAACATATAGCCATAATCATGGACGGCAATGGCCGCTGGGCGAAAGCAAAAAATCGTCCCCGTTTATTTGGCCACAATGCTGGCATGAAAACACTGAAAAAAATAGTCCGGGCATCATCGGATGCCGGAATAAAAATAATCACCATGTATGCATTTTCCACCGAGAATTGGAAGCGGAGTCCCGAAGAAGTTGATGGGCTGATGAATATTGCGGTTGAATATTTCCATAAAGAAGTGGGAGAATTACATCAGAACAATGTTAAAATCAACGTGATCGGAGATCTCAACGGGTTGGGCACAAAAGTCCGAGAGGCTGCCATGAAGGCCATCGATACCACTGCCGCAAACACCGGGCTGGTACTTAATATCGCCCTGAACTACGGTGGTAGAGATGAAATACTTCATGCCGTCAAGGAACTTATGACCGCGGGGATTAGCCCGGAAACGGTGACGGAACAGCACATCAGTGACCATCTTTACACCAGAGCTCAGCCGGATCCGGACCTGTTGATTCGCACTGGTGGAGAAAGTCGACTCAGTAATTTCATGCTGTGGCAGATGGCCTACGCAGAATTTATGTTTACCGACATTTATTGGCCAGATTTCGAAGTTGAAGTTTATTATGAAATGATCAAAAATTATCAGAACAGGAATCGGCGCTATGGATCGGCCGAGTAGCAGTCTCGAGAGTCGCCGGGCTGAACGGGCCTTGGCTGAGCGGAAACGGGCTGAAAAAAGTTCCATGAAAACTCGAATCTGGACGGGTATTGTGGGATTGCCGCTGCTGATTGCGATTATGTATCTGGGTGGCTTTGTTCTGGTTATTGGGGTTTCCGCACTGGCATTTTTTGGGATGATTGAGTATACCCGGGCCGTCAACCGGATGTTTCGACCCAAAATCAATCGAATTCTGATGATCGCCCTGGCGGTCATGTTGATGGTAACCATCAAGTTGGACTATTATTTTCTGATGCCGGTTTTACTGGTGTCTTTCATTGTCATTTTCTGTTATGAAATCTTATCGGGAAATGTCGAGATCCAGCGAGGTAGTGCCACGTTGATGGGACTCATCTATGTGCCGGTGATGTTTGGGCATCTGTTTCTGTTTGAAACGGTCAACAAGGGTGCCTATTATATGTGGCTGATTTTTGTGATTGCCTTTACCACCGATACCGCCGCGTATTTTATTGGAAAATCGATCGGTAACCGGAAGATTGCGCCGCTGATCAGTCCAAAAAAAACGATTGCCGGTTCGGTTGGCGGAGTAATTGTTGCGGCCTTGTGCACAATCCTTTACGGAACCATTCTCAGTTCCTACTTCAGTTTTGTTTTACCCTGGTATTTATACCTGGTTGTTGGCGTTTTTGGAAGCATTGCCGGACAATGCGGGGATTTGATGGCATCGATGATTAAGCGAAAAGCCAAAATAAAAGATTTTGGTACCATCCTCCCTGGTCATGGCGGGATTTTGGATCGCTTTGACAGTATCCTCTTTATCATTCCGCTAATTTATATTTTTGCCAAATTAACCATTGGCATCGCGTAGGTGAAAATTTGAATTTATATACTATCCTGATAACATTGCTGATCTTATGTGTCCTGGTGATCGTTCACGAGTTGGGACATTTTATGGTGGCCAAAAAAACTGGCATCTTCGTCGAAGAATTTGCCATTGGTATGGGACCGAAATTGTACGGTCGTCAGGGCAAAGAAACCCTGTTTACGATTCGGGCCTTTCCGGTGGGCGGATTCTGTAAAATGCGGGGCGAAGAACCGGAATTTGATGCCGAAGGCAACCTGATCCCCAGAGATCCCAATACCCCCATTGATCCTCGCAGCTATGAAGCCAAAAGTCGCGGTCAAAAACTGTTGGTGCTGGTGGCCGGTTCGGCGATGAACATTATTTTTGCCGTGGTCTGCCTGATTGTGGTGGCCTTGTTTACCGGTCATACTAACGTCTTTGATGCCATTGGTACCGCCTTTTTAAATACCTGGCGATTTTCCGGTCTGATCTTTCAGAGCTTTGGGATGCTGTTTACTGGTCAGGTAGGCCTGGATCAGCTGGCCGGTCCGATCGGAATGGTATCGATGGTCGATACCTTTTTACAGAGTGGGCTGATTATTCTGCTGGCTTTTACTGCTATGTTAAGTGTCAATCTGGGGATAATCAACCTGTTCCCGCTGCCAGCCCTGGACGGCGGACGGATTTTTATCCTGCTGATTGAAATGGTGGTGCGCCGAAAACTCAGTCCCGAACTGGAAATGAAGATTAATTATTTTGGATTCATTGCCCTGATTGCCCTGGCGATCCTGATTGCCGTGAACGATGTCATGCGGTTGGCCGCATAGGAGCAGGAAATGAAAAAAAGAAAAAACACCCGAGTTGTCAAAATCGGCGCCCTTGCCATCGGCGGCGAGAATCCCATTGCGATTCAGTCGATGACCAATACCGATACCAGAAACGCTGCCGCAACGATTGCCCAGATTAATGATCTGGCCGCCGCCGGCTGTGAAATTGTCCGGGTGGCAGTTCCTGATGACACTGCGGCCAGGGCTGTTGCTGACATAAAAAAAGGAATTAATATCCCCCTGGTGGCGGATATTCACTTTGACTATCAACTGGCCTTGACCGCCATTGAGAATGGGGTCGATAAGCTGCGCATCAATCCTGGCAATATCGGATCAGAAAAAGGCATCCGGGAAATTGTTGCCATGGCCACCGAACGGAACATCCCGATTCGAATTGGCGTCAATGCCGGTTCGCTGGAAAAAGAGATCCTGGCGAAAAACGGGGGTCAGGCCACTCCGGATGGGATGGTAGCCTCGGCCCAGCGGCACATCCAGATTCTCGAAGACGCCGGCTTTGATAATATCGTCGTTTCGATGAAGGCTTCGGATGTGCGCTTTACCATTGCCTCCTATGAACAGTTTGCCGAGCTATATGATTATCCGCTGCACCTGGGGATCACCGAGGCCGGAATTCTGCGCAGTTCAGCGGTTAAATCAGCCATGGGCATCGGCTATCTGCTGCTCAATGGCTTGGGGGATACTCTGCGGGTATCGATAACCGGCGATCCGCTGGAAGAAATTGATGTGGCCCGGGACATCCTCAGCGGCATCGGCTTATATACTGGCCGCCGGCCCAGGGTCGAAGTCATCTCTTGTCCCACCTGTGGACGGACCGAAATTGATCTGATTGGCATCGCTCAGGAAATCGATCGACAGCTGAGAACGGTCGAAAAAGACATCCGGGTGGCGGTGATGGGCTGTATTGTTAATGGCCCCGGCGAAGGCAAGGCCGCCGATATTGGCATTGCCGGCGGGAAAAACAAGGCTGTATTATTTAAAAAGGGTGAGATTATAAAAAGCATAGCAGAGGATCAAATCATCTCTGTATTAATGGAAGAAATAGAAAAAATGTGAGGCGAGATCTTTGAGTATTTTAACCCGACGACAGGAACGATATCAAAAAATAATAGAGGACTATCATCTGATAACAGATAGTATTAAAATCAATTCCAGTAAAGGGGAATTGATTTTTAAATTTTCCAGTTCTAAAAAACAAGCAGATACTGAATTTATAAAAAATGAAATGCAGGAAATATTTGACTATGCGAAAGCCCTGCAAATCGAGGTGGCGCCACTAAAGTATCAGGATGGTGAGCATCTCCTGGCTACCGATGGCAAAGGGGTCAGTCAGCTGTTGGTGGGCATCAATCAGAAGATAACCAATATCCTGCTGATTAACACCCTGATTGCCGAAGGCAATACCTTTTATGTCCGCGGACGATCGACCGGCGAACTGGATGGTGAAGCCCTGGCAATTTTTTCCAGCCGTTTCAAGCGCTTGATTGCTGAACACTATGGTCTGGAATCTGAACTGGTGGTCCGTTTCACCGATGAAGGTTCGGTGGCGGAAAAAAGTCAGCAGGATCTGGAAAAACGATTGGCAACCATAAAGCCGGTTGCTTCAAGTGCCGGCTCAAGTAGTTCAAGTAATTCATCCAGCACAGCCAAGCTACCTAAAGCCGAAAAACCCGGGGATGTGGTCGCCGGGAAAAAGATTACCCGGACCTGGGAATGGCTCAAAAATGTTGATTTTAATATTAATGGCGAATCCGAAGGCAAAAGTCTGGTCATCAAGGGCTGGGTTTTTGGGGTCAACACCCGGCCGCTGAAAAATAATAAGACCCTGCTGACGTTTAATATCACGGACAATACCAATAGCATTACCTGTAAAATCTTTACCGATAAAGAAGAAGTCATTGAAGGTATTAAAGAAGGCAACTGGTATCTGGTTGAAGGCAAGATCAATTATGATGAGTATTCTCAGGAAATGATGTTTTATCCCCGCAATATCAACCTGTCCAAAGAAACCATTAAAACCGATGAGGCTCCAATTAAGCGGGTTGAGCTTCATATGCACAGCCAGTTCAGTGCCATGGATGCGGTCAGTAAGGTGGAGCAGATTATGAAGCAAGCTTCCAACTTTGGCCATGACATCATTGGCATCACCGACCACGGTGTTTTACAGGCCTATCCGGAAATGATGGAACTGGGCCGCAAGAAAAAAATCAAGGTGCTCTATGGGGTCGAGGGCTATCTGGTGGAAGACCAGCTTAACATGGTTTATGGCAATCAGGATCAGGACTTCTGCGGCGAATTTACTTTTTTTGACCTGGAAACCACCGGTCTGGTGCCGGGAAACCACAAGATTATTGAAATTGCCGCGGTGCGCATTAAAAACAAACAAATCGTTGACAGCTTTTCGACTCTGGTCAATCCCCATTGTGAGATCCCGCCGTTTATTACCAATCTGACCAATATCACCAATCAGATGGTCGCCGACGGGATGGAAGAGCGGGATGCTTTGGCGAAATTTCTGGAGTTTGCCGGTGATACCATTCTGGTCGCCCACAATGCCGCTTTTGATATGAGCTTTTTAAACAAAGCCTTATCCGACCACGGCATCGTTCGCGAAAACACGGCAGTCGATACTCTGGCCATGTCCCGCTGTCTGCTAACTCAGATTACCCGCCATAACCTGAAAAAACTCTGTTCGCATTTTAAAATTGAGATTCAGAATCATCACCGGGCCCTGGATGATGCAGCTGCCTCGGCCAAAGTCTTTGTCAAGCTTCTGGATCTGGCTGAGAAAAAAGGCTGTACCTCGATCCAGACCCTCAATACCCTGTCCAGTCGGGAACGGAGTATCCGTCTGAATGCCACCAACCATATTATTATTTATGCCAGAAACCAGGCCGGAATCAAGGATCTGTATCGGATCGTGTCGGAATCGCATCTCAATTATTTTTATAAAAAACCCCGAATTCCCAAGTCGCTGCTGGCGGAAAACCGTGAAAACCTGTTGCTCGGTTCGGCCTGTGAAGCCGGAGAATTGTTCACCGCCATGGTTCACAATAAGTCCGAGGATGAGATCCAGCAGATCGCCAGCTTTTATGATTATCTGGAAATCCAACCGCTGGGAAATAACCAGTATCTGATCGATAATAACTCGGTCCCGGATCAGGAGGCCCTGAAGACCTTAAATAAGCGGATCATCGATTTGGGGAAAAGATTAAATAAACCAGTGGTCGCCACCGGTGATGTCCATTTTGTCAATCAGGAGGATGCCCTTTACCGGGAAATCCTGTTCACCGGGCAGGGTTATAAGGATGCCGGCAAACAGCCGCCGCTGTATTATCGGACGACCCAGGAAATGCTCGATGAATTTGCCTACCTGGATGAGGAAACCGCCCGGGAAGTGGTGATCGATAATCCCCGTAAAATTGGCACGATGATCGAAGAGGTGCTGCCGATCCCCGATGGCACCTATCCGCCAGTGATTGAAGGATCCGACGAAGAGATCCGGGAAATGGTCGAAGCCAAGGCCCGGGAACTCTTTGGTCAACCGCTGCCAGACATTGTCGAAAAGCGGATTAAAAAAGAATTGGATTCAATCATCGGAAACGGCTACTCGGTCCTCTATCTGATTGCCCAGAAACTGGTTTATCATTCGATGGAAGACGGTTATCTGGTCGGCTCCCGGGGTTCGGTGGGGTCCTCCTTTGTGGCCACCCTCTGTGGAATCACCGAGGTTAATCCGCTGGCCCCGCACTACCGTTGCCCCAGCTGTAAACATTCCGAATTTTTCAACAGCACCGAGGTCGGGGTGGGGCCGGATTTAAAAGATGCCAATTGCCCCCATTGCGGGGCCAAGCTTGATAAAGATGGCTTTGATATCCCCTTTGAAACTTTTTTAGGCTTTGAAGGCGATAAAGAACCCGATATCGACCTTAATTTTTCTGGTGAGAACCAGGCTGAAGCCCATCGCTACACCGAGGTACTCTTTGGTAAGGGCAAGGTTTTCCGGGCCGGTACCATTTCTACAATTGCCGAAAAAACTGCTTTTGGCTTTGTCAAAAACTATTATGACGAAAAAGATCTTAAAGTAACCAAGGCCGAACTGGAGCGGGTAATATCCTGCTGTGCCGGAGTCAAAAAAACCACCGGTCAGCACCCCGGCGGAATTATGGTCGTGCCAACCTATAAGGATATTTACGATTTCTGTCCGGTCCAACGGCCGGCCGATGATACTGAAAGCGATACCGTCACCACTCATTTTGCCTATGAGTCGATCAGTGGCCGGTTGCTGAAGCTGGATATTCTCGGCCATGATGATCCCACGATGTTAAAAATGCTCAAGGATTTTACCGCCATCGATCCGGTCGGGATTCCCCTGGATGATGAAAAAACGATGAGCTTATTCACCTCAACTAAAGCCCTTGATTTCAAAGACAATGATTTTGAGTCGCCCTTGGGAGTCTGTGGAATTCCTGAATTCGGCACCAGTTTTGTCCGCGAAATGCTGCTCGATACCAAGCCCACGGCCTTTTCCGATCTGATCCGGATTTCTGGTCTGTCTCATGGCACCGACGTGTGGCTCAACAACGCCCAGGATTTGATCCGCGATAAAAAGGCCACCATTAAAGAAGCTATTTGTACCCGGGATGATATTATGATCTATCTGATCTACGCCGGTCTGGAAGCCAAAACAGCCTTTACGATTATGGAAGCCGTTCGAAAAGGAAAGGGATTGAAGCCGGAATGGGAAGAAGCAATGCGCAAGAACAAGGTGCCGGAATGGTATATTGATTCCTGTAAAAAAATCAAGTACATGTTTCCCAAGGCCCACGCGGCTGCTTACGTGACGATGGCTTTCCGAATTGCCTGGTACAAGGTTTATTACCCACTGGCTTATTATGCCACCTATTTTTCAGTTCGGGCCAGCGAGTTTGACGCTCAGCTGATCAGTCAGGGCAAGGGCGTAGTAGTGCAGCGAATGAATCAGATCAAAGAGCTGGGAACCAAAGCCTCCAACAAAGAAAAATCACTGTTGACGGTGCTGGAGATTGCTCATGAAATGATCTGTCGCGGCTACAGCTTTAGAAATGTCGATGTCTACGAGTCACATTTCAGTCAGTTCCGAATCATCGGCGATACGCTGTTACCGCCCCTGAATGCCCTGGAAGGAATTGGCGACAAAGCCGCCCAACGCATCTTTGAAGAAGCTCAGCTGCGCCCTTATATGTCCCGGGAAGATTTGCAGAACCGTACCAAGATCAGCAAATCGGTCATCGAAACCCTGGAAAAACAGGGCTGTTTAAATCAGTTGCCAGCTTCCAATCAAATTACTTTTTTTTAAGAACCCGTTTTTACATAAATTAAGGGGGGCGTGGATTCCACGTCCCCCTTTAATCTTACCAAAATAAAACTAATCAGCCCTTACTTCCCGGGCAATT
>RRZU011618511.1_pt1 | contig 11294 bp, 10 predicted proteins | sample 2165561 | NCBI WGS metagenome assembly RRZU01 (sample SAMN10456909, study PRJNA506462) | wastewater metagenome | isolation source: wastewater sludge | place: USA: Moscow, Idaho | reverse complement strand
TGTTTTTCTATTTCGTTCATACAGTATCTTTCTTTTATTTGGTAAGAGTCAAAAGGGTTGCTACAATAGCACCTAAGGATGCAATTGAAGAGCTCAATCCGATAATTTCACCCAACGACATACCTTTCTTGTCGGGTTTGGTCGGCACCACAATCTCACAGCCCGGCTGGATGTATTTGGAAGAACCGCCCTTTAACTGAGCCACGGTTCCATTCATATAAACCACATAAGCTTTTCTCTTATTGGCACGTTGACCGTAGCCTCCCGCCTGGTCGATGTAATGACTCAAACGTTTTCCTTTCACAAATGGAACTGTATTGGGGAACATCACCGTTCCATTTATTTTCACCGTATTCACGTATTGTGGGATAATCAGTTCATCTCCCTCTCGTACCACCAGGTCGTAATCCGATCCCGGAGCAGCCAATGCTTTTTCCAATTGAATCCCCACCTGATATACACTGTCCACTTCCAGCTTATTTATATCGATGGAATCTTTCTCTGTTCCATTCTTTGCAATCTGTAACGTCTTTTCCTGTCTTGCAATCTCTTCGTCACTCATCCGGCGAAGCAGACGGGCCCCCAACGGATAGGCTTCCGAAGTTAAACCACCCGCCTTGCGAACCAGGTCGCTCAATCGCTCATTCTTCTGCGTTACGGCATGGCGTCCACCAAAAACAACCTCTCCTGTTACCTTAACGTTTTGTTGAACTTGGTAACCCGGGCTCCTGCGTACGTAAACCTCATCAAAGGGTTCAAGCACAAAACCAGGAGTACCGTCCACCACCAATCCATCCTTCAGAGAAAAAGAAAAAGACTGACCGATATCCCTGCTCACCTTCATACTTTTGGGATCTTTTATACGTCGGGCAATGTCCACCCTAACTGTGGAAGCCGACTCCATCAATCCTCCAGCCTGAATCACCAGGTCTTCCAGTTTGGTATTCTTGGCAAACGGGTAGATACCCGGACGGGCCACCTCTCCGTGAATTATTAACACTCCAGCCTCCTGTAAATCGTGAATACTTGGAATATAAAGCATATCGTTTTTCTGTAGGGGAATATCGGCTGTTTCACCCTTCAATAACCCTTTCAAATCAATCGGAATAATCTCAAATGTAAGGTCATCGTGCTGTCTGCGAAGTTCGGCACGGTTCAGGAAGGCATCTCCGGTAATCCCCTCGGCCTTCTCAATCAATGTCTTAACACTATGCACTGCATCGCTTAACTCATACAACCCTTCACGGAAAACGGCCCCTTTTATCTCCAGCTTGTTTTCGAAGCGATCCAATACTGCACCCACCACAACCGAGTCGCCATCCGCCAGATTAAACGAACCGAAATCCTTATCATCCACATTGTAGATCTGGCGTTCGCGCCCGCTCTTGCGCATCAATCGGATGGTTTTATTGTAGGCATCCCCCGTAAAACCACCGGCATAGTGCAGCAGAGTGGCCGCACTCTCACTCGATTTCATCTCGTAGAACATCGGACGTTTCACATTGCCCGAAATATTAACCAGACAATCGTAGGGAGGAACTATAATCACATCCCCATCCATCAGGCGAATGTCATCGTTGAATTTACCTTTCAGAATATAATCGTACACATCCAGTCCGGCTACCTGCTTGCCGTTACGCATCACTTGGACATTACGTAAACTACCAATCTCATTCACCCCTCCGGCAGAATACAACGCATGGAAAACCGACGAAAAAGCCGATAGGGTATAGGTACCCGGCACAGAAACTTCCCCCATGATGTTGATCTGGATGGAACGGATCTGACCTAAAGTAAGCTTTATTTTAGAAGAGGTACCACCCAGCACACCCGAATAAATACTGCTGAATTTCCGTTGGATGTAAGCATTAGCCTCATTCACGGTAAGTCCGTTGAGATATACCGGTCCAAGATTCTTCACGTTGATGTTACCATCCGGCGATATTTTCTCGGTAAAGGTATTCTGAGAAGCGCCCCAGATATCAATAATCACCTGGTCGCCCGGCCCCAACATGTAATTGGAGGGAGTCGCTATATTGATATTGGGTTCGAAGGTCAGATTCTTATTGGTAAATACATCCCGACCAAAAATCTTAGGAACCGTATCCTTGTAGTTAAAGAAAGAGGAAATATCATCCACATCCTCCATTCCATTGTTTTTGTCTTCAAGTGTGGGGATTGCCGAATTATTGGTACGGTTCCGATTGATTGCCGCAGCCGATTCACTTTCTTTTCCTTTACCCTGTGCAGATTCATATTTCTTTTTAATACGTTCCACCTGTTCAGGAGTTACCCCTTTGGTGCGAAGTTCAATAGCCATCTGATTCTGGCTTTTACCTGCAGCCTGAGCTTGTTTTACATATTGGATCACCTGATCGTCGGTCATACTCTGGGCGAAAAGCGTGCCCGAATAAACGGATAGACATAGGATCAATGTAATGATTTTACGCATAACTATTGGTTGTTGTTGTTTTCTGAGTTGTAAATACAAAAGTAATTAATTTACGCCTTGAATATCAATAAATTTTGAAATTCTCTAGAACATTTAATGGTTCCCATCCTAATTCTTTTCGCGCTTTTTCATTAGAAAATGTGAGTGATTTCGTTATTTTATCAAGCTTGAATGAATTGATAGGAGCATTTTTGCCAACCAGATCACCCATACAGGCAATTAGCTTAGCAATGAAGTATGGGATTGATTTCGGATGAGGTTTCCCTAGTTGCGAGGCAATAAGTGTCTCTAACTCATGAAATGATGGATGAGCTGTATCACATGCATTATATATTCCTCCTTTTTCTGCTAAAAGAGGAACCAGATTTGCTATATCCTGAACCATCAGTACACTCTTTTTTGCTTTTCCTCCTGATATACTTAAATATTTGCCGGTTTTGATCCCTTTGATCATAGCCCCCAGATTCCCAGGAGGATTTGGTCCGGAAATGAGTGAAGGTCTTAAAATACCTAACTTTACACCATGTTTCTTACACCATACGTCAAGAAACTCTTCTGTTTGTATCTTGCTTAATGCATAGGGAGAACTACCCGTTAAAGGATGTTCTTCCGTAATTAACTCCCCAAACTCCAGTCCATATACCGCAACAGAACTAACAAAAATAAATGAATCCGGAACTCCCACCTCCTCAAGAGCTTTGCATAGATTTTTTGTTCCTAGCAGGTTTACTGAGAAGAAATCTTTTACTTCTTCTTCAGTTTTTGGAATAGAATGGGCCTTTCCTGCAGCATGAAGAACAACATTAAATCTGTTTTTTAATTCAGGGATATTTTCAGATATATTTACATTATAATCATCAATGTCCATTAATCCCAAAGTACTTACCTGATAATATTTTGAAAGCAGAGGAAGCGTGTTCTTTCCTAAAAACCCCGATGCCCCTGTAAATAATAGTGTCATATATTATTATTTTTATATTTTAGCTTGGTTGCTTTATTGATCCTGGTTCGTTCGTTATCAAAAACCCATCCCCACTTGTTTAAATAATATATAGCAGCCTTTATATGAATCCATAATAATCGAAGATTCTTATGAGACCCCTTTTCAAAATCATGGATAATAGTAACTTTCGGATAATAAAGGGTCTTATATTTTTGATAAATCCGTCTGTTTAAGTCGGTATCTTCACCATACATAAAAATCCCTTCATCAAATAATCCTACATCTTCAATTGTTGATTTACGTAAAAACATGAAACAACCTGATAGATAAGGTACATTCATTATTGTATTATAGTCAGCAAATCGCATTTCAAAATTGTAATCAATTTTACTTTTTATAGATTTTAAGGGGATAAACATTCTTACAATCCAATCGATTGGAGTTGGTAACAGTTTGCATAAATATTGAAGACTACCATTCGGGTAGGTAACTTTCGGCATTATGTTACCCACTGTCAGGTCTTGTTCCATATAGTTGTACAAAGTTTCGAGTGTTCCCTTTCCAAATCGGATATCCGGGTTTAGTACAAGATGGTATTTCCCCATTAAATGTCTTGATCTTAAAATTGTATTATGTCCGGCTCCAAAACCTTTATTACAATTCATAAATATATAATCAACCCCGGGGATACTACATAATTTCTTAAGTTCGTTCGTAGGAGAATTATCGACAATATATAATTTTACGTTTAAAGAGGTATCTAAAAAACTATTGATAGCCCGCGAAAGAACAACTGGATTGTTCTTATATGTCACAATACAGCCTGTAATATCGTATTCAGTCATAAAATGCTATAATGAAATTGGATTTATTTTATTTGGAAAGCTTACATTGAATCTCATATCTCCTTTTTTAAGATAACTCCATTGACTGTAGCAATTATCCCACTTATTTTTTTTCTTATATTTAAATACAGATCCATTTTCTAAAACGATTGCCAGCGAATAACCTAATTTTAAGGCAATTTCAGACATTCTGATTTCTCCTTTTCTAATAAGCAAAAGTTTGTGAGTGATATTTTTTCCCGGGAATAATTGACTATTATTCCTTACAATCTCTTTCATTACATCAATGGTTGTTAATATAAAAAAGCTTTGAATATGAGGTCTGAAATTATTCCTGATCAAAGATTGGTAGCATTTGGTACAATAGGAAGTCCCCATCATTGCAACGTCCGGATTCTTTTCCATATAGTCAATATAACCATCAATAAAGTTCTCACAATTCGTGTTTACAGAGCTGTTTGATAAGATAATGTATTTATTTTCAGAGTCTTTTATGTTTTCAATAAAAGAACTATAGCCGGAAAAATCATACCCGCTGTTTGATACCGGAATTACGGAATTAACATAAGGAGTTATTTCGTTCAGATGTTTGAATTTTTCAATCTCGGAAACAGACAATGTTATATTAAGTCTATGCTTCCCCTTATAGTTTTTCAGAAATTCAAGCCAGGGTTTAAGACCACAATTAAACTCTCTACCGGATTTATGTTTCTTTACCCGGTTTAAATTATAACCACCCCATTCGTGAACCAAAACATCGATTGTGTCGCTGGTAACAGGCAATCTTTCTTTGCCAGTATTTGTATTTATGTTTAAGTTTGAGACCCATTTTTTCAGAATCTCCTTTAACATTAAAAAAGGTAATAATAAAAATTCAAGACAAATAATTGAATAGAATTTTAATGAATCCTTTGATTTCCTTTTCATCCTTCAAAAATTCCTTTTTATAGTATATAATACCTTGTAATAGTAATATTTAGTAACAGGACCATAATTAATGAATTTATGGAATGGGAATAATTCCTGATGTCCTTTTAATGTACTAAATATATGAATCAACTTTTTAATAAAATACATTGAAGATATTTCCCTTGCACCAACGACATTTGATAAATGTTGACGATATAGAATCGTTGGAGTTTCGACAGTCGCAATTATTCCATTTTTTGCAGTGTTGATCGTGACCCACCAATCGTGCATAGGCGCAACGTCAGGCATAGGAAGTGATACATTTTTTGCATGATTATTGAAAATCATAGTACAACCAGTTGCACAGTTAAATACTCCCAGGTAGTTTACGTTATTGAGTACATCCGGTTTAATCTTAGACCTTTTCCAAAATGATTCATGAATATGATTCAGATTTTCATCAGTAACTATCAAGTCGGTATGCACTACGACCGGACGATTTGGGTTAGCCGTTTCTTCCGATTTTATTTTGTTTAACGATATTTCAATTTTGTTTTCCAACCACACATCGTCTTGATCGCTAAACATGTAATAATCAGCTTGTACAGACTCTAGTAAAGTCATAAACCGTCGTTTAGCCCCCAGGTTCTGTGTGCCGGTATCTACTTTTACTATATTAGTATAGTTTATTGCATAATAATCTATTATTGTTTTTGTAGAATCTGTAGAACCATCATCTCCGATATATAGAGTCCAATTTAAATAAGTCTGTTTAAGTATTGATTCAATCTGATTTTTCAGATATTTCTCTCCATTATATGTAGCCATAACAATAGCTACCGAACTCTCACTTGTCATAGATAATTTTATAAACTGAATTTTTGAATGAATTTGTCAGATTCATTTCCTTATACTTTCTGTATGCGTTCCTGCCGATTGATTCCCGAAGAGGTTGATCTTCAAGAATCAATTTCATTTTTTCGAATAATTCTGTTTTACTGCAAGGGTCTATTAATAAACATTCAGTGTTGTCTGTCAGAATATCGGCCACACCACTTTCTTTGGTAATAATGGCAGGAATCTGAAGCGAGATGGCTTCGATTATTACCATACCCCACGATTCATTATAAGAAGGTTGTACCAACACGTCAATTGAAGAATAGAAAGAAGAAACATCACTGTTGAAATCCTTTATTTCTACATATTGAGAGATATCCAATTGTTTAACTGTCTCTTGTATTTCACTTAACAACGGACCACTCCCAAAAATTAGCAACCTGGTTTTCTTTTCAGAGTATCTTACAATCTTTTCAAAACACTCAATTAATGTAATCAGATTTTTAGATTCAACGAGTGTTCCAATATATCCGTACGTAAAAATATCCGCCTGATGCTTGGTGTAGCCAATAATCTCTTTAGTTGGTGGATTGATGATCGTATAATTCTCAATCTTACAATTTAGTTCTTTCTCCCAACCAGCTAATGCTTTACGAGAAGTAAAAACCATTTTAAACCGGTTATTCAAAAACATTGCTCTATATAGAACTTGAAACGAAGAAGGAATAACAGACGTGTTCCTGTTAGGTTGTTCATGGATATGCCAAACAACCTTTCGCCCCGAAATCCAGGCAGCTACAGCCCCGGCAATATTGGCGCTTGTATTTACATATACAAGGCCGATGTTTTTCTTTTTTACAATAGAACAAATAAATAAAATCCTGTATAGATTGTAAATCAGACAGCATATTGATTTCACGGTCTTGTTCCCGATACTTTTAAACGGAAGAATATACTGTTTAAGAATACGCCCTTTTGTAATCTGTTTACTAAAATTATTTGTTTTGGAATAAGGTATCACCAGATACTGATTATCAATATCTTTTTTCTCGATTCCGTTAATTGTTGAAATAAGTACACTTTCAGAACCGGTTGCCAGACTAGAATGACTTATATATAAGATGTTCATTTTGTATTATTTATTTTCTTCAAAATCTTTATCGTTTATTTCAAGTCTTTCTTTACCTGTACTCTTTATATCAAACATTTTATAGATAATATAATTTTGATATGGATTGTATGCAGAGCCTCCGGTTCTCTCTAAAAAGATGTTTCTTGATGTGGAGAATGAAAAGAGAGTAACGAAAATAAAGATTAGGATCTTATTTTTGTAGGTTTCGAATGCGATAAACAAATTCGGTAACAGAATTAATTCAGAAAGAGCGAAATATAATCTAAAGCGATTACTGATATCTACAATCTCAAAAAATACGGAATATACAAAAGCGTATAATAAAAAAAGGTTGAAAAATATGTTATAATATTTGCTTCCATCATTTTTGCTTCTGGTCAGCATTAATAACGTAAAAATAATGATATTGATAATAAATCCAATAGAAATGCCTCTTCCAACCAGAGCAGACTCAGCTGTATAGGTTGTTATTTTTGTTGCTACAGGCCCCAGAAAGAAAGGAAGAACCAGATTTAATGTTGCTTCCATCCACTTAATGTTAAACAGAAACACTAGATTAATTGCAATAAAGAAAATAATTACTTTATTGCTGGAGAATCTTTTGTTTATAATCCAATACAGAGGGAGTAAAAGCAGTGCGGTTAAATGGAAAAACGAAGCAGTAACAATTAAAGCAATATACTTAAGCAAGTTTCTATTTTGAATAAAACGGATTGAAAAAAAGAATATCATTACAGATATTGCTTGTCTTATCGTAACGAAGTCTAAAAAGAAATACAAAACAGAATAGTAAATAAGAATACTTGTTTGAGGATAAGTAGAGTAAACAGACAGGTTTTTAAATAGTAATGTTAAGCATCCGAATGATACAATAAAAAACAACAGCTGAACATTGGAAGAGAAAAATTTGGTAATAGAAATCAGAAGCCTGAATCCAATTTCTATCTGATGATTTGCGAATACATGCCCATTCCCTTTGATCACTTCATTTATTGGCTCTATGATATCAAATACTTCAGCGTAAGATTGCCAGTCGCCCCCTGTTTCATATCTTAATCCGGCCAGAACAACGAGAATATAATAACTTGCAATATAAAGTGTTTTCTTCAGCTTATCATTGGAAGTAAACACTTCATTATACGAAAAAAGCAATAATATCAGGAAAATAAGCAAATAGAGCATATCCTGTTTATCTTTTCTTGATTAGCTTCATATACATAAAGTATAGACAATACTTCGGTATCCATATATATTTCTTCTCAAGAGCCCTGACTTTGAAATTCTCTTTCATTGCAAGAATAATATTCTTGTTAGAAATCCCATCTTCTGCCTCGAAATTTGAAATACAACAATTTATCTTGTGGAAAACAGCTCCGGATAAATATAAGTTGTAGAAAAATTTATAATCTGCGGCTACTTTATAGCTTTCATCGAACAATGCCACTTTTAACAAAGACGATTTTACTAAAGTTGCCGGATGGAATATAGGCATATATTTACTGAACGAAGAAAGATCATTATCGCTTTCCTGACAAACCTCCTTATCGGCGTATTGCATGTTAACATTACCATACAAAACATCAATAGCCTTATCCGGTATGTTTTTTACAACAGTTTCTATTGCGTCGTTTGAATACAAAGAATCTCCGGAGTTGATAAATAAAATCCATTCTCCTGTTGCCAATCTAACACCTTTGTTCATCGCATTGTAGATCCCTTTGTCTGGTTCACTTACAATTTTGGAAATACGGTCGGCATATTTTTCTATAATGTTAAGCGTTCCATCCGTACTGGCACCATCTATAACGATATACTCTATATTTTTGTATGACTGAGACAGAACACTTTTTAATGTTGTTTCGATACAACTTACGTTATTGTACACAATTGTAATCACAGTTACAATATCGTTCTTTTTCATTTATCGCTTGTATTTGTATCTAAAATAATTAATAACACTCTTTTTGAGCGTATATAGATTGTTTTTCAAAATATTGTCGCATTTATATTCTATCCCGGTACTGCCGGAATATCCTACAAATTGGGGAAATACCGGAATCGGGATAAAAATATTACCAGACGAAATCCAGTTTTTAATTGAACTAACCAATAAATGCTCAAAATAGTAGCCAGACGAATCATTTATCTGGTTCATATTGGGAATAAAAAAGGTTGAATAAAAATCAAAACTAGCAATGATTACCCTTGATTCGGCAATATGTTCGTCTATTACGTCAACCGAAACGCCATTTTTTCTGCCCGCATACAAGAGGTTTGTTATTCCCAGAATGTTGTTTAAATTCCGAAGAATCAATCTTCCGGTAATTTTTACGATATAATCAGCCTCTTTAATAAAAGAAGAATGCTCCAGGGCATATTTAATAATTTCAGCCTCACCGTATCCTTTGCCCAATTCCCGTGAAAAGGTATTGCCGGCAAAGGAAAGACACTCCAATCTGTTTTCCGCTATGTATTGTTTATAAGAAGAACTTATATCATATAATGTGTTTTCGACAAATACAATTTTTAAATGGCTGTTTTGTAAATAAAAATCCAAAGCTTCAGTATATTGTCTGGTCCGAACTGCAATGTCCTGAATGGCAGTATAGCTCATCCCATTCGGATTTATACAAGCAGTAAGTAGTATTACAGTCTTATTCATATCATTTATTCCAGATTCCTTTTGCTGTTCCGTTTAAAATGCGGTTGCATTGCAATGGCATCCATATATAATTAAGTAACATAATTAAACACATTGAAATTATAACGCCATTTGAACCTAAAATTTTACCAAGGATTATAGATAGAGAGATATGTATAACAACCTCTATAGCTGTCAAATAGAATTGAAGCGTAATCTTCCCAAACCCATTGATAATATTACAATATATCCCATTTTTCATACTAAGTAAGAAGTATACGAAAAGCAGAGAGGTTGTAACAGGGTCGATTTTAATATCTTTTCCCAACCATAATTCATACACGTACGGAGCAGCAAGCACCAGGATAATAGATATAAAAAAGAAAAGGAGCCATATCTTATTCAGCTTATTTATAATATTTTTAATCCACAAAATATCACCTTTGGTGTATGCATCAGCTGAGGCTACCCATATTGGTGAAATGATAATTGTAAATATCATTTGAATTATTCCTGCATATTTAAATGCAATATTATAATACGTAACATCCGAATTGCCAACTATATGTGCAATGACAAAATTATTAGTCTGATACAACATAATGGCCGTAAGTTGGATGAGGAGAAATTTGGCCCCCAGACTAAACATTCTTTTTACTAACGTTTTATCATACAGTTTAAAACTTGGAGCAAGATGTCTGCTGGTCTTAAAAAAAATCAGAGCAGTACTTATCGCAATTACTACTACAGGAGATATTGAAATGCATATTCCATATATAAGTAGTGTAGCTTGATTATCTATTCTGGAGACCGCAAATACCAGTATAAAAGCCAGTAGCTGTCCAAAGGTAGATATGATACCTGTAAGCGAAGGCATCTGGAGAGAATCCAGTATTGTACATATCAGATTTAGCCATAATTGAATGAAAAAAAAGCAGACAACACAGGTCACCAATACTTTTAATTCTCCTCTCATTGAAATTGGAGAGTTAAGAAAAACATCCCAATTGATATAGTTACTTACAATAATAAAAACAACAATATTAATGCAAGTAATAATACCCATGGAAAGATAGGCTGTACTGATTGCTTTTCTGGCACCGTTCAGGTCGTTATTAGCAAAGCAACTTGCTAATTGGTTTTTTAGCCCGTTCCCTAAACCGATGTCAAAAAAGCTCATCCACGACAGTACAGAAGTAAGGGTAAGCCATATTCCATACCGTTCAGTATTTAAGTTGGAAAGTAATAAAGGGACGAAAGCAAGAGAAATAAGAATGCTAATCCCTTTTACTCCCAAAGAAACTATTACATTCTTTTTGGCTTTGGCAGTACGGGGACTTGAACTTGATAGAAGTCTCTTAAACATTTATAAGCTCACTTTATACATGCTTTTATAATAATCTTCATACTCTCCGGAGGTGATATTGTCCATCCATGCCTGATTATCCAGGTACCATCTAACTGTCTTTTCAATACCTTCCTCGAACTGCAGGCTAGGTTCCCAGCCCAGTTCATTTTTCAGTTTATTTGAATCG
>RRZU010519930.1_pt1 | contig 11294 bp, 9 predicted proteins | sample 2165561 | NCBI WGS metagenome assembly RRZU01 (sample SAMN10456909, study PRJNA506462) | wastewater metagenome | isolation source: wastewater sludge | place: USA: Moscow, Idaho | reverse complement strand
GCACAAAATTCACTACTTTTGCATAAAATGCGAGAATAGGTAACACCCGAATGTAATCAAGCAAATTTATTTTACCCTCGGTTCGCCCTATTTTCGCTGCACTTAAAACTGTATTTATGAATACGTCTTTGGCGGGTATCCGGAATTTATTATTCGATTTAGGTGGAGTTATTATAAATCTCGACCGGCAACGTTGCGTCGATGCTTTAACGGCATTAGGCGATGAAAAAGCCGACGAAATGCTGGACCTATCCGTCCAACGGGGAACACTCATGGATTTGGAAGAGGGAAAAATATCCCCAAGCGACTTTTTCAAGCGCATGCGCCAAAAGATAGGGAAAGCCGTTTCGGACGAGGAAATCGTCCATGCCCTTAACGAACTTTTAATCGGGATTCCCCTCGACCGTTTGACTCTATTACGGAAATTGAGACAGCGATTCAACGTTATGATGTTGAGCAACACGAATCCTATCATGTTCGATACCAAAATAGCCGAGTGCTTTGCACAAGAGGGATTATCGATAACCGATTATTTCGACGACGTTTATTTATCCTACCGATTAAAATCTTGTAAACCAGACATCGCTATTTTCAAAAAAGTGATCGAACTATCCCGTATCGTTCCGCAAGAGACTTTATTTTTCGATGATTCTCAAAAGAATTTAGATGCTGCGGCCAGCCTCGGATTCAAGACTTTTCTCGTAACACCCGACAGGGATATAGTAACATTTTTCAATACCCAATCGATAGATGACTTCTGAATATAAAGGTATCACAAACGATCAAGCCGCTTTTGCAGCACTCGGTGTATTCGACGGTGTACATACGGGGCATCGAGCCGTTATCGAAAAAGTAAAAGAAGAAGCGGCTATGAGAAACTTATCGTCGGCAGTCATCTCATTTCGCACACACCCGCAGCAGGTACTTCACCCCGAAATACCTTTTCGCATGCTGACATCGCCCGAAGAACGAGCCGAGCTGTTGCGAAAAACCGGGATAGATCGAACTATTTTTCTTGACTTCACACCCGAAATGTCCTTATTATCGGCGTACGATTTCTTGAAAATCCTGTCAAACCGATACTGTATAAAAGGGCTTATCATCGGCTATGACCATCGTTTCGGGCATAACCGGGCCGAGGGTTTCGAAGAGTACGTCAAATATGGCAAGGACTTAGGGATAGAAATAATCCATGCCCCTGAATTTGTGACCGACCTCGGGCCGGTAAGCTCTTCGATTATCCGAAAATATCTTTTGCAAGGCGATGTTTGCACCGCCAACCGATTACTTTCATATCCTTATACGTTGCACGGGAATGTGGTAAAAGGTTTTCAGGTCGGAAGGAAAATAGGATTTCCCACGGCTAATTTAAATATCGACTACCCGGACAAACTGATTCCTGCAAATGGAGTTTATGCCGTACGAACCGGGATACCAGACGGCAAACATTACGGAGGCATGCTTAATATAGGACATCGGCCGACTCTAAACCGACCGAACGATTATAGCATAGAGGTGAATATTTTTGATTTCTCGGAAGATTTATACGGCAAGACCTTATCTGTCGAACTTATCGAATATGTACGCACGGAGAAAACATTCGCCGATATAAAGGCCTTACAGTCACAATTAGTTAAAGATAAAGAAACTATCCGCAAAATCTTATCCGAGTAATTTCCTCACTCACTTCCGGCGATTCGCAACGCAGAGAATAAATTCAAATTTATTCCAACTTCTATCTATTTTATCTCGAAACCTGAAATCGCTATAACGAGACTTGATAATCTTGTTTATTCAGTTTAGGATCACAACACACCAAACCGACATTCTTCATATCGACAGTTACCCTCACACGCTCGTCTTTAACGAGCTTTTCCCACCACGATTTCACTTCGCTATTACTGCGGATACCATCTATTATCAACAACGCATGCATATCCAAAACAGGGGCAAGCAAATCGGGCAATGCCCGATAATACGGCTTGGGCAAACGATTCACGACAATATACAGACGCTCGGGTGTTTGTCGAAAATAGTCCAAGAGAAACGTAGCATATTCTTCCCGAACGAAATCGGCCTTCTCTCCAACCTCGGCAAAAAGGCTCTCGGCAAAATCATGAACCTCGGGCAGCGGTTCTACAACCGTAATCTCAGATTGTCTTCCCGCCAACCTCAAATAGAGAGTAGAAATTCCCCCAGAAGTTCCTATTTCGAGAATGTTATCCGGACGAAAGAAGTTGGTCAATCGAAAAAAAAGCCTTCCTCGGCTTGTCGAAATCCGCTTCCGCAAATGTTTCTGTCGATGCGAAAGACTATCGTCCACATGCTCGTGACAAATCGCCTCTATGTCATCATAGGCATAGTACCTCGCTTTCTCCCGTATGACCTTCGTAATAAGTCTAAACGCAAAAGGAGAATGGATACCGAATCCCCATGCTTGACGCATGCGACTCATCGGCGACGTATAATCCTTCCAGAACTTTTTTTGCATGACGGTATTCCTAATCTTCCACAGACAAATCGTTACGCTTTTTCCACGCTCCAAGCCCCACCACTACAAATGCTCCCAAGATAAGGAACAAAGAAACATAGGCAACCGCTTCGGTCGTATGAACCGATTGTGGGTCGAAACGGAAAATGACTTCGTGGTCTCCGGCGGGAAGATTTACCGCCCGCAGCACATAATTCACCCTCGCCATATCGACCGGTTTCCCATCGACTGTCACTTGCCAGCCCCACGGGAAATATATCTCTGAGAAAACAGCCAATCCACCATTTCGGGATTGGTAACGATAAGTCAACTCGTCTGGTTTGTATGCCGTCTCATAAATCGTGTCACCAGCAACCGGAGGAATGATTTTCTCACCGATTTCATTCTTGAATTTACGATCGGCCACCGCCGTAAACGACGGATCGAAATCGGTAATCGCCTCCATCTCGGCATCGGCATTATCAACCCATTTCACTTCCGAGACGAACCATGCGTTCCCCAAAGCTCCGGGATTGCGTACCACCGTCTCTTTTCCGTTTTCGAGAGGTTGGATAATATAACGGGTGTTCAACATATTCAATACCGCAGGATTGGCATTCATCAACTGATGCTCTATCAAGTCTTGATAACGACGCAACTTGGCGGCATGGTATCCTCCCACCGATTTATGATAATACGAAGTACGAGGCTCGTTGAAACTTGCCTCCAAAGTTGGTCCCGCAGCAGCATTCAATACTCTGTAATTCATATCTTTGTCTTGCAAGATATAACGATCGGCCTCGGTCATGGGGAAAGGATTGGTTTTCCGGGCAGCAGTCACGAAGTTACCGCTATTGAGATAACGTTTATTGACCGGATACATATCGCCGATAAGAATTACGACCAACGCAACCATTACCACAGTCGAACCTAACTTCTTCTCCCTCAAAAGCCACAAAGCGACAAAGCCCAATGCAACAATAACGAACGAACGCCATGCATCGGCCGTGAATATAGCTCGTCGAGCCTCGGCTATCCCGGCGAATAACTCTCCATAACCGGGTTGCTGTATAGCCTCCAATTCATAATCTTTCAAGAAATCATCGAACAAACCGGGGAACAAGGCCGCCAATAAGGCAATCCCCCCCACTATACCGCCGCTCAAATAGAACCACCATTTTTCTCTTTTAAGAATCGAGGGATCGTCGAATATCTTTTTCAATGCCAACACAGCGAGCAGAGGCATACAAAACTCGGCAACGACCAAAATACTCGAAACGGTACGGAACCGGTTATACATGGGGAAATAATCGATAAACCAGTCGGTAAACCACATCATATTCTTCCCCCATGACAGCATAACGGTCAATATAGTTACTACAAGCAAAGCCCATTTCAACGGAGTACGAACGATAAAACACCCCAATACGAACAAAAAGAAAATCAACGCACCCACGTAAACGGGCCCAGACGTGAAAGGCTGGTCACCCCAGTATCGGTCGACCTGAGACAAATAAGGACGGATTTGAGGATCGGCAGCCTTCGTCGCATGCTCGTTCTCGGAGAGCAGTCCACTGGCTCCTCCCTTACTGTCGGGAATAAGCAAGGTAAGCGTCTCCCTCTTACCATAACTCCATTGAGTAATATAATCCTTATCCAATCCGCTGCCCGTATTTTCTTGGGAATTGTCTTGCGATGTCAGCTCGGTATGTCCACCTCGCATGGATTCCTTCGAATACTTATAGGTATGATACAGATTCGAGGCATTCGCTCCGACAGCCAATAAAGCGGCGACAACCAATACTCCGGTGGCTTTGAAAAAGCGAGGCAACGTATGCGAACGATAATGTTCTACCGCATAGGCAATTACTACGGCAAAGATAACAAACAAAAAATAATAGGACATTTGCACATGGTTCGACATGATTTGCAATGCCCCGAACAGAGCAGCCAATGCTCCACCCAACAGATATTTACCCCGATAGGCCAGCACGATACCGGCGATCGTCGGCGGGATATAAGCCAAAGTAATAAACTTCCAAATGTGCCCCGCCGCGATAATAATGAAAAAATAGGAAGAAAACGCATAAGCTATCGCCCCAAAGGCTGCCAGATACCAACGGACATTCAGCGACAACATAAGGATATAAAAGCCCAACATCATGATAAACAACAAAGACACCGGCGAAACCAGCCACAAGTTGTAGATCTTTTGCAATCCTTTCAACGGTTCATTGCTCGCATAGCTCGGAGCGATTTGGAACGTGGGCATACCAGAAAATACCGTACCCGTCCAACGAGGCATTTCTCCGGTCTCTTCGGCATACGTTTTCGCCTCATGCCCGATAGCTAAACCTTGTTGGGTGTCATGTTGAAACAATATTTTCCCTTCGATTACATCGGGACAAAAATAAACGAACGATAATAATACAAACACCAATACCGGCAATAATGCCCAAAAATTCCTATGGTTTTTCATTTCTCCAAATCTGTATATTCTGTGCAAATGTACGAGTTTAACCGAAATAATCCCACTTCAAGAAGAACAATCTGAAACAAAAACGTTTATCTTCTATTCCTTTATTAATAGAGCCGGAGCTGCACTGGGCAACTCCGGCTCTATTAATAAAGACTTATCTTCTATCTTATTTCACAAGCGAAGCGATATCGAATTTTGCAAATTCAAGATCGGTAGCAGCTTGTTGGGCTTTCGAAGAATCCATGCTGATAGATTTCTTCAAGTTGGAAACAACCATTTGTTCGTTGTTGGTACGAGCACCCAAAACAGCCATCAAATAGTATGTATTGGCATTAGGAGCTTCAACACCGGCCAAAGTAGCTTTTGCTTTGCTGTAATCTTTCGTCAAGATTTGAGCCAAAGCAGCATTGTTGGATTTAACATCGCCGAATGCTTTAACAGCTGCGTTATAGTCGCCTTTCTTCATGTAGAATACACCCAATGCTTCGTTCAATTCTTCTACACCAGCAGATTTACCAAATGCTTGTTCTGCCTTAGCATAGTCGTTATTGGCCAAGCTAATCAAGCCTTGATTCATAGCAACTTCGGGAGTATTGGGAGCAATGCGGGCAGCTTTTGCAAAGTTGTTTTGAGCAGCAGCCAAATCGCCTTCTTCGTATTGAACCATACCCAAGTTGTTGTATCCACGATAATCGTTAGGATAGATTTCAACGACTTTTGCATAAATAGCGGCTTTTTCTTTATTGGTCTTTACCAAAGTAGCAGCATAAAGTAATTCGTCAACAGAAAGAGCTTTGGCATCTTCCTTAGCCAATTTCGAAATTTCTTCGTCAGATTTACCGATAACGTTTACAGAAGCTGTGATTCTAGAATAACGCAATTGGGGAAGAATTTCTTCGGCCAATACTTTGAACACAGAAGACATGTTCTTAATTTCACGTTCGCGTTGTTCAGGATCGGAATACATTGAAAGAACATTCAAAATAAGTTCTTTGTCTTGGATATTCGATTTCGAAACCAATTCTTTGAAACCTTGCCAGTCTTGAGCTGTAAATTCGGCAGTCATATCGGCATCGATTTTACCTTTCTTCAAGCTCTTCTTCATATAGTTAACCGTATTTTTCTCACGGTTTTCGGCCAAAGTCGTATTCAACTTAACACCACCATCGGGAGAAGCGAAAGAAGCGACATTGATATTGGTCAATTCCTTATTAGGAGCTTCGGTAGCAGCTTTGATTTCATTGTGCAAAGCGTTCATTTGTTCCGATTTCAATTGCTCAGAACGCAAGTTGGCTTGTTGAATAAGGAACATAATGTCGGCAGAATATTTTTCTTCTATGATACGTTGGAACTTATCGGGCGTAATAGCAGGATTCAACTCTTGTGCGTTAGCGATCTCGGCCGTAGAAATAACGCCTTCTGCAACAGTTACACGAGGAAGGTCATACGTTTTTTTGCCTCTTTGTACCTTAAATGCCAATTGCAATTCCGATTTCCGCATAGCAGGAATGTATTTGAAATTAACCGGCATTGAAACAACGCCACCCATTTTATAAGAAATGGCTTGGTCGTTACCTTCTACTTTTTCACCTTGATAAACAAACGGAGTTCCGGCAGTTTCACCATCGGCATAAACCAAATACGGAGTTACGGTTACAACCGATTTCTTATCGAAATATTTTTCAGGGAAAGTTCCAGTAACCGTTGCAGGAACTTGACCGCCCACTACTTCAAGAGGAGAAGGGGTTACCGTAAAATAATCGGCCGATAACGGCTTCATGTCTTTGTTACACCCTACAAATGCTAGTGTCATGAGAAGCATTAGAGGAAGATAGATTTTCTTAATCATAATAATAATTGTTTGGTTACACTTATTTTTTGAAATATTACTTTTATAGTCAACTGTTTAAAAACAAAATACTCCTATTGCGGTTAATATTTAAGGCAAAAATAAACAAAAATAGAACACTCCCACTATTTTTATACAAATTTTTTTATCTAACCTTCATAATTTATAAGGTTTTCTTATTTCTGGGGTGGTGTTGCAATATCTCTTGTCGTAAAAACTGCCGGTCGAGATGAGTATATATTTCTGTCGTAGTGATACTTTCATGGCCCAACATCTGTTGTATTGCCCGTAAATTGGCTCCTCCTTCCAACAGATGGGTAGCAAATGTATGCCGCAACGTGTGCGGACTGACTTTCTTACGAATGCCACATCTTTCACAAGCCCTCTTGATAATATAGAAGATCATTACTCTGGTGAGTTGTGTCCCCCGGCGATTCAGAAACAAAATATTCTCGTTGCCCCGCTTTATATCGAGGGATAGCCGATCATCTATATAAGGACGAATTTCTTTAATCGCTTTCTCTGAAATAGGAACCAACCTCTGCTTTTTACCCTTACCTTCCACGATGATATAACCGTCGTTAAAATAGAGGTTGGACATACGAAGCCCCACCAATTCGGAAACACGAAGGCCACAACTATACAATGTTTCTACAATCGCTCGATTGCGGCGTTCTTCCGGTTTCGACAGGTCGAACGAATTGACTAGCTCGTCCACCTCCTCTACTGTCAACACGTCGGGCAATTTCATACCCAATTTAGGAGTCTCTATCAATTCCGAAGGATTCGTATCGATGCATTTCTCCATTCTCAAAAAATTGAAAAAAGATTTTATCCCCGAAATAATACGAGCCTGCGACCGTGCACCGATACCCAAATCTTGTAATGTAGCGACAAACTGATGCAAATCGGCTCCTGTAACGGTTCTCCAATCCAAATTTTCCGAGTCGATAAAGTCGACCAGCTTTTCTACATCGGACATATAACCGGCTATCGTATTCTCCGAAAGCCCTCGTTCCAGTCTTAAATAACGACTAAAACGTTTTAACAAATTATCCGTATCAACTAATGCCATTTTCTTTTTATCCGATATCTCATTTTTTTTCTGTAATTTTGCACTAAATTCAGGAGTAGTTTTTTGAGCTTTTATACAAAACAAAGCTACGCTAATGGCAGACTATTCCGTATCTTGATGAAAATAGGCAAAATCGAAGAGAATACGAAACATGTATTTCTCCTTACAAAGATAGTGATTTATGGATATTCTTATTATTAACGGGCCGAATCTTAACCTTTTGGGGAAGAGAGAAAAAAGCATTTACGGAGAAAAAAGTTTCGAAGATTATCTCTGTGAATTGCAGCAACGTTATGCCCAACACCACATTGCATACTATCAATCCAACATAGAGGGCGAACTCATCGGAAAAATTCAAGAAGCCGGTTTTTCCTGCGACGGCATTGTCCTTAACGCCGGTGCATACACACACACGTCTATTGCAATCGGCGATGCCATACGAGCAGTACCCGCCCCCGTTATAGAGGTGCACATTTCCAATATACATGCCCGGGAAGAGTATCGACACACATCAATGATAGCCGCCGCAGCGAAGGGGTCGATCATCGGATTCGGACTCGACTCATACCGGCTCGCCATAGAAGCTCTAACTGAAAACGAACGATAAATTAATCATATATGTCCAAATATACCAAAATAGTAGCCACCATTTCCGACGCTCGTTGCGACGTCAATTTTATCAAGCAGCTATACGAAAGCGGCATGAATGTGGTGCGTATGAATTCGGCCCATTTGCAAGAAGAAGGATTTCAAAAAATCATCGACAACGTGCGTGCCGTTTCGAACAAAATAGCCATTTTAATGGATACAAAAGGACCCGAAGTGCGCACTACCGCATTGTCGGGGGATTCAAACATTTTGTTTTCGACGGGCGACATCGTTCGCATCACGGGAAAAGAAGGAACATTGACCGGCAACGGATATATCGGGGTAAGTTATCCCCGTTTTGCAGAGGACCTTTCCATAGGCAGCCACATACTTATCGATGACGGAGAGCTCGAATTTGTCGTGCGAAAAAAAGAGAACGACGATTTGCTGTGCGAATCACTCAACAACGGAGAACTGGGTGCACGCAAAAGCGTAAACGTCCCGGGAGTACGGATTAACCTACCTTCTCTCACGGAAAAAGACATTCGCAATATCCACTATGCCATTAAACAAAATATCGACTTCATCGCTCACTCGTTCGTACGCAGCAAACAAGATGTTCTCGATATACAGGCTATCCTCGACGAGTACAAAAGCCCCATCAAGATTATCGCCAAGATAGAGAATCAAGAGGGTGTGGATAATATCGACGAGATACTCGAAGCCGCCTATGGGGTAATGGTCGCGCGAGGCGATTTGGGAATAGAAGTTCCCCAAGAAAAAATCCCCGGCATACAGGCTCGACTGATTAAAAAATGTATACAGGCCAAGAAACCGGTAATCGTAGCGACACAAATGTTGCACTCGATGATAAAAAATCCCCGGCCTACCCGTGCCGAAGTTACCGACATCGCCAATGCCATTTATCAACATACCGATGCGCTTATGCTCAGCGGTGAAACGGCTTATGGGAAATACCCTGTCGAAGCGGTGGCGACTATGGCCCGTGTAGCCGAAGAGGCCGAAAACAACAAACTCACGGAAAACAACATTCGGGTAGTCTCGACCGACGACCCCGATGTCACTTCGTTCCTTGCCAAACAAGCCGTAAAAACGTTTAACAAATTGGGCACGAAAGCTATCGTTACCGACAGCTACACAGGGCGAACCGCTCGTTATGTCGCTGCCTTTCGCGGCAGATACCCGGTATTGGCGATTTGCTATTACGAGCGGACAATACGGTTACTGGCCCTCTCATACGGTGTCTTTCCGTTATATCAGGAACGAACCCGCACTTCCCGCGAATATTTGTTCAACGGGCTAAACCATCTCATGGAACAACACCTGATAAACCGCGACGATTTAATCGCCTATCTGGGCGGCGGATTCGGTGAAGGAAAAGGAACGACGTTCTTAGAAATCAATCGAGTGGGAGAAGTTCTCGATAACTTCGACCACTATACGCTACCCAACATGGAAGATACCGAAGCATGACGCCCGAACTGGAAGAATACATATTGACCCACATCGACAAGGAAGACGAGCTGCTCGCTTCTCTCGACAGAAACACCCATCTCTACCATTTGCGTCCGCGCATGGTATCGGGTCATCTGCAAGGGAGGATTCTCAAAATGTTCTGCCGCATGATCCGGCCGCACAGAATATTGGAACTGGGAACCTTCACCGGATATTCGGCCTTGTGCTTGGCCGAAGGACTGACCGAGGGCGGCGAAGTACACACCATAGAGATCGACGACGAGATAGAAGATTTCACCCGCAGTTATTTCGATAAATCTCCGTTACGCGACCGGATAAAATTGATTATAGGCGATGCTTCGGACATCATTCCGACACTAACCGACACGTATGACATCGTGTTTATCGATGCCAACAAAAGGGATTACTTGAAATATTACGAGCTCGTATTGCCGAAGGTGCGACCGGAAGGGTTCATTCTTGCCGACAATACCCTATGGGACGGGAAAGTCGTGACCGACCCGAACAGCCGCGATGCCCAAACCATAGGAATAGAACGGTTCAACGACTTCATCGCGACCGACAATCGGGTAGAAAAAATTATACTTCCCTTACGAGACGGACTCACGATCTTATGGAAAAAACCATAATTTCGCCGGATATACGAGGTAAAACTTTGTTATTTATTAAAACCACCTATTATGGAAACAACCAGACAAAACAAAATAAGCCGACTGCTCCAAAAAGAATTGAGCGACATATTCTTGGCAGAAACCCGTAAAACACATGGGATAATCATATCGGTAAGCGTAGTGCGGGTAAGTCCCGACCTGAGTACGGCAAAAGCCTACCTGAGTATTTTCCCGCCGGAAAAGAGCGCAGAAATGATAGAAAACATCAATGCCAATACGAAAACCATTCGGTACGAGCTTTCACAGCGGGTACGTTACCAGTTGAGAAAAACTCCCGAACTGTCGTTTTTCCTCGACGATTCGCTCGACTATATCGAAAACATAGATTCTCTACTGAAAAAGTAAACGCTCCCTATGAACCGCCTCGCCCGGAAAATAGCATGGCGTTACTTGTTTTCAAAAAAATCGCATAGCGCCATCAATGCCATATCGATTGTCTCGGTATGCGGGGTGGCTATCACTACGTTGGCTCTCGTCTGCACGCTATCGGTCTACAACGGATTTACGGAGCTGATAGGATCGCTCTACTCCCAAATAGACCCGCAGATAAAAATAACTCCGTTGCAAGGCAAAACTCTTGACACCGAAGAAGAGACTATCGAGCAAATCGCCGAATGGAACGAAGTGAAAACATTCACACCCGTCATCGAAGAAAACGCCCTCTG
>RRZU012014605.1_pt1 | contig 11295 bp, 10 predicted proteins | sample 2165561 | NCBI WGS metagenome assembly RRZU01 (sample SAMN10456909, study PRJNA506462) | wastewater metagenome | isolation source: wastewater sludge | place: USA: Moscow, Idaho | reverse complement strand
TGACGACTCCCAACTCCCGTCAGTTCGACGGGTGATGCGGATGGATTCTTTGTGCCCGGTGTGGTTTTACCATTCACGGTGCAAAGACTTGAAGTCTGAATTGAGGCGATGATCAAGTTTGATCAACACTCAAAGAACGGAGCAAGATTTAGAGGCTATCCATCCTTTTATATTTGCCAAGGACGAAGTGCGCTGTGTACTCTGTTTGAGAAACAACTAAATAACCAGTCCAACTCTGGAGCCGCCGATGAAACGTTCTCACCTTCTTACCGCTGCCGCAGGAGCACTAGCCACCCTGGCTGCCCCCGCGCATGCTTTAACCGTAGGAGAAGCCCGAGTGCTTTCTTTTACGGATCAACCGCTAAGGGTTCTCATCCCTATCAAAGCCCAAGGTTGGGAATGGCGTGCATTGTGGGCATCGGCCCAAACGTACCAGCGCGGCCTGGGACTGACAGCAACCCTGTACAAACCTACGGGCGACAAAACCGAAGGCGTTATCGAGATTCGCTCCAAAGCTCCCATCACCGAACCCATTGTTGATTTGCAAATCACGTTCGAGACGGGCCACCGAACCACCATTCATCGCACGCCCATTCGCATCGATGTGCAGCACGCCAGTGCCACGGTCGTGGAAACGCAGGCGCCCATGCCACAAAATCCCCGTGCTGGCATCCACGTGCCAACGCAAGCTCAGACCGGTTCGCCAGCTGGTTTAGCCCCCGCCCCTAGCGTCCCGGCCGAGCAGCAAGTCTACCCACAAAATGGTCCCTTTCCGGAAGTGCAAGCCGTCATTTCCGCGCCCAACGAACACGTACGCGCATCCAGTTACCAACCACCTCCCGAGTTTGCTCCGGCTTCCGCCCGTGCTTCTCAAGGCATCCCGATGCCACCATCCCTGGTACCTGGCATGCCCGCAAAATCGGTAGCAGCAAACCAAGGCACGGGTCCAGAGCAATACACGGTCAAATCCGGTGACGGTTTGTACGCCATTGCAAGCCGCCACAAGCCTGCGTTGTGGTCCGTTGAAGAATCGATGGCCCATATCTTCAAACACAACCGCCAGGCTTTCGCTGGTGGCGCCTACGACACCCTCAAGGCGGGGGCCGTGCTCACCTTCGGATGGAACGGCGCACCACAACGGACTGTTCCCCAAGCGGGGACCGCATTCCCAGAGGTGCGCACCTCCGAAGCGTTTGGTGAGCCCCAAGCTCAGCGCCCAGTCGTGGCAACGCCCACGGCCAAACCTTTCACTGAAGATGACGCCCGAGCCGCCGTGCTGCGCCATCGCATGGTACAGATCCAGCAAGAGCTCAATACTCTGCAAAAAGGTCGTACCCAGTAACGTTTTAGTCGGCAACGCTGGAAACAGCGTTTTTGGCGTGTCCCGATTCTGTCAGGACACGCCATTTTTATTCATGCGCGAAATCGTTGGCCAATTCCAAGCTTCACATGGTATTTTGCTACACATTCTGCCATTGATTAAGCCTACCGCTCACGCCCACTCGCACCATTTTTTTTGTACGATAGGTCAAAAGCCTATTTTTCTTGTGGTAAAGTGAAAATTCCAAGAGGCCTTCGCATGACAACCCTAAACCTTCGCCGTACCGCAGCTGCTAGCATAACCGCCCTGGGTTTGCTGGCTTTGCCCATGCAAGCGCATGCCGCATTCGATTTCCGTACCCTGCCCCTCATCGGCACGCTGATCAACATGATCATGCCCGCCCCCAAGCCCGTTCAAACGAACCAACCCGTGGTGGCTTACCCTGTCAATCAAGGGGCTGCTACCGTCTGGTCGGTCCCCCAACCCACCGCCGGCTACACGTACATCAATGGCCAAGCCCAACGTGTGTACAACACTTACACACCACAGATGCAAGTGCAGCCCTATTCGGTTCCATACAACTATCCTGTGTTGCAGCAAACCAACCCGCAAGCAGCTCAGCAAATTCAATCGCAGGTGGGCATGGTCCAACCTTCCCAGACGGCGCAGTGGCAATACCAAGTATCTCCTGTGGCCTACCAACAAACGGTACCCGTATCGCCCACGCTAGGCGGTCTGAACACCAACAACAGTGCGGGTTCTGGGAACGTCGGGTACAGCCCAAGCACTGGAAGTTCCGGCTACACGCCTTCGGTGGAACAATCTGTAGCAAACACGCCCGTCCCAACATCGTTGAGTGATAATCGCGTGGTGGACACGAACTCCAACGGCACCTACAAGTGGCCCGTTCCAACCAACTCTTCGGGTACCACCGGCTACGTGAGCTCCGTTTATGGTCCCCGCGATCGGGACAACTTTGTGGCGGGCTGCTCGGACGGCACCGCCCCAGCTTCCCACTGTGGTGTTCAAAAACACAACGGCATCGACTTGAAGGTTCCCCACGGCACAAACGTGGAGTCCATGACGTCGGGCAAAGTCGTCTACGTGGACCCGTACTGCAGCAACCCAGAGTCCAAACTAGCGCATAATAAGAACCCAACCAGCGTCAATCCGCGCGGTGGCTGCGCAGTTTCTGTATTGAACGACAAAGGCGAGATGGTGACGTACCAGCATTTGAGCGACCCTGGTAGCTTGAAGGCGGGCGATACCATCAATGCCGGCGATTCCATCGGCAAATCTGGAAACTCTGGCGGCTCCTTTGGTGCCCACTTGGACGTGTCGGTTTGCAACATCAGCGAAGAGAAAGTGGCGGCGGCCCAAAAAGCCAAAACCAACATAACCCGTTGCGAAGCGATAGGTGGCAAAACGATCAACCCATTGGACAAGCTGGACCCCAATGACCCGCGTGCTGCTGCCGCTCGCGCTAAAGAGAAAATGAATACCACGTACTTGGCCTGCAAGAAAAGTGCTGGTAAGGATTTTGCTGCATTGCAGAAGTGCAAGAACACGTTCAACGCAACGTACAACAAAAAACCAACCGCCGCCACGGAGAAGTCCAAACCCTTGGAACCCTTGACCGGTAAACTTAATATGGGACGGAGCTAATATGCGTAAATGGATCATTGCACTGTGCGTGGGTATGTCGTTGGGCGCTTCGGTATCGGCCCAGCAAATTCGCAACCAATTGATGACCGCCCAAGAAATGGTGGCCGCCGCCCATGCTGTCAAAAACCCCAAAACCCAGCCTTGGCTGGAACAGTGGGTACGGGTGTGCCTCAAAAAAGAATGGGGCAATTGCCAAGTAGCTTGGTTGAACCTTGCTGAGCAAGGGGGCCTGACCCAGATTGAAAACGAGGGGTACAGTTCTTGGGGTTTCCTGGACCAACCCGATGCCAACCAAGTCCTTATGCACATGGTGACAGCCTTGAATGCGCCCGCCTACGTGGGCGCATGGGATATGGAAATTACCACCACCAAACAAGTTGCGGATGTACCCAACGTGGTGGACGGTCGCAACGCCTTGACGGATGGCACGGACCAGCGAATTGCCCTCGCAATCATTACGGAGCGTTTTATGGCTCGAAACGTGGTGTATGCGGTGCAGCAGGAAATGCCCAGCACCCGCATGGAATGGATGCGCTTGGTAGCGTTGATGTACGCCGTTCGTGATGATACGCCAAGCGCTTACCAAGCCCTGGCAGAACTTCAAAAACAAGCTAAAGGCAACCAAGAAGCTGTTGACCCGTACAACAAAACAGTGAAAGCCGTTCAAGAATACCTCAAAAAAGGAGTCAGCAAATGAGCACCGGTGTCGTAGATGTATCCCAGTTGGTCAAAGACTCCATGGCAAAATTGACCGCCATGGGCGGTAGTGATGTTCCGCAAGAAGCGGGTGTCGTTCGTGAGCATGGTCCCGTGGTCAAAGACCAGGCTGCATTGCGTCAAGTAACCAGTTCCGTGGGTGTCCTTCAGGTGCAATTGCCCAGCACATCGTTCGAAAAGCTTCCCACCCCAGGAGTGTAATCCTGGACATGCAAGAGGCCCTTGCACATAATTGAATTGGAGTCGTCATGCCCAACCACACACCCCGTAAAATACCCCTTCACCAGCGCATCAAGTACTCGGTTCTTGGTGCGGTTGCATCCGTCGCTTTTATGCTGATTCCAGCTTACGCGTTGGTAGCCAATATCAACCCTGCTCAGTTTCAAGCAATGATTGCGCAACAAGTTCAACAAGTAGAGAACTCGCTGCGACAAATTACATTGGCCAAGGCAATTGACCAGGCCCAACAAGAATTGATGAACAAACTGTACGAAAAGGCCAACACCTTGACGGCGGGTTTGCAAGGGAAGCTCAACAGTGCAGTCAGCGATAATCTCAATTCCATTGCCGGAGGTCCGGTTGGCAAACTACTGGGCAACACGGGCTTGACTCTTGGCAACGTGGCTGGGGCCCACGTGCCGGGCCACATCGACCCAGCAAAAACGCAACGCCAGATGGGCGAGCTGGCGGCCATCAAAAACCCGGTGGATGCCATCGCAACGGCCGCCAAAATCACGCTCGAAAACCAAATGCACGACCGGCTCAACGTGACGTCCATGCTCGATGAAAAACCAGCGTCCGGTAATTGCACGACTTCCAGCAATTGTACTATCTTGACACGGTTGCGTGAAATGGATGCCGTATCGCTCAACTCACTGCAGGCTACGAATGTATTAGCTATCGGGGAGTACGTGCTACAGGGCAACAAATTCAATAGCAATATCATTAGTAACTTCTATGAAGTTGCGGGCACCAGAAAAGAAAACAGTGGCACCGCACATTCAAATGCTTTGTTTAAAGCACTTACTCCATCGCCTAGTATTCCGTTGGGGTACGACCGTACTCGAGAAGCGGCAGATCTTAATAAATCGCGTTGGCTTTCACACGTGTTAATCGGCCAAAAAAATGACGTGAATTTGTTGTTGAAAGCAATTGAACTTGGCGAGGAAACGCAGCAAGTTGATGCTCTTTCTAAAATTGCAAAAATGCAAATTGCGCGTTCAGCTATTATGAACGTTCACAATCCGGATCAACACAATGCACTGAATGCACAGTTCCGAACATGCGTTGTTCGTCCAGATGCACAAGATCGTGTTGGCGCAACTCAAGAACAACAACTGGTTCATATTCAATCCCTGTTGCGTTGCAGCAATATGATTCAGTTGCAATCCCGCCAGCAGGAAATGGAGACCCAACGTCTTTTAGGCACAATGCTTCTGACGTTGCTTGACCTCTACGCAACACAAAACCAATCGGTACAAAAACGATAATGAGCAAAAACAAAAAATCGTCCATATGGCTTGAACCTTACAATTTGCTTTTGATTGTATGGCAAGGTGCTGCATTGCTTGTGTCCTCCCTGACACAAGCTGCGAAAGATGTGCGCCATGAGGCTGCCCAACCAGAGAGTTCCAATACCCAAAGCAAAGCTGCTTATACTGCCATTAGTGCTGAGTTTGACACCCCTGAGTTTCAAAAAAATTGGAGAACCTTTTTGTTACGAGCCTTATGCGTTCAAGGAATACTTTTGGCCTTGACCATAGCGCACGCAGTCTTCGGAAACCTATGGTTAAGCCTGCAATTGTTTGTGGTGTTTGTATCCAGTATTGTGCTTTTTGGATATAGACCGTGGATTCGCCGCAATCAAAACGCGATATCTTTTATGTCTTATCTGCGTAAGGGTCTTTGGAAAGATCCGAAATCAGTATTGCTTTACATCAGTTTAAAACAGGAGCACCAATGCCATCGATAATGGATACTATTTCGCAAGGTGTCGCCACGCCCGAATTAAATAAGGCCGTGCTTGGTCTTGTCTCGGTTTTTGGAGAAAATCTAATCAACGGCACAGGTGGCGCCCCCTCCATGCTGGTTACTTTATCGGCTGCGTTGAACCCCGTCTATATCGGCCTCTTGTTCATGATCTTGGCCTACATTGGCATCGGTGGTGTAGTGAATACCGCAAGAGAGGGCCGGTTTTTAGGTAAATGGAGTTCCGTAGGAGTTCCAGGCATGTTGATCCTTTGCATTGTTTTGTTGTCGCCTATTCCATCGCAAAACGGCGTTACCATGGGGCAGTACGTCTTCATAAAAAGTGTCAAATTCGGAAGTAACTTTGCCGATTACATGTTGTTCAAAGTTTTTGACACGGCAGGACAACAAGCCGTTCAACAAACCGAAAGTTACAGCTTAGCTCAGGAACATCTCCCACAAGTGAACACACAAATGAGTGCTGCATTGCTCATGTATATTTGTGGTGAAAATTTGAAAGCAATGGGGTACGGTACCCGGGTTGATTACTTCAGACTACTCAAGAACGTGTGTGGAATTCCAGCGGACTTGCAAGGCGTTAATCAGGTAGCTGGATTTGCGCCTGATTATCAATCTTTCTTCATGTTGACGAAGGGTCACGTACAAACAGAACAGGCTGAATTGAATGAACTCGCTACAATGGCAGGTCTTCCACCAATTAGACAGACCTATTACAACTTTGACGCAGTCAATGCTGCTGCTGCTGCCAATGGAGGAGCGGGCTCGCCTGCTAGCCAGCAGTTGGCTTGTCACTTTAAATCGTTTCGAACCCATTTTAATCAATTGAGCTCAGAAGTAAGTGCTGCTAGCAGCGTGACGGGTTATGCCATTGAATCGTATTCAGGCGCTTCCAAGCCCAATCAAGTAAATTCCAACGTCGTACCTGTTAACGTGCCAGGGCTTGAAGCGGCGTGGGCACTTGCCCTCAATAGTTCGTACGATTGCCTTATGACCGTGGCATTGCAAGGTCGGATAAAAGAAGTTTACCAACCAAGTGCTAGTGATACGGGCTCTCAAAATTCAAGTTCCCCATGGCGCTCTGGATGGGTTGATGCAGCCTTGTCTATTCAAGATAACTTGGAAAAATACAAATCGGTGGCCAAGACAACGGACTTCCCCCTCTTGATGAATTCAATCGCCAATCCAGATTACACAAAACTTGGCGATAACCTTACGGACAAGAAAAATGCCGAACTTTTGATGAATGCATCGACCGAGGTATACGATTTTTTGATGAGACCCGATAACTCGCCTTCAAAGATTGCGGATGCGTTGGCAATGAAGCGTTCCGAAAAACTTTCTGAATCTAATAGCGCTACTGCTGTAGTGATGAACAACTCGGAATTGGCAAGAATTGTAGCCAATGGTGCAATGGTTACTCGTATTAACTCAACCAATCGATTGGTGAGTAGTATGAACAGTACTCAAAAATCGAGTATGCTCACAAAGATTTTCAACAGCTTGCTGGGGAAAGCTGCAACCGCTATTCCATCCGCTCTGGGTTCTGTATCCAAAGTTGCCGTGCAAGCGATTGGCAAAATTCATGCAACTATGGAACGAAAAGAAAAATTGGAAAAAATAGCTCAAGATGCTGGCTCTGCGCAAGTAGCAGGATTTAGCGTGGGCAAGCTGTTTTCGATTGGTAAAGCCGTTTATAACTTTGTGAAACCTGGCCCTACAATGATGGCAATTCTCTCAGGCTTGGTTATTGCCTTGAATGCAATCGTACTTCTGCCTCAACTTGTCTTGCAGCTGGTGTTCCTTCTATGGCTCGCCCGTGTTGCGGTTTGGTATATGATTATCCCGCTTGCAACGGTTATCATCGCATTGCCCAACACTCGGGCCGGCCACGATATTTGGAAAAGTTCATTGAGCATTATGATTACCCCAATTCTCGCGCTGATTTTTTACCTGGTCTCGTTGTTTATTTTCGACCAGATGTACAGTGCAGTGTTTACATGGATTTTTGCACCAATTATCAATGCCGATGGAAAATGGTCTACTAGCGTATCCATCTTGGAACAACTTTTTACGGGAGAACTTATTTTCCGGTTGATGATGGGCTCTGGAGTAGCTATCGCAGTGACAATGTATATGTCCATGATGATACTAAAAGGACCAGATCTTATAACCCGTTCGTTGGGCTTGTCAGGTTCCAGTGGTGATCTCGGCCAAGATTTGGAAAATCTGCGCCACAGCAAAACAATGAATCTGGGCTCCCACGGTATCGTCTAAGAGCATGTTGAACGGACCTCCCCGCAGGTCCGTTCACTGCTCCTTAGGGGAAATAGATTCTTTGCGTCTACCAAAGAAGGCCATGCGGCAACAGATGACGCGTTTAACCTACAGTTTGCCAGTTGCTGACCCGCCATCAGCAACTGGCAAGCTCCCTACAGAAGTTGCTCAATCACAGTCAAGCCATCGCCGTTGTAGAAACGCGCAGCGGCGGTTCCCCGGCTTGTCCACATTTCAACAGTTCCCCGCTCGTCAAGAACGGATCGTCCAATGGGCGTCAACGTTTCAAGGGTCGCCATTGCGCGCCCCTTCAACGCCTTGACTGGTACACTACTGACGCGTTTGTATCTTCGGAACAAGTGGATGGATAAAGCACAAGCTCTGTGCGAAGGCCTCTCGCTCAATCAGGCGGCCCAGCGCCTGGGCGTGGCGCAAAACACCGCCTTTTGCTGGCGCCGGATGCGACCCCGTGGGGGAGTCAAGACGTCACCTCGCATTCGCTAGAAGAGCCGCCTGCAAGACTGAAAGGACGGCTCGTATCGCTCAATAAACAGTTTAGTGGTGGCTGATAGGTTGGATATGGCTTCCGGATGCTGCCCTACCGATACTCAGTTTGGTGCGAGACTGCCAAGCTGAGAACCTCCTACGAGCTCTTACTCGATCGCTTCGGGGTCCGAGTAATATGACCAATAAAAAAGGCTCTGTCACCTGAACGTGTTGGTGTCCTCTGCCAGATGAGATTCGGCGTCTTCGCCTGAAACCCACGCCAGCGCTTGGCTCGCGGCGCGTCGACAGAATTTCATCAACACGAATAGGTGACAGAGCCATAAAAAAAGCCACCTGGCGGTGGCTTTTTCTCACATAGGACCTATCTTTTCAACGCGGCTTATTCGGGCCACACGTTCAACATTGTCCTTTGCGCCTTCGTGAAAGGACTTTTCTTGAAAGGCTTGGTCTCTCAAAGTCCATATGACGTGCGATATGACTGGCCAGATGGCAAACAACAAAATGCCAGCGTACAGGGCTTGTATGTACCATAGGTTCAAACCGAAATTTTGATTCAGATACGCCTGGTATGGAGCACCTTGGCACATTCCAGAAACGGCATCTGCACGCGGAAATACACCACCATACGAGCATGCGTAGCCTGGACTCATCAGATAAAGTTCGACAAGCCCAGCAGGAACCAAAGCCCAGCGGAACAGTTTAGCTCCCTCGAGCCAAACAATGCCGCCAACCAATCCGAGCAGTGCAAGGATTGCAATGGTCTTACCCACCGAAAAATCAGTGAACATCCACAGATAAAAATGATATAACATAAAATTCCTCTCACAAGCAAAAAGCCTATATCGAGATTATACACTATTTTGATACCATGTCAAACGATGCCCCCACAGGCCATAGGGCTTTACAGGCGAGCTACCCACGCTATGCAAATGCATGCTCCGACCTCGCACGCCATTGTGGGAAGGGCTAGTTGTCAGCTCGTTAAAAACTTTGGTAGAAGGCCCACTCGCCATTGCTAAATTTATAACAATTGGTAATGGACGTTCCCGCTCGTTTGTAGAGACGACATTTGATGCCATCTGGCAAGTCCATATCTTTTACAGGCGTCCAGTCTGCAGGGTCCGAAATTGCATTTGTAGTTATGGACTGCGTAATAGGACTGGCAACCTTATCTAGGAGCACACTTCGAACCGAGACAACCACAATACCGGTAAACAAAAGCAGCAGACAAACGCTAATGGCATAAAAAGCGCTGGGGTAGCGGCATGACCAAGATGCAATTTTGAAATGAAATGCTGATTTCTTCATGACCTATCCGATTTTGGTTTGTCTTGATTATGCACCTCGTTTTGGGCGATTTCGTATTTGGCCCGTGCATGCACACCCATGTTATTTTCAAAAGATGTTGCTGCTGCTTGTAAATTGCTAACTGCCGCATCAAATTTTGGTTGATCTTCTTCCCCGAGCTTAGATCTTTCGCCAGACATTGTCACGCTTTGAGCTTTTAAGAGTGTTGTAATCCGGTATTGAAGTTCTTCATCCGTTTTCTCAAAGGTATCGAACATAAGACGTTGCTCCTCTTGCGTTCCATTGCGCATGACATGCCCTAAACTGTTCAAAAGCATCGCCTGGGCATTTAATTTGTGCGAGTCAGGGTTTTCATCTTGTGCAAACAAAATGCACGCTTGCATTTTGGTATCAGCTGTTTGCTCATTCAAAATTTGCTCAGCGCCGATGTTCAACTCTTGAGTTTTTTCTGGACTTGCCGTAGCTTTCAGTACCTGAATTTTGATCAACGCCTGCGCGAAATGTTCAACATGCCTGTTGCGTTCGTGTTCTGTTGCCACAGAAGAAAGCGGCTGCAATTTTGGAATTGTTTCATCCATCAAGAGATAAGGATCTGGATTTCTTTCCAGACGCAGCATTCCTTCGGGTCCCTCCAACATCAAAACTTTGGAGAGCTCCAACTCTGCAAGGTTAGGTTTTAAAGGCTTAGAACCCAGTTCACGGGAAAATTCGTTGACCCATTCCGGATGTTTTTCCTGCAATACATCCATAAACGTCTGGCCCTGAGCATTGACAATTTCCCTGTCCGCATAATTTTTACCCCCGCCAAGAGTGGCAATTTTACCTTCAGCATCTGGAACTCCTACCAAATGCTTCAGTCCCGCCAGAAGTTGCTCTTTACTCTGACAATTGTCCACCAAGAGATGCATGGCTGTATTGCCCTCGAAATCCTGAGCATTCAGATTGGCGTTCATATCAACCAATGTTGAAATTCCAGCCACATTCGACGTTCGTGCCAATCTTGTCAAAAGTGTATCGCCGTTGGGGTTCGTCTTTGCATCCATTAAGACGTAGTCAATATCAATATTTTGGCGCTCCCCCCGCAAATGGTTGATCACATTGCTGTTGTTGATGAGCTCCGGCTTGTTCAACAATTCGGTCATTCTATTTTTTGAGCGAATCAAATACGCATCTTTTGCGAGCCCCCCCGCCATTTTGTTCATCAACGCGGAAAAGCCCCCCAACCACGCATGTGCATCTTTGCCATCTTCAATTCGATAGTTGAATCCATTGCCGGGATTTGTATAGGGTCGGGACGTTCGAGCCTTGGGTAGATTTTGAACGGTTTGCACCGCGCTTATTTTTTTCTCGACATCATCAATAAACTTGCGATAGCCTGGTTGTTTTTTGCTAGCGTCCAACAACTTTTTCCGATGTTCATCCATCGAAAACTCGCCTTGGTAGAGTTTGTAACTTTTTACATACGCCATGCTCTTGTAGTACGTGTTTAGGGCTGTCTCGAACCGCTCTGGGTC